>Ga0334890_1002340_pt1 | contig 22179 bp, 19 predicted proteins | sample GraSluR1_MG_3_FD_207220 | JGI IMG/M metagenome (GOLD analysis project Ga0334890, IMG submission 207220) | Sludge microbial communities from methane-producing bioreactor in Wageningen University, Netherlands - Granular Sludge_31_08-R1 | ecosystem: Engineered > Bioreactor > Anaerobic >... | reverse complement strand
CGGCGCGGCGGGCGAGTTCTACCTGGAAATCTTCCTGTCTCTTCTCGATCCGGCGGCGGACTCGTGCGAGGACGCGTACGGCTTGGCGCAGTTTGAGGTAGTGCCGTCATGAGCCTTTCCGGAGGCGGCCGAGACGCGGGGTCTCTCAGGGGTCGGTGGGGTCGGGGCCGGGGCGGTTGGGGGGCATGCCGATGCGGACCTGGCCGTCGATCATGCCGCCGCTCTCGACGACGAGCGCGGGGGCGGTGACGTTGCCCTGGACTTCGCCGGTGCGGCTGATTTCGACCCGGCCGCGGGCCTCCACGTCGCCTTTGACCTTGCCGCGGATAACGAGGTTCTTGGCCCGGACGAAGGCGGCGAGCTGGCCGCGTTTTTCGACGATGACGTCGCCGCAGGTGTCGAATGAGCGAGCGGCGTGAAAGCCCTTGATCTGGAAGTCCTCGACGACGAGCCGGCGGCTGCAGTGCTTGCAGAAGACGGACATGGCCTTGACGCCGACCTCGTTGTGCCCGCCGCAGTGAATGCAGATGATCTCGCGGGTCTGGGCGGCGAGGGTCGGGGTCTTGTCGTCCTTCGGATCGCTCGAGTTGCCGCTCTTTTCAGACCTGAGCTTTACAAACATGATGCGTTGCTCGTGTCGTCGGCTCCGGGTCCGCGAACCTACCGGCCGGTGCGGCCCGCCGTTCCGGGATCGCCCGTCCGCGGGGAGGGCGACGGTGATCCGGAACGGCGGGGGCACCGAGTCAACGGGCGGGCATCCGGAAACGCTTCGGAACGCCGGTGACGGCCGCCCGGGCGAGCAGGGGGATTCCCCTGACCGTTCGTCCAGGAATCACTTCTTGATCATCGCCGGTTGCGGGATTCCCTTGTCCTTCTGGGCATCCGGGATCGACGGCTTGATCGGGGTCGAGCCGCCGATGGAGGCCGACGAGCGATTCTGGTTGTTCGTTCCGACCACGCAGCGTCCGATGAACACCGCACCGTCCGCGACTTCCAGGCGCGAGACGTTCAGGTCGCCCTCGAGATTCGAGGACGCGCTGAGGCAGACCTTCCCGGAGGCGTTCAGGTTGCCTTTGATGTTCCCGTCGACGGTGATGTCGCCGGCCTTGACCTCGCCCTCGAGGGAGGCGCCTTCGGCGACGAAGAGGTTGCCCTTCGTCTCGATGGAGCCCTCAAAGCGGCCGAGCAGGCGCACACTCTGGTCGAACTTGAGCTCGCCCTTGAAGCTGGCATCGGCGCCGATGGTGGTGGGGTAATCGTTCCCAAAGTTCCGTTCCGACATTGGTTAGGACCTCCTGTATTCTTGAACGAATGCTGGTCGGGGAACCCCCGTCCGGAGCGTACGGTAACGTTCCGATAACGCGATTGCTCCCGGTTTATCGGAAAGTGGGGGGGGCCGGGGTGAGGGAAAAATGGGGGCGGCACGCGGGCAGAAGACCCCCCAGCGGCAGTCCGAGTTCGGGTCGGCCCCCGGCACCGAGACATCGCCCCGGGGCGAGCGTGGGAGTCCAGGGGCGAGCCATGCCCACAACCCCCGGGGGCGGGGATTTGCCCGTCGGGAGGCCCGCCATGCTGCCGGACCGCGAACCCTTCGCGCCCCGCACGGATTGTGACGAAGACCGCGGGTTCCGCTCCCGGCCCTCTTCCGGCCCGCGGTGTTTTCCGGACGCGACGGATAGGGCCGATTGCGCCGGGAGCGGGCGCTTGCCGTGGACTTCACTCCGCTCCGGCGGATGTTGGCGCCACGATCGACTCGCCGCCGGCTTCGACGTTTTCCTGGGTGAACAGGCGTGAGCCGAGCGTGATTTCCTTCGGCACGTCCTGCTTGTGGAGGATTTTCAACGCCGTCTCAATCGCCATCGCTCCGCCGGTGGGATACTCAAACGTCGCATTGAGAATTCCCTGCTGCACGTACTGCACACCTTCCTGGGGCAGTGCGTCGATGCCGATGAAGAGGATGTCCTCTTGCCGGCCGGCGGCCTGGGCGGCCAGCCACGCGCCGTAGGCCCCGGGATCGTTGTGGGCGTATACCGCGTCGATGTCGTCGAAGCGTGCCAGGGCCGATTCCATCTCCTTGCGGGCGTCCGGCTGAAGCCACTTCATGTCGGCCTCGAAGACCACGTCGATCTCGCTGCCCTCGATGCCCTTGCGAAAGCCGCTGTGGCGATCCTGGCCCGGCGTGGAGGTCATCAGGCCCTTGAGTTCCACGACGCGGCCCTTCCCGCCAAGCTGCTTGACCAGCCATTCGCCGGCCGCCCGGCCAATCGCCTGGTTGTCGGCCCCGATGAAGCAGGTGTACTCGTCTCCCAGCACGCGGCGGTCCAGCACGATGACCGGAATGCCCGCCTTGACCGCCTTGGCGATCGGCGGCGTCAGCGGTGCGGCCTCCTTGGGACTGACGATAATCAGGTCCACGCCCGAGCTGACGAATTCCTCGATGTGAGACCGCTGCCGCAGTGTGTCGTTCTGCGCGTCCTGGTAGATCACAGCCAGTTCCGGATGGGAATTCGCGGCCTTCTTGATGTCTGCGTTCATCTGCACGCGCCAGGGTTCTCCCAGGTTGCACTGGCTCATGCCGATCGTGAACGATTCCTTCTCGCCGCCGGACGTGGCCTTTTCGCCGGCCGTTGAAGCGGGTTCGGCGGACGGCGTGGTGGAATCCGACTTCTCGCACCCTACAACGCACGAAGCAACCACTGCGGCGGTCAAGGCGAAGCATCGAAGAGCGTTCATCCACATACCTCCGGAACGGGTGAAAAAGACAGATCGCATTGTGACGGAGACCGTATGCCGCGGCAAGGGGGGAGGAACCGCGGATTCGTGAGTCGGTTGGCGGCCTCAGTTACATGCCGGTGGTTGGCCGCTGCCTCTGAAGCAAACCATGAGTTCGGCGAAGTCGCTCAGGGTTACGCTGCCGTCATCGTCGAAATCTGCGTCCGATGTGCAGCCGCCCGCCGGCGGCTGGCCCTCCCCATTGAAACACAGCGAGAAGAGGGCGAAGTCGGCCAGGTCCACGTCGCCGTCCAAATCCAGGTCCGGATCGACAAACGTCGGTGCCAGTTGCAGCAACACCTTCCCGGCATCGTTCAGCAGGATCGTCCTCGTCTCGCCGGGTGATATGGGAATCCCGCCGACGTATACTGCGCCGGATGACGCGACGGATGACGTGACCGTTGCGTCTGTCGGCGTCACGGTGATATCGAGCCCTCGGCCCGCCCAGGCAATGCCGTTGACGGTCAGCGCGCTCCATGCACTCGGCAGGTTCGGCGCAATGTGCAGGCCCTGTCTGTCCGGGTTTACACCGGCGAACCCGTAGACCATCACGCACGGCACAAGCCCCGATTCCGGGAACTCACCGATGATGCCGAGTTGCCAGTTCGTGCTGCCGGGGTTGGTCGGATCCCGCCGCAACTGGTCCCGCTCGAACTCGCTGACGATGGTCTGGAGCCGGGCCAGCGCGGCGTCGGCGCCGAGATACTGCAGCCGGGCCATGACATCATAGAACGACACGTAGAAGATCGCGCCGCCGTTTTCGCAATGCACGGGCCAGCGTGCGGTGGTGGCCGGGTCAATCGCGCCGTCATAATCCGCCCACCAGTACGGCGGACCGATGGTCTCGATGGCGATCGTGTTGGATCGCGGACCGAACTTCCAGTAGTAGATGTCCGCACCGGTCGATGTCTCGCCCGGAATGATGCGGCGGCCATCCAGCCAGTCAAAAACCTCCGCCGCCTGCGCCGAGTCACCCAGCCCGTAGTACAACGCCTCCACGTTCACAAAGGTGGAGCCGAAGTCCCACGGCACGCCATCCTCATCGACCGTGCAGATGTAGCGGCCCTTGCCGGCGTTCCAGAACTCACTGTTGTACTGGGTCCGGCAGCCGGCACGATACCCGCGCAACTGATCGGCGCGAGCCGGATTTCCCCACTGTTCCTCGAGCTGGGCCATGGCCTCCAGCGCCGCGTAGTAGTAGATATTGTCGTACGCGTTCTTGTAGCCGAACTTCCAGTTGTCCCAGTAGTTCGTCGGGTCGCCATAGACGGTCCCGGTGTTGTTCATGCCATTGTCTTCGATGGTGATCCCGCCGGCGGCACCCTGCAGCTCCGTCTCCAGATACTGCATCGCCAGCCGGAGCTTCTGCCGCACTGTCATCCCCAGCGAGATGTCGCTCATCCCGGGCCGCGGCGGCACGGCCGGATTCGACACGACCGTCTGATCCACGAGGTCGAACCAGTCGTCAGCACGCTCCCATGCCCAGATGCGCCAGGCGGCCAGAATGTACTTCGCGTTGTTCTCGTTGTGGTAGGGGTCGTCGACGCCGGGCCACGGCTCGCGATCGCTCCACGACCAGACGTACCCGTCGTTGCTCTGCGGCCAGATCAGCAGGCGCCCATCGCGAAGCGTATGGCGCAAGCCCGAAGTCGATTGCGACCAACTGTACTTGATCGCCATCCATTCGTGGAAAGCCGGCTCGTTGCCCAGCGTGTAGACGGCATTCGTGCCGTCACTGACCGTGCCGTAAATCAGCCACATCATGTTCAGGTGAGCATCGAACGGGTTGCCCGCCGACGTGGCAAACGGCGGAACCAGGTCGCTCGCGATCGGCTCGAATTCGGCCAACTGAAAGTAGTAGTTGCCGTAATCATCCGTGGTCAGCTCCGTTGCCCGGACGCGAATCCGCCTGGCCACGATCTCGCCGGCAAAGAGGTGGGTCACCGGCCCGGTCGGCGTGGGTTGGTTCTCGAACGAAGCGCCGGCAACCGGGAACCAGTATGTGCCGTTTTCATCGTAGCTGTATTCGATGCGGTAGTCGCGCGGATAAGCATACACGGTCGATCCGATGGTCCGCGGCGTAAGGATCACGCCGGCAATCGGCGCCGTCTCGTCGAATTCCACCGCAATCCACTCGACGTAATACGGCCCGACATGGCCGGCCGATGCCCACATGGTCTGCGTGTTGCCGTCGATAGCCTTGTCGGGTCCCAGTTCAGGGCTCGCCTGCGAAGAGGCGGTCGCCGCAACCGGTGTAAGCGCCAGGACAGGAGCGGACAACACAAGAACGGCCGTGCACAACCATAGGGCTACACGCTTCACCCGCAAATCTCCCGCGGCCCCACACGTTTGCGGGAGCCCGCTCAGATAGAGTACCACGCCAAGCGGCTCTCGCCCAGGGCGTTTTCACGCTCTTTGTAGATGCCGCAGACGAGACGCGACGCGCGAGGCGCTTCAGCCGGCGCCATCACCGGGTCGGCCTGGAATGCCCGTGGGTCCGGCGGCAGATCACGACTTCCGGCGCTGGACCAGCACAGCCACCACGATAATCGCGCCGGTGAGCATCAGCCGGTTCGCCTCCGGCACCGCGTTGATGCTCAGGATTTTGTCCACGTAGCCGATGATCAACGTTCCGAGCAACGTCAGGCCCACGCCGCCCCGGCCGCCCATCAGGCTGGTTCCCCCGATGACCACGATGGCAATGGCCGTGAGCTCGTAGGTGGCCCCCGCCTCCGGGTCGCCCTGGTACTCCTGGGCAGCGTGGCAGATGCCCGCGACGGCGGAGAACAGACCGGCCAGGGCATATACGCCGATCTTCATGGCCGAGACCGGCACGCCGGACAGTCGGGCGGCCTCCTCGTTCCCGCCGATGGCGTACACGTACCGCCCCCAGCGCAGCCGCGTCAGCCCGATCCAGCAGACAATGAGACAGGCGAAGAGTACCAACGTCACCACTGAGATATTCTCGCCCCAAAGCCGGGAGTCGATCCTCGTGAAAACCTCCGGTGTCTGTGCGGACCAGATTTTCTCTCCGTGCGATATCTTCTTGGCCAGCCCCCGCGCAAAGACCATCATGGCCAGCGTGACGATGAACGGCTGAATGCGAAACCACGCGATCAGGCTCCCGGACGCCGCTCCGCAGCACGCGCCCAGCAGCAGGCAGGCGGGTACGGCCGTCCACGCCGACCATTCCCAGCGCACCACCAGGATGGAGAATGCCACCGCGATCAGCCCGAGCACGCTGCCGACCGATAGATCGATGCCGGCCGAGAGAATCACGACCGTCATGCCGCACGCCAGAATCGCATACACCGAAATCAGTCGCAGGGCATCGCGGTGCGTTCCCCACTTGTAGAATGCGCCGTTCCCGTGGAAGACCAGGCCCAGCGTGATCACCAGGGCCAGGGCGAGGATGGCCGTCACCCAGGGCCGGCTCAGAATCGCCAGTCCGCGCGACGCGACCGAAGGCGGCTCCGACGGCACTCGGATGTTTGTCGGGCTCAAATCAGTCACCTCCCATGGCGGCGTGCAGAATGCGTTCCTGCGTGGCCTCGGCCCGCTCCATCGCGGTCACGGCCCGGCCGCGGTGCATCACCACAATGCGATCGCTCAGCATCAGCAGTTCGGGCATCTCCGACGTGATCAGCACAATGGCGTGGCCCGCCTGCCGCCAGTCATCGAGGATCTGGTAGATCTCCTGCTTGGCGCCCACGTCGACCCCGCGCGTCGGCTCGTCCAGCAGCAGCACGCGCGGTTGGATGTTCATCCACTTGGCCAGCACGACTTTCTGCTGGTTCCCGCCGGACAGCGTGGCCACGCGCTGCCGCAGCGACGCCGCTCGAAGTCGCAGCACACGGGTACTGTCCGTCGCCAGTGCCATTTCTTCACCGCGCCGCAGCCATCCGACGGGCGACACACGCGGCAGGGCGGCGAGCGTGGCGTTGGCCACCACGTCCAGCCCCGTCACCAGTCCGTTTCGCTGCCGATCATTCGTGACCAGGGCCATGCCGTTGCGGATGGCCCACCCGGGCGAGCGCGGCCGATAGGCGGCCGTCCCGATTCGTATGTCTCCCGAAACCCGCCGGCGCCCAAACGCCCCGAACACGCCCCACAGCAGGTCGCTGTTGCCCGACCCCTGCAGCCCCGCCAGCCCGACGATCTCTCCGGCTCGCACCTCAACCCCGACATCGTTCACGAGTGGCCGGCCGCCGCGCCGGCTGGACCGGACCGTCACGTGCTCCAATCGCAGAAGCACGGGGGCGTCCGATCGGGCAATGGTTCGTCCGGCGGTGACGCGCTCATCCAGTTCTCGCCCGACCATGTGTCGAATGAGCAAAGGGGCCGGCATGTCGCGCGCGGGGGCCGTGGCGATCCACCGTCCGTCACGCAGCACGGTGATCCGGTCGGCGATCCGGTACACTTCTTCCAGCTTGTGTGTGATGTAGACGATTCCGCAGCCGCTTCGCCTTAGGTCGTTTACGACGGCGAACAGCCGCTCCACCTCCGGCTCGTTCAAAGCGCTGGTCGGCTCGTCCATCACCAGGATTTGGGCGTTCAGGGAGAGCGCCTTGGCGATCTCGATCATCTGCTGGAACGAGATGGGTAGGTCTCCCACGGCCGTCCGCGGGTGTACGTCCAGCCCGAGCCGGCCCAGCAAACGCGTAGATTCGTCGTGCTGATGCCCAAAACGCATCCAGCCCCGGGTCGTCCGTTCGCGGCCCAGGTAGATGTTGTCGGCGACAGACATGGACGGCACCAGGGACAGCTCCTGGTGGATGATCGCCACGCCGCCGAGTGCCGCCTCGCGGGGCGAGCGGAACCGCACCGGCCGGCCGCGGAGCCACACCTCGCCGGCGTCCGGTGCGTACACGCCGCCCAGAATCTTCATGAGCGTCGATTTCCCGGCCCCGTTTTCACCGGCCAGGATGTGGACCTCGCCTTCACGCAGCGGGAATTGCACCTGGTCCAGCACGCGATGCTCTCCGAAGGATTTCACAATCCCGATCATCGCGAGCAGGGGAGGTGGGTCCTCCGGAGGAACGACAACAGAACCAGCGTCGGCAGCAGTCAATGGATCGGACTCCGGTCGCGCACACCCGGCGTTTCCGTACCTGGACGGAAGCAGTAGTATAGCCGGAGTGGTCCGGCCGACCACCGGCCGGCCGGTCAAGCCGTGTGTGATTCGTCCACTCCGAATGAAGGAGGCAAAACGTGAGCGTGACTGCGCGTTTGAAGGAACTGGGCATCGAGTTGCCGCCCGTCCCTGCGCCCGTGGCGGCCTACGTGCCGGCCGTCTGCATCGGCGGCTGGGCGTATACCTCCGGCCAATTGCCGATGGTGGCGGGCAGCCTGGAGTACACGGGCCACCTGGGGCGTGATCTGACCGTGGAGCAGGGGTACGACGCGGCTCGCACCTGCTGCCTGAACGCCCTGGCGGCCGTCCAGAGCGTGGTCGGCGACCTGGACCGGGTGGAACGTGTGGTCAAGCTCAACGCCTGGGTGTCGTCGGTGGACGAGTTCACGGACCAGCCCAAGGTCGCCAACGGCGCGTCGGAACTGCTGGTTCAGATCTTTGGTGATGCCGGCAAGCACGCCCGGGCGGCGGTGGCCGCCAACTCGCTGCCCCTGGGGGCGGCCGTGGAGCTGGAGCTGGTCGTCAAGCTTCGGGATTGACACAGACTCGTTGCGAGATGCTCAACCGGCCAGCTTGCGGAGTTGCCATGACACGTGCGCGCCGGAGGCCGGGCCTGCGTGGCACGACGCGGAACGCAAGAGCGTCGGCGGCGGTGTTCTGCAAGGGGACGCTCGCGGCCGATTTTGTTTCTTCTAGAAGCAAGTTTGCCTGTTTGGTTGTGCGGGCGTTCGCTTCTGGGTTGTGATGTAACCATATATAAATACGAGAGTAGCAACATTTCCCTCGATTGCGCTTGCAGTGTGCCGGGCCTGCGAGTATCCTTCGAACGCGATGCAGTTTTGGCATCTGGTGGGCCATGGTCCATTCGTTGACCCTTGAGGATGAGATCGTCGTCACGCTGCGCCGGATCATTCGGGGCGTGGATCTGCATTCACGGCAACTCGTCCAGGAATCGGGATTGACGTGGCCCCAGTTGGCTGTTCTCCGGGCGGCGAGTCGCCTGGGCACCTGTTCCCTCAGCGCGTTGGCGAAGGCCGTGCATCTCGGCCAAGCCACGCTGAGCGGCGTGATCCAGCGTCTGGAGCGAGCCGGTTTTGTGGAGCGGTCGCCCCACGAGACGGACCGCCGAATCGTGAACATCCGCGTAACGGCCGCCGGTCAGCAGCGTCTGGAGACGGCCCCGTCGTTGCTGCACGAGCGGTTCAAGACGGAATTGGTTCGGCTCAAGGAATGGGAGCGGCACCAGATGCTGGCGTCGCTGTTGCGTATCGCAGCGATGATGGACGTGGAGACGATCGACGCGTCACCGCTGCTTGGAGCCGGCCCGGTCGACCCGGGCGAGGCGGAGATGGAAGCGTAAACGGAGGCCCCGGCCGAAACCGGGGAAGCACAGACAGGGCCCTGCCGCGAAAGTGGGCAGAGCGGCCGAGCCGCACCAGGGCATTGACCCTATGACACGAACGGAGCGTGAGCTGAATGAAGACCCTATCCACTCGTTTGCCCGAGCGAAGTTCCTCGGCTTCCGGCAACGGAAGACTTGTTGTGGCCCTGCCGGAGCCAGGCCTCAGCATGACGCAGGATGCCGAATGGTGTGTTGTGCGCGTGGGGAAAGAGTGGCGACAGATTCGGTTTCACGATTACGACGAGCTTTTTCGCATTCCCGGGTTGTACGAGAAGGTCATCTACGACGTTTTGCGATGCGATTCACCTCGGACGGTCCGCGAGTTGCTGGAGGCCGCCCTGGAGCGGGCGGGCGAACGCTCGATGGGTCTGCGCGTGCTGGATCTCGGTGCAGGCAACGGCATGGTGGGTGAGCAGTTCGGGTGCCTGCATGTCGAACGGCTGGTGGGGGTGGATCTGATTCCGGAGGCTGCGGATGCCACGGAACGGGATCGGCCGGGCTTGTACGATGACTACCGAGTGCTGGACCTGACCCTGTTGAGCGAGGGGCAGCGCCAAGAACTTGCCGCGAATCGCTTCAACACGCTGACGTGCGTGGCGGCGCTGGGTTTCGGCGATATTCCGCCGCAGGTCTTTGCCGCGGCGTACAACCTGATTGACGCGGGAGGCTGGGTTGCATTCAACATCAAGCAGGATTTTCTGACGGACACAGACTCCTCCGGTTTTGCATGCATGATCCACAGGATATGTGAGAACGGCATGCTCGAGATCCGGGAGCGGCGGCGGTACACACACCGACTGTCCACCGACGGCCGGCCGCTTTTCTACAGCGCCCTCGTGGGCCGAAAGCATCGCGACATAGAAGCCGAGATGATACCCACCTAGCCACGGTCGACGCGGTGGCGTCTTAGGCAGGCTGTTGCGGAAGTGCTTCGGACATCGCGTGGTGAAGACGATGGGCCGTTTGAACACCACAACCATTGCCATAGATGATCTGCAGGACGGATCGAAGATCGAGTTGCTGACCGACGCTGACGTCGTCATCGCGGTGGATGCCGTCACGCGTGAGGAGGACGTGGTCTACGGGCATCCGATTGCCGAGCGGGCGGATCGGGCTGAATTCAAGCCGGGGATCACCGTCATCCGCGTTGAGCTCGACATGGAATCAGACGATCTCGACTGGCTTGCGGAGGCGATCGACCAGGGTCCCGTTGAGCCGGGTGCCGAGAGTGACGATGAGGAGGAGTTGGACGTGTAGGCCGCTTCCGCGGCTGCATCTCGACCGTGCAACACGCCCCGGTTCGGCTTCTTATGATTCAATTGCACGACATTTCGAAGCGGTATGGCAGTGCCTGCGCGGTTCAGAATGTGGATCTCGATGTGGCCCCTGGCCGCACGACGGTGCTCATCGGGCCAAGCGGGTGTGGCAAGTCAACGCTCTTGCGTCTGATGATGGGCCTTATCCGCCCGGATGCGGGCACGGTGCGTTTCGAAGGCCAGGCTTTGACGCCGGCGAACGCGATGCAGCTTCGGCGGAAGATGGGGTATGTCATTCAGGACGGAGGTCTGTTTCCGCATCTCACCGCGCGGGACAACTGTACGCTGGTCGCGCGGTACCTGTCCTGGAGCCGGGACCGTATGGAAGGTCGCCTGCGGGAGCTGGTCGAACTGACGCACTTCCCGTCGGAGGGGCTGAACCGCTACCCGGCTCAGCTCTCCGGGGGCCAGCGGCAGCGCGTGAGCCTGATGCGGGCCCTGATGCTCGACCCGGACGTATTGTTGATGGATGAGCCTCTAGGCGCACTGGATCCCATGATTCGCCGGAATCTGCAGGAGGAGTTGCGTTCCGTGTTCCGGGCGCTTGGCAAGACCGTGGTCATGGTGACGCACGATCTGGCGGAGGCGGGCTACTTCGGGGACGCGATCGTGTTGCTCCGGCGGGGCGAGATTGCGCAGGCCGGTTCGTTGCACGAACTGCTTCACGCTCCGGCGGACCCGTTTGTCACTCAATTCGTCAACGCGCAGCGGCAGCCACTGGTCGTATCGGAGGGAACGCCGTGAGCCGACTGTGGATCGTTGCGTGTTTGCTCTGCACGCCGGCTATCGCGGCGGCTGCGGAGACTCCATCCATCCGGGTCGGTTCGAAGGCGTTCACCGAGTCTGTGGTGTTGGCGGAGATCGTGGCCCATCTGGCCGAAAGCAAGGGCGTCGCCGTGGAGCACATTGAGGGGCTGGGCGGCACTCGCCTGCTCTGGGAGGCGCTTCTCGCCGGGCAGATTGACGTGTATCCCGAATACACCGGCACGCTTCGCGAGGAGATCTTTGCCGGCGAGTCCGTGGATGATGCAGAGGCCCTACGGGAGGCGCTCGCGCGGTTTGACCTCGTGATGACGAAGCCGCTCGGGTTCAACAACACGTACGTCATCGGCATGAAGGAGGACCTGGCGGCGGAACGCGGCATTCGGACCATTCGTGACCTACGTGACCATCCGGACCTGATCCTGCGCTTCAGCAACGAGTTCATGATGCGTGCCGACGGATGGCACGCCCTGGCAAGACGATACCATCTGCCGCACGCGGATGTGCGGGGATTGGAGCATGCACTTGCCTATGAAGCGCTCGACAAGGGCGTGATCCACGTAACCGATCTGTACGCGACGGATGCGAAGGTTCGCAAGCTGCGGCTGTGCCGGCTGCGAGACGACGCGTCCCATTTTCCGAACTATGACGCCGTGTATCTGTATCGCCGGGAGCTCGAGACGCGGACACCGGGGTTGGTCTCGGCAATCCGGTCCCTCGAAGGGTGGATCGACGAGGACCGGATGATGGACATGAACGTGCGGGTGGAGCTGGACGGGTGGCCGGAGAGCCGTGTTGCCGCGGGTTTCCTTGCGGAGACCCGCGGGATCGACACCCGATCGCGGGATCCGCGATGGTTTCGCGATGTCGTGCGATACACGGTCGAGCACCTGCACATGGTCGTGCTGTCGCTGGCCGCCGCCATGCTGGTTGCGATTCCGCTGGGCGTCGTCGCGGCGAACCGGGAGAATCTGGCCCAGCCGATCCTGGGCCTGGTCGGCATCATTCAGACGATTCCATCCATTGCCTTGCTGGTTCTATTGATCCGGCCCGTGAGCTATTTCTCCGACGAGCTGGGGTTTCCACAGGCCGTGGTGGCCCTTTTTCTCTATTCTCTTCTGCCGATCGTTCGCAATACGCATGCCGGTTTGCGCGGCATTTCCCCTCAGTTGCGGGAGTCGTCCCTGGCGCTGGGTCTGCCGCGGTGGGTTCGCCTGTGGCGGATCGAGCTTCCTCTGGCGTCCCGCACGATCCTGGCCGGCGTCAAGACGGCGGCGGTGATCAACGTGGGATTCGCCACGCTCGGCGGATTCATCGGGGCGGGTGGTTATGGGGAGCCCATATTCACGGGCATTCGGCTGAACAACTACAGCGTCATTTTGCAGGGTGCGGTACCGGCCGCCCTTCTGGCCCTGCTGGTTCAGGGCGGATTCGAGTTTGTGGATTGGCTGGTTGTTCCGCGGGGGCTGCGGCTCAAGCCGTCCGGGTGACTCATCGCCAAGCGCGGCACGTCGGAGGGACGCAGTCACGCCTGTTGGAGCCGATCTGCCGGACGCCGCAGTGCTGCCGGATTCGGACCGAAATCGCCATCCTGCAGGGCGGCATGAACGAAATCGTGGAGCGCCTCAAGCCGAAAGCCCCGGCCGTCGAGCCAAGGGGTGGCAGCGGCCGGGTCCGTTCGCGGTCCGAGTTTCACTCGTCACCTACGCGCATGGTTTCCCTCGGGCGCAGCGCCGGCTTGGACGTCAAGGCGTTCAGGTACGCACGCCGCTTCCGGCGTTTGTGTCCTCACCCGCAGACGGGAGCCAGACATGCAGTATCACGACGTCCTGTTGGCGGTGACGAAGAGAATCGTGTAGGCTGCTGGGTGGGTTACGCGGGTCTGTTCTTGGACCCCGCCGGGTCCGGCGGCATGGGCAGGCGCGGGTTGCTCTGGCGGAAGGCATGAATGACATGATGCGGATCGAGGATTGGCTGCTGCCGCGACCCCGGCGGATCGTGCAACGCGACGGGGTCTTCGAACTTCCGGCAGGCTGGGCAGTCACCGCTTCCCCGGCGATGGAAGCGCCGGAGCGACTGGCCGCCCGCGAGCTGGAGGCCACGCTGACCGCTCTCGGCGGGCCGCCCGGGCCGACCGTCTCCGATGCGGCCGCACCGACCGTCATTTCGCTCCGTGTCGATGGCGGCGCCGCCTGGCCCGGCGATCAGCCGGAGTCGTACAGGCTGACCATCACGCCCGCGCATGTGGAGGTCGTCGGACGAACGGCCCCGGGCCTGCTACAAGGCATCCGGACGCTCATCCAGGTGGCCCGGTCTTGTGGCCGGTCGTGGCCCTGCGCGGACATCGAGGACTGGCCGGACTTCGCGGTGCGTGGGTTCTACCACGACGTGACGCGCGGCAAGGTCCCCACGCCGGCAACGCTGCGGATGCTCGTGGACCGGCTGGCGGCCCTGAAGGTCAACCAGTTCCAGATCTACGTGGAGCACGTGTTTGACTTCCGGTTCGATCCGGCCATTTCGCGCGGGTGCTCGCCGCTGACCGCCGAAGAGATCCGGGCCCTGGACGCCTATTGCCGCGACCGCCGCATTGAGTTCGTGCCGTCGCTGGCCTCGTTCGGCCACATGGGTCGCGTTCTGTCGCTGCTGCAATACCGCGACCTGGCCGAGATCGAGGCCACATGCTCGTGGGAGGACATGAGTTGGTACCATCGAGTGCGTGGGCTGACCATGGACCCCTACAATCCGCGATCGCGCGAGCTACTGGAGAAGATGTACGCGGAGTATCTTCCGCTCTTCTCTTCCGCCCTGATGAACGCCTGTGCCGATGAGACGTTTGACCTCGGCAAAGGAAAGAACAAGGAGAAGGCCGATCGCGAGGGGACCGGGCGGCTCTATGTCGACCATATTCTCTTCCTCCACGATCTGGCCCGCCGCCACGGCAAGCGGCTGATGATCTGGGGCGACGTGGTCAGTCATCATCCGGAGATGGTCGACGAGATTCCCAAAGACACCGTTTTGATGCACTGGCTCTACTTCGCCGATTCTGACTTTGACAGCACGGCCCTTTTCCAGAAGGCCGGGCTGCAAACGTACGTCTGTCCCGGCTGTTCCGGCTGGAACCGCTTTATGAACGGCATCAACAGCGCGGACCTGAACATCCGGCGGTTCGCCGCCGCCGGGGTCCGGTACGGTGCGGCCGGTCTGCTGAACACCGACTGGGGCGACGAGGGGCACGTGAACTTTCTCGCGTGCTCGTGGCACCCGATCTACACCGGGGCGGCCATGGGCTGGGACCCAAGCGGGCCGGGGCCGGACGATTTCGACCGGATCTTCGACTTTCTGCTGTTTGGCCGGCGCGACGGGAACGCGGCGGCGGCCCTGCGCGAGGTCGCCACGCTCGGCGACCGGCTGGACCAGTGGCGCATCTTCTACGCCGCGCTGGACAACCACGACGAACACATGCGCATGGGGCTGGAAGCGGCTGCCCACGCCGAGCGGGCCGGTCTGGCCGCCGCCGAGCTTTTTGAAGAATACGAGCGCCGCGGCTCCGGCGACCCGCAGGATTGTGCGGAGCTGGCACTGGCCTGCCGGCTCGTCGCGCTGACCGGCCGCAAGGTGCGGCTGGCGGATTCGTTGCACAAGGCCCGCCAGGGCGCGGCGGAGGCGTCGCTGGGGGACGACCTGGCGGCCCTCGCGGACGAAGTTCGGCGGCGGGCGGAGCAGTTTCGACATTTGTGGAACAGCCGCAACAAGGTCTCCGAGCTGGAGAAGGTGTCGGCGGTGTTTGATCGAGTGGCGTCCGAGGCGCAAGCGGCCGCGAATCATCTGCAGGCGAGAAAGGAATCGCAGACGTGATCGCCGCGCTCCAGCACCCGTTGTTTCAGACCGAACCGGCGTTGCTCGCGTTCCTGGCGACGCTGGTCGCGATGATCTTCGCCCTGGCTCGCCTACGCATCCTGGCGCGGTTCTTCAAGTACTGCCCGCCCGTCATCTGGATGTACTTCATCCCGATGATCTGCTCGTCGCTGGGCATCATCCCCAGCGAGTCGCCGCTGTACAGCCCGTTCATGAACCGCGTCGTGCTGCCCGTGGTGCTTGTCCTGCTTGTCGTTCCGTCGAACACACGGTCCATCTCGCGGCTGGGCTTGCGGGCGATCGGGCTGGCCCTGTTCGGGACCTTGGGGACGGTGATCGGTGGGGCCGTGAGCTTCGCACTGCTGACGTGGTTGCTGCCGGAGGGGACTTTCCCCGAAGGGATGTGGAAGGGCGTTGCCGCGCTGGGCGGGTCCTGGATCGGCGGAAGCACGGATTTTTACGCGGTGGCCACCAGCCTGAAGGCGGACCCCACCATTCTCGGCAAACTGATCGTGGTGGACACGGTCTGCGCGTATACGTGGCTGGGCATCCTGGTCAGTCTCATCAGCATCGAGGGACCGATCGACCGCTGGAACCGTGCCGACAGCCGCATCGTGGACGAGCTGAAAGCCCATCTGGCGGCGGAGCATGCCCAGCGAGCCAGGCCCATCACGCTTTTTGACTTCGCGTTGATGCTTGGACTGGCCCTTGGCGTCAGCCAGCTCTGCCTCTATCTGGGGACCCATGTGTCCAATTGGATCGAACATCTCGAAGCGGCGGGCGGCCTGTGGCGTAGAATCCACATCAGCCAGGTGCTGAACGCATCGGGCTGGGGCATTCTGCTGGTCATGGCCGCCAGCGTCGCGCTGTCCCTGACCCGCGTCCGCAACATCGCGGATGCCGGAGCCACGCCGATCGGCTACATCGGCCTGTACCTGCTGCTCACGACGCTCGGCGCACAGGCGGACCTTCGCAAAGTGGGCGCTGAAGACCTCTGGTTGTTCGTCCTGGGCGCGATCTGGCTCGTCATTCACATCTTCGTGCTGTTCATCGGTGTTCGCCTGATGCGGGCCCCGCTCTTTCTGGGTGCGACGGCCTCCATGGCCAACGTCGGCGGAACGGCCTCCGCCCCCGTGGTCGCGGCGTCGTTTCACCCCAGCCTGGCCCCCGTCGGGCTGATGATGGCCATTCTGTGCGGGTTGATCGGCGTGCCCGTGGCCCTGGTGGGGATCGGAAAAGTGGCGGCCGCCATCGCCGGCGCCGGATAAGGGAGACCGTTTGATGAATACCGCTCTGAAGGTGATCGGAATCACGGTTTGGCTTGGCGCGTCCGTCGTGTTCGCAGCCGGCCCGGCGGAGTCTCGCCCGACGACGCAGCCGGTTCAAGGGCAGGAGGACGAGCACGGCTGGACCGCGTTTGTGTCCATGGAAAATGCACCGTTTCCGCACGCCAGCCGCGAGAACGGATTCACCCACGGAGGCCGGACCTTCGCCCGTGATCCGCACTACACGGACTCCACGGTGGCCCTCTTCATTCCCCGCGCGTTCCAGCCCGGCGAGCGCACGGACCTGCTCATCTACTTCCACGGGCACATGACGAACGTGCGAAGGGCCCTCGACCGGCAGCGCCTGCGCGAACAGGTGGTCGCCAGCGGCCAGAACGTGGTGCTTGTGTTCCCCCAGGGCCCGAAGGAGGCGGCCGACTCCGGCGGCGGCCGGCTGGAGGAGCCCGGCGCGCTGAAGCGGCTTGTGGACGAGGTGATGGAGACCCTCGAAACCGCCGGCAGGGTGAAATCTCGCGACGTGGGGCGGGTCCTCCTGGCCGGCCACAGCGGGGCGTACCGGGTGATCTCGTTCTGCCTGGAGCACGGCGGCCTGGATGACTCCGTGAAGGACGTGTGCCTGCTCGACGCCACGTACGACCGGCTCGACGCCTTCGCGGACTGGGCCGCCCGGCGACGGGATGACCGGTTGTTCAGCATCTTCACCGCGCACCTGGCCGACGAGAACAAGGAGCTGATGCAGAAGCTGACTGCACAATCCGTGCCGCTGATTCGTGTCACCAATGACGAAGGCGCCAAGGCCGCGCTCCGTACCGGCCGCATCGTCTTCTATGCCGTCTCCAACACGGACCACAACGGCACGGTCCAGTGGCTCGAACCCTGGCTCCGCACCGCACGCTGATCGCCTTTCCGGTGGGCGTCCAGGCTCGCGGCCTGAGGAACTCCGGCAATGGAAGACTGGCAGACGTGCGACCTGAGCCGGATCGATGAGGATGCGTTTCCCATCACCTGCGGCACGTGCGGGTACTGCTTGCGCGGGCTTGCCGACGAGGGCCTGTGTCCGGAGTGCGCGATGCGCTACGATCGCCGACGCCGGCTCTGGGAAACGCACGGTCCCGAGGCGGTTGCCGGTTGTAAGCCGTCGGATCAACTCCAGGGGGGCGCTGGGTTCCGGATAGCTGCGTTGTACCTGCTGGTGGGCCTGGGGAGTCTGACGGTCGGAATGTGCCTGTGGGCCCTGTACGTGGGTCCGACCAACCTCTGTGTTCTGCCTGTGGTGTGGCTACTGGCCGTCACCCTTGTGGAAGTGCGCCTTGCCCGTCGGCAGCGGCGTCAACGGCCCTTTGGAAATGGTGATTCGTAGCTGACCGTGTCGGTCGGCTGGAATTGGGAAACCGCTTTCTTCGACCGCCCGGATGCCGTGCCCGTTCTCCCCTCGATCCCTTGCCCCCTGAATCCCTGGGTCCCTGGATCCCTGGGTCCCTGGATCCCTGGGTCCCTGGATCCCTGGATCCCTGGATCCCTGGATCCCTGGGTCCCTGGGTCCCTGGATCCCTGGGTCCCTCCCCCCTCACTTCGCCCGCGGTTTCACCGTTCGGATGGCCCAGGGCAGACGCATGGCATGGAGCGACTGGGCAAGCGTCTGCGCGACAACCGGCGTGGCGGCCAGGACGGCCGTTCGCTGGTCGGTCTGCGTGATCTCCACCATGGCGGCGGAGGGGCCGGTCTCGATATCCACGGCGCCGCCCGTGGCGAGGTTGTACTCGCGAATGGCCGTGTATTTCTTGTAGACCATGCGCCGGTCGGTGAGCACCAGCCCGGCCGCGCCGGCCTCTGACCGGCTGAAATCCGCGTCCGCGAAGTATCCCTTGAACGTCTCGCCGTTCTGAAGAGTGAACCAGTGCGAGATTTTCGCCCGCACCGCGAACGGCAGGGACGACCACTGGTTGTCCTTTTGCTCTCTGGCCGCTTCCACAAGCGTAAGGTAGGCCGGCGTGCCTCGTCCGCCGTTGTTGCGATAAAACTCGGCGGCCAGGCTCAGGTTCGAAAGGGCGATCTGGCAGAACTCGCGTCCGTCGTGGTCGAGGACGTGGCACGTCACCGATCCGACGGAGCCGCACTCCCGGCACACATAATAGGGGAATGGCAGGGAGAACGGCGGCGGCAGCATGCTCACCGGGTTGAGTTTCTCGAACCAGCACTCTGCATAGGCGGACATGAGCGAGGACAGCGACCGCACCGTCTTGACTTCCGCGTCGCGCAGCTTCAGCGCGTCCTTGCCCGGGAGCTTGTCGCCCCAGATCAGCAGGTGAACCAGCAGGTGCTTGCGGCTCAGGCAGCAGGCGCAACGCTGCGGAAACGACTTCCGAAGGTCCGCCTGGACCAGCCGCTCCGCCGGAAATTCGAAATACGCCCCGATCTCATCGATGCGGTCGAACCGAATCTGCGGCCCTTCTTCGGCGACCGGCGCGGTCGCACCCGGTTTGCCGGCTCGCGTGGGCGTCTTGCTCGCGGGCGGTCTCGGGGCCGGGGCCTTGGTCTGCGGCACGTCAGAGACCGGACTGTCGAAGATGGCCGTGCTGCCGGCCACACTCTGGCTGCCCGGATCCCCCTCCATCACCCAGCCGAACAGCGTGTCCTCGTCGATCGGGGCTTCCATGGCGATTCGGAATCGCTGCCCGCACTTCTTGCACATCGCCCGTTGCCCGATGCGGGCCTCCGGCACGCGGTATTTCTGCGAGCACGACGGACAGACGATGACGATGAGATCCTTCGATTCCATCGACCCCGACTCGCCACACCAATAGACATGGGTCCCGCTCGCCTCGCGGCGCCGGGCTGTTTACTCCTTGACTATACCGCGGCAGCCAAGAGGGGTCAACGAAATGGGCGTCCCGCCCCCCAGCGTCCGGTATTGTGGCGATCGCACCGCCGCCCGCGCCTGCGACGGCCTACCGTTTCCCCAGGGTCCCTGGCCTTTTTCGCCGCCAGGTGACGGGTCCGCGTGTCAGCCGGACCCAAAGCAGGCTCGTGAGGCTCAGCAGGATGGGAGCCACCAGGCCCGCCCCGCACGGTCCCTTTGGGTGCGGGGAGAACTCGCACGCGTCGCCAAGGCCAGATCCGTCCGAATCGGATTGGTCGGTGTTTGGGATGGTCGGGCAGTTGTCGCAGGCGTCGCCGACGCCGTCGCCGTCTGCGTCGGCCTGGTCCGGGTTCGGTGTCAGCGGGCAGTTGTCGCAGATATCGCCGATGTCGTCGCCGTCTGCGTCGGCCTGATCGGCGTTCGGAACCATCGGACAGTTGTCGCAGGCGTCTCCAATACCGTCGGCGTCGCTATCCGACTGGTCCGCGTTGGGGATCGTTGGGCAGTCGTCGCCGGAATCGCCGATGCCGTCCCTGTCTTCATCGATCTGGTCCGCGTCCGCCGCCGTCGGGCGGGTGTCACAGGCGTCTCCGATGCCGTCGTGGTTTTCGTCGATCTGGTCCGCGTTGGCCGCCGTCGGGCAGTTGTCACAGACGTCGCCGATTCCGTCTCCGTCTGCATCACCCTGATCGGGGTTTGCAACGGCCGGACAGTTGTCACAGGCGTCGCCGACGCCGTCGCCATCCGTGTCGACCTGGTCGGGGTTGGGCGCCAGCGGGCAGTTGTCGCAGGCGTCGCCGACGCCGTCGCCATCCGCGTCGACCTGGTCGGCGTTGGGGATTGCCGGGCAGTTATCGCAGGCGTCGCCGATGCCGTCGATGTCAAGGTCGGCCTGATTCGTGTTCGCCGTGGTCGGGCAGTTGTCGCAGACGTCTCCCACGCCGTCGGCGTCCGCGTCCGCCTGATCGGCGTTTGCGATCATCGGGCAGTTGTCGCAGTAGTCGCCGATGTAGTCGCGGTCTGCGTCGCGCTGCTCCGCGTTCGAGATGACCGGACAGTTGTCACAGACATCGCCCGTTCCATCTCCGTCGGAATCGAGCTGGTCGCTGTTGGCCGCCAAGGGACAGTTGTCTTGCTGGTCGGGCACTCCGTCCTCGTCGCGGTCCGGCAGGTTCAGGAAGACGGAGACGCTGTCGCCGCCCTGGTTGGCCACCACGAAGTCCATCAGACCGTCCTGGTTGAAGTCGGCGACGGCAACGGACCGCGCCTCGGCATGCGGCCCCCAGGTTTGACCCCAGGTGAACGTGGCATCCCCTGCACCCATCAGGAGCGTGACCGTGTCACTGCCATAGCAAGGTGACACGAGGTCCAGCCGCCCGTCCCCGTTGAAGTCCGCCACTTTGACGTCATACGGGTAGTTGCTGACCGGAAAGTCGGTCCGGACGCTGAGGTTGCCTGTATCGTCTCCCTGATGCACACTTACCGAGTTCCAGTTTCGTCCCGCCACGACAACGTCGATGTCGCCGTCACCGTCCAGATCGCCCACGTCCAGGCCGAACGTGTAGTATCCGGTTGTGATGCCGACCTTCTGCACGAACGTTCCGTCTCCGTTGCCCAGCAGCACGAAGACGCGATACGCGGTTCCCTGGTTCGCCGCGACGATGTCCGGCCTTCCGTCGGCGTTCATGTCGGCGATCGCCAGGGCCGAGGCCCCGTCGCAGCTCAGCACCGTAGTCGGCGCCCCAAACGTGCCGTCGCCGTTGCCCAGGAAGACGCGCACGTCGTCGGACGTCAGGTTGGCGACCACAAGGTCCACCCGGCCGTCACCGTTGAGGTCCGCCGCGGCCAGGTTCATGGGGCCCGTGCCGGCGGCCGTCGTGATCGGCGCCGAGAAGCCGCCGGCTCCGTTGCCCGGCAGGACCGCCACCTGGTGGTGGAGGTAGTTCGCGAGGGCGAGGTCGATGCTCCCGTCCCCGGTGAAGTCGGCCGCCACCACCGCGCGGGGCGCGTCTCCCGCGTACCATCTCACGGCGACGCTGAATCCGCCCGCACCGTCTCCCAGCAGGACGGCCACCGTGTCTTCCGTTTCGTTCGCCACCACGATGTCCGGATGTCCGTCCGCGTTGACGTCCGCCGCAATCACGTCGGCCGGGCCGTCGCCCACCCAGCGGTCCGAGATGGAGAAATGCGGAACGACGGCGGCGAGGCCCAGATGCGCACGGAGCAGACAGGCAAGCAGGACAAACCGCCCCCCGCGGCTCCCGACGGAACCTGTGGCGCGCGAGATCCCTGGAGGTGGAGTCGCGCAGTCAGGATGCAGTGTCATTGGTGAAACCCCCGACCCGGACCGAACACACCCTTGGCGTAGGAGGGGCATCGGAAGGCGGTTCGTGTATCTTGAAGGCAAACTGACAAGTTTTTCCTTCGAGCGTGCGATGTGGTTCCCCGCAACCGCGCGACCCAACCGAAGAGGCTGCAACGGGCCGTTCATTTCGCGACCGCATGCCACGACGTGGTCTGGACGCGCCGGCAGAGGACGAAACGACCGTCCTCGGGCTTGGTGCCGGCCACGATCGATGGCGAGACGCCGATCAGCCCATTCGGTCGGTTCTATGTACAACACGCAACCGGTCGTCCCCCCCTCTCCTCAGGACGCCAGGGCGCGGAATACGCGGTGCGGCTTATGCGGCATGATGGTGGGCAGGCGAATGGGCCCGCAGCGCGGGTAATGAATCACGATGCGCCTTGCATGGAGTGAAGGACTGCGCCGATGGCCGACACGTCCTCGGGAG
>Ga0334890_1002338_pt1 | contig 22205 bp, 14 predicted proteins | sample GraSluR1_MG_3_FD_207220 | JGI IMG/M metagenome (GOLD analysis project Ga0334890, IMG submission 207220) | Sludge microbial communities from methane-producing bioreactor in Wageningen University, Netherlands - Granular Sludge_31_08-R1 | ecosystem: Engineered > Bioreactor > Anaerobic >... | reverse complement strand
AATGATCGATGCCTGTTCGCGGGCGACGATCCTGGATATGCTGCTGCAGCTGCGCGATGAAATCGGGATGACGATCATCTTCATCACCCATGATATTGGCCTGGCGTATTATGTGTCGGATAGCGTATATATCATGGAAAAAGGGAAATTGATCGAAAGCGGTACGCCTGATGAGGTCATTCTGCATCCGAAACAGGCTTATACCCAACGCTTGATCAATGATGTTCCCAAGATCCATGAGGAATGGGATCTTTCAACGGTATAAGTCGATCTGCGGGTGTTGGCTGTAGAGCGGATGAAACCCGTGCTCTGTTCTGGAACCAGGGCGCGGGTTTGAACGCACAGGATGAAGGATAGTTTGCCGGTTGTTTTTGGCAGGGAGAGGGGATCGATTAATAATGGTAGAGAGGAAAAACTTGATGAAACTGTGGGACAAGATCATTCATTACCCTAAAATCAGCCTGGTCATTCTGGCTTATATTGCGTTCATTGCCTTAGGTATGCCGGACGGTTTGCTGGGTGTGGCCTGGCCTTCCATGCGGGCGGATTTTTCTGTGCCACTGGATTCCCTGGGCCTCTTGTTGATCGCTTCGACGATCGGCTATATGAGTTCCACTTTTTTAAGCGGGGCATTGATCCCGCGCATCGGGATTGGAAAATTGCTCGCTTTAAGCTGCGCCTTGACGGGAGCCGCTCTTTTGGGGGATACCCTGGTACCTTCGTGGTGGATGATGGTGGCACTGGGGCTTTTTGGTGGGTTGGGGGCAGGCGCGATTGATGCGGGCTTGAATACTTACGTGGCTGCGCATTTTGGTGAGGGCTTGATGCAATGGCTGCATGCCAGTTACGGGATTGGTGTGACCATCGGTCCAATTATTATGACCCTGGCCCTGACGAATCTGAACTCCTGGCGGGTTGGCTATCGGGTGGTCAGCGGCGTTCAGCTTGTGCTGGCGGTTTGTTTTTTGCTGACCTTGTCATGGTGGAAGGATCAAGATGACGCGCCTGGAATGGAGCAGCAGGAGAAGCTGTTGACGGATTATCAAACTTCGCTGGGCGAGACATTCCGCCAACTGAATGTGTGGGTCAGTTTTTTGCTGTTTTTTCTGTATGTGGGCGGCGAAGCATCCCTGGGCGTGTGGACGTACAGTCTGCTGACCGAGTCGCGGGGTGTGCCGCCGCAAACCGCGGGATTTCTGGCGGGCAGCTTTTGGGCAACCTTTACCGTTGGCCGCATTCTGGCCGGTGTGTATGCCAAACGTCTGGGAACCCATAAGTTGATCCAGGGCGGGGTGGCGCTGGCCCTGTTCAGCGCTGTGCTGCTGTGGTGGAACCCCTTCCCGTGGACGGATGTGCTGGCGGTGGCATTGGCTGGCATCGCGGTCGCGCCAGTTTTCCCGGCCTTGATGTCTGCAACGCGGGAAAGGGTTGGCGCAAAGTTCGCCGCCAACACCATCGGCATGCAAATTGCCGCGGCCGGTTTGGGCACGATGGTGATTCCCGGATTGTTGGGCGTTCTGGCGCGCCGGTTTTCGCTGGAGATCATCCCGGTCTGTCAGATCGCGATCTTCCTGGGCTTGTTTGGGCTGTATCGTTTGTCGATGATCAAAAAGAAAGTGGATAAGGAAGCCATATCATGAGAATTCAATCTTTAGCAGGTGACTGGAAATTTCGTCAGGCTGGTACAGAAGAATGGCTGCCCGCCGTTGTGCCTGGCGGTGTGCATACCGATTTGCTGGCTGTGGGACGTATTCCTGACCCGTTTGTTGGCGATAATGAAAAGCATGTCCAGTGGGTGGCTGAGTCAGATTGGGTTTATCAGCATCGTTTCACCTGCTCGCCTGAATTGCTGACCCAGGAAAAGATCCTGCTGGTGTGTGACGGGCTGGATACCCTGGCGAGGGTGGTGCTCAACGGGCATGAGCTTGGCCGCACGGAGAATATGTTTCGCAAATATGAATGGGATGTCAAGTCATTGCTCAATGCACAGGGGGATAATACGCTGACGATTGCTTTTTCCTCCCCGGTGCAATATGCCACAGAACAGCAGGCCATCCGCCCGATGGCTGGCGTTTCTCAGGCCATCCCCGGCGGTCCTCATCTGCGTAAAGCGCCCTGTCAATTTGGTTGGGACTGGGGCCCGCAACTGCCGCCCATCGGCATCTGGAAAGACATCCGTCTGGAAGGATACAGCGAGGCACGCCTCTCCGAAGTTCACCTGCGCCAGGATCATGCTGAGGGACGGGTGACGGTGGAAACCCGCATCGCCATCCAGCATTGGGGGCATGATCCGTTGACCGCCATTGTGGAGATCACTGCCCCGGATGGGGTTGTACTGGAGGAAGAAACCGCTATTTCTGGTCAGAATGAGGGGATTGTACGGATCAATATTCCCAATCCTCAGTTGTGGTGGCCGAACGGGTATGGCGAACAGCCGCTCTATCAGGTTGAGGTCTTCCTCAAGCAGGGCGGGGTTGAAAGAACGATTGTGGATCGTCAGGATTATCAGCTGGGCCTGCGCACGATTGAATTGCGCCAGGAACCGGATGAGTGGGGACGATCTTTTACATTTGTGGTGAATGGCGTACCAGTCTTCGCCAAAGGCTCCAACTGGATCCCGGCGGATTCTTTCCCCACCCGCATTTCGGATGACTATCTGGAGAATTTAATCCGCGCGGCGGCTGACACGCACCAGAACATGCTGCGCGTGTGGGGCGGTGGATTTTACGAAGAGGAACGCTTTTATGACCTGTGCGACCGGTACGGCATCCTCATCTGGCAGGATTTTATCTTCTCTTGCAGCATGTATCCGCTGGATGACCCCGCCTATCTTGAGAATGTGCGGGTAGAAGCGATTGAGAATATTCGCCGATTGCGCCATCGCGCCAGTCTGGCACTGTGGTGCGGGAATAACGAAATGGAATGGGGCTGGGTCGATTGGGGTTGGACGGGACCTGAATATGAAGCAGTCAAGGTGGTCTATGACGGGTTTTTCCATCACACGCTGCCCGAATGGTGCGCAGATGAGGACCCGGATCATGCCTACTGGCCCAGTTCGCCTTCCTCCGATACGCCTTTTGAAAATCCGAACGGCCAGCAGCAGGGCGATGCCCACTATTGGGACGTGTGGCATGGGCGCAAGCCTTTCACTGCCTATCGGGACCAGTATCCGCGCTTCATGAGCGAATTTGGTTTTCAGGCGCTGCCACCGCTGGAGACGATCCGCACCTATGCTGAAGAAGCGGACTGGAATATGACTTCCTACATCATGGAGCGGCACCAGAAAAACGACAGCGGCAATTCCCTGATGGTCGGCCAGATGCTCGATACCTTCCGGCTGCCCAAGGATTTTGAATCGCTGGTTTATTTGAGCATGGCGCTTCAGGCGGAAGGCATCCGCTATGGGGTGGAACACTGGCGGCGTCATCCGCAGCGCGTCTCCGGCATCCTCTACTGGCAGTTGAATGACTGTTGGCCGGTAGCCTCGTGGGCCAGCCTGGATTATTTCGGGCGCTGGAAGGCGCTGCATTATGCTGCCCGCCGCTTCTATGCGCCGGTGATGCTTTCCATCGAAGATAAGCCGCCTGTTCAGGGAGTCTATGTGACCAATGACAACCTTGAAACCTGGGAATGTACGGTTCGCTGGGCGCTGGAAACCCTGGCCGGTGAAGGGCTCGCTGCTGGCGAGGAGGTGGTCATTGTCGCCCCGCAATCTGCGGCGCAGGTGTGCAAGCTGGATTTCACCGATTATATTTCGGATGATACCGTCCGCGGGCTGGTTTTTATCGCTGAACTGTGGCAGGGAGATCTTTTGGTGTCCCGGCAGACGGCGGGCTTTGCCCCGATCAAACATATCTCCCTGGTTGAACCTGGTGTGATGGCGACCCTGCGGGAAGAGCAGGGTAAGGTGGTCGTTGAATTGACCGCCCGCTCCCTGGCGCTGCTGGTGGAAGTCTCTCTGGTTGGCGCTGATGTCGTTTTCAGTGACAATTATTTCAATCTGCCTGCTGGCCGGACGACGGCAATCTCTTTTGCCATGCCTGCTGGCTGGACGTTGAAGCAGGCCGAGAAAGCATTGCGCCTGCGTTCGGTGTATGATTCTTATGCCCATGGCGCAGCAAGTTGAGCGGATCAGATTGCTTAACACGTTTCCAGGCTCAAGACGCAGGGCAGAAGAGAACGTCTATTGTAGATACGGATTTATTCGATACCGGGTTCTGTAACGACTAAAGTCGTACCTGCAATTACCACAACGAGTGCTTATACTTTGGAAAGGGTTTTGCCATGAATAAAATCGATAATTTGATCAAGAAAATGACGCTGGAAGAAAAAGCCGCCCTGTGTACCGGAGCCAGCCCGTGGACGACGACCCCCATTGAACACCTGGGGCTGCCCGGGATCACCGTTTCGGATGGGCCGCATGGCGTGCGGCGCGTGGAAGAGGTGGAAGATTTCATCAGTCCCACCAGCCTGCCGGCCACCTGCTTCCCGACCGCCTCCTGCCTGGCCTCCACCTGGGATGTGGATTTAATCAACACGATGGGCCAGGCCCTTGCAGAGGAGTGTATTGCTCTGAATGTGGATGTCGTCTTGGGCCCCGGGGCGAATATGAAGCGTACTCCCCTGGGCGGGCGTAATTTCGAATATTTCTCCGAAGACCCCTATCTCGCCGGGCAGATGGCGGCCAGCTTTATCAACGGTGTGCAAAGCAAGGGCGTGGGTACTTCACTGAAACATTTCGCTGTCAACAACCAGGAAACCGAACGGATGGTGATTGACGCCAGAGTGGATGAACGCCCCCTGCGGGAAATTTACCTGGCGGCGTTTGAGACCGCCGTGAAACAGTCCAAACCCTGGACGGTGATGTGCGCCTACAATAAGCTCAATGGCACCTTCTGCTCCCAGCATCACCGGCTGCTGGTGGAGATTCTCAAGGACGAATGGGGCTTTGAAGGTCTGGTTGTTTCCGACTGGGGTGCGGTGCATGACCGCGTGGCGGCCTTACAGGGCGGCCTGGATTTGGAAATGCCCGGCCCGCGGGAACGACGGGTCACTCAGGTGATTGAAGCGGTCCGCTCGGGTGAGCTGGATGAATCGGTTCTGGATGAGGCGGTACGCCGCATTCTGGGAATTGTCTTCAAGGCCGTCGAGACGCCCAAAGAGGGTTCGTTTGATGCCGCTGCGCATCATGCCCTGGCGCGCCGGATCGCCGGAGAAGGCATGGTGCTGCTTAAGAATGACGGGATGCTTCCCTTGAAAGATGAGCAGCATATTGCTGTTATCGGCCGGGCGGCCCAGGAGGCGCATTTCCAGGGTGGCGGCAGTTCGCATATTAATCCCACTCAGGTGGATAGCCCCTTTGAAGAACTGCAAAAATTGGCCGGGGATGCCGAATTGAGTTTTGCCCAGGGTTACCCAGCGGATGACAGTTTCAACCAGGCGCTGATCGAGGAAGCGGTCGATAACGCCAGCGCTGCGGATGTAGCTTTGCTGTATCTGGCGCTGCCAGACTCCAAGGAGTCGGAAGGCTATGATCGGGCTGACCTGGATCTGACCGCGCAGCAGATCGCGTTGATCAAAGCTGTGGCTGAAGTGCAGCCTCAAACGGTTGTCATTCTGAATAATGGCGCACCGGTTGTGATGGGGGAATGGCTCGATAGTGTGGGGGCTGTTCTGGAGGCGTGGATGATGGGGCAGGCTGGCGGCGGTGCGATTGCCGATGTGCTCTATGGAAAGGTGAACCCCTCCGGCAAGCTGGCGGAAACTTTTCCGCTGAGACTGGTGGATACACCTGCATATCTGAATTTCCCCGGCGAAAACGGTGCGGTGCGCTATGGCGAGGGACTGTTTATCGGCTATCGCTATTATGATGCTAAACAAATGCCGGTGCAGTTTCTCTTTGGGTATGGGCTGAGTTACACTACGTTTGCCTATAAGAATGCCAAAGTTTCAGCGAAAACCTTCAGGGATGTGGACGGCCTCATCGTTTCGGTGGATGTGACCAATACGGGCAAGATGGCAGGCAAGGAAGTGGTTCAGGTGTATGTGCGCGATCATGAATCACGGTTGGTGCGCCCGCCCAAAGAACTCAAGGGCTTTGTCAAGGTGGCACTGCAACCCGGCGAGACGAAGACCGTTTCCCTGTCCCTTGATTTCCGTGCGTTTGCCTATTACCACCCGGCATACAAACAGTGGATCACGGAGGATGGTGCATTTGACATCCTGATTGGGGCTTCCTCGGCTGACATTCGCTGTGTTGAGACGGTGACCCTGCAATCTACCCTGCAACTGCCATCCATCCTGACACGTGAATCGACCCTGCGAGACTGGATGGCAGACCCGCGTGGGAAAGAGGTCTTCGAACCGTTCTTCCAACAGATACTGGCACCCATGCAGGCTGCCTTTGGCGGGGGGGATGAAACCGAGGGTGCCGGGATGGACTCGACGGGCTTCTTTATGGAGATCACCCTGCTCGACCTGCTGTATTTCCAGGAAAATCTGCTTCCCAAAGCGCCTGAAGAAATGGTGGACGAACTGCTATCTCAGGTACACAGTGCGAAGGAATGATTTGTCTGTTGCGGAGTAAAAGCGACTGGCATTGCTGTAAATGATATTGAAAAGACGCTCACCGGTCAGAACTGGCGGGCGTCTTTTTGTTACAGGTGTGTTGGCATGGAGGGGTCCATCCAGTATCCAGGGTTCGTCCCCGCGATGCTATAGCTGGTGCAATTGGTCATTGATGTCATTCAGGTCAAAGGCTTCCGGGTCAAATGCCCCGCCGATCCATTCCAGGTAGCGTTCATGTTCCTCGTTGGCGGGATCATGGATGGCCTCAAGAAAAAATTGATATCCGGGCGGGCCGCCGATGTCTTCTGGCGGGCAGGCGCGTTTTCCGGTAACGCACAGTGGATAGCGCATGTTCTCGTCACGGGGCAGGATTTTCTCCACCAGGATTTCATGCCGCCAATCATCACCAAAATCGTAGGTGTAGGAGCCTTTCAGTTTTTCTGCCGGGAGCACTTGTGCCAGCGTGAAATCTGCCTCATCCTCAAAGTCAAGTTCTCCCCAGGTGTCCTGTTCCCGGCTGCCATAGCTGGTACCGGAAATGGAAAATTCGTGCAGGTGGTAGCCATCCCAACCCATAATGGTCAGCAGGATGTGATGCAACTCTTCCAGGGTAGTGTCGCCCGGTACCAGCACCCGCCGCCAGACGGGCGGCTTGATATAAGACAGCGTGATTTTGAGCTGATAGATTTTTTCGGATTGTTTTGACATCATCTTTCCTCTATTTTGGAAATAATCGGGGTGGTCGCTTATTCCTTGTATTCTTCCGTTCAGCGCCTGGTACGTTGATATTTTCTACCAGGTGGAAAACCAGATTGATCAGATTATAGCATTTCCGGGGAAATACCGTGCATGGATGCGATAAAAAATCTGAGGATATGGCATAATAGTTGTGAGAAGAAAATATTTGAACGTGTGTTTGAAAAAAGGGTGCGATGAAAACAAACAAAGGTTTCCCTGCGATTTTTCCCGATGCGGAAACGGCTGCCAGTGTAGAACGAGTGATCCGCGCCAGCCTGGATGCGGTGGACCCGTATCAGGCGGTGCGCCGAGTGCTTGATCAACAGGATGGGCAGCTATTCGTTGAGGATGCGGCTTACGATTTGAAGACGATTGAGCGGCTCTTGGTCGTCAGCATCGGCAAAGCAGGCGGTTTAATGGCGAAGGCTGCCGCAGATGCACTGGGGAATAAGCTGGCTGCGGGGATCGTGGTGCAAAAGATGGATATTGCTCAGACCGCCCTGGACTTGCCGGAGAATATTCAGGTCTTGAAGGGGGATCATCCTGTGCCGGGGGAAGGCAGCCTGGCAGCGGGCGCGGCGGTGCTGGCTTTTCTGGAAAGCTGCTCGCCGCGAGACCTGGTCATTTTTCTCATTTCAGGGGGCGGGTCAGCGCTTGTCACCCATCCGCATGCGGGCATCAGTCTGAATGACTTGCAGGATGTGACGCGCTCTCTGCTGGCGTGCGGGGCGCAGGTTGACGAGATCAATACCATCCGCAAGCACCTGGACGGGGTCAAGGGCGGCGGGCTGGCGGGCAAAGCTTATCCGGCACGGATGGTCACCCTGGTACTCTCCGATGTGGTCGGTAACCCGCTGGATATGATCGCCTCTGGCCCCACGGTGGCGGATCCAACCACCTATGGGGACGCGAAATTGATCCTTGAAAAATACCAGCTATGGGGAAAAATACCCGCTTCAATTTCTGCTGTTTTACAGACCGGGCTGGCGGGAGTGCTGCCCGAAACCCGCAAGCCGGGAGACGCGTGCTTTGCACATGCCCAGGTGTTGATTGTGGGCAGCAATTACCAGGCGGCGTGCGCCGGTCTGGCAGCAGCGCAAGCGGAAGGAATGCAGGCACACATCCTGACAACGTATTTGCAGGGAGATGCGTTCAATGCCGGGCGTTTTTTGGGCAGCCTCCTGCGGCAGATCAGCGAAACAGGGCAGCCTTTTCCCCGGCCGGTGTGCCTGATCGCCGGCGGGGAGACGACGGTGGTGGTGCAGGGGGACGGCCTGGGCGGTCGCAACCTGGAGGTTGCTTTGGGGGCGGTGGCAGAGCTGGACGGACTGGAGCGGGTGGCCTTGGTCACACTGGCAACCGACGGCGAAGACGGCCCGACCGACGCTGCCGGGGCGGTTGTTACCGGCCAGACTCTCCAGCAGGGGCTGGGCAAAGGGCTGAAGGTTGAAGCCTGTCGTGTGGCTAGTGATTCTTACCGCTATTTTGAGGTGCTGGAGGCATTGATCAAGATCGGTTCTACGGGAACGAATGTCAATGATCTCGCTTTTTTGTTTGCGTTTTGAAAGGACAATAAAATGAATAAGGTAAACATTGGAAATTCCGGGTTCGAAGCTTCAGAAATAGCATTAGGCTGTATGCGCATCGCGACGATGAGCAATCAGGAAATTTCTACGTTGATCCACACCGCGCTTGACGAAGGGATTGATTTTTTTGACCACGCGGATATTTATGGAAACGGGCAATCGGAGGCGCGCTTTGCCGAAGCCCTGCAGTTGACCTCGAGCCAGCGGGAAAAGATGTTCCTGCAGAGCAAGTGCGGCATTCGTCAGGGCTATTTTGATTTTTCAAAAGCCCATATCCTCGAGGCCGTGGATGGCAGCCTGAAACGCCTGCAGACGGATTATCTGGATGTTTTGCTGCTGCACCGGCCGGATGCCCTGGTCGAACCGGAGGAGGTGGCGGAAGCCTTCACGATCCTGCAAGACAGCGGCAAGGTGCGCTATTTTGGCGTCAGCAATCAAAACCCGATGCAGATTGAACTGCTGACCAAATTTGTACAACAACCCATCCTGCTCAATCAGCTTCAACTGAGTATTACCAATACCGGAATGATCGACGCGGGGTTGAACGTTAATATGGAAATCGACGCGTCGATCGACCGGGATGGCAGCATTCTCGATTATTGCCGCCTGAAAGAAATCACGATCCAGCCCTGGTCTCCCTTCCAGTACGGCTTTTTTGAAGGAGTCTTCCTGGATAATGAAAAGTTCCCTGAGCTGAATCAAAAGATTGATGAGATTGCTTCCTCCAGAGGCGTGAAAAACACGGCGATTGTGGTTGCCTGGTTACTGCGGCACCCGGCGCACATGCAGCCCATCGTGGGCACAACCAATGCGGGCCGCGTCAGGGATATCTGCAAGGTCTCCGATGTGCACCTGACCCGCGAGGAATGGTACGAAATTTACCTGGCTGCGGGGAATGAACTGCCCTGACCCCGCACGGACAGAACACCGGTTTTATGAACCAGCTTCTCACCCTCCACTCAACCTGGTCGGGGTGCAAGACAGAATGAACAATGTCCAGACCACAGCCAAACCTTTCTTCGCGTAGGGTACGTTCGCAGTTGAACGCACCAAAATTCAACCCGCGGTTTCGGGTTGGAGTTTCCCGGTTTTGCAGGGACTTCGTCCGCGGCTAACGCACACTCTGCGGGGGGAGCCTCCCGCAGGAAAGTCAGTTGTACGTAGACAATAACGCAAAATATATCCAGGCATGGATAAGTTAAAAATCCCCAACCTGCGGGAGGGAAAAACCAATTGGCAATTCTTCCCGCAGGTTGAACTTGACCTGACTTTCGCATGCTTGTGAAGATATTGGCTTTGTTACCTTTTCGCAGTGAACTTCCCTGCGGGAGGTTCCCGGCCATCCGTTGCCAACCCACCCTCTGCGGGGAGTCTTTAGGGGTACTATAATGTGCCAATATCCCCCAGATGACCAATATTCAAGGATGAAGAATATGTTAAAATGGGTATAGATAAAGGAGATGAAATGACAGACAACCGCCATTAAACCACGTATTTTAAGGGAAACTTCCTCGTTTGTTTTGATTCATGCGGCCCGCGGGCGTTTGCCCCCGGTTTTTGGTTTTTAAAAGGCAGGTTTGTGTATGTTCACCGTACATCAGGTTTCAAAATCATTTGGTATCACGTCCGTTCTGGAGAACGTATCTTTCAGTTTGAACGGCGGCGAGCGGCTGGGGCTGGTGGGGGTGAATGGCACCGGCAAAACGACCTTGCTGCGGATCATGGCCGGGCAGGAGATGGCCGACTCGGGCAGTGTGCAGCGCACACCGTCTGACTTGCGCGTAGGGTATCTTTCCCAGGGCTTCACATGCCCGGAAGAGGAAACCGTGGGTGGTTTCAGTGACCGCATGCAGGGTGGTTTGCTGCGTTTGAGTGAGGAACTGGAGCACCTGGCTATTGAGCTGGCAGCGCAGCCGGATTCTCCATCTTTGCAGCGGGCCTATGACGATGCGCTGGCCCAGATCAACCTGACGGCCGAGTCTGGCTGGCGTGGGCCGGGCATCCTCGCCAGCCTGGGGCTGGGGGAGCTGGAGGCAGACATGCCGGTGGCGCATCTCAGTGGCGGACAGAAAACCCGCCTGGCCCTGGCCGGCGTGCTGCTGGGCAATCCGCAGGTGCTGCTGCTGGACGAACCTACCAACCACCTCGACCTGGATATGCTTACCTGGCTGGAAGACTGGCTGCTGGCATTTAAGGGCGGCGTGCTGATCGTTTCGCACGACCGTGCCTTCCTTGACCGGGTTGCTACGGGTATCCTGAATTTGGACGAAGATACTCACAGGTTGACGGCCTATGCGGGCAATTATTCGGCTTATCTGGAACAAAAGGTGGGCGAGCAGGAAAAACAGTGGCAGGAATTCAGAGACCAGCAGGATGAGATTGTTCAGTTAAAAGGTGCAGCCGCTTCCGTGCGCCAGTTAACGAAAATGCGCAAGGGCGGCAAGGCGGACAGCGGTGATAAATTTGCCACCGGCTTTTTTAGTAATCGCACGCTGGGGACGATGCGCCGCGCCAAACACCTCGAAAAGCGGCTGGAACAGTTAACCGGTGAGAACGCCATCGAAAAGCCACGCGCCGGCTGGCAGATGAAGCTGGAATTTGTCGATATTCCTGACAGTGGGCGGGACGTGCTGCGCCTGGAAGGGTTGAGCGTTGGCTATGATGGCACACCCCTGCTGAGGGAAATTGACCTGACGGTCCATCTGGGTCAGCGGATTGTGCTGGCTGGCTCAAACGGCACCGGCAAGACGACCCTGCTGCGCACGATTGCCGGGCGCATCCCCCCGCTGGCGGGGCGCGCGCGCCTGGGGGCGGGGGTGCAGTTGGGCTATATGACCCAGGAGCAGGAGGATCTCAACACCCAATGGACGCCCCTGCGCACGATTCAGGAGATCACCCGCGGGGGTGAGACCGAGGCGCGCACCTTCCTGCATCAGTTCCTGTTTGGCGGGGATGATGTTTTTGTGCCGGTGGGATCGCTGTCCTACGGCGAGCGGGCGCGGTTGTCCCTGGCGCGGCTGGTGGCCCTGCGCTGCAATTTCCTGCTGCTGGATGAGCCAGTCAACCATCTCGATATCCCCTCGCGTACGCGCTTTGAGCAGGCGCTGGCCGCCTTTGACGGCACCGTGCTGGCCGTGGTGCATGACCGTTATTTCATTGAGGGCTTCGCCTCCGAGGTGTGGCGGGTGGAGGGGGACAGGGTGAAGAGGGGATGGAAGTAGGTTTCTGATAGAGGAGCAAGATTTCTCAGGAAGGACGGACCACGGTCCGTCCTTTCGGGCGCATGGCATGCGCCCCTACGGTGGAGGGGATATATAACCTTGTCAGACAAGGATTGCGGGGCGGAGGCGTTTTTAATGTTAATTGGCTATATCATGTACTAATTTACAGCAAAATCCAGGTTATTTGTCATTTAAAATCCTTTCCTTTGCCTGACAAATTCACTATAATAAATATAGTTGAAAGTTTGCCCCCCATCTATTCATAGAAAAGGATAATCTTGAAATGAGAAAGCATAATTTTAATGCAGGCCCTTCTATTCTCCCGCAAGTCACACTGGATAAAACAGCTGAGGCTGTCAAGGATTATAACGGCACGGGCATGTCGATTTTGGAAATTTCGCATCGCAGTCCGGATTTTCAGGCGATCATGGATGAAACTGTGGCGTTGTTCAACGAGTTGCTGGATATTCCGGCAGGCTATCATGTGTTGTTCGTGGGCGGCGGCGCAAGCACGCAGTTCTTCCATATCCCCTACAATCTTTTGGCAACCAAAGCCGCTTATTTGAACACCGGCGCCTGGTCGACCAAGGCGATCAAGGAAGCAAAACTGTTTGGTGAGGTTGAGGTTGTGGCTTCTTCGGAAGACAAGAGCTTCACTTATATCCCCAAGGATTACACTATCCCGACGGATGCGGATTATTTCTACATCACCACCAATAATACCGTGCGCGGCACCGAGATCAAGACGGATCTCGATTCCCCGGTGCCTCTTGTGGCGGATATGTCTTCCGATATTTTCAGCCGACCGGTGGATGTTTCCAAGTACGGCTTGATCTACGGCGGCGCACAGAAGAACCTGGCTCCGGCGGGGGTGACCTTTGTGATCGTTAAGGAAGATATTCTCGGCAAGGTGGACCGCCCGATGCCCTCGATGGTGGACTACCGCACCCATATCAAGAAGGGTTCGATGTTCAATACCCCGCCGGTAGTGAATATCTTTGCGATGCTGCAAACCCTGAAGTGGCTCAAGAATCTGGGCGGCGTGAAAGCGATCCAGAAGATGAATATTGAAAAAGCCACCATGCTGTATGACGAGATTGACCGCAATAAGTTCTTCCGCGGCACCGTGCTCAATGCTGAAGACCGTTCATTGATGAATGCGACCTTCGTCATGGCGGATGAGTACACCGATCTGGCTGGAGATTTCCTGGCCCTGACCAAGGAGCGCAATATGGTGGGCGTCAAGGGCCATCGTGATGTGGGCGGTTTCCGCGCCTCGTTGTATAATGCATTGCCCAGGGCCTGCGTAGAAGCGCTGGTTGAGGCCATGCGTGACTTTGAAGCGCAGCACTAGTCGGAAAGCAGAAAAGGAGATCGGAATGACGAAAGTATTGGTGGCAACAGAAAAGCCGTTTGCAGCAGAAGCAGTGGACAAGATCCGTAAAGTTGTTGAGTCTGCCGGCTATGAGCTTGCCCTATTGGAAAAATATACCGACAAGGCCCAGTTCCTGAGCGCAGTGGCTGACGCCGATGCGTTGATTGTGCGTTCGGATATTGTCGATCGTGAAGTCATTGAGGCAGCAAAAAATCTGAAGATCGTGGTGCGCGCCGGTGCAGGGTATAACAATCTGGACCTGGAAGCGGCCAGTGAAAAGGGTATTGTGGAAGAAAATACCCCCGGCCAGAATTCTGATGCGGTTGCCGAACTGGCAATCGGGATGATGATCTATCTGGCGCGTGGTGGTTTCAATGGCAAGCCGGGTACCGAGTTGAAGGGCAAGAAGCTGGGGATTCACGGCTATGGCAACGTGGGAAGGCGGGTGGCGCAGATTGCCAAGGGGATGGGGATGGATGTGTATGTGTATGCCTATAAGCCATCCATTGAGGAGGAAGCCAGGAAACAGGGCGGGATTACCTGCCTTGAGTCGGTGGAAGACCTTTACCGCACCTGTAATTACATCTCCCTGAATATCCCGGCGAGAGCCGAAAATAAGCAGGCGATCAATTATGCTTTGCTTTCATTGATGCCCGAACAGGCGGTACTGGTCAATACGGCGCGCGCCGAAGTGATCAACGAGGCGGATCTGCTGAAGGTTATGGCCGAGAAACCTGGTTTTTCCTACATTTCCGACATTGCTCCCGACTGTGCGGCAGAGTTTGAGCCGTATGTCGGCCGGTATTTCTTCACCCCCAAGAAGATGGGCGCGCAAACCGTGGAAGCCAATGTGAATGCCGGGATTGCGGCTGCGGAACAGATTGTGGCTTTCTTTGAGAAAGGCGATATCACTTTCAAGGTGAATAAGTAGACCGAGCTGGATTTTTAATGCAATCGAGGCTGTCCATAATTGGACAGCCTCGATTTTTTTGTAATGCTCGCAGGGGAGATGATGGCTGACAGAGTGAAGCAAGATCATCCCCACAACTTTTTTGACTGGCGAACCATGCCTCGCCACTACGACTATTTGTCCGCTGGATGACGTCCCCGCCGCCGGAGAGGGAACGGTTATAGGGGGATTGCTGTAATCATACAGGCTGATGTCGCCGCGGGGATTGGTGCCGGAGAATAGTTAGTGGATCAGGATATTATTTACCCCGCTACTTTTTGAAAATATTCTTGACCAGCAGAAAGACGCCCAGGCCGATCAGCATCAACGGGGTAAGAATGCTGCCCAACTGGCTGATCCGCAACAGCATTTCAAAGAAGACTGCGCCAACCAGGAAGATGATCAGGCCGACGGTGACGACGGTCTTGCCGGAGCTGACCATTTCGAGGCGGTCTTTGCGTGCGCCATATAGCCACAGACCGGCGCCGATGGAGGTGGGGGCGAGCAGCGCCCAGGAATAGGCCCAGCTTGCCCAATGGCCGGTAACGCTTTGGTAGAGCAGCATCAGACCGAGGGTGGTGGTCATGCTGCCCAGGATGGCGAGGGGTTCGCCGTTGACTACTTTCTTCGAGAAGGCGAAGGATAATAGCAAGGCGCCGGGGGCGAGGATGAAGAAGGGCCAGATGAAACGCCCGATGCGGATGTTGAGCAGCTGCCCGGCAATGAAGATCACCCCAAAGGCGATCAACAACGTTCCCACGATCAGGTTGTTGCGGTTGATGCCGACTGACGGACGGGATTTGGCTGCTTGCTGTGCTTTGGGGGCAGGATCGCTTTCCCTTACCGGGGGGATGGCTTCTTCCCCAGAGGGGACTTCGCCGGGAGAGATATTGATTGGGGGTATTTCTTGTTCAGACATGGATTACTCCTTTGTTTTTCTTTGTTCCTTTGGGTGAAACATCCTCTGATCTTGTAACCAGGAGAAGAGGAGATGTTTATTTTCTGCCGCGGCTCTGGATGTTACCGATACCGGAGATGCCCTGGCTGACGTGCGGGTTTCCCCAATATTCAACGCTGCCAGCGCCGCTGACTTCAATGTTCAGGCTGTCTTCGGCCCACACTTTCATATTACCTGCGCCGCTGAGGGATACGCTGGCGGTCTGGCTTTTTAACGCTGCTGCCTGATAATTCCCCAGTCCGCTGACCTGAACCTCCTGTTCCTGCACTTCGCCGCCCAATTTACACTCGCCTGCACCGCTGTAAATCACGTTGAGGTGCTGGGCCTGCAAGTTGTCGATTTCGACATTGCCTGCACCACTCACATCGAGATCCAGCCGGGTGGTTTGCAGCTCATCCATCTGGATGTCGGCTGCCCCGGAAAGATCAATACGGTTCAGGTCCTTCACTTCGATATAAAAAGTGACCGGGCTGGTGGGAAGGATCGTGCTGCGCCAGCCTTTTTCATCATAACCGATACGCAGTGTTCCGCTGCGGACTTTGGTGGTGATGTGCGGCAGGATGTTATCTTCTGCTTCGATTTCCAGGGATTCATTATCGCCCTGGGTGATGATCAGCTTGCCAAAGCCTTCAACCTCAATCGCATCATAGCCGCTGACCTGACGGGTTTCTGTTGCCATGATGCCCGATCCACGGGTGACAGGCATGCCGCATGCGCTCAGAATAAATACAGATGCGATCAGGGTGAAGATGACAGCAATTCGTTTGGTTTTCATGGAAACACTCCTTATCATTAATGCAAATGCAACAATGTTTATGGTTTTTTCTTTCATTAGGGTATACGTCCTGGATGAAAAAAAGTTGCAAAACAGGATTTGGACTGCCTGGGAACTTTCCCTGTACGGATATCGTCCTTAAAAAGAGAACCCTTGATAAGGAGAAAAATATGATTGCGAAAAAATGGATCCTTCCTTTGTTATTGATGATGGCAGCCTTTGTAGTGGGAGCGTGTTCCTTACTGCCTGGTCAAACGCAGGTAGATGATGGACAGCAAATCAACACAGTGGTGGCACAAACCGTGCAGGCCGAATTGACCAGTGCGGTGCTGGAGACTGCCCTGGCAAAGTCCACTCAACTGCCCACACAGCAGGTGGAGACGGCGACACCGCAGTTGACTGCGACAGGCCTGCCCACGGCAACGCCCCAGGCATCGGCCACCCCTTATCCCACGTCGACAGCCGTACCTGTGCCCTGCCATCGCATCCAGTTTGTAATGGATGTGACCGCGCCGGATGGGAGCATGTTTGCGCCCGGCACCAGTTTCGTCAAGACCTGGCGGCTGCGCAATGCCGGTTCCTGCACCTGGATGCCGGATTATGCGCTGGTTTTCCGCGGCGGAAATGCGATGGGGGCTCCCGGGGTGGTGAACTTGAATACAACGGTGCACCCCGGACAGAATGTGGATGTTTCGGTGGCCTTGACTGCACCCGCTACGCCGGGCAGTTATGAAGGGTTGTGGTCATTGCGCAGTCCAAACGGCGTCGTATTTGGCCTGGGGAATAACGCAGATATCGCCTTTTGGGTAAAGATCGTCAGCGTGGGTGTAGATGTAACCTGGCCGGCAGGGCAGCCGTTGGACTTTGCCGCCAATTTCTGCGCGGCCACGTGGCGTAATCATGCCGGTTTGATCGCCTGCCCGTCCACGAAAGATGATTTCACCAATGGCTCGGTGTACCGCACTTTTGAGCCGAAGATTGAAGACAATTATCAGGATGATGAAATCACTCTGGTGGTGATCCCCTCTGCGGGAGCAAATGGGATGGTTTCGGGGCGCTATCCGGCGGTGACGGTGCAGAACGGCGACCGTTTCCGGGCGTTGGTGGGCTGCATGGATAAGATGGACGATTGTGATGTGACTTTCCGGTTGAAATATGCAGACTCAGGAGGCATCTATTCTTTGGGATCCTGGCATGAGGTATACGAGGGAATGCACACCCGCATTGATGTTGATCTTTCCAGCCTGGCGGGGAAGCAGGTGGAGTTTATTTTGGAAGTGGATAATAATGGGTCGTCGTATGAGGATAAAGTGTTCTGGATGACGCCGCATATCAAGCGGTAGGGCCCTCTCCTGACTTCCTGCGGCGCAGGAAGTCTGTCCTCCCCCGGCAAGCGGGGGAGGACTTTGCTTTTTGGTGAGCACTGCTCGGACTGTTGTGCTAGCGGAGCGTGGCAATCTCTTGCTATCAGGCAGACGAAAATGGTTCGGTCGGATGCTAATGCCCGACAGGGTGAAGCACGGCCACACCCTCAAGAGTTCATTATTATTCTGTTTTTGGTCACACAGGTTGGATTCCACCGGAAAGACGGCAAAGCCGTCCTTCCGGGCGTATGGTATACGCCCCTACAACGTTGATGCTTTTTTTGAACCTGATTAATCATCGGGTTGGGGGATTTCGGTTATGGGTTTGTCTTCCAGGCGATGACCGGCGTGCAGGTGCATGGCGGTGAATCCCAGGGCAGCCACAGCCGAGATGATCCCGCTGACGTACCACACCCAGTTGGGGTTGTAGGTGTCCATGATGACGCCGGCGGCCAGCGGACCGATGGCAGACGGGATGATCCAGGCGAAGCCAAACAAGGCCATATAACGCCCGCGCATATCTTCGGGTGCGAAGCGGGCGACCAGGGCCTGCCCAACCGGCACCCAAATCATTTCGCCGATGGTGACGATGATCATGGCGGCAATAAAAACGGCATACAGGCTGGTGAAGCCAAAAATTGCCAGACCGACGCCGACCAGCAGCGTGCCGAGGGCCGTCATCAGCAGGGGCGGGTATTGGCTGAGGCGGCGCGTGGTCCAGAATTGGAGAGCGACCACCAGGGCGGCATTGATGCTGAGCAGGAAGCCATACCCTTGCGGAGAGACCTGGTGCATATCCCGCAGGAAAACGGGCAGCGTGCTGTTCATCTGCATGTAAGCGAGGGTCAGCAGCATCGAGATAAGGATGTAGACGATGTATAACCTGTCTTTGAGAACGATGCTGTAGCCGGCCAGGGTTTTCCCCAGACTTTGCTCTTTGTGTTCTTCGCTGGTCTCCGGTTTTGTTTCCGGCAGTACCACGAATACAAAAATGGCGGTGATGGTAGAGATAACTGCATCCAGGATGAAGAGATACAGATACGATTTTGAGGCCAGCAAGCCGCCGATGGCCGGGCCAATCACGACAGCCAGGTTTGCGACCACGCGTATCACGCCAAAGCCTTCGGCGCGCTGCTTTTCCGGCAGCAGGTCGGCGACCATCGCCTGCTGGGCAGGCCCGCCGGCATTGGAGAACAGGCCGACGACAGCCGTCAGGAAATAGAAAACGGAAAATTGGTTCACGAAGCCCATGGACAGGGCCGTCAGGGCGCTGACTACGAGGCCAAAGATGATCATCGTCTTGCGCCCGAACTTGTCGGTCATCGCCCCGCCAATGATGTTGCCGAAAACGCCGAAAATGGCATAGATGGCGAAGATTTGGCCGACCTGGATCATGCCAACCCCGAATTTGTCGGTGATGAACAGAGACAGGAAGGGGTAGATCAACGCCCCGCCGACGTGGTCAATGAAAACAGCGATGATCAGCATCCAGAAGGTGTGGGGATATTCGTGATAGGTAAGTTTGATTTTCTCGAGCATTCGTGCTGGCTTCCTGGTGAAAAAGACAGGATTTAACGAACACGAGTATACCGTATTCTGGGGGTGGGCGGAAGTGGCGGGGGAAAATAATAACGACCGAAGTCGTGCCTGCAAAGACCGTTCTTCTGCAAAATCTGCCCATATTTTTCTGATGAATTTCATACCCAATTCAGCTATACTATCATTAAGATTATTGTTGGACAAGTAAGTCCGTTTCAGATAAAAGGGGATAAGGAGGAAAAGAATGGATTTAGATCGATATACACAAAAAGCACAGGAAGCAATTTTTCAGGCGCAGCAACTGGCGATGGGGTTGCATCACCAGGCGATTGAGCCTGCTCATTTACTGCTGGCATTATTGCAGCAGGAAGACGGTGTGGTACCGGCAGTGGTGACGAACGTGGCTGGCAGTGTTCAGGCTTTGCGTGAGGGATTGCGTACGGATTTGGAGAATCAGCCGAAAGTCTACGGTGCAGAAACCCAGCAGGTGGGGCTTTCCCGCCAAACGGCGGATGTCTTGGCCGCAGCGGAACGGCGTGCCAAAGGCATGCAGGATGAATACATCTCTACCGAGCATATCTTGCTGGCATTGACCGAAAGCGTGGAAGGCAAGCGGCTCAGCCAGTTTGGGCTGACTACGGACGCTATCCTCAAAGCGTTAATGTCGATCCGCGGTACCCAGCGGGTCACCTCCCAGAACCCGGAGAGTACCTATCAGTCGCTGGAGAAATATGGCCGTGACCTGACCGCCATGGCGCGCCAGGGCAAACTGGATCCGGTGATTGGCCGGGATGAAGAAGTACGCCGCACGATCCAGATCCTTTCGCGGCGCACGAAGAATAATCCCGCTTTGATTGGGGAACCCGGCGTCGGCAAAACGGCTATCGTGGAGGGTCTGGCCCAACGCATTGTTAAGGGGGATGTGCCGGAGGGCCTGAAAAACAAACGGTTGATACAGCTCGACATGGGCGCGCTGGTGGCAGGGGCCAAGTTCCGCGGCGAGTTTGAGGAACGCCTCAAGGCCGTACTGAAGGAAATTACGGATTCTGCCGGAGAAGTGATCCTGTTTGTGGATGAGATGCATACCGTGGTGGGTGCTGGCGCTGCCGAAGGCTCGATGGATGCCAGTAATATGCTCAAACCGATGCTGGCGCGCGGCGAACTGCACCTGATTGGTGCGACTACCCTGGATGAATACCGCAAATATATTGAAAAAGATCCTGCTTTGGAGCGGCGTTTTCAGCCTGTGCTGGTGGTGGAGCCGTCCGTGGAGGATACGATCAGCATTTTGCGCGGCTTGAAGCAGCGTTATGAAGTTCATCATGGGGTACGGATTACCGATGGAGCAGTGATTGCGGCTGCTACGCTTTCCGATCGCTACATCACCGATCGCAAGATGCCGGACAAGGCGATTGACCTGATCGACGAAGCCGCCGCCCGGCTGCGTACCGAGATTGACTCGAAGCCGCAGCCGCTGGACGAGGTCGACCGCCAGATCATGCAGACCGAGATGGAACTGGAAGCCCTCAAGAAAGAGAAAGACCAGGCATCCAAAGAGCGGCGTGAGGGGCTTAAACAGAGCCTGGCTGATTTGAAGGAACGCTCGACCGAGTTGACCACCCGCTGGCAGACCGAGAAAGAATCGATTGCTGAGCTGCAAGGGATCAAGGAAAAACTGGAACAGGCGGTATTGCAGATGGAGCAAGCCCAGCGCCAGAATGATCTGGCTGAGGCTTCGCGCCTGCGCTACGGGGTCATCCCCGATCTGGAAGAACGCCGTGCGGATGCAGTTGAAAAATTGCAGCGTTTGCAGGCAGAAGGCGCATTATTAAAAGAAGAAGTGGATGCGGAGGAAATTGCCGAAATTGTAGGTAATTGGACGGGCATTCCCGTTTCACGCTTGCTGGAAGGCGAGGTGGAAAAACTGGTACACATGGAAGAACGCCTGCACCAGCGCGTGATCGGCCAGGATGAAGCCATTCGCGCTGTATCGAATGCGGTGCGGCGCTCGCGTGCCGGTCTGCAAGACCCCAACCGGCCGATCGGTTCCTTCATCTTTCTGGGGCCGACCGGTGTCGGCAAGACCGAGCTGGCGCGCGCGCTGGCGCAGTTCATGTTTGACGATGAGAAGGCCATGATCCGCATTGACATGAGCGAGTATCAGGAGAAGCACACCGTGGCGCGGTTGATTGGCGCGCCTCCGGGATATATTGGTTATGATGAAGGCGGCCAGTTGACCGAAGCGGTACGCCGCCGCCCGTACAGCGTGGTGCTGTTTGACGAGATTGAGAAAGCCCATAGTGAGGTTTTCAATGTGCTGCTGCAATTGCTGGACGACGGCCGCCTGACCGATGGTCACGGCCGGACGGTGGACTTCAAGAACACGGTAGTGATTATGACCAGTAATCTGGGTGGACAGTTATGGGTGAATGGCAATAAAGAAGTGAGCCGCGAGCAGGTCAATGCGGTTTTGCAGGCGCATTTCCGACCGGAGTTTCTCAACCGGGTGGATGAGATCGTGATTTTCCATCCGCTGGGCAAGGAGCATCTGGCGCAGATCGTTCAGATTCAGCTTCAGCATGTCTCCAACCTGCTGGCGCATCGCGGCTACAGTTTGGAAGTGACTCCTGAAGCGGCGGCATATTTGGCCGAGGCGGGGTATGATCCCAGTTATGGCGCCCGCCCACTGAAGCGCGCCATCCAGCGCGAATTGCAGGACCCGCTGGCGATGGCTTTGCTGTCCGGGGATTTCCCTGAGGGGAGCAAGGTGCGTGTAGAAACCGGGCCGGATGGGCTGGTGTTTGAGGCGGGGCAATAAATTAACATGTCGTAGGGGCGTTTTGCAAAACGCCCCTACTTGACCCGTATATCATCTGCGGGTATGATTTTCTTGGTTAAAATCAACCTTGAAAAGGGGGACATCGCTAACCAATTTATGATAATTTGAGCGTATTTTGGCATCAAACTTTATAGAAATCCAACCTTTCCAAGGGGATCATTTGTTTTTTTCTAGCCACCTGACAGTTTAACAAAAGAATAGTTGATCGACACTAGATCTCCACTAAAATAGGTTTTGCGGAACCGATTTAGAAAAGGAGAACAGCAATGCCGACCAACCACCTCTATCATAATT
>Ga0334890_1002331_pt1 | contig 22250 bp, 18 predicted proteins | sample GraSluR1_MG_3_FD_207220 | JGI IMG/M metagenome (GOLD analysis project Ga0334890, IMG submission 207220) | Sludge microbial communities from methane-producing bioreactor in Wageningen University, Netherlands - Granular Sludge_31_08-R1 | ecosystem: Engineered > Bioreactor > Anaerobic >... | reverse complement strand
GAATAGACGCGCACAGCGCCGGCTTCCTGCAAATGCTCGGCCAGCGGGCGGTATGGGTCGAGCCATTCGCGTTCCGAGCGCCCCTCGACCAGCGACCCGCCGATCCACAGCAGATCGGCCAGCACGATCAGCGCAAACGCCGCCAGCAGCGCGCGCGAACCGGGCCACCCCCTCTCGTCCCGTCGCTCCGGTAGGGGCGCTGCTCTTCGTAGGGGCGTATCGCCATACGCCCCTACGGAACGCGGAAATGCTGCGCCCCTCTGGAGCGCCAGCAGCATGATCAGCGCCGTCAGCGGCAGCGCAAATGTCCCCAGCGCCGCTTCCCAGCCCAGGTCGGCGCTCAGAGCCAGCGTGCTGAACAGCCCGCAGGCCAGCCCCCCGCCCAGCGCGCCGACGACGATCAGCCGGGCGGCGCGGCGATCCGGTGGCTGCGTGACCAGCAGTTGTGCGCCCCACGCCGCCAGGTAGGGCAGGATCAGCGCGGCCAGCAGCCAGGCGCGTGGCGGCACGCGCAACCAGCGCAGCGCCGGGACGATCTCCACCAGGGCGGGCCACAGGACGAAGTTCTCGCCCATCGCCCAGGCGGCGATGACCAGCAGCGCCACGCCCCAGAAGGCGAACGCGCGCGGGCGCAGCAGCAGCGCGGCCAGGGCCAGCGCCAGCACACTGACGCCCGGATAGACCAGCGTCTCGCCCGGCCCGCCGTGATCGCCGATCAGCAGCCCGAACCAGTGACCCGCTTGCAGGCTGTGCAGCGCGGCGTCGCTCGCCGTGATCTCGGCCCGCGACAGGTCGGCGCGCCATAGCAGCAGCGGCACCCATTGCACGGCGCTCAGCCCGGCGGCCAGCAGTCCCGCCGCCAGCAGGCGCAGTGCCGCCCGCGCCAGACCGCCAGCTTGTTCGCCATTTGTTCCCCCTTCCTCCCTTGTGATACTGTTGGCGAAATGCCTTCGTAGGGGCGTATTGCGATACGCCCCTACGGGGCGCAGCAGAGCAGCGCCTCTACGAAACCGGCGAGTGCTCAGTTCGCCAACAGTATCCCTTGTGGGAGAAAGGCCGGGGATGGGGGGGCACCCCCGCCACAGCGCATACGCGGCGGCCAGGGCGAAGGCGTAGGCGCTCAGCCGCACGTCGGCCAGCAGGCACAGCGCGGCGAACGCCCCCAGCGCGAGGGCGGCGCGTCCGCGCCCGTCGGGTGTGCGAGCAATCTGTTGCCGGGGGAGGTTCGGAGATGCCCTCTGAACGCCTCCCCCCTCAATCCCCCCTCCAGCCGAGCTAGAGGGGGGACGATCGAGCAGGCGGCGCTCCCCTTCCCCTGGCTCCGCCGGGGGAAGGGGCCGGGGGATAGGGGCATTCTGGCGATTGCCTGATACCTTGTCCGCGCGCAGCGTCCGCTCGACCGCCCACAGCAGCCAGGGCACCCACGCCGCCGCGTAGGCCAGGTCCACGTGCCCGCTGCCAACCGCCGCGATCAGGCGCGGGGCGAGCGCGTACCCGGCCCCGGCCAGCGCCGCCGGCCCCCTCGCCAATCCGGTCGCGCGGCCCCATTGCCACGCGCCCAGCCCGGCCAGCGTCAGGTGCAGCCAGATCAGGACGTTCAAATGCAGCGCGGGCGGCAAGAGGAGCACCAACCACTGCGGCGGATACCAGACCTTGCTCAGCGGGTTGGCGGCGAAGGGCGTCCCGCTGAAGATTCCGGGCTGCCACAGGGGGAGCGCACCCTCGTCCAGGACGGCGCGGCGCAGCAGCAGCGCGTTCGGCCAGTGGGCGGTCACGGCGTCGGAGAAGGTCGCTTCCGGCGGGAAGGGCAGGCTGTCCGCGCCCAGCCCGACCCCCAACAAAAACGCCGCCAGGAGGACGGCCAGGGCGGCGGTGAAGGCGAGGGCCGCGCGCGCCCCTGCCTCAGTGGAGGACGTAGACGGTGACCTCACCCTCGCTCATTTCCTTCTCGATGCGCTCCGGTGGCAGCGCGGCGATGCACTTGCCGGCGTCGGGATAGGTCTGGCCGTCGTCGTCTTTGGCGGCGAAGGTGCGCTCCTGCGGCCCCCACAGGACGTAGCGCACGCGGAAAGGCAGGTCGTCGCTCAGCAGCGTCGCGCAGTCCTGCCCCCGGTAGAACTGCTCCACCTGCTCCTCCCGCTCGTCGTTGGGCACCGTCTCGTAGGGATGGCCGTAGACGACCACTTGCGGGGTGTAAGCAGGAATCCACAGGCTGATGTTGGGCGAGGCCAGCACAACGGCGTCTTGGTCGCCGTCATGGCGCAGCCACTCGAACGTATGCCAGTAATCTGTCTCAACCAGCAGCCCTTGATCTAGCCCGCTGTCTGAATTGAAAACCGCGCCATAGAGGGGAATGGTCAGCACCAGGATGTTGCTCGGCACCAGGAAGACGATCAGGGCGATGAGGGCGGGCACGCGCCAGCGGTCGGACACCTTGTAGAACCAGGTGTCTTCCAGGGCGCGCACGGCGAAATAGACCAGGGGGATGATCAGGCCCATCGCCAGGCGGCGCTGCAGGTTGAACGGCACGTACAGCCCGGCGACGTTGACGATCAGCCACAGCAGCATCAACTGGTCGCCATCGCGCTCGAAGCGGCGCACGGCGCGCACCAGGCCGGGGATGGCCACGATCACCAGCAGGCCATAGCCGAGCAGCACCAGCCAGGGCGCGGGCGACGGCGTTTGATTCTGCGCGTTGAAAGCGCCCATGATGTCGTTGAAGTGGAACACGGCGAAGTCGTACACGGCGAAGGGGATCATCGGCAGCCACAGCATCGCCGCCCAGCGTAGCTCGTGGGCCGGCCACGCCCGCGTGAACCAGAAGCGCACGCCGACATAGAGCACCAGCGCGCCCGCGATGGGGATCAGCGCGGTGGGCTGGATCAGCGCCAGCAGCATGGAGAGCAGCAGCACCCCCAGCCCGCCGTTCTCGACGCTGGGCGCGTCCTGGTACCCCCGCCGGAAGACCACCAGGTAGGCGCTGACGATCAGCGCCAGACTGGCGATGCTCATCGGGAAGTGCGGATTGGTGTACGAGGCGTAAAGCGGGAACGCTTCGGGAATGGTCAGGTCGGCGGCCAGCGCGTCGGGATCGAAGAACAGCACCAGCCAGCCCAGCCCCGACCCCACAGCAGCGAGCACGAAAAACAGCCGGCGCGGGCGCTGGCGCACCCAGATCGTCGCCCCTAGCTGGTAGAGCGAGATGTACATGAAGAAGCTGGTCACCATGCGCGCCAGGTGAAACGTCACCAGGCTGGACAGGCCCAGCACGCGCGCTGCGTGCCCCAGGAACAGGTAGAACATGTGGAAGACGGCCCCCTCGTGCTTCTCCGGCGTGTGGCGCAGTTGGAAAAGCCACGACCCGGCCCGACCCTGTTCCATCTTCGCCAGATAGGTCGCGCCGTCCTTCGGGTTGGAGAGCATTCCCATGAACTGCCAGTCCGTCGCCGACTCGTTGCGGGCCAGCGCCCAGGCGTAGGGGGCCATCGTCAGGGCGACGAGCAGCCCGCTGATCACAATCACCCAGCGCCACTCGGCGGTTGACACATATACGGAGCGGAGCGTCTGCATCGGCAACCTCGTTGGTGGTGCGGCGTGTTCTACGGCCCGCCATGCCGGGCTGTGCGCGGGTCGTTTTGCCGCAGGCAGCACCGGGTGCGTGCCAAACCTGGGCGCTGCTGCGCCCCTGTAGAGACGTATTGATGCACTTCAGGAAACTGCCCAGGACACCCTGCTGCTCAATGGTGCCGGCGGCTGATGGCGTGCCCCGTAGGCGTATTGTAATACGCCCCTACGGACCCCCGCCGATCAAAGCGTTTCTGTAGAGGCGGGTTTGCAAACCCGCCCCTACAACGGGGCGCAGCAGAGTGTCACCCGCTGTAGGGTTATACCAACAAGACACGCCGTAGGGTTATACCAACCCGACACGGGACGGGAACCGTCCAGCGGGTGCCTGACGAGCCAGCGTCAGTCGTCTCCGGTGCTGCCCAGCGGGTCTGACGCGATCATGAGCGCCCGTGTCGCCACGCCCCGAGACGAGGTGGATGGGCAGTTCCGGCTGTCGTCACCGACAGGTGGTAAAACCCTATGGCCGGATTCCGTAGCATAACCCTACGTCGGGTGACACTCTGCTGCGCCCAGCAATTCATGGATAGGTGGCAAGCGTGAGCAGTAAAGTCCTGGTGACCTATGCCAGCCGGGCCGGTTCGACGGCGGGCGTGGCCGAAGCCATCGGCCAGACCCTGGCCGCAAGCGGCCTGGAGGTGGAGGTGCGTCCCATGAAGGACGTGCACGACCTCACGCCCTACGCGGCGGTGGTGGCTGGCAGCGCCATTCGCGGGAGCAAGTGGTTGCCGGAGGCCATGCAGTGGGTGAAGACTCACCAGGCGGCGCTGGCCCGCAAGCCCTTTGCCGCGTTTCTGGTGTGCATCACCCTGGCCATGCCGCGCGCCGACCAATACCGCGCGGGCGTGAGGTCGTGGCTCGATCCGGTGCGCACGTTGGTCAGGCCGGTGAGCGAAGGGTTCTTCGCCGGCGCGCTGGATTTCAGCAAAGTGCCGCTGACGCCCAACACGCTGCTCATGCGGCTGGCCGTCCTGGTGCGCATTTTCCCGCGCGGCGATCACCGCGATTGGGACGCCATTCGCGCCTGGGCGGGCGACCTGGCGGCGACGCTTCAGCGCGAGATCGATCCGGCCCGGACTCAGTAGAGTGTTTCCCCCTCTCCGTAAACGGAGAGGGGGCCGGGGGGTGAGGTTAGACAGGCGGAGGTAACCAGCAAACGCGATGAGCATCCCGCAGGCAGCAGCGCCCTTTGAGCCGGAGATCACCGCCTTCTACTGCATCTACTGCGGCTACATGGCTGCGGACACGGCGGGCGCGCTGGCTATCCAGTACCCGGCCAATGTTAAGTTCCTGCGCCTGCCGTGCACGGGCAAGACGGACATCCGCTACCTGCTGGAAGCGTTCGAGCAGGGGGCGGACGGCGTGTACCTGGTCGCCTGTCCCATCGGCAACTGCCACCATGTGCGCGGCAACGAGCGCGGGCGCGCGCGCTTGCAGCGCGCCAAGCGCATCCTCGACGAGATCGGTCTAGGAGGCGAGCGCCTGGAGATGTTCTTCATGTCCGGCAGCCAGGCGCACGCCTTCGCCATTGCCGCGCAGACGATGACCGAGCGCATCCGCAAGCTGGGGCCTAACCCGCTGAAGCCAAAGGAGCCGGAGGGCGTCCCGCCGGAGACGCCAGAGCCGGACACCGATGAGGAGACGGGGTGGCGCGGCAGGCGTCCCCGTCCCGCTCAAGGAGACCGTTAGCCTATAAGATTCCTCGTCCGCTAGTCTGAGAGGCCATTTGAGAAATCCTGATCGGCGGGTTGACCTCACCCCTAAGTCCCCTCACACGCGGAGAGGGGACTTAACCGCAAACCGACTCCCCCTCTCCGTTTACGGAGAGGGGGCCGGGGGGGTGAGGTTCTCAAGCGGTCTCTGAGTGAGGGGCGACGCTATGAGCGACCCCGGCAGCACCCACTCTCAAAGCCCGCCCATTGGCGCGGTGATGGTCGTCGGCGGCGGCATCGCGGGGATGCAAGCCTCGCTCGATCTCGCCGAGGGGGGGTTCAAGGTCTACCTGGTCGAGGCGCAGTCGGCCATCGGCGGCAAGATGGCCCAGCTCGACAAGACTTTCCCCACCAACGACTGCGCCATGTGCACCATCTCTCCGCGCCTGGTAGAGGTGGGACGGCATCCCAACATCGCCCTCCTCACCGATACCGAAGTGCTGGACGTGCAGGGGCAGGCGGGCGATTTCACCGTGCGCCTGCGCCGTCACCCGCGCTACATTGACCCGGCCAAATGCATCGGCTGCGGTGACTGCGCCACAGTCTGCCCGGTGATCGTGCCCGACCGCTTCAACGAAGGGCTATCGGTGCGTCGCGCCGCCTACAAGCTCTACCCGCAGGCCGTCCCCAACGCCTACGCCATTGAGAAGAAGGGCATCTCCCCCTGCCGCGACGCCTGCCCCGCCGGGCAGCGCGCCCAGGGCTACATCGCCCTCATCCGCGAAGGGCGCTGGGACGACGCGCTGCGCGTGATCAAGCTGGACAACCCCTTCCCTGGCATCTGCGGGCGCATCTGTAACCATCGCTGCGAGACGGCCTGCAACCGCGGCCTGCTCGACGAGCCGATCAACATCCGCGCCCTCAAACGCTTCGTCACCGACAAGGTTTATGCCGCGCCGCGCCCGCCGGTCGAACCCGCGCCGCGCCTGTACGACCAGCGCGTGGCCATCATCGGCGCGGGGCCGTGCGGCCTGACCGCCGCGCAAGACCTGGTCCGCGCGGGCTACGGCGTCACCGTCTTCGAGGCCATGCCGGTCGCGGGGGGCATGTTGCGCCTGGGCGTGCCCGAATATCGCCTGCCGACGGCGATCATCGAGCGCGAAGTGCAGGACATCGTGGACCTGGGCGTAGACCTGCGCCTGAACCACCAGGTGAACAATCTGGATGATGTGTTCGCCGAGGGCTTCGACGCGGTGCTGATCGCCGTTGGCGCGCACGAGGGCGTGCGCCTGCCCATCCCCGGCGCGGACCTGGACGGCGTGCTGATCAACACGCATTTCCTGCGCGACGTGCGCCTGGGTCGCTATCAGGACGGGGCGGGCGACGCCCCACCATTAGGTCAGCGCGTGCTGGTGCTCGGCGGCGGCAACGTGGCCATTGACGTGGCCCGCAGCGCCGTCCGCCTGGGCCGCGAAGTCCACCTGGCCTGCCTGGAAGACCGCGAGTCCATGCCCGCCCACCCCTGGGAAGTGGCCGCCGCCGAAGAGGAGGGGGTGACCATTCACGCCGGGCGCTCGTTTGAGCGCATCCTGGGCGACGAGCGGGGGCACGTGCGCGGTGTAGAGTGTCAGCGCGTGGCCTCGTTCCACTTCGACGAGACAGGGCGGCTGCTCGTGGACAAAGTGCCGGACTCCGCGCACACCCTCCCCTGCGACACGGTGATCTTTTCGGTCGGGCAGCGGGCCGGCCTGGCCTTCATCCCCGATGACGCCGGTGTGGGCCTGACCGCCAGACAGACCATCGCCGTCAACCCCAACACACTGGCCGCCACGCGCCAGGGCGTCTTCGCGGCGGGCGATAGCGTCTCCGGCACGGCGTTCGTCATCGAAGCGGTGGAGAGTGGGCACATCGCCGCCCGCTCGATCCTGCGCTATTTACAGGGCGAACACCTGGAGCCGCCGCGCAAGCCCGAACTGCCCGTGGTACGCCTGACGCGCGAAGAGCTGGAAGAGCGTGTGGCACGGGGCGAGCTACACCGGCAACCGCGTGTGCCCATGCCCGAACTGCCCGTCGAGCAGCGCGTGAACAATTTCGCCGAGGTCGAAGGCGGCTATGACGACGAATCCGCGCAGCGCGAGGCGGCGCGTTGCCTGGCCTGCGGGGTATGCTCGGAATGCATGAGTTGTACCTTCGCCTGCGGGGTCAACGCCATTGATCACGACATGGCCGCGCGCGACGAGACGGTGCGCGTTGGAGCGGTGATCCTCGCCCCCGGCTACCAGGTCTACCGCGCCGAACTGTCGGAAGAGTACGGGCTGGGGCGCTACCCCAACGTGATCACCGCGCTGCAGTTCGAGCGGCTGCTCTCGGCCTCCGGCCCGACGATGGGGCACATTCAGCGCCCGTCCGATGGGCGCGCGCCGCGCCGCATCGCCTTTTTGCAGTGCGTCGGCTCGCGCGACCAGAGCCACGACTATTGCTCGGCGGTGTGCTGCATGTACGCCACCAAAGAGGCGATCATGGCCAAGGAGCACGAGCCGGGCCTGGATGTGCATGTCTTCATGATGGACATGCGCGCCTTTTCGAAGGGCTACTGGGGCTACTTCGAGCGGGCGCGCGACCGCTACGGCGTGCACTACACGCGCTGCCGCCTCAGCGCCCTGCATGAAGACCCGGCCACGCACGATCTGATCGTGCGCTACCAGGACGAGGAGGGGGCGCTACACCAGGAGCGTTTCGACCTGGCCGTGCTCTCGGTGGGCATGGAGATCAGCCCGCAGGTGCGCGACCTGGGCCGCCGGCTGGGGGTCGAACTGGACGAGTACGGCTTCTGCCATACGGTGCTGTTCAACCCGTTGGAGACCAGTCGCCCCGGCATTTACGCCGTTGGCCCCTTCCGCGAGCCGAAGGACATCCCCGAAGCGGTCATCGAGGCCAGCGGCGCGGCGGCGGCAGCGGCGGCGCGGTTGAGCGCAGCCCGCTTCAGCCTGACCGTCACGCCAGAGTACCCGCCGGAGCGCGACGTAAGCGGCGAAGACCCGCGCATCGGCGTTTTCGTCTGCCATTGCGGGTCGAATATTGGCGGTTACCTGGACGTGCCCAGCGTGGCCGAGTACGCGCGGACGTTGCCCGGCGTCGTACACGCCGAGGACAACCTCTACACCTGCTCGCAGGACAGCATCAAGCACATCGCCGAGCAGATCGCCGAGCACCGCCTCAACCGCGTCGTCGTTGCCAGTTGCACCCCGCTGACACACGCGCCACTCTTCCAGGATTGCCTGCGCAGCGCCGGTCTGAACCCGTATCTATTCGAGATGGCCAATATCCGCAACCAGTGTTCGTGGGTGCATTCCCATGACTGGGAAGTCGCTACGATCAAGGCGCGCGACCTGGTGCGCATGGCTGTCGCGCGGGCGGCGCTGCTGGAGCCACAGTACACGCTCGACGTGCCCGTGCAGCGGGCGGGGCTGGTGGTCGGCGGGGGGGCAGCGGGTATGAGCGCGGCGCTGGCCCTGGCCGACCAGGGCTTCCCCGTGCACCTGATCGAGCGCGAGGCGGCGCTGGGCGGCAACCTGCGCCATGTCTTCATGCCGCGCAACGGGAGCGATCCGCAACAGATGTTGCGCTCGCTGGTCGAGCGCGTGCGCGCCCACCCGCGCATTACCGTACATCTGGAAAGTCGGGTTGTGGCGACCAGCGGCTTCCGGGGCAATTTCACCAGCACCATTCAGAGCGCGGATGGGAGTCGCAGCATCGTGCAGCACGGCGCGACCATCCTGGCGACGGGCGCGCAGGAATATCGCGGGCCGGACTACGGCTACGGCAGCGATCCGCGCATCGTCACGCAGCAGGAGTTCGAGGCGCGCCTGGCGGCGGGGGACGATCTGCCCGCCTCGGTGGTCATGATCCAGTGCGTCGGCCCGGCGGAGCAGTATTGCAGCCGCATCTGCTGCACGGTGGCCCTCAAGAACGCGCTGGCCCTCAAGCAGCGCCAGCCGGACGCCCAGGTGGTGATCCTTTACCGCGACATCCGCACCTACGGCTTCAAGGAACGGCTGTACACGCAGGCGCGCGCGGCGGGCGTGATCTTCGTCCGCTACGACGACGCGCATCGCCCGCAGGTGACGGCAGACGGCGAGTTGACCGTGCGCGCCTGGGACCCCACCCTGCGCCGCGACCTGCTGCTGCGCCCCGACCTGCTGGTGCTGAGTATGCCCGTTGTGCCGCGCGACGATGCGCAGCAGGTCGCCGGGCTGTTCAAGGCCAGCCTGGACGGGGACGGTTTCTTCCTGGAGGCGCATGTCAAGCTGCGCCCGGTGGACTTCGCCACCGACGGCGTGTTCATGGCGGGCATGGCCCATTACCCCAAACTGCTCGATGAGACGCTGATTCAGGCCAATGCCGCTGCCGCCCGCGCCGCGCGGGTGCTCAGCCGCGAGACGCTGGCGGCGGGCGGGCGCGTGGCCGTGGTGGACGAGGCAAAGTGCACCGGCTGCCTGACCTGCGTGCGCATCTGCCCCTTCGACGTGCCGCGCATCGAGCCGACCCTGACCGGCGCGGGTGGCATCCTGGGCGCGGCGCATATTGAGGCGGCGGTGTGCCAGGGCTGCGGATCATGCGTCGCTGAGTGCCCGGCCCAGGCGATCCAGTTGATGCATTACACCGACGCGCAGTTGGCGGCGAAGGTGCGCGCCCTGTTCGCGCCGCCGCCGGGCTTCGTCCCGCTGGCACAGGTAGGAGAGCTGACCTGATGAGCCACACCGACCTGAACATTGTCGCCTATTGCTGCGAGCACTGCGCCTATGCAGCGGCAGACCTGGCCGGAGGGCTGCGGATGCAGTACCCGCCGGAGGTCAAGATCGTGCTGCTGCCGTGCACCGGGCGGCTGGACGTGCTGGCCGTCCTGCAGGCTCTTGAGGCGGGCGCGGACGGCGTGCTGGCCGCCGGTTGACTGCCTGGCGACTGCCATTACCTGGAGGGTAATGCCAACGCCAGACGCCGGGTGCGTCACGTCCAGAAGCTGCTGGCCGCCATCGGGCTGGAGCCAGAGCGCGCCCGCATGGTGAACCTGTCCGCGGCGATGGCCGGCGAGTTTGTCGCGGCGGTGACGCAGATGACCGAGCAGATCGCGGCGCTAGGGCCGAGTCCGCTGCGCGGCAAGGACAGGTGATTGCGGATTTCGGATTGCGAATTTCGGATTTGAAAGTACTGAGAGAAGCGGCATAGCTGAGTTCGCATTTCACAATTCGCAATCCGCAATTCGACAAGGGGGCGCGAGCGATGGCTGAGAGCAAACGCGGATCGTCCTGCCTCAAGGGACTGGGCGGGATTATGGCGGCAGTGATCACGGCAGTGCTCGTCTGGTGGCTGACCGCGCCGGGCGGCTTGCTCAACCCGGAAGACGCGACGCAGGCACCCCGGCCCGTCCTCAAGATCGTGGACTTTCAGGTGGGCGATGCACCGGTCGGCGGGCAGGCTCGCGCCGAAGTCACCGTCTTCAACGAAGGCGACTCGACCGGCGAGTTCTGCACGGTGTGGTGGTATTCCGGGAGCGAAGTCGCCCATCGACTAGAGCAAGGCTTGCTGCCTGGCCAGGCCGCTGTGTCCGGGGAGTTCGGGCTGCGCCCGCAGGAGAGCAAGCAGATCACCGTGTGGAGCCTGCCCTACGGCGAGCCAGGCCGCTTCCGCTCGCTGGCGGAGGTGACGTGCAGCGGCACGAACATCACCTCGGCCCAGTTCGTGGCCTACGTCACGGTGAAGTGAGAGTGCAGGCGCAATGCCCCTCCCCCTGGCCCCCTCCCTGGCTTTGCCGGGGAGGGGGAAAGCGCCACGTCGAGCGGGAAAATTTCCCTCTCCATCATGAAGAGGGGGAAAGGCTGAGTGCAGCGAGGCCAGGAGGTGAGGTAAGGAAGGCACAGGAGAGCGCCGCCCCTAGGGGAAAGTGCGTCGTAGTGGCAATCAATCTGAGCGCGGAGAGTGAAGCATGATCGTTGCAGAGCAGAAATCCCTAGACGAGATGAAGACCCTGATTGGCGAGGCGCGCAACGTGCTGGTCGTCGGCTGCGGGACGTGCGTGACGGTCTGCTTTGCCGGGGGCGCGCGCGAGGCGGCGATTGTGGCGGCGTCGCTGCGCATGGCTACCAGGCTCGACGGCAACGCCAAGACCGTCAGCGACGTGACGGTGCAGCGTCAGTGCGAATGGGAATACCTGGACGAGATCGCCGAGCAGGTGCGTGCCGCCGATGTCGTGTTGTCTCTAGGCTGCGGCATCGGCGTGCAGGCCATCGCCGAGCACTTCCCCCAGGCGTGGGTCGTGCCCGGCCTCAACACCAGCTTCATGGGCCTGCCGACCGAGCAGGGCGTCTGGGCGGAACGCTGCGCGGCCTGCGGCGACTGCCTGCTGGGCCTGACCGGGGGCATCTGCCCCATCGCGCGCTGCTCCAAGTCGCTGCTCAACGGGCCGTGCGGCGGGTCGGAGGACGGGCACTGTGAGGTCAACCCCGACATCCCCTGCGCCTGGCAACTCATCTACGACCGGCTGAGCAGCCTGGGCAAGCTCGACTTGCTGCTGGAAATCCAGCCGCCCAAGAACTGGAAGGCGGCGCGCGACGGCGGCCCGCGCAAGATCGTGCGCGAAGACCTGCGCCTGGCCGTCGAGGAGGAATAACATGGCAGCCCAACCACAAAGCAACGGTTATCTGGTGGGGTCGAACCTGGAGCGCGTGCTGCGCGCCGGCCATTTCGCCGTCACCGCCGAGTTGGGGCCGCCGCAGAGTGCGGACGCGGCGGTGATCCGCAAGAAAGCCGCCCTGCTGAAAGGGTGCTGCGACGCGGTCAACATCACCGACAACCAGACGGCCATCGTGCGCATGTCGAGCATCGGCGCGGGGGCCATCGTCGTCCAGGAAGGGCTGGAGCCGGTCATCCAGATGACCTGCCGCGACCGTAATCGCCTGGCCATTCAGAGCGATCTGCTGGGCGCTTACGCGCTGGGGATGCGCAACCTGCTGTGCCTCTCCGGCGATCACCAGAGCTTTGGCAACCATCCTTCGGCCAAGAATGTGTTCGACATGGATTCGATCCAGTTGGTGCAGATGGTCGCTGCCATGCGCGACGCCAGGGTGTTCCAGTGTGGCGATGCGTTCAAGGGGCAGGAACCGCGCTTCTTCGTCGGCGCGGCGGCGGCGCCCTTCGCCGACCCGATTGACTTTCGCCCGCTGCGCCTGGCCAAGAAGGTCAGGGCGGGGGCGAACTTCGTCCAGACGCAGTTGATCTACGATGTCCCGGCCTTCAAAACGTTCATGGAGAAGGTGCGCGCGCTCAGCCTGCACGAGCAGGCGTTCATCCTGGCCGGGGTCGGCCCGCTGAAAAGCCCGGCCATGGCCCGCTACATGAAAGACAGCGTGCCCGGCCTGTGGGTGCCCGACGAGTTCATCGCGCGCATGGAGGCGGCGGGCGCGCCCTGGGCGGACATCCCCAAAGATCAACTGAGCAAAGAGGACAAGAAGGCGCGCGCCGACGCCTGGAAGCAAGAAGGCATCCGCATCTGCATCGAGCTGATCCAGCAAATCCGCGAGATCGAAGGCGTGGCCGGCGTGCACATCATGGCCATCGAGTGGGAGGAGGCCGTCCGCCCCATTGTCGAGGGAGCGGGCTTGCTGCCGCGCCCGACGGTCGCCGCGCCCAGCGCACAGGAGGCCAGCCATGACTGAGATGCCCGGCGGCGCGCCGATGTCCCTCAACGCGGACCTGGCCCGGAGAGTCAAGGAGGAGCTTGGGCAGAACGTCTTCCTGTGCTACCAGTGCGTCAAGTGCACCAGCGGCTGCCCGGTGGCCGACTTCTTCGACTGGCAGCCCAACCAGATCATGCGCGCGCTGCAACTGGGGCAGGACGACATCGCCCTCGGCGCGCAGACGCCCTGGCTGTGCGCCGCCTGCCAGACGTGCACCACGCGCTGCCCGCAGGCGCTGGACATCGCCGCCATCATGGAATTCCTCACCCGCGAGGCGCGCGCGCGGGGCATCGCCGCGCCGGTGCCGGAGGTGCCCATCTTCAATGAGGCGTTCCTGCGCGAGGTGCGGCTGTGGGGCCGTGCCTACGAACTGGGCCTGATGGCCGAACTGAAGCTGCGCACGCACAACTTCACCGACGACATAGACCTGGGCCTGAAAATGTTGCGCAAGCGCAAGCTGGCCTTTCTGCCCAGGCGCGTCCGCCCGCCGCACAAGGTCAAACCCGTCGCGGCCCCGCCCACCGCCGTCGGCTATTACCCTGGCTGCTCGCTGCACTCCACCGCGCGCGAGTACGATGTCTCCACGCAGGCGGTGTGCGGGGCGCTGAACCTGCCCCTGGTCGAGCCGCGCGGCTGGGTCTGCTGCGGTAGCTCCGCCGCGCACCGCGCCGACCCCGATGCTGCGCTACGCCTGCCGCTGGAAAACCTGGCGCTGATCGAGCAGAGCGGCCTGCGCGAAGTGACCATGCCGTGCGCCGCCTGCTTCAACCGGCACAAAGCCGCGCAGTTCGAGATCCGCCACGACGCCGGGCGCAAGGCAGAGATGGACAGGGCGCTCGGTTATAGCTACCAGGACACGGTGCAGGTCAGCACGCTGATCGAGGCGATTACGCAGCACGTTGGGGCTGAGGCGGTAGGAGCCAGGGTGCAGCGCCCGCTGGCCGGGCTGCGCGTCGTGTGTTACTACGGCTGCCTGCTCACCCGCCCGCCAGAAGTGACCGAAGCGCCGCATCCAGAGAATCCGACCGATATGGACGCGCTGATCGCCGCGCTTGGCGCGGAGGTGGTGGACTGGTCGTACAAGACCACCTGCTGCGGGGCGGCCCATTCGCTGACTCGCCCGGACATCGTGCTCAAGCTGAGCGGCGATCTGATCGTCCACGCCCGCGAAGCCGGCGCAGACGCCATCGCCGTCGCCTGCCCACTGTGCCATACCAACCTGGACGCGCGCCAGTTCCAGATGGGCCTGGACGACGCGATGCCCGTGCTATACTTCACCCAACTGATGGCGCTGGCCTTCGGCCTGCCGGAGAAGGCCGCCGCCCTGCACAAGAACCTGGTTGACCCGCGACCGCTGCTGAAAGAAAAAGGACTGCTCGACCTTTACCACGCCGGCCCCCCGCCAGGCGCGCCCGTCTAGCCTGCCGGGGGGACCCAGAGGCCCGCAAGCGCCGCCCGCTTCTGCCGCCCGCCCAGTCTTGCACGGAGGTCCGGCAGTGGTACCTGTTGATCTCTTCGACACCCTCAACGACGCCTGGCGCGCGGTTTGCTGCGCCTACGACGTGAGCGGCGACCTGCCGGACATGGGCGCTCTCTTCGAGGGAACCGACCTATCTGCGCCCGCACAGGCATCAGCGGCGGTGCTGACCAACATGCTGACCGAGGCCGTCGGGCGCGTCGGGCGCTTCTCGCCCTGGTACCGCCAGCCGGTCAGCGCCTTTGGCCTGGTGCTGGCCCGCGACCCGGCGACCGATTGCGTGCACTGGCAGCTTGACGAGCACGCCGTCGAGCAGTGGGGGTGCATCCTCAAGCCGCTGGAAGTCGCCATCGCTCGCAACGTCGGCCTGATCCTGTCGGTCAGCGTGCTGGAGGGCCTGGACCTGGCCGCCCAGGAGCACGATCCGTGCGTGATGGCGGCCTGTCTGTGCACGCCGCCGCGCGTGATCCTGGTCAGCCGGTCGGTGTTGCAGACGGCGCAGATTCGCTGCGACGCCTGCCAGCAGCAGTTCCACCTGGTGGAGGATGCGCCTGGGGCGGATTTCGGGGGGGAGTAGGGCACTCATTGCCGGGCCAACCGCGCCTCGCTCTGCCTTGCTCAGACGCCCCGCACGGACTCGTAGATACGCAGTAGTTGGGGGTAGTTGCGCCCGGCGGTGTATTTCTGCTCGTATTCGCGGCGGGCAGCGCGCCCCATCTCGGCCATCTCCGCCGGATGATCCCACGCCCAACGCACTTTGGCGGCCAGGTCTGCCGGGTCGCCGGGGACGAAGTGCAGCCCTGTCACGCCGTCGGTCACGATCTCAGCCATAGCGCCCGTGCGCGAGGCGATGACCGGCACGCCGCAGGCGAAGGCTTCGATAATGGTCATGGGCAACCCCTCGTACCACGTCGAAGGGAGGACCATCACTCGCGACTGGCCGAGCACATCGAGCGCCGCCTCACGGGGCAGCCAATCCACAAACTCGACCTGCGTCAGTCTTTGCCGGCCAGCGTAGTCCACCAATTCGTCACGGAGCGGGCCAGCCCCCACCACTTTCAGCGAAATTCCTGCCAGATCGCGCCAGGCTTGCAGCAGTTCTCGACAGCCTTTTTCCGCCGAGAGCCGCCCCATGTACATGGCATAGTCACCTGCCGGTTCGCGCCAACCCGGATCGGGAGACACGAAGTTCGGCTTGACGGTGATTTTGTGGGCGGGCAGGCCCGCCTGGACGAACTTCTGCCGCCCGAATTCCGTCAGGGCAATGTAGACATCCACTGCCTGTGACCAGGTGCGTCGCAGTCGGTGAAAGGCGAGAGTCGCAGCGACTGCGCCTGTGAGCACCCGGCTGTTGTGATAGCAAGCATGAACCACACCCGGCCAGGCAATCCCCTTTCCCAGACAATCTTCGCACACCCGCCCGTCGCGGAAGAAGGTCGCTGCCGGGCAACTCAGACGGTAGTTGTGCAGCGTTTGCACCACCGGCACGCCCGCCGCGCGGCAGGCGGTGTACGCCGCCGGGGAGATCAGGAAGTGCGTGTTGTGGAAGTGCGCCACGTCCGGCTTTTCCGCCGCGATCAGCGCGCGCAGATCGCGCACGGCGTCGCGCGCCCAGATCATGCGCAGAGGAAGCAGAGCTTTAGCAGCGGGCGAGAAGTCGCGCACTTCGGCGTTGGAGCGGGTGTAGGTGACGACGGTGTGCCCGTGCTCGCGCAGCAGTGCCGCCTCGCGCGCGAAGACAATATCCTCGCCACCGGGCTGCTGGTAGGAGTTGTGGATGAGTAAGGTCTTCACGACTTGTAGGCTAAGTAGCGCAATTCACCATCGATTGCCAGAGTTTGCAGCAGGATGTGCAGTGCACGGCGTGCGGGATGTGTGGTGTACTGCACACGCCAATGCAGACGCCTTGGACGGACAAAGCCTGCTCTCAAGAGCAGCGATTCAAGGTTATGGGGAGAAAACAGAAAGAGGTGGCCCGGATTTCGCACTTCTTTCCACTTTGTGCGTTTCAGTCTGCAACTGATTCCCGCAGCATTCGGTGTCGCCAGAAACAACCACCCATCATCTGACAGATATCGTCTCAGATGAGTGATAGTCTGTTGTGGAGCGGGCAAATGCTCCAGGACATCAATTGACACAACACCATCAAACCGCGTGTCTTCAGGGATATCATCCAGTTGCCGAAATGTGTTCACCCCACGTTGCTGCAAGTATGTGTGACCATATGGTTCGACGGCAACCACATTCGCCCCCCGTGCTAAAAGAGCGGCGACCGTTGCGCCTCTTCCAGCGCCAAAATCGAGGATATTCACGTCCGAGAAGCTCCCCAACCGTAGAGAATGGAGCAGCTGCGCAACGTATTCGGCAGCCAGACTGTGGTCAGTCCCTCCTGTCTCTCGAGTATTGTTTTCCGGTGCCGCCCAGCTCTCATCATATAGATCGCCCAACTCCCCCTCGGTTGGCTGCGGACTGCGCATAAGTAATCCGCAATCTGTGCAGCGCCACATCCGAAGCGTGGGCCACAGCCCGTTGATCGGACCACCGCATATTGGACATCGCTTGAGGTTCATGACCGTTACCGTCCGATTGCCCATCGTATGTGCTTGGCGATGCTGCGGGCCCAATCAAGCAGCGTGTTCCCAGAAGGTGGGTTAAGTATGGCATCACGAACTGAGATTTCATCTGCTGCTTTATGTCGCGCAATATGCGCAGGATGATTCAGTGGAAAATCTAGCGACTCAGTGTTCATGCCGTGTATCGACCGTCGGCGATGCGTATTTGTGGCATCTGATCCAGCCCCGATATTAGACACAAGGTTTTGGGCCGGCGTAATCGCGTATCCACCAGACGCAAGACAGGCGAAGACCCACTGCGAGGACCAGGTATCTTCCTTGCCGGCGGCGACTCGTCTCCATCGAAATCTCCAGAAATCTCGTTCAACACGTTTTTCGAATTCACCCAAATATCTTTCCCGATCATGGTCCTTCCATCGGATCATATCAACATCGTATTGCCGCCAGGCCCGCCGCCATGTGGCCCAACCCCAAACGTGCGGATAGCGCGAGAAATAGTAACTTGTATCAATCGGCACGCGCCCGCGCAGGAAATTGTTTCCGCTGATATGCATGATGCGCGGCTCGTCGCGGTAATAGTCCAATAGCTCACTGCAGAAGCGGAAAAACGTAAAATCTGGCAGACAGTCATCCTCCAGGATGATCGCTTCTTCGACCTGGGTAAATACCCAATCGATGCCACTCGACACACGCCGCTTCAACCCCAGATTGGAATCGGAGTAGTCCTTATGCACCTCGCAGTCCCAATCTACCGTGTCGATGATCGCGCGGGCGGCCTCGCAACGTGGCGCTTCTTCAGAAGTCCGCGGCCCGTCGGCGATCACATACAGCCGCCGGGGACGCGCAGCGGCGATGGCCGCAAAGACACGGCGCGTCACGTCCGGGCGCTTGTAGATCAGAAAGGCGACAGGGACTTCAAGTTCGCTGCTCACAACTCGCCTCTGCAACTATGCCTCAGCAGAAACGTCCTCTCTGAGACGATACAGGACATCAAGCCCGCTCATCTGCTCCACCCGTTCATAGCGCGGCAGGATCAGCGCCTCCACTGCCGCGCGGTCGCGCACTTCAATGAGCATATAGCGAGGCTGATAGCGATCCAAATCCAACCCGGCCAACACCTCGGCTTCGTAGCCCTCCACGTCCAAAGACAACAGATCAATCCGGCTGACCTGGCACTCGTCCAGGATAGAGGTCAGGGTGCGGGCCGGAACACGAATCTCAAGCGGGCCAGTGATCCGCTCCAGTTCGCGCCCTCTGGTAACATGCTTTCTCTCTTGCGCAGGATCGGCCCAACTGTCCTTAACGACCGACATCAGCCCGGCAAACGCGATTTGAACATCAGGATGGGGGTAATCAAAGGGCACACAGGCGCAATTGAACACGCGCGCCCTGGGGCGTGCGCGCGCCGCCCGCTGGCATAGCTCTGGAACCGGCTCGATCAGGATGCCCCGCCAGCCCTGCCAGCGCTCATAATAGTATGTGTTGCTCTGGCTCAGGCCATCATTGGCTCCAAGCTCGACGAAGAAACCTCCTCGGTAGGATAGGTAAGGCAAGAGCTTGTGATCCAGGGCGTTGAGGGCCAGCCAGGAATAGCGGTCGCTCCCCAATCGCTCAAACAGCATCCGCCGCAGGTGCACCAGTTGGCGCTTCAAAGAGAGCGCATTAGTGATCATGGCTGGTCTCAAAAGGATTAGGATAGACCAAAGCGCGCGTTTGCATTTTCCCCAACGGAACCAGCGCCGGGAACAGGAACGAGCTAAGATAGGCCTGCACGCCATACGATACAGTGGTCGCAATCGCCGAGCCAATCCCCCCCAGGGGCGGAATCAGCACCAGATTCAGCAGCACGTTCGCCACGGCCCCCAGGATACTGGCTCTTAGGGTCAGAATCTGGCGGTTCTCAGACTGGACGACGGCGCTGCGCACCTGGCCCAGACTCACCCACACGCCTGCCCAGATCAGGATCGCCAGCATTGGCGCGGCGTCGCGGAAATCCCCGCCGTAGAACAATCTGATGATGAACGGTGCCAGGATAGTGGTGGGGATCGCCACCCCGTAGGAAAGCAACACCATCAGGTTGAACAGGCGCTGGATACGCTGGCGGTATTCGGCGGGCGACAGGCTCTTGGAGCGGACAATCGTCGGGAAGAAAGTGGTGCGGATGGCCATTGGCACAAACAGCCACATCTCGGACAGCTTGACGGCGGAGGCGTACAGGCCGACCTCGCGCTCACCTTTGTCGCCGGGGATCATCTGGCCCAGCATGGTCTGATCAATGCGCATGTAGACCACGATCGCCAGGCCCTCGATCAGCAGCGGCCAACTGTCGGCCAGCAACCTTCTGGCACGGCCCAGGTGAGCGCGCCAGGCAGCCAGCGTGCCGCGCGTCCGCTGGAACACCACTAGCAGCCCCAGGGCGAACAGTCCGCTTTCGATCACGGTGATCGCGGCGAAGACCAGCAGCGATGCTCCGGCCAGGATAGCCCCCACCCGCACCGCGCTGGCGAGCAGTAGGGCCATGTTGCGCGCGTAGACTACGTATCTGGCACGCACCTGCGCGTTGAACCACTGCTCGATAACGGTGAACGCCTGGAAGATCAGCCCGCAGGCGATCACCCAGACCAATCGTTGGGCCTCCGGCTGGTGCGGGCGCAGGAATAGCACCGCCACTGACGCCAGGGCCGCTCCCGCCGCTGCGCCGCCGAGCATCAGCACAAAGGCGCTGCCCAGCGTGGCGTTCTCGTCCTGCGGCTTCTCAACCAGGTCGCGCATGACCAGGTTAGGCAGACCCAGCAGGGCCAGCGGCGTGAACAGGGAGACGAAAGCCAGCGCAAAGGCCAGCGTGCCATACTGCTGCGGCCCCAGGTAGCGCACCACCCAGGCGTTGACGATCATCACGCTGATCAGGCGCAGCACGTTATCGGCGAAGAGCCAGCCGATGTTCTCCACGATCCGGCGCGAACCGGGGTTGCGCACCTGGAAATCGTGAAGCCGGGCCGCTATCTGGCGATATTCTCTCAAGCGGATGCCCCTTGCTGGGTGAGTACGATGCAGTGAGAGCATTCTAGCAAAGGTTAGCGGAATGCACCTGGGCGAAGTGCGTGCAAAGACTGTCAGCCACTCGTTTGACTCGGGGCGAGTACGGGGATGCAGCAGAGCAGCGCCCCTACCTGATAGGTCTTGCACGCACCCCTGGGCACGTCCTGATTGGATTCACTGGTGAAATCATGTACAATGAGCGTCAAGGGTTGTTTTTGTTTATGCCGAGTCCACATGGGGGCTGCGATGCAACCAATACATCCTTCTCAATTAGCTCCTGATGAACCTATTATGGAGGCAGCGCGGGTAGTTGACATCATCAAGGTTTCGGCGCGGTCGCGGTCTACCGCCGTCGCCGGAGCCATCGCCGGAGTCGTGCGCGAGCACAACCGCGCCGAAGTCCAGGCTATCGGGGCCGGAGCGGTCAACCAGGCCGTGAAAGCTGTCGCCATTGCTCGCGGGTACCTGAGCGACGACAACATTGACGTGATCGTGATCCCGTATTTCACGGAGGTCATGATCGAAGACCAGGAGCGCACAGCCCTGCGTATGGTGGTCGAGCCGCGTTAGGCTGGCCTGCGCGCCTGACAGACAGCAGCACATAGCGTCCGTCCAACGCGGCCTGTGGCGTGATCGTCACGGGCCGCCTGCGTTCTCCACGCGCACGCCTGGCCGAGGATTGGCGCGATAGGGACAAGGACCAGTGCGCCCAGCCCAGCCTTGAAAAGCGCCCTGAGCGTGGTAAACTACCAGCACACAGGCCCCCGTAGCTCAGAGGATAGAGCGCAGGTTTCCTAAACCTGGCGTCGGCGGTTCAAATCCGTCCGGGGGTACTGGCCCGCAAAGAAAACCGGCAGCGCGCGCTGCCGGTTTGTGCTTCAGGGCTGGGGCGGGGCTGCTAGAGCGTGTTATGAACTCCACGCGCTCGGCGCAGCGGGAAGCGCGCAACGCCATGTGCGGCGCATGGACCCCACCCTGGCCCCTCCCCGCCAGCGGGGAGGGGCATCGTTCCCCTTTCCCTGCTTGCGGGGAAAGGGGCTGGGGGATAGGGGTTGAAAATGCATAGCAGGCTGCTAGTAGAACTTGACGATAATATCGTCAATGATGTCGGCGGAGTCGCCGATGCGCCCGCCGGCGTGGAACAGGTGGCGGTAGATTTCGCGCAGCTTGAGCATCATGATCACGTTGTCGAGGTCTTTGGGCTTGCGGAAGAGGTCGGCCAGCGCCTTGGCGTAAAGCTGCTCCATATCGTTGCGCACGGCTTTGGCGCGGGTCGCGTGGGTGCTGGCCACGCCAGGGTGGTCACTCAGGCGCTCAACAGCCAGCTTGATCTCCTCAGCGCCGGTAACCAGGCGCGCGGCCATGTCGCGCAGGTAGGGATTCGGCTCGACTTCCAGAATGTCCATCTCATTGATGGTGAACCACGTGTCGTCCAGAATGTCGTCCACCGCGCGCGAGAGCTTGTACAGGTCTTCGCGGTCAATGGGCGTGACAAAGGTGCGGTTTAGCTCGTCCACCAACATGCGCAGCAGCTCGTCGGCGTCTTTCTCAAGCTGGCGGACGCGCTGGGCGTTCTTCTTGCTGGGCTTCTCCATATAGTCAATCAATGCCACAGTCGCCTCAGTGCCCAGCGCGCACTGCTGGCGCAGCCGCTCGATGAAGTGGTCTGGCTTGCGGCTGAACCATCCCCGGAGGCGCTGCGGAATGCTCGTCAAGAGACGGATGATACGGTCAATCATGATCCGGTTTCCTCAGGAGGGTGATGTTGGTTAAATTCTCTTTACACGGTAAAATAATTTTAACGATTATTGTGGCTTTGCGCTAGGATGATTTTTCCGGCCAGACTCCCCCTGGGGCCTGGCCGCGCGCTCTGGAAGGACGCTTCATGCCCTCGCTGTCCATCGAAGCGGTGCTGCTGGTCCTCATCGCCCTGACCTTCGATTTCTTCAACGGACTGCACGATTCGTCGAACGTGGTGGCGACGGTTATCTCAACGCGCGCGCTCAGCCCGCGCCGCGCGTTGTGGATGGCAGCCATCGCCAACGGCATTGGGCCGCTCGTCTTCGGCGTGGCGGTGGCAACCACCATCGGCCACGAAGTGGTCGCCGAACGGGCGGTGACCATTCCCGTCGTCTATGCGGCTCTGCTGGCA
>Ga0334890_1002326_pt1 | contig 22267 bp, 15 predicted proteins | sample GraSluR1_MG_3_FD_207220 | JGI IMG/M metagenome (GOLD analysis project Ga0334890, IMG submission 207220) | Sludge microbial communities from methane-producing bioreactor in Wageningen University, Netherlands - Granular Sludge_31_08-R1 | ecosystem: Engineered > Bioreactor > Anaerobic >... | reverse complement strand
GAGAATTCGGTTATCCATGATTGGGCCCTTCCTTTGCAGGTTCCTGGAATCTCTTGAAATCCTTCGATCCTACAAAAAGGGCCCGATTATTCTACCCACAAACGTGCAGTGCACCCCGACAGGTCGCATTCTCCAATTTACCCTTGACGACGGATGCGGAATTCATTCTATTAACCCCTTGTGGCCTGTGCACCGCGATCCGTGACCCAGGTGATGGGCTACGAGATGGGGCGAGCGTCCCCGCTCGCCGCGTCGTGTGAGGACGCACGACCTACGAGGATTTTCGATCATGGAAAGGATTGGGCAATGCGGAGTTTGAAGCGGTCGAGCATTTTCTTTTTGCTGGTTCTCTCGGTGGGCGTCGTCCCGATGTGCATTGGGATTGGGGGGTGCGGGGGAGCGAGCGACCTGCGGCTTCAGAATGACACCCAGCGCAGGCGGATCGCCGAGTTGGAGAGCGAATTACAGGCCAACCGTTTGGAGCTGGATCGACTGCGACGGCAGTTGGCGGCCGCCGAACAGACCGGCGACGTTGAGGTCGATGCACTTCGCCAGAAGGTGGCGGCGCTGCAAGAGGACCTGGCCAGGAAAGAGGAGTTGATCAAATCGATGCAGGAGCGCCTGATGGGGGTCTCCGTGCTGCCGGTCGAACTGAACACGGCTCTGGAGGACTTTGCGGCCCAGAACGAGATGGTCGAGTACGATCCCGACCGCGGCCTGGTGAAGTTCAAGAGCGACCTGCTCTTCGAGTTGGGCAGCGACCGGGTGACCACCAGCGCCGCCGAGACCGTCCGGACGCTGTGTGGCATCCTGAATACGTCGGAGGCGAAACAGTTCGATATCATTGTCGCCGGGCATACGGATGACGTTCCAATTCGCCGACCGGAAACGAAGGTGGCTCATCCGACCAACCGGCATCTTTCCTCACATCGCGCGATCTCAGTGGTTCGGGTACTCGAAGGATGCGGGCTCGATGCCAAGCGGATGAGCACGCGCGGTTTCGGGGAATTTCGTCCCGTCGCACCGAACGCGCCGGGCAACAAGGGCAATCCCCAGAACCGTCGCGTCGAGATCTTCATTGTTCCCAGCGGAGTGTAGCCGCCTCTGACATTGCGGATCTGCCGACGCAACGCAATCCGCAAGCCGCAAGCCGAACTCCGGGCGAGAAGTCGTTGTCCCGGTGTCTTGGCTGTCGACAAGGTGTTGAATTGGTGGGGACGGCCTGCCGCAGATTCTTCAGCGGTCGGATTGGTCGTGTTCGACCAGGATCAGTGCATCCGTATCGAACCCCAGTTCCTTGGCCTGAGCCACGAGTTTGGCCATGACCGCCGGATCGAGCGATGTGTCCCGGGCGAGGATCCACAGGTACGACCGGCTGGGCCCGCAGACCAGGGCGTAGGAGTACTGGTCTCGGTCTACATCGATGATGACGTAGCTGCCGTAGAAGGGCCCGAAGAACGACACCTTCAAGTGCCCGATTGTCGGCTCGCTGACGAAATAGGCCTTGCCTTCGACCTGTTTCCATCGCCCCTTCTTCTTGTCGTAGCCTCTGTTGAGCACGCCCACGCCACCATCCTTGCGCATCGTGTACGTGGCCGAGACGTTGCTCAGGCCACGTTCAAAGCTGTGATCGAGGCGGGCGATCTCATACCACGTCCCGAGATAGCGATGGAGCTCGAAGTCCCGGACGGGCTCGACGCCCGAGGGCGCGCCGGCACAGCCAGCCAGGACGACGCAGGCCAACAGCGGAAGCCATCCGAAGGTCATTGGGAATCCATGCGCTTTCATGGCTTTGTCCTCGCTCTTCGTCGGCGATTCATCTACGCCGGGGGTTTGTTCGTCTGGATGGGAATTTCGCCGTGGATTGCACGGATGTGGATGTCGCGCTGCGGGAAGGCGATTTCGATCCCGGCGGCGCGGAAGGCGTCGTGGATGGCGAAGTTGATGTCGTGCCAGACCGGGAAATTGTTCTCGATGCCCGAGAAGCACACGCGCAACTCGAGGTCAAGGCTGCTGTCACCGAAGCCTTTGAACAGGACGGTCGACTTGGGTTCCTGCAAGACCAGCGGATGGTTGCGGGCGATGTCGTAGAGCAGTTGCTCGGCCTTGCGGATGTCGGAGCCGTAGACGATGCCGACGGGGAAGTCGCGTCGCAGGATGCTGTCCGACAGGGTCCAGTTGATCAGCCGGCCGGTGATGAATTCCTTGTTGGGCACGATCAGCTCGCGCTGGTCCCACCGTCGGATCGTCGTGGCGCGAATGCGGATCGTCGTGACGCGGCCGGTGACGTCTCCGACCGTCACGATGTCGTCGACGCGAATCGGCTGCTCGAACAGCATGATCAGGCCGCTGATGAAGTTGGCGAAGATCTCCTGCAGGCCGAACCCCAGGCCCACCGTCATGGCCGCGATGAGCCACTGGACCTTGGCCCAGCCGATGCCGAGTTTGGTGAAGGCCAGCACCGTCCCGACCACGACGAGGAGGTAGCGAGAGATGGTGACGGTCGCGAAGCGAACGCTTCGGTCCAGGGGCAGGTGTCGCAGGATGGCGATCTCCAGCAGACCGGGGATGTTGCGGGCGACCATCACGGTTATCACGATCACGACCAGCGCCGTGACCACGGCGCCGAGCGTGACGATCTCTTGTGGGCCGGCCTGGTAGATTTGAATCGTTCGTAGTTGTGCCAGGGCCGGCAGGACATCCTTCCAGATCGTCCACGCGCCGGCCGCCAGCAGAATGGCAGTCCCGGTCGCGATCAGCTTTCGCGTCTGCTGCGACATTTCAAAGATGGTCTGTTCGGGTTTGACCTTGCCCTCGGGGATTTCGCCGCCGGGCGGGGCCTGGTCCTGCTGTGCCATCTGCTCCGAAGCGGCCTGGCGTTTCTGCCGTTCGAGCAGAGCGAGCCGGCGTTGGGCGATGGTCAGCCCCCGGACGAACAGGGCGCGAATCAGGATGGCCGCCAGGATCAGGCCGATGGTGGACAGAAGTCTTTCGTTGAGATAACGGGCGCCGTGGAGGTATCCCATGCCTGCCAGGATGATGAACGACAGCGGCGCCAGCAGGCACGCCGGATACCAGAGGAACCGAAGGCGATCCAGCCAGTCGCCGCGACGCGGCTTCAGGTGGAACTCCATCAGCGGCGAAGTCGGACGCAGCACGAGCAGCAGGAACACCGCCAGGCCGGCCAGGGCGACGATGAAGAAGAGACGGCCGGCGGTGCCGTACCACGCCTCATCGCTCTGCTGCGTCCGCATCACCTCGAATACGAAGACGATCGGGACGACGAGCAAAAGGAACCATCGCAGGTGCCGTCGAAGGAAGGCCAGCGGTTCCTCACGGACCCGGAAATGGTCCTGAGCCAGGCCGTGGGGCATGGCCAGATGCCGGAGAAAGCTCAAGGCGAAGACTGCCCAGGCCGTGCGAAACAGACCTGCCGCCACGGCGCGGGTGAAGTCATCCGCAGCGGCCGCCGACAGCCGCCAGTGTGCCAGAAGAAGAAACGCGGGCCAGGTCGCGGCCAGGACCACGGTCAGCGCGAGCGTTTCGACCGTCAGGAGGAAGCAATCTGTCTGAATCTGTCGCACCTTCTCGGAGGAAGCGACGATCCGGGCGTGGACCCTCCGATGAAAGGCAACCGCGGCGGCAATCAGGGCGGCGACGAGCATGTAGACCAGAGGGTTGGCGGTCAGATCGTTTCCGATCGTGCGGGCGGTCCGGTGCCAGTTCGCCGGCGCGACAAGCCAGAGCAGGGCTCTGCCGGTCTGCCTGATGTCTGCGAGCCCCGGCGTCTGACTGCTCTTGACCCAAAGAACGTTGACGTCGATGAAGTCGGAGACGTCTTCAGCGGTCTTGGCCAGCAGACGCTCGTTGCTGTCGAGTCGGGCCAGACGTGTCGCGTAGTCCCAATAGAGGTCCGAGACGGCACGGAGAAGTCTGCGCTGGCTTTCATAGGAGTCGGCCGCTTCCTTCACAATGGCCTGACGCTCGGATTCGAGCAGGGCTGGGTCGAGCTGGGCCTCCAGGGCTTCCAGTTTGTCGCTTGGATCGCTCAACGCGGACCACTGTTTGTCGCGGGCCATTGCTTGAAGCTGTGCCGAGACGATCTCGGAAGGGCGATCTCGCATTCGTCGCTGGCTCTCGCTGACGTTCGGGAGCTTGTCGCGCTCGCCGAGCAGGAGAATCCCCATCGCGTTGGTGACCCCACCGGCGGTCTCGATCTGGTTGCGGATTTCCTCGAAATTCTTCCGCACGTTTGCCAGGGTGGTGTCGACGGTTTCGGAGTACCGGGTGACGCCCTGAATCCTCGCGACGAGTTCCGCCTGCTCCTGGGCCAGTTCGGCATTCTTCTGGAGGATCGGCTGGATTTCCGGACGGGCGGCTCGAGTCTCTTCTCTGGCCCGAATCGCTTCGGTTCTTGCGGCTTGGGCGGCCTGCTGTCGCAAGGCGTCCACCTGATTCTGCCAGAAGTCCAGATGTTTCTGGGCCGTCGCCAACTGCCTGGCGGCCAGATCGCGCCGGGCCGCGAGGAGGTCCCTGGTGGCGTCGTATCGCAGCAGCTCTCTGGCGTTCGCGTCAAGCCGGTTCCGCTGCGCCTGCTGCTCGGCCGCGAGCAGAAGACGGTTGGCCTGATCCGATTCCGTTCGGCTCTCCAGCGCGCCGATGGCATCGAGTGCCTTCTGGATTTCTTCGAGTCGCTGCCCAACGGTCTTCGACTCATCGGGAATCCTGGCCCTTCGGTCGGCGCGCCTTCGGGGTTCTTCTTCGAGGTCTGCGGCTCTCTTCTTGGCTTCCTCCAGGGCGATGGTGGCGTGGGCGAGGTTCTGTTCGGCCTGGGCCAGCGTCAGGTCGGTTGGGGCCGTGAGCGCCGCCGCCGGCTGCGCCAAAGACTTCTGGACCTCTTCCATTGCAGCCGGGGCATTGCGAGTCGCCAGCTCGTGCTGCCGGGCCCTCTCTGCTTGCTCTTCCGCCAGTTTCAACTGGGCCAGGGCTCGGTCGTAGACTTCCGTCAGCCTGGCCTTGGCGTCGTCGGGCAATTCCTGCGATTCGGCAATCTGCCTCTTTCGGGCGGCGATCGCCTCGGCCGTGATCGCGGGTGCGGCTGCGACTCCGTCGTCGGTCACGATGCCCTGGTCCGGCTCGTTGGCCTCGGCCGGAGGGGTGGAGGCCGCCTCCGGTGTCTGTGCGACCGATTGAGGCGGGGCCGACAACAGAACGATTGCCCCGAGCAGCATCAGATATGTGGTTACGGCCCTGCGACTTGCCGATTTCTGCTTGGTCATACAGGTCTCCAACGCTGTGCCCCCGGTCCCGATGGCCATCGGGATTCCCCATTCCTGACGCGTGCGACGCCCACGACAGAACTCTTCTCTGTCGCGCCGGACCTCAGTGTACTTGCCGGGCTCCTGCATGGACAGCAAAAACCCCTGCCGGCGAGCGCCGGTGTGGCGTCAACACACGCGCGTGTTATGGGGCCTTTGAGGTCGGGTACGCCGGGCGTTTGAAGCTGGAAATCTGCGGCCCGAAATGGTACAATCAACCTGTCCGTCGGGACGCCGGGAGAGGATCATCGCTGCTCAGGGATGGTTCGACGAATTGGGGGACGGCTGTGAGGTTGGGTCGGTGTATGAAACGCACATCTTGGATCCTGATGCACGTCGTGATGAATCCGCGCAGAGCCGCACCACGTGGTGGAGCCGGCGCCCGAACGGCGAGTGTCTTCGCGGGTCTGCTGGTCATCGTGCTGGCGGCAGCACAGACGCTGGGTGCCGACGCGGTGCTGCTCAAGAGCCGCCGTTTCGTTCCCAGGCCCGGGTTGGACGACCTCTCATCCGTCGAGCAGCCGCCCGGCTCGGGGCGAATCCACGCCATCCTGCAACTGGACACCGTGCCGACTGCCGAGCAGAAGGCTCACCTGGCCGAAGCGCAGGTTGGACTGTTGTCGTATATTCCCAACTTCGCATGGCTGGCAAGCTTGCCTTTGAGCAACGCGGAGCGGATCGCAGCGATTCCGGGCGTCCGGGCGCTGGCCAAGATTGAGCCGCAAGACAAGATCGACCCGACCCTGAGCGAGCAGGGCGTCAACGCGTATTCCAGAACCGTCGACGGCCGGGCCAGGCTGATCGCGACGTTCTTCGCCGACGTCGCTCTTCACGAGGGCGTGCAGACCGTCGTTCAGCTTGGGGGGCAAATCATCGGACGCAGCGATGCAGACAGCCGCATCGTATTGCTCCTGCCGGTCGATCGCGTATACGATCTGGCCTCGTACGACGGCGTCAAGTGGATCGACCAGCACTACGAATCGTTGGACCTGAACGACGGGGTGCGGGCTGCGGCCAACGTCGATGCGGTCCAGGTCTGGCCCTACAGTCTCAGTGGCGCCGGCGTCGTTGTCGGTCAGTGGGAATCGGGCCATCCTGACGCCGATCACGTGGACATGGTCGGCCGAGTGACAAACGTGGATGACGACGGCCGGATGGGCGATCACGCCACGCTGGTGGCCGGCACGCTGCTGGGCGATGGAAGCCTGCTGTCCGGCCGACGCTATCGAGGTGTGGCACCGGAAGCGACACTGGTTTCGTTCCGCGCTTGGGACAACGTCGCCGAGCTTCGCGAGCATTACCGGCGAGCCATCGACTTGTACGGCATCGACATTTCCAACAACTCGTGGGGCAAGGTCGAGTGGCACGCCTATAAGGATTACTGCGCTGCTCTGGATGATATCGTGCGAGGTGGATTGGGCAAGCCCGTCTCGGTCGTTTGTGCCGCCGGCAACGAGGGCGCCTGGGCCACGATCGTTTCGCTGGCGGTCGGCAAGAACGTTATCACGGTGGGGGCCACGAACTCCGACGATGGGTCGATCTGGTCGTGGAGCAACAAGGGGCCGACGGCGGATGGGCGAATCAAGCCCGATGTGATGAGCGCGGGCTGCGAGGCTCGCAAGGGCTGGGGCGTCTGGTCGACGCTGCCGGGCAATCGCTATGGCTCCGGCTGTGGGACCTCGATGGCGGCGCCGTCGGTATCGGGAGCGCTGGCGTTGCTCCTGGACGACTGGCGGGCCATGTACGCTGCCGATCCGCTGCCTTCAACGCTCAAGGGCATTCTGATTCACACCGCCACGGATCTGGGCAGTCCAGGTCCTGACTATGCTTCGGGATACGGATCGATCGACATCGAGCTCGCAGTTGAGTGCCTCCGTGCCAATACGCTCGATTCAGTCATCGTTGAGGGGTGTATCGAGTGGCCCCGGCAGCGGGATGCCTACGCGCTGGAGGTGTTGCCCGGACAGACCGAACTGAGAATCACTCTGGTCTGGGATGATTTCCCCGCCGATCCGCTTGCGGCCCATGCTCTGGTCAATGACCTGGACCTTGTCGTGGTCGACCCGGCCGGACAGCGCCATTTTCCCTGGACACTCGATCCTCATATGCCCGAGGAACCGGCCCGCCGCGACAGAGAAGACCACAGCAACAATGTCGAGCAAGTCGATGTGACTGGTCCCGTTGCCGGCTCCTGGCTGATCGCTGTGGTAGGAACCGCCGTTCCGCAATACGAACAGACCTATTCGCTCATCGCCGATTGTGCATTGGCGATGGCGGAGTAACGCCGCGCCAGACCGACGCACAGAACTTGAATCCGACGGGGGTTTCTGGTATGATAGTTGCTTGTGAGAAAGGTCCTCAGGAGGAAGGATATGGGTATGAATAGACTCGCCATAGCGCTGATCGTTTGGGTTCTGGCCGTCCCTTGTGCGGCCAGGACCATCTTGGTGGATGCGGACGGTTCCGCCGATTACCCAACCATCCAGCAGGCGATCGACTCTTCGTGGGATGGCGATCTCATTGTGGTTCGTCCGGGAACGTATCGCGAACGGATTTCGTTCAACGGCAGAGCCGTGACGGTCCGCAGCGAAGACCCGGACGATCCAATGGTGGTCGAGGCGACCGTGATCGCCGGACCATCCGGGGCCAGCGTGATCTTCGACTTCGGCGAAGGCAGCCGGTCCGTTCTCGAAGGCTTCACGATCACCGGCCACGGCATTTCCTGCGTGGGGTCGGCCCCGACGATCTCGAAGAACGTCATACGCGATTGCGAAGGACCGGGAATTGTCGGCGCCAACGACGCCGCACCGACCATTGTGGGCAATACCATCGTCTTCAATGAGTTCGAAGGCATCTTCGCGTGCAACGGTCTGATCCAGGGCAACACGATCTCCTACAACAGCGCCGGCGCCGCCTACTGCCACGGAATGATTCGTGACAACGTGATCTCGTACAACGCCGATGCCGGCGGGTTGTATTTCTGCGACGGCCCGATTATCGGCAACCGGATTGTCGGCAACGTTGCCGTCCCCGACGGCGGCGGACTCTACGATTGCCCAGGGCCGATTGAGAACAACGTCATCGCAGGCAATCGGGCCACGGGCGAAGGGGGCGGCTTGTATGGCTGCACGCAGCGGATCTGTAACAACACGATTGTCGGCAATATCGCGGGTACCTCTGGCGGCGCCTTGAGCCGCTGTCCGGGGACGGTCTGCAACAATATCCTCGCCTTCAACCAGGCCCCGTCGGCCGCCGGCATCTACGGTCCGTGCAACAACTCCTACAACGCCTTTTGGAGGAACGACGGCGGCAATTTCGGCGGCGATGCCTCGCTGGGGATCGGAGACTTCGTCGCCGACCCGTTGTTTGCCGTCGATGGCCGCTGGGAAGAGACATGGATCGACGGGGACTATCACCTGAGATCACAAGCCGGTCGATGGGACCCGGTGGCCCTGCGGTGGGTCATCGACGACGAGACCAGCCGGTGTATCGACGCCGGGCGACCGGATGTGAGCTTCTCCGCCGAGTTGTGGCCGCATGGCGGACAAATCAACGTTGGGGCTTATGGGGGTACCCGGCAGGCCAGTATGTCGTTGTCCGACGCCGGACATCCGGCGGACCTGAATCGTGATGGATGGATTGGGCCAAGTGATCTGGCACAGCTCACGGCCATGTGGCTCGAACAGGATGTCCTGCTGGCTGAAGATATCGATCGCAATGGCGTCGTTGATTTCCACGATTTCGCATTTGTTGCCGAAGCCTGGAGATCGAGGCCTCCATCGCCGATCCCGCCGTTGCCGAATCCAATGACTTGGGCGACCGCCCCGTATGCGACGGGACCCTATTCCATTGCAATGGTGGCGACCACGGCTACGTCCACGGATGGGAGCGAGGTCGAATACTACTTCGAGAACACCCAGAATCCCGAATTCAACAGCGGGTGGCTGACGTTTGCGGCCGGTCAGGAGCCGCAATGGGAGCAGACGGAGCTTCTGTCGCTGACGACCTACTCGTATCGCGTCAAGGCGAGGAATCGAGGCAATCGGTTGGAAACGGATTGGTCCGAGACCGCCCGCGCCAGCACGTTGCAGGACGACATCACGCCGCCGACGCCGAACCCCATGACGTGGGAGACCGAGCCTTATGGCGCCTCCTCGAATTCGATTCGCATGGTAGCCACTGAGGCCACGGATGTCAGCGGCGTCGAATACCAGTTCGAGTGCACGTCCCATCCGGCCTACAGCAGCGATTGGCAGGCGAGTAGAACCTATGAAGTGGCCTCTGTGCCGCATGGGCATTACACCTTCCGGGTGCGAGCCCGCGACAAGTCGGTCCATCAGAATACGACGCTCTTCTCCGTGTCGGCCACCGCGGACCTGCAACCACCGACGCCGGACCCGATGCAGTGGGAGTCCGAGCCCAAGGAAGTCAACATCGGCGGCGGCAGTCTCAACTACTACGTCACGATGACCGCGGCCGAGGCGGTTGATGAGTGGGCCGACGTCGAGTATTTCTTTGAGTGCACGACGCAATCGGGTTTCAGCAGCGGATGGCAGAGCTCTCGCGAGTATTCCGTTCGGGTCGGACGCGCCGGCCAGGGTCATCGGTTTCGCGTCAAGGCGCGGGATACCTCGCCCAGCCGCAACGAAACCGGCTTCTCGCCCGTAGCGATTGCACGGTAGAATGACAATCCGGTCTCTGTGGTGGATCTGCTATGACCGAGCCCCATTGGCAACACTACTCGCACCCAGCCGACATGGGGATTCGCGGCTTCGGTCGAACGCGTGAAGAGGCCTTTGGCCAGACGGCGCTGGCCTTGACGGCGATTGTTGCCGACCCGTCGAAGATCGAGCAGCGAACGTGCATCGAGATTGTCTGCGAGGAGGACGACGACGAGATGCTGCTCTGGTACTGGCTCAACGCCGTACTGTACGAAATGGCGACGCGGAATATGCTGTTCGCCCGGTTCGAGGTCGCGGCCGTCGATGCAGGCATTCGGGCCACCGCTTGGGGTGAGGTGGTGGATATTGCCAGGCACGAGCCCGCTGTCGAGGTCAAGGCGGCCACGTATGCCGATCTGAAGGTTGAATGCGATTCCAGAGGCAGGTGGGTGGCCCAGTGCGTTGTAGACGTCTAAGGAAGGAGAATGTGCGGCATGTATGCCGAAAAGCTCAAACGCACGAGCGAATGCGCCTGGTCTATCGAACCGTTCGGCGCGATGCAGGTGCCCGTTGTTGTCTTTGCGGACAAGCCACTGATTGATGCGATGGATGAGCAGGTCTACGCGCAGGCGGCCCACGTGGCCGCGCTGCCGGGCGTGGTCCAGGCCTCGTATGCCATGCCGGATGCCCACTGGGGCTACGGTTTCCCCATTGGCGGAGTGGCCGGCTTCGATGCCAAGCAGGGCGGGGTGATCTCGGCCGGCGGCGTCGGCTTCGATATCGCCTGTGGTGTGCGGGCCCTGACGACCGGCCTGACGCACGATGACTTCGAACGGTGCAAGGACCCGCTCGCGACGATGCTGGCCCATCGCATCCCCGCCGGGGTCGGCAGCCGAGGCAAGCTCGAATTGTCGCCCGGCGAGATGGACGACATGCTTCGCGGCGGAGCGCACTGGGCGGTCTCGCGGGGCTACGGTGCCGCTGAAGATCTCGCACGGATTGAAGAGGGTGGCCAGATGGAAGGTGCGGAGCCGCGATTTGTCTCCGACCATGCCAAGCAGCGACAGAAGGACCAGGTTGGCACACTCGGTTCGGGCAATCACTATCTCGAAGTCCAGCGCATCTCGGCGGTCTACGATGCGACGATTGCCGAGGCGTTCGGTCTGCGTCTGAACGACATTGTTGTGATGGTCCATTGCGGCTCGCGCGGCTTGGGCCATCAGGTCGCGACCGATTTCCTACCTCGCATGGTCAAGGCGGCTAAGAACGAGGGGATTGAACTGCCCGAGAAGGAACTGGCCTGCGCGCCGATCAAGTCCGATCTCGGCAGGCAGTATTACGGCGCGATGAACGCAGGCATCAACTGCGCGGTCGCCAACCGGCAGGTCCTGACGCATCGGGTCCGTCAGGTGTTCTCTGATCTGCTGCCCAAGGCCGATGTGAAGTTGCTCTACGACGTTTCGCACAATACTTGCAAGGTCGAGGAGCACCTCGTCGATGGCAAGCCGCGAGAGTTGTACGTCCACCGAAAAGGCGCGACACGGGCCTTCGGGCCGGGACACCAGGCCCTGCCGGCGGACCTGCAGCAGACCGGTCAGCCCGTCCTGATCGGCGGAACGATGGGGACCGCCTCCTACATCCTGGCGGGCACGCGGACCGGCATGGAACGGTCGTTCGGCTCCTGCTGCCACGGGGCCGGCCGCGCGATGAGCCGAAAGCAGGCCAGCAAGCGCTGGCATGGCAAGGATGTCGTCATGCACTTGTCGCAAAAGGGCATCGTGATCAAAGGCGCCTCGCTGAAGGGCGTTGCCGAAGAGGCTCCCGGCGCCTACAAGGATGTCACTGTGGTGGTCGATGCCACCGAGAAAGCGGGCCTGGCCAGGAAGATCGCGCGTCTCGAACCGCTCATCTGCGTCAAGGGATAGACTTGTCCGGCAGGGGACCGCGTGGTAGAATGCTCTCCCTCGCGGCCGGGAGGCATCGGGCCGCATATCGGCTTTGAAGGAAAGGAGCATCGCCATGCAGACATGCCGGTCACCCAGAATCGTCCTTTCGTCTCTCCTTGTGTTCTCGTGCGTTCTGGCCGTCAGCGCAGCCTCAGGTGCCGAGCCGTTGGCGACGTTCACAGTTCGGGCCGGCGAGCACACCCGCGTGGACACTCCGGTCTCGGCGCCGCTGGTCGGGGTGGTCGATGTCGCCTCGTTGCGTTTGGAAGAGGTCAGGGGATCGCAGCGCGTCGCCGTGCCGGCTCAGGTCGAGTCGGGTCCGACCCCCAGATTGTGGTGGATTCTCCACGGCACGACGCGTGCCGGCCAGAGCCGCACGTTCGAGTTGGTCGCCGGCACCGGTCCGCAGGTGGATGCTGTCACCGTTACGAAGAACGACGAGTTCCTTCAGATCGGCCGTGGTGCGGCCAACATTCTGCGGTATCACCACGCGATCATGCCGCCTCCCGAAGGTCGCAGTTCGCTGTACGAGCGCAGCGCATTCATCCATCCCCTCTGGTCGCCTGCCGGTTCGGTGCTGACGGACATCCATCCGCCCGATCACATCCATCACATGGGAATCTGGATGCCCTGGACCCGGACGCGCTTTGAGGGAAGACCGGTCGATTTCTGGAATCTCAATGCGGGCCAGGGAACCGTCCGCTTCGCGAAATACCTGGCCATGGCCACGGGTCCCGTCTACGGCGGATTCCAATCGCAGCATCACCACGTCGCCCTGAAGACCGATGACGGCGAGAAGACGGTTCTCAACGAGGTCTGGGACGTGCGGGCGTTCAACGTGGGCGGTCCTGGCAAGGGCTATTGGCTGATCGATTTCAAGTCCACCCAGCGCTGTGTGGCCGACAGCCCGCTGGTCCTGGAGGAGTATCGCTATGGCGGGTTCGGCTTTCGCGGCGCCCGTCAGTGGAAGGGCGCCGATGCTGCCTACCTGACCAGCGAGGGCAAAGGCCGCCAGGACGGCCACGGCACGCGCGCCCGCTGGTGCAGCACCTCCGGCAGGATTGACGAATGGGAAGGCGTCACGTTCTACAGCCATCCGGAGAACTTCGAACATCCCGAACCGATGCGGATCTGGCCGGGATACGACGAGAATGTCTTCTTCAATTTCTGTCCCATACAGGCGGCCGAGTGGGAGATGAAGCCGGGCGAAGACCACGTCTTTCGCTACCGAATGGTCGTGCATCAGGGCAAGGTCGTGGTGGAAGACGCCGAACGCTTCTGGAACGATTATGCCAGCCCACCCGAAGTGGATGCGAAGTTTGGTCGGCCCGAGAATGCGATCGTTTTGTTCGACGGCACGGGTTATTCGAAGTGGGAGCGCGATGGAGGCGGCGACGTCGCGTGGAAGTTGATCGATGGCGCGATGCAGGTCGTGCCGCGCAGCGGCAACATCGTGACCAAGAAGCCCGTCAGGGACTTCGCGATGCACGTCGAATTCCAATTGCCGACGGACGCCGAGGATCGGGAGCGCGGCAACAGCGGGGTCTATATCCAGAGGCGATACGAGGTTCAGATCATCAACTCCTACGGCAGGGAACCGAAGTTTGACGAATGCGGGTCGATCTACCGCTTCAAGGCCCCGGATCGCAACGTCTGCAGAGGGCCGGGACAGTGGCAGAGCTACGATATCCGCTTCCGGGAGGCGCGCTACGATGGCGACAAGAAGGTGGCCGACGCCCGCATTACGGTCTACCATAACGGTGTCCTGATCCACGACGACGTGGCGATCCCGAACAAGACGGGCGCCGGACGCCCCGAAGGCCCCGAGCCCCTGCCGATCCTGTTGCAGGACCACGGCAGCGCTGTGAGCTTCCGCAATATCTGGATCGCCCCGCTCGATTCGTAGGAGGTTGGCCTGTGTCACAGAACCGAATGAATCGCCGACGCTTCCTCCGTCGCGCCGCCGGGGCGGCTTCGGCCGGTGTGGCGGTTCCCTGGTTCGTACCGGCCTCGGCCCTGGGCGGCGCGGGTCGTCCGGCCGCCAGCGAGCGCATCGCGATGGCCTGCATCGGATTGGGCATCCAGGGCACGGGCAACATGCGGGCCTTCCTGGGGCAGGGCGAATTCCAGGTGAAGGCGGTCTGCGATGTCAGCGAGAGCCAGCGGCAGAAGGGCAAGGCCCTCGTCGATGGTCACTACGGCAACAAGGATTGCATCGCCTGTGTGGATTTTCGAGAGGTGTGTTCGCGGCCGGATATCGACGCCGTCTCACTGGCGACACCCGATCACTGGCACGTGCTGATCGGCCTGGAGGCGGCCCGGCACGGCAAGCACATGTACTACGAAAAGCCCATTGGGTGGAGCTTTCGCGCGGGCCAGGCGCTCCGCGACGCGGTGCATCGGCACGGCGTGGTCTTCCAGTTCGGCACGCAGCAGCGATCCGAGCGGAACTTCCGCTTCGCCTGCGAACTGGTGCGCAACGGCCGGATCGGCGCTCTGCAGACGATTCTGGTCGGTGTGCCCGGCAGTGTGGCGTATCCCGAACTGCCGAGCGAGCCGGTGCCGGACGACCTCGACTACGAAATGTGGCTCGGTCCGGCTCCTTGGGCACCGTACAGTTTCGAGCGATGCCGACCGTACACGCGCCGGCCCGACGAACCCTGGACCCGGAACTACAGCACGTGGTACCACCTCTCGGACTATTGCATCGGCTTCATCGGCAACTGGGGCATCCACCACGTGGACATCGCCCAATGGGGCCACGGGACCGAGCAGACGGGCCCCGTGGAGGTCGCCGGTCACGGCGCGTTCCCCAGCGACGGCGCCGCCGATTGCGCCTTGACGTGGCAGGTGGAGAATCGATTCGCCGACGGCGTGACGCTCGTGCACATGGACAACGCCACCAGCGCCACGCACCCCGCCCAGATCCCGGGTTTTGGCCAGGGAGTCCTCTTCAAAGGCGCCGAGGGCTGGGTCTTCGTCAATCGCAGCAAGATTGATGCGGACCCGAAATCGCTTCTGCAATCGGAGATCGGGCCGAGTGAGGTCCGTCTGCACGAGAGCCGCAACCATCATCGAGACTTCCTCGACGCGATCCGCATGGGAAGAGCCCCCGCGAGCCCGATCGACGTGGCGCTGCGCTCCGACACGATCTGCATGCTCAGCGATATCGCGATTCGTCTGGCCCGCAAGCTCCGCTGGGACCCGGCCAAAGAGGAAGTCATCGACGACGCCCAGGCCGCCCGCCTGCTGACCCGCCCGATGCGCGGGCCGTGGCACGTGTGAGCGGCGCAGCCGGAAGACTGGAACAGTACAAGAAACGAAAGAAGGGACTGGCTATGAAGCATACAGGATACCTGGTTGTCGTGATCGGTTTGTCACTCGGCGTTCTCAACTCGTCATGCCGTACGGAAACTCTTCGGGTTCGCGATCATCAAGGACCGTACTATGATCTGCTCGTCGATGGGACGCGGCTGGTGCGGTACATGCAGGACTACGATCCGAATTCGCCGCAGAGGCGTTTCGAGACGTACAAGCCGTTCCACCACGTCTACGACGGTCCGCAACGATTGACCAACGGGCCGGACGGCGAGAGCGAGTACCTGGCCGACAACATTCAGTACCCGCACCATCGCGGGATCTACATCGGTTGGAACAAGCTGGCGTGCGAGGGCAAGCGGTACGATTTCTGGCACATGCCGAACGTGGCCCAGGTGCATCACAAGCACGAGCGCGTGTCGTCGGGGCGCAGGCAGGCCGCGCACACCGCTGTGATTCACTGGAACGACCCGGACGGCGAGCCGGTCGTTGTGGAACGGCGGCACATCACCGTCCGCCGGCTCGATGCCCCGGCGATTGTGCTGCTCGATTTCCGCAGCGACCTGACGGCCGTACGCGGCGACGTGGAGCTGGACGGCGACCCGGAGCACGCCGGCGTGCAGTATCGTGCACACAACGACGTCGGAGCCGGACCGAAAGAGAACAGGGCGCAGTATTTGTTCCACGCCGAGGGGATCGATCCTCGCAATGACAAGGACCTGCCGTGGGTGGCGATGTCGCATGGCCTGGCGGGCCGGCAATACTGGGTTCAGCAGATGAACCATCCGGACAATCCCAAAGACACCGTCTACTCGGCCTACCGTGACTATGGACGGTTCGGTGCGTTCTGCACGCCGACGATTGGGAAGGGCGAAACGCTGACCTTGCGCTACCGCTTCTGGATCGGTCGGGGCGAAGTGCCGTCGCGCGACGAATTGGCCGCGCGCTACAGGGCCTATGCGAATTCGCCCGTGTCCGGAGGCCGCTGAGGTCCCTTCGAGACGGCGCCGGCGTCACTGCCACGATTGCTTCTTGAGCAGCCCGTCGAGGGCCTCGACACGTAGCGGCACTCTCGGCTGGAAAGCCGGGCTTCGCATGTAGTCCAGCAGGCTTCGGCGCATCTGCAGAGCCACGGGCCGCTTGTCGAGGTCGGTGCGCAGGTCGATGCTACAGACGAGCAACCTGCCGTCGCCGACGGTCCCTTCGAAGATCAGGCCCAGCTTGTGATTGCGGTTCCAGTCGTCGATCACCTGCACGATCGGCTCCAGTCCGCCTCGGAAGTGGTCGAGGACCATCGCTTTCGAGTTCACGATGAGGTCCCACCATTGCCAGTTGCTGTGGAATTCGGTGGGAAAGCTCGACAGCGCGGGGTGCTTGGGGTCGCACAGGATTCCCAGCGTGTGCGGCGGCTGGTTGTTGGTCCACTGCGTGTTCCAGAAGATCGTCGTGAACCCGGGGGGCACGTCGCCGGCGACGTTCTGCGGGTCCGGCATCAGCAGGACCTTGCGTCCTTGGCGCAGAGCGCGCAGCGCCTCAGCACCCAACTGCTCGACGATCAAAATGTCCGAGTCGGCCGGCAGGGCGCTGCGGCTGGGATAGACCCAGATATCCCATGAGTTGCTGTGGTCGGTCCCCTGAATCTCGACGGTAACCAGAAGTTTCGTGGGTGCTTCTGCCCCTGACAGGTCCACGTCGATCGCGCCGAGTGGGTCGCCGTTGCCGATGGGGATGTCCTGCGTGGCAAGCCGGCCCGATGCGAACGGTCGGCCGTCGGGATACACCGCCTGCCAGCGGACAACGGCTTTCTCGATCGGAGCGGGCCCGAAGTGGGCGATCTGGACCTGTCCGGTGAACGTTTCGTCGTCAGTCCAGACGCACTTCGGCATCCGCAGCAGCGGCACCGTCTCGCTGCAGAACCGACGGTACTCGGCGGGCGTGACGTATCCCTTGTATTCCCAGAAGGGGTCCAGCACGCCGACCAGCGCCGTGCCCTGTCCGGGGAAATCGTGCAGGTCGAGCAGTTGAAATCCGCCGAAGCCGTCCGTCCGAAGGGCAGCCTCAATCTCTTCTTTGTACAGGATCGTCTGGAGTTTGCCCGAGGCGATCAGGAAATCGCGGGCCCGGCTGAGCATGCCCTGTGCGTCAAGCGAGTCCCGGAAGATCTCGAAGTTCTTCGCCTTCAGTACGCCCCTGTATTTCCTGATCTCATCGAAATTCGGATAGACGCACCATTGGCCGATCTCGTGCGAGACGATGGGGACCGAGTATTCATTGACGGAATCGGCATAGTCGTAATCGGTAGTCAATGGCTCCGCATTGAACCGGCTCTTCAGGCCCGCACCCCATTGGTGGCCTCGCGGCCCGGGTGTCGAGTGGAACTCGTTCTCCGGGATGATGGGCCAGCCGGCGGCGCTGGTGTAGAGGCGTCGCGGATCCTTGTCCTTCCAGTCATTCACGAGCTTGCCGAGGTACTCCCCCTGGCGCCGTCCGGCCGGCTCGTTGCCATAGGCCAACATGCAGAACGACGGGTGGTTGCCGTAGGTCTTCAGGATGCGGTCCCCTTCGGCGTAAATCCAGTCGTCGATGGGCGCGCCGTCGCCGATGGTCGGGCCGCTGTTGGTCCAGGCAGCGCACTCGACCTGGAATATCACGCCCATTTCATCGGCCGCGACGAACGCTGCCTTGGGCGGGCACCAGGAATGAAAACGCAGATGGTTGAGCCCGTGGGCCTTGGCCGCCGCCAGCACCTTGCGCCACGCCTTCACATCCGTGGGTGGGTATCCGGTCAGGGGAAAGATGCTGCATTCGAGCGTGCCACGAAGAAAGGTCTTGCGTCCATTGATCGCGAACTGCGTTCCGGTTGTGGTGAACTGTCTCATGCCGAAGACGACGGTCCTCTCGTCTTTGAAATCTCTTCCCTCGATCGAAACGGTCAGACGATACAGGTTCGGCGAGAATTCGTCCCACAGCAGGACGTCTTCGCCCATCTCGTAGTCGATCTCGACGGTCTGGCTCTCGCCGTCGATGGCGAAAAGGGCCCGCTTCTCGGCGACCCTGTGTCGGCGTTGGGAATTGAAGCTCGTCGCTTGGAGCGTCAGCGTTCCGGCGTTCCTTGCGGCGCTCGAACTGGTGATGATGACACAGACCCTGACGTCCCGGTGCTCGATGTCCGGATAGATCTGCACATCGTCGATCCGGATCGCGTCGTATGCCTGCAGTTCAATGTCGCCGATGATCCCGTTCCAGTTGGTCTGGGTGTGGTCGGAGACGCTGTGCGCGTTGACGCCGACGCCGACCTTGACCGTGTTGTCCACGCGGATCGTCAGTCGGTGCGTACCGGCGGCGAGCATGCCCAGATCGTATTCGTGCGGAACGCTCAGGCTGTCGGCCGAGCCGACCGACCGGCCATCGACCCACACCTGGGTCTCCCAGTGACATCGCTCCAGAGACAGCACGATCCGCTTGCCGTTCCATCGGCTCGGGATACGGATGTCCTTCTGGTACCAGGCGGGTCCGACATAATGCTTGACCGGAGTCAGCCAGAAGGGCACCTTGAGGTTGTCCGGTCGGCGGTAGGGCTCGTATTTGTCTTCGGTGAACCACGACCGGTCCACGATCTGGCCGGTCCATTGCGTTTCAATCGTCACATCATTGCCGTAGCCGTTCTCGGGCATGGACCCTGGCAGGCGGATGGTTTGCGGCAGATCCTTCTCGTACCATCGCCCGGCGAGGCCTCTGTCCTCCGGGTCGGCCTGAAACCGCCATCGCCCGGCCAGCGATTGGCTCTGGCGGCCGTACGCTGTGCCCGTCGCAGGGAGACCGAAGACCATGTGCAGTGTCAGCAGCGCCAGCATTGCTTTCCATTCCGGTAACGCCAAGTGTCTGCTCATGTGAGATCTCCTCTGTTCCGTGGCATCGAAAGGTCTTGCTTGAGCGCGACAGCCAGCCCATTGCGGCCGTACGCGCGCATTTCCGATGCTATTGTGGCGGGTTCTCGGCGTGTGTCAATCGACTTTCGTCTCGATGCACCTCTCGCCTGGCACGCTATACGTGGCTGGCGGTGAATTCGGCGCCGCGACGCAGCGCCTCGCTGTTGGCGGGGATCGTCTTGTGGTGTCGTTCGGCCAGCACGTCAGTCAGCGCCTCGGCCGCCTGCTGTGGGCTGAGGTGTCCCCACACGCCCAGGTAGGCGCCGAGCATAACCATGTTGGTGCTCTTAGGGCTGCCTGCCTGAAGGGCGATCTCCTCAGCCGGCACGCCGATGACCTGCACCCCTTCGGGTACGGAATGGACGTCTTCGATCAGCGAGCTGTTGAAGATCAGCCATCCCCCCGGCCGCAGACGCGGCGCGAACTTGCTCAGCGACGCTTTGTTGCAGATCACCAGGGCGTTCGGTGCGCCGACGATCGGGCAGGCGATGGGTTTGTTGGCGAGGATGACCATGCAGTTGGCGGTCCCGCCACGGACCTCGGCGCCGTAGCTGGGCATGTAGGTCACTTCCAGTCCGGCCTTCATCGCCGCCTGCGCCAGCAGCTTGCCTGCGAGAATGATCCCCTGGCCGCCGAAGCCGGCGATGACGACCTCTTCGTACAATCCGTTTGCCGATCCCATGTTCAACCCTTCAACCGAGCGATGGGGAAGGCCCGGCTCATCTGCTCGTCGATCCACTTCATGGCCTTCGCCGGGGACATCCGCCAGTACGTCGGGCATGGCGAGAGGACCTCCACGAGTGACAGGCCCGGCGCATCGTCCATTTGCAGTTGGAAGGCGTGTTTCATCGCCGCCTTGGTCCGCCGGATGCCGGGCACGCCGTTCAGGGCGCATCGCTCGACGTACACCGTGCCGGGCAACAGGGCCAGAATCTCCGAGACCTGGAGCGGATAGCCCTGGCCGTTGCTCGGGTTGCGGCCCTGTTGCGTGGTTGCGGTGACCTGGCCGAGCATGGTGGTCGGCGCCATTTGGCCGCCCGTCATGCCGAAGACCGCGTTGTTGATGAAGATCACCGTGATGCGCTCGGCTCGATGGGCCGCGTGGATGATCTCGGCAGTGCCGATGGCCGCCAGGTCGCCGTCACCTTGATACGAGAATATGATCTTGTCGGGATTGGTCCGTTTCATTCCCGTCGCGACTGCCGGCGCTCGGCCGTGAGCGACCTCGATCATATCCACGTCGAGGTAGTTGTAAGCCAGCACGGCGCAGCCGACCGGGGCGATCCCGATCGTGCGGTCCTGAATGTCGAGTTCGTCGAGGACCTCGGCCAGGAGGCGATGCGCGATCCCGTGGCCGCAACCCGGGCAATAGTGCGTCGGGCAATCCTTCAAAACAGGGGTTCGCTTGAATACGGTATTCATATCTTTCCACCTCGCGGCGTGCAGACGCTCGAAGGTCTATGCAGCGCCGGCGCGTATCGTCATCTGTCGAATTCTGTCCAGAACTTCGTCGTCGGTCGGTATGCCACCGCCGGGCCGACCGTGCAGCAGGACGGGGCATTTGCCCGCCACCGCCAGCTTCACGTCCTCGACCATCTGGCCGCAGCTCATCTCCACGGTCAGGAACATTCGGAACGTCTCAGCCACAGCGCCGATCTGCTCAAATGGGAACGGCCACAGCGTGATCGGGCGGATCATGCCGGCGCAGATGCCCTCGTCACGCGCCTGGTCCACCGCCGCCCGAACGATCCGTGCGGCGATCCCATAGGCGACGACGACGATCTCGGCGTCTTCGACCCGGTACTGTTCGCAAAGGACCTCATTTTCCTGAATCTGTTGGTACTTGGCCATGAGCCGGTTGTTCAGTTCCTCGAGGGCCCCGTCGGCGAGGTACAAGGATCGTACGATGTTCTGCGGCCTGTCCTTCATCCCCGTCAATGCCCAGGGTTTGGGCGGCAATGGTCGCCGGGGTTTCGGATCGAGCACCACCGGCTCCATCATCTGGCCGAGAATCCCGTCGGCCAGGATCATCACCGTCATGCGGTACTGGTCGGCCAGATCGAACGCCAGAGGCATGCAATCGACCAGCTCCTGTACGCTGGATGGGCCCAGCACGATCGTGCGGTAGTCGCCGTGGCCGCCCCCTCGCGTGGCCTGGAAATAGTCGGCTTGCGACGGAGCGATGTTCCCCAGTCCCGGTCCGCCCCGCATGACGTTGACCACGACGGCCGGCAGTTCCGCCCCGGCCAGGTAGCTGATCCCTTCCTGCATCAGGCTGATGCCCGGACTGGAGGAGCTGGTCATCGCCCGCTTGCCCGTTGCGGCGGCGCCGAAGACCATATTGATCGCGGCCAGCTCGCTCTCGCTCTGAACGAAGACGCGGCCCTCCTGCGGCATTCGCTCGGACATGTAGGCAGTGATCTCATTCTGCGGGGTGATCGGATAGCCGAAATAGGCGTCGCAACCGGCCACGATCGCCGCCTCCGCCAGCGCCTCGTTGCCACACATCAATACTCGCTCGTTCACTTTCCTGCCTCTCTGTTCACCCAGCGATCGAGGTAGTTCTTGACCTTCTGCTCCATCCCCTTAGCGTTTCTCCTCGATCAGGTGGGGCGCCCCCGGCTTGCCGGGCGTTGCCACGATGCGGATTCGCTCCATTTGGTCCCGACTGACCTCGATGATCCCCTCGGGGCAGATGATCGCGCACTGCGCGCAGCCGGTGCAGTCCCCGTCCGTCTTCTTGGCAGGGAAATAGCCGCTCTGGTTCGATTCCTCGGAGATCACGATGCTCTTCTTCGGGCAGACCACCACGCACAGCCCGCAGCCCTTGCAGCGCTCGGTATCGATGACGATCCTGCCTGTCATTTCACGTGTCCTTTGCCTTGTCCATTCGCCTGATGGGGAATTACCCCATGCTACCTGTGCGGTTCGGCCCTGTAAAGTGCAAATCTCCCCCGCTCGCCTGCATCGGGTGCACTGCACGTTTGTGGGTAGAATAATCGGGCCCTTTTTGTAGGATCGAAGGATTTCAAGAGATTCCAGGAACCTGCAAAGGAAGGGCCCAATCATGGATAACCGAATTCTCGATCAATTGG
>Ga0334890_1002320_pt1 | contig 22303 bp, 16 predicted proteins | sample GraSluR1_MG_3_FD_207220 | JGI IMG/M metagenome (GOLD analysis project Ga0334890, IMG submission 207220) | Sludge microbial communities from methane-producing bioreactor in Wageningen University, Netherlands - Granular Sludge_31_08-R1 | ecosystem: Engineered > Bioreactor > Anaerobic >... | reverse complement strand
GGCGCGATGATCAGCCCCGGCAGGAAGTTGACCACGCGCGGCTTCTTGATCTCCAGCAGGCTCAGGCCCAGCCCGATCAGAATCAGGCCGCCAACCGCCGTCATCTCGTTGATCATCGGGTCGCTCATGAACTCCCCGGCCAGCGCGCCCAGCAGTGCCAGCCCGCCCTGCACGCCCAGCACCGAGAAGACGCTGAACAGCACGCCGATGCCCAGGCTGGCGGCGAAAGCCATCGAAGCGAAGGCGTCCAGCGTGCTCTTGATGGCAAGCTGCTCGAAGCCGCTGGCCAGCCCCATGCCGTCCTGGATGGAGCCGACGAACGCCAGCGGCCCCACGCAAAAGACCAGCGACGCGGTGACGAAGCCCTCGATGAAGCGCGCCCGCCGCTCGTGAGCAAGAGTCGCGTCAGCGCCGGCTGTCTCGCGTTGCACGCGCCCTTGCAGCCAGCCGGCAAGCTGCTCCAGCCGCAGGTCGAGGCGCAGCAACTCGCCCAGGATCGCGCCGATGATCAGGCTGAGCAGCGGCAGGATGATGTTGCCCGTCTCGCCCGCGTTGGAGAACCCGACGACCAGCGTCACCAGGCCCAGGCCGGTCATCACCGACTCCTGGATGCGCTGCGACAGGCGGTTGCCGATCAGCAGGCCGGTCGAGCTGCCGAGCAGCACGGTGAGCGCGTTGAGCAGCGTGCCCCACATGGGTCCCCCCTATGGAGAGTAGGCAGTGGTCAGTGATCAGTTGTCAGTGATCAGTGGCCGGTTGTCAGTGAGCGGCGGAACGGCCTGCAAGCAGGCCCTCAGAGACTCAGAGGCCGTTTGAGAGGTATCTTTACCCCCATCCCCGGCCCTTTCCCCGCAAGCGAGGGAAGGGAGAAGAGACTGCTCTTGAAGTCTCTCCCCGCCTGCGGGGAGGGATTTAGGGTGGGGTTGCAGGCCTTTTCAAGTGGTCTCTCAGTGTTCTGAACTGATCACCGAAAACTGATCACGCTTCGCCCGTCCGGTGCAGTCCCGGTCGTGCCAGGTTGACGACTGACCACCGATCACTGACCACTGATCACCCCTTCGTCACGGCAGCCACTCCGCTGTGGGCGTGGCGACGGTCGGCGATGGCGTGACGTAGGGTGCGATGGCCGTCGCCGTGCGGGCGGCGGACTGTGTTGCCGTTGCGTAGATGGCCTCGGCGGTCGCCTGCATGTCGGCAAGCTGCTCGCTGACTTCCACGCCGTACATTACCGGGCGCACCACGTTGAACCACGTCTGCCCCGGCCTGAGGTGCATCGGCGTCTGGCCGTCCGCATAGAGCAGCCACAGCCCGGCCTTGCCCTGGCTGTGCGCCCAGAAGCCCTCGAACCACTGCCCGTCGCGGAAGAGCCAGGCTCGCCCGCGCCCCCACAGCACCGTCTCGATCACCACGCCGCTCACTTCGCTGTCCAGGATGTCGGGCCGGTCAATGTGCTCGGCTTCGAGGATGACCACGTTATCGGCGGCAAGCTGCGCGCCGGTGATGGCGTCCACGTGCGGCAGGCCGTTGTTCCAGCGGTAGTAGCGCCCGTCGGCGGGGTTGTATTGCCAGCGCGTGTCCTGGCGCGGACTCCAGTAGTCCACAAAGATGTCCTGCGCGGGCTTGCCGCCGGGGTCCGGCACGTCGGAGAAGGCCAGGCCGCGCACGAGCAGCCCCTCGTTGATCTGGCGCTCTTCGGCTACGTCCCACATCTCGAACGTGTTGCCGAACAAGGTGTGCTCGAACGCTTTGCCCTCCTCCGGGAAGCGGCAGAAAGGCGGGCAGTTGACGCCCATCTGCGGGGTGAGGGCGCGCCACTTCCAGTCGGAAGCGAGGATATAGTTGTAAATCCAGTCGTTCGCGCCACTGTAGGCCAGCAATGCCTGGAACATATCCACCAGTTCCAGGTCGAGCAGGCGCGCGCTGCGGATGCTGCCCACTTTCTCCGCGCCCTGGCTGCGGTAGATTGCCGCGAAGCGCGTCACCGCGCCCTCCACCTCGTACTCGAAAACGATGTCCGCCTTGTCCAGGCCGCTCTGCGGGCGCACGAGTTCAGGGAAGTTGGACACCTTGACGATCAGGTTGCGGCGGTTGCGGGCTTCCTCGCTGGGGTAGGGCAGGCCGGTGAGCGGGTTGAAGTTGTCCGGGTACTCGCTCGGCCCGACGACGGTCGCCGTCGGGGTCACGGTGGGCGTAGAGGTCGCCGTCGCCGTCGGCGTGAAGCTGGCCGTCGGCGAAGGCGTGGCGGTGGGCGTGAAAGTGGGGCGCGGCGTGTTGGTCGGCAGCGGCGTGGCGCTGGCAGTGGCGGTAGGCCGGGGCGTGTTGGTCGGTGGCAGGGTGGGCGCGCTCTGACCCGCCGCCGGGCGCGGCGCGCCGAGGGCGATGCCCCCCACCAGGGAAACGATAAGCGCCCCGCTCAGGAGCATGATCAGGGCCAGTCGTCGCATCAGGTGACTATCCTCAACCAGCTTACTTCCGAGATGTGCCGGGAGCGGCACGACCGCCCAGTATACCCCTGCAACAGACCGCTGCCTACCCCGGATTGGCGCGCGTCCCGCTAACGGCGGGCGCGGCGATCTGTTGGGCGCGGGGCACGCCGCCGCCCAAAGAGGATGCGCCAGAACAGGCGCAGGAAGAAGCCCACCAGCGGCATCTCCGCCACGAAGCCCAACACGCCCAGCACCGTCCCGGCGACGGTGGCCTGCGGCACGCTGAACAGCCCGAACACCTGCTCAACATCCACCTGCACCGTCTGGCTCCACAGCGCAACGTTGCTAGGGCCGGGCGGCTGGCCGGGCTTGGGCTGCCAGGTGACGGACAGCCCCAGCACGATGATCGCCTTCTGCGCGCGGTCGGCGCTGAGCGTCCAGCGCCAGGTGACCTCACCGCCGCGCTGCAATTGCTGGACCGCCGGGGTGACGGTGCTCACCGCGAAGTCTGGTGCGGAGAGCGTGGCCGTCACAAAGGCGTCGTGGGTGGCGTAACGGTCGGTGAGCAGGATGGGCGTGGCGACCACCTCGTTGTCGCCGATCTCCGCTACCGGCTGCAACGCGCCGCCTTCCAGCATTTTGAGGGTGACGCGCAGCGCGCCCGCACGCCCCACCTGGAACTGAGATGGCCATTCCAGCTCGACGACGCGCTGCTCATAGCCGGTCGTCACAGCCGTCATGCCACCGCTGCCGTCGGGGGCGGGAACGCCCGCCGCCGCGTCCAGCGGAGCCACTGTGACACCCATCGCGCTATCGAGCACCACGCCCTCCGCCGGGGGCACCGCGCCCGTCCCCGACGGCGCGCTCAAAGCGAGGTCGGCGACGGCTTCGCGGGAGAATTGCGGTTGCACCGGCACAGACATCGCGCCGGCGGTCGTGTCGGTGATGGCGTCCAGTTGTGGGGCAGCGCCAGGGGCGGCCAGGCTCTGCGCCGCGACTTCGGCCTGGGTGAAGAGGAGGCCGCCGGTCGTGCGTGCTTCGGTAGGCTGCGGGCTGTGCGCCACCCACAGGATGACCGCCGCCGCCGCCAGCACCGGCAGACCGAACAGAACCAACATAAACTTGCGCATCGCAGACCTCCCCAGAGATGTGAGTCAGGAGTCGTGAGTCAGGAATTATAAGTCATGAGCTATGAGAGCGTGTTTGGCAGGCCGGTTTTCCGTTCCCCTCATCCCCCGCCCCCTCCTCCCTCCAAGGGGAGAAGGGGAGCAAGACACAGGGTTTCCCCTCACCCCGTTGAGGGAGAGGGGTGCAGGGGTGAGGGGATTTCCATACACGCTCTGAGTCCGGCATATGGGCCAGTGTCCTCGCCAGACTCCAGACTCATGACTCGCAACGAATGGGCGGCAGATCAGTCAACGCCCGCGAACAGATCGCGCTCGCGGCGCTCGCCGGGCACCGGTTCGGGCCAGGCACGGGTGAAATCCTGGTGGCGGAAGATGAGCCGGTTGATCATCTCCGCCAGGCTGCGCGACTGGCGCAGATTCTGCTGGCTGGCATGGCAGCCAGCGGCGGCGTCCCATGTCGCCTGGTAGCGCCCGACAGGGATGCGCGCGTGCGTGGGAAGCTGATTGTCCAGCACTGCCTGGAAATCGAGGTCGCCGTTCCTGCCCATATGACGCGGGTCCTGGCCGCGCAGGCGCATCTGCCAGATCATCAGGCGCAGCGGCATACGGGGGAAAGCGGTGTAATAGAGCTTGGCCGGGCGATAGGGGGCCAGCCCTTCGGCGGCGTGCTCCGGGTAGGCCGCCGGGTGGCCCGCTTGGTGAAAAGCGCGCGTCGTCGCGCGGTGCATGAAGATGTGATCCGGGTGCCCGTAGCCTCCGAAAGGGTCGAAGGTGACGATGACCTGCGGGCGCAGCCGGCGAATCTCGCGAACGATGCGCCCGGCGACCACCGCTTCGTCGGCCTGCCACAGGCAGTCGGGGTGCTCGTTATCCGGCGTGCCCATCATGCCGCTGTCGCGGTAGCCGAAGGTGATCAACTCTTGAATGCCCAGCGCACCTGCCGCGCACTCAAGCTCGGCCAGGCGCAGCGCAGCGACCGAGTCGTAGCCGGACAGGTGCTCGTCGTCCACCGAGCCGACATCGCCGTTGGTCGAGCAGATCAGGCTGATGCTCACGCCGCGCTGCGCGTAATAGGCGATGGTGCCACCCATACCGAACGACTCATCGTCCGGGTGGGCGAAGACCAGCAGCATCCGCCGCCCGGCGTGCGAGGGCTGAGAGTCAGGCGGTAACCTCATCGTCAATCCACTTCAGGTACGGGCGCGAGCCGATGGCGACCGGCAGCCCGATAATCTCCGGCGTATCGTAGGAATGAGTGACCTTGACCGCCGACATCAGCTCGTCGAAGGTCTCCGTGCGCGTCTTGATGATCATCAAGACCTCTTCCTCTTCCTGGATCGCGCCTTGCCACAGGAACATGGACTCCATGGGCACGAAGTTGACGCAGGCGGCCAGCTTGTTCTGTAGCAGGCGGCGCGCGATGCGCCTGGCTTGTGCCTCAGACTCAGCCGTCACCAACACCACAAGATAGTCGTTCATCAACTCCTCCATTGGTCGCGGGTGCACCAGGGTCTCTACGACAGGGGTCAGCCAGGCTGCTGCCCGCCGTACCCTGTCCCGCCCGGCGGGCAAGCCTGAGGCTCTGTCGCCGTGACACGTGCGAGATTATAGCACGCGCCGCCCTCGATGATAAGCGCCGACTGTGACTTGACAAGCCCTGCAATTCAGGCACAATAGCCGCTCAAGCTGCCCATGCTGGCCTTAACAGGCCGGTTAAGGGACGCGGGCTGAACACGGCAGAAGACGTGGTACAATGATCACAAGCCGTGTGCGCGGCGCTCTGAGAGGCCGTTTGAGAGGTATCTTTACCCCCATCCCCGGCTCTTCCCCCGCGAGCGAGGGAAGGGAGCAAGGACTGCTCTTGAAGTCCCTCCCCGCAGGCGGGGAGGGATTTAGGGTGGGGTTGCAGGCCTTTTCAAACGGTCTCTGAGCAACTCTGCTCGCGCGGATGCGTAAGAGTGGGTAGGGCCATAGTTCGTACTGACGGGGGAACTATGCGTTTGCACGCGGTTGAGGCCGGCCAGGCCGTCGCTGGCGCGCGAAGAATCTATGAGACCGATGCGCGCTTCGGACGCCAGGTGACGGTGGGGCCTCGTTACTTTCTGGCCGGCGCGCTGTTGATCATGGTCGTCGGCCTGGTCTTGCGCCTGTGGAACCTGGGCGGGGCCAGCCTGTGGACGGACGAAGTGCTGACGGCGATCCGCGCCCAGGCCCCCTTCCGGGAGTCGCTCAAGTCCATCATGTCGGCGGGCAACCAGACGCCGATCTATTTCCTGTCGCTGCGCCTCTTTCCCAACACGACCGAGGCGCTGCTGCGGCTGCCGTCGGCGCTGCTCGGCTTGCTGGGCGTGGCCCTGCTCATGGGGGCGGTGCTGCGCCTGTACCGCAACCCGGAGATGGCGCTGTGGGCAGGGGCGCTGTTGGCCGTCAACCCCTTCCACGTCTGGCTGTCGCGCACGGCCCGGCCCTATTCGCTTGTGTTTGTGCTGTCGGTGGTGATCGCCTACACCTTCCTGCAGATGGCGCGCGGCAACCGCTCGCCGCTGGTGTGGGGCGTGTTTGCCGGGGCCAGCACCATCGCCTACGCCACCCATTTCACGGCGGTGGCTCTGCTCGGCGCGCAGGCGATGATCTTCGTCTTCGGCTGGCGGACGCACTCGCGCTGGTTCCGTCGCTGGTTCGCTGCTCAGGCACTCGCTGCCGTCCCGGTGCTCACCTGGACGTACCTGGTGCTGCACAACCCGCCGCCGGTGGCCTCGTACTGGATTCCGCGCCCGGCGCTGCGCGACATCCCCCTTACGCTGTGGAACATGACGCTCGGCTACGATGGCGTGTTCAAGTGGGCGATGGTGCCGGGGCTGATGATCGCCACGCTGGGCATCATCTTCGGACTGGGGTACGCGCTGGGCGACCGCCAACGCGACGAGCGCAACTTCTTCTGGATGTGGCTGATCGTCGGACCGCTGGCCTTTATCTTTCTGCTGTCCACACTCATTGTCTCCATCTACGTGGATCGCTACTTCATGGCCATGCTGCCGGCGCTGCTGCTGCTCATGATCCAGGCATGGGCGCGCTTCTCGCCGCGCCTGTGGCGCGTGGCGCTGGGCGTGATCATCGTCACCTGCCTGTATTCCGTGCTGTTCTCGTTCGTGGATGGCAGCTATCACCGCGACGACTGGCGTGATGCGGCGGCCTATGTGGCTGAGCGCGTTGAGGACGGCGACGCCATTGTGCTGGAGCGCGATAACACGTTCGAGGCCTTCACGCGCTATTACCAGCAGTCCGCGCCGTACCTGGCGGGCGAGGATGAGGTTGAAGACACCGACATGATTCTGCTATCGGACATCGCTGATACCAGCGCACTAGAGCAAACCGCCGACCGGCTGTGGGTGGTCTACCGCAACCCGAACGAGGACGTGCACCGCCTGGGCCTGATGCCCGACTTCGACCCGTTCGACCCGCGCCTGTCGGCGATGGGCGAATGGCTGAGTGCCTACCGCCTCCAGGTGCTTGAGATTCAGACCTTCAACGGCCTGAAAGTGCTGCTGCTCGACCCGGACAGTGCGTCGGTTCCGGCGGGGAAGTGAAGGGAAACCTGGATGATGGGGGTGGTGAGTCCTGAGTCAGGAGCGAAGGGCAGTTCACGGCTCCCGACTCAGGACTCCTGACTCAAAACCCGTTCTTTCTCATTCCCAGATACGCAGCCCAAAGCGGCTGAGGTAGATCGGCAGAACCTTGAACATCGGGTTGGCCTGCTCGATGGCCTGGATCATCTGCCGCTTCTCGCTGGAAGTGGGGCCGCACAGCAGCGTGATCGAGCCGCCATCGCCGCCCGCCCCGTTGACCTTCCAGCCAATCGCGCCGTTGGCCTTGGCGACCTCGATGATGCGGTGTGCGTCGGCGCTGATCAGAGCCGGGTGTAGCTCGCCCTGCGCCTCCGTGTTGATGCTCATCGAGCGCCCTAGCGCAGTCCAATCGCCCGCGTAAACCGCGTCGCGGGCCATCTCCGCTGTCTTACGCAGCTTGTCGAGCGCCTGATGCTCCGGGCCGCCCGCTTCCAGCCGCTTGATCACCTGCTCGTGCACCGCTGAAGACTGGTGCGCCTTGCCCACGAAGACCAGCACCAGACGCCGCTCCAACTCCCACCAGATTGAATTGGGCACCTGAATGCTGGAGATGGTGGCGTAGGGGTACTGGAACATCTCAATGAAGCTCACGCCGCCATAGGCCGCGCAAAGCTGATCCTGGATGCCGCTCTGCAGGCCAAGCATTTCCGTCTCGACGCGGTGCGCGGCGTAGGCGACCTCGTGCGGCGTCATGGTGCCGGGCGTCAGGCGATCCAGCGCGCCGATCAGCGCGACGGTAATCGAGGCAGACGTGCCGGTTGAGCAGCCGGCGGGCACCTCAGAATAGACGGTGATGTGCAGGGCGATGTCGTCCGGCACGCGCATGTACTCAATCGCCGCTTCGAGCAGCGGGTGACGATCCCATTCGTTGTGGCCCGGCGCAATCGGGTAGACATCGCCGTAATTCTCGGCGTAGAGGATGATGCGATGCTGGCGCGCCCCGACCGGGAAAACCTTGATCTGCACCTCGACATAGGGGTAGACGCCGATGTTGAAGATTTCGCCATGCCCCGAAAACCACGTATCGGTCCAGCCGCCGTTGTCGCAGATGCGAATCGGGGCGACGCTGTTGATCACGCGGAGGGGCTTTGCCTGACTGTCGCTCACGGGGAAAATCCTCTCTGTGGCACGCGAAGCCGACGCTGCACGTCCAAGTATACTGCGCGGCTCAGCCCCCGGCGACTCAGCGTCCGGCGAAGGGTCCACGAACAAGTTGTTGGGCGATTGCCAGAACGCCCCTATCCCCCGGCCCCTTCCCCCAGCCGAGCTAGGGGAAGGGGAGAGCCGCCCGCCAGATCGTCCACCCTCTAGCTCCGCTGGAGGAGGGATTGAGGGAAGAGGCGTTCACCGAGTAGTCATGACCTCCCCTGGCAACAGGTTGTTCGTAGACCCGTCCGGCGAAGGGGGCGCGTGCAACCGTTGTCAGCGCCTCATGTGACGCCGCCGGATAGCCTCACCCCCAGCCTCGCGGCGCTCGGCTTGCCCCCTCTCCCTGACAACCAATAACCAACAACCAATAACCAATGACCCCAAAACCGCACTTCCCCTGCGCATCCTCAATTGTGACGAATGTCACACCTAATGACGCCTTTGTTCCCTGTTGAGCAGCCAGGTGGGAGGATATGCTAAGGGTGTGTGACAGCAGGCTGGTGTGACGATCTCTGAGGATCGTTCTCATTGGCTGGGATGGTGTTTCTCTTCTGCCTCCTCAAACTTATTACTTTTAGGGAGCGCCGCGCCTGGCTGGGGAGTCTGGGCGCGGCATTTCCTTTGTGGTGGGCCGGGCAAGCTATTTGTGACAGCTATCTGAATTCTATGTGTAGCTTGTCACAAGCCATCTGTCGCATCTTAGGCTATGATAGGAGCATGGTTGGTTTGGAAGAGAGTTGATGAAAACTTAACCCCTTTCGCGCAGAGTTGCGCCAATGTTTTCCTCCTTGTGCTTCAGCGCACGACGTCCCAACGTCGTGCGCTGAGTTTATGCTGCCTGCGCGTCGCCATCGGGTGTGTGCAAAGGTTGTCAGTGACTCGCTTGACACCCAGCGAGGTGAGGTCCCGTAGGGCGTATCGCAATGCGCCCCTACGGGGGCGCAGCAGAGCAGCGCCCCTACCGCCTGCCAGGTTTTGCACACACACTCGCCATCACGCCCGCAGGCGGGCCAGCGCCCAGGCCGCGTGCGCACGCACCAGGCCGGACTCGTCCTGCCGCGCCAGGTGATCGAGCAGTGGGGCGAACTCCGCCAGGCCGCTGTTGCCCGCCGCGATGCAGGCGTTGCGCACCAGCCGCTCCCGCCCGGTCCGCGAGATGGCCGAGTTGCGGAAGCGGGCGCGGAAGCCCTCTGCGTCCAGCGCCAGCAGGTCAGCCAGCGGCGGCGCGGCCCGGTCAGCGGTGAGCGGCCAGAATGCCTGCTCGCCCGTCGGCGCGGAGAACTTGCGCGTGAAGGGGCACACTTTCTGGCAGATGTCACAGCCGTAGACCCAGTTGCCCAGCAGCGGGCGCAGCTCTTCGGGGATGGCCCCTTTCAACTCGATGGTCAGGTAGCTGATGCAGCGCCGCGCGTCAAGCACGTAGGGGCGCGGAAATGCTCCGGTCGGGCAGGCGGCCAGGCAGCGCGCGCACGTCCCGCAGAGCGTCGGGCGGGCTGGTGTGTCATAAGCGTCGAAGGGCAGGGTGGTCAGCACTTCGCCCAGGAACAGGTACGAGCCGCGCCGGGGATGGATCAGCAGGGTGTTCTTGCCGATGAAGCCCAGCCCGGCCCCTTGCGCGTGATGGCGCTCCAGAATCGCGCCCGTGTCCACGTAGACGCGGCTGGCGACCTCCTGCCCGGCTTGCTCGCGCAGCCAGGCAGCCAGCGTTTCCAGGCGCGGCGTCATGACTGCATGATAGTCTGCGCCCCAGGCGTAGTTGGAGATGCGCCCCCGCCGGGGATCGCGCAGGACGGATGGCGGGATGGCGTCCGTCGCGTAGTTGAGCGCGACGACGATCAGCGAGCGCACGCCGGGCAGGATGGCGTTGAGGTCGCGGCGGCGGGCCAGACGGTCGGGCCGGGCCAGGTAGCCCATCGTCCCGTGCATCCCCGCCTCGATCCAGCGCAGGTAGGCGTCCAGGCGCGGGGACGGCGCGGCGGGGATGATCCCCGCCTCGGTGAAGCCGAGCGCGGCGGCCTGCTGGCGGGTTTGCGCGGCGGAGAAGGGTGTGGTCATAGGCGGTGCGTCAGGGGCGCTGCTCTGCTGCGCCCTGGGTAGCCTCACCCCCGCTCGGCGCTGGCGCGCCTCGCCGCCCCCTCTCCACGTCATGGAGAGGGGGCAAGCCGAGCGCCGCGAGGCTGGGGGTGAGGTCAACGTCTGCGCGTCAAGCGAGTCACTGGCAACCTATAGACATGCCCTATCGCGCGGGGCCATGTGCCGATTCGCCGGGCGTGTGGTAAGCTCGGCGCTCGCCAGGCCAGTTATACCTGTTTTGGTCGCAGAAAGGCAACGGAGCGTTCTCCCGTGCGCCAGGCGCGGACCCCCCGGCGCGGTGCGCCGCGAATGAGGCAGGGCAGCGCCCTGGAGTCGCCGCTCATCCTTTGGCTGCCCGCCGTCGTCAGAGGCCATTTGATAAGTATCTTTACCCCCTCCCCGGCCCTTCCCCCGCAAGCGAGGGAAGGGAGAAAAGGCCTGCTCTTGAAGTCCCTCCCCGTCTGCGGGGAGGGATTTAGGGTGGGGTTGCTGGTCTTTTCAAATGGTCTCTCAGTTCTTTCCGTTCCCAGGAGACAGGTCCGCATGACCGCCCATACTCGCGCCGCCCTGCAAGCCCTGTTCGTCACGCTGCTGTGGTCTACGTCGTGGGTGCTGATCAAGATCGGCCTGGACGACATCCCCGCGCTGACCTTCGCCGGGCTGCGCTACGTCCTGGCCTTTCTGTGCCTGCTGCCGCTCGCCTGGCGATCCGGGCAACTGGGCGCGCTGCGCCGCCTGCCGCGCGCCGATTGGGGGCGGCTGATCGTGCTCGGCCTGCTGTTCTACACGGTGACGCAGGGCGCGCAGTTCCTCGGCCTGGAACGCCTGCCCGCCGCGACGACCAGCCTGTTGTTCAGCTTCACGACGGGGGTTGTGGCGCTGCTGGGCATCCCCCTGCTGGGCGAGCGCCCCACGCGCGGGCAGTGGGGCGGCATCGCCATCTACCTGGTGGGCGCGCTCGTGTACTTCTACCCGGTGGCGCTCCCGCGCGAGCAGGTCGTGGGTCTGCTGATCATGCTGGTCGGCGTGCTGGCGAACGCGCTCTCAACGGTGCTGGGGCGTGATGTCAACCGGGCGGCGACGCTGCCCGCGCTGGCGGTGACAGTCGCCAGCATGGGCGTGGGATCGGTCGTGCTGCTGGGCACGGGGATCGCTGTCCAGGGATTACCCGCGCTCGACGCGCGCGGCTGGCTGATCATCGTCTGGCTGGCGCTGGTCAACACCGCGTTCGCCTTCACCCTGTGGAATCACACGCAGCGCACGCTGCCCGCCGTCGAGACGAGCATCATCAACAACACCATGCTGATCCAGATCGCGGTGCTGGCCTGGGTGTTCCTGGGCGAGGCGCTGAACGCTCGCGAGATCGGCGGGCTGGCGCTGGCGGCGATAGGCACGCTGCTGGTGCAGCTTCGCCGCCGGGGGTGATTGGGTGAATCGCAGAGGCGCAGAGGGCGCAGAGAAGAATTGAGAGTATTCTTGTCTTCCCTCTGCGTTCTCTGCGCCTCTGCGGTGCTGTTCTTCTGGCCCCACGAACCACGACTACGCCGGGGCGGGTGCCCAGAAGGTGCCCGCTTCCACCTGGGCGCGCATGTCGGTGGCCAGAGTGAAGTTGGGATTGTAGGAGGCGGCCTTGCTGAACTCGTCCAGCGCCGCGCTGCGCTGGCCCAGCCCGGCGTAGGCCATGCCGCGCCAGTAGTACATCTCCTCGACGTACTCGGTGGTCGCCAGGGTGTTGTCCGCCAGGGCGATCACGTCGTTGAAGCGCCCGACGTTCCAGTACGCCTCCAGCGGGCTGAAGACGTACCAGGTGATGCGGTAGGGCATCCCCAGGGCGAAGGCCTGGTCGAAGGCGGTCGCCGCGTCGTGGAAGTTGCCCAGCCAGGCGTAGGACATGCCCATCGCAAACCACGCCCAGGGATCGCCGGGGTTGGCCGCTGCTTCCTGGCGGGCGGTGCGCAGGGCGATGTTGGTCGCGTTCTGGGGGTAGCCGTAGTCACCGAGGGCGGCCCACAGATCGGCCTCGCGGTCGAGCGTGAAGAGGACGATGAACGCCCGGTTGAAGTGCCGCCACCAGTAGTCGAAGTCGGCATAGCTGTGCGGGCGTCCCCAGCCATCATCCGGCCCCAGGTAGCTGTCGAAGACCCAGATCGTCTGCGAGGGATCGTCATAGGCGACGACGGTCTCGTAGTGGCCCATCCAGCCCAGGTTCTCCACGTCGAAGCCGCTCTCGACAATGACCGGGAAGCCGTCGGCGACCAGCCGCTTGATCAGGTCGAGGTTGCCGCCGAAGCGCCAGATGGCGCGCACGCTGGGCAGCGTCGTCTGCACGTGGTTGACGTAATCGGTCATCTCCCAGGGTGAGACGTTCTTATCCTCGATGTTGGGCTTCAGCCAGCGGCGAGCAATGTCCTGGTCGAAGCCCCACCCGAAGTAGGACAGGGCCATGCTCAGGTTAGCGCCGCTGCAGTTGTTCCACGTCTGGTAGTAGTGGGTCACGCCGTTGAGCCGCGCGGAGGGCGGGTTGCTCTGAGCGTCGGCGCGCGCAGGGATGGCGTTGATCGCCACTGTTGCTGCGAGCGTCACTGCCAGGGCCAGGCGGCGCCACTGCCGGAGAGGGGGGAGGATGGTTGCTGCGTTGATCATGCCGGCTGCCTCGGTGAAATTTTCCCAATACATCACGGTGTCTCTTAGCAACCCCACCCTAAATCCCTCCCCGCAGGCGGGGAGGGACTTCAAGAGCAGTCCTTTCTCCCTTCCCTCGCTTGCGGGGGAAGGGCCGGGGATGGGGGTAAAGATACCTCTCAAACGGCCTCTTATACCGTAGCGCAGACTCGCGCCATCTCGCAAGAGGCCGTTGGCAGAGCGTAGGACGGTCAGTGGGGCGGCGGGGAAGCCCTCACCCCGCGCGAGGCGCAGGCGTCGAGCGGGCGTGAGGTCAGACGGGAGTCTAGCCCCGCGCGGTGATCTTGAGCGGCTCGATGCGGTAGATCACGCGCGTCTCTTTGCCTTTGGCGGCGGGACTGAACGCATAGTAGTCCTCGTTGCCTGTGTACAGCTTGCTCAGCGCGTTGATATGCTCGACCGCTCCCTTCTCGGTGACCTCGACCACCTTGCCGCGCACCTGAATCCAGCGGTAGGAATTCTGCGGGTCTATGGCGAGGATAGTCACGCGAGGGTCGCGCCCCATGTTACGGTCTTTCTGGCGACCGCGCACGCTGTTGATGAGGATGTAGTCACCGTCGGTGTTGCACCAGACGGGCGTCGCCTGGGGGTGGCCATCGGGCATGAGGGTCACCAGCGTGACAAACACCGGCCCGTCGAGCAGGTCTCGATGGCTGGCGGGAATCTGGACTGCCATGCGTCACTCCTCCTGATGGTACTCACCGAACGCTTCGGTGTAATCGGCAATGCTCATGGTAGTAGGTTATAACAGATCAGAGCGCGAATTGTCAGGCGCGCTGCCGAATCCGGCGCTTTCTATCGCATCTCGTTTGGAGCGAAATGGCGATGGCTCGCATCTGGTTTACCTCTGCTCCGCTGCCCGGTCATCTGGACTGGGGCGGGCTGCTCAAGACGGCCCAGGCGCTGCGCGACGCCGGGCACGATGTGTTGTGGGTTTCCGAGGCGCGCATCGGGGCGCTGGTCGAACGGGCGGGGGTGCCCTTCGCCACCATCGCTCACAGCGGCTGGCTATGGCCGCCGCCGCCGTTGCCCTCGCCAGCCAAATTCGTCAACGAGAACATGGTCACCCTGCGCTACCGCCGCGCGCTGGATACCTGGCTGAGCGAAGATTTGGTCGCGGAGGGCGCGGCGGCGCTGTACGACCTGGCCGAGCGCGCCGGCCCGCCCGCCGTCATTGTCAGCGACCCGTTCCTGTCGGCGGCGGCGCTGGCTGCGGAGATGATCGGCGCCCCGCTGGTGGTCGGCGGGTGGGCGTCTGGCCCGCCGGTGGACGAGGACGAGATGCTCTACATCCAGCGCCAGTTGGGGGGCGAGGCGGCAGCGCGCATCGAGCGGCTGTGCGCCCGGCTCGGCGTGACGGGGGCCAACTTCAGCGATGGTCCCGCACCCAGCGTGCAGAGTCCGCGCCTGCACATCAGCTACTTTAACGCCACCTGGCACCAGGGCGAGCCGGTGCTGCCGCAGACCGAGTTCGTCGGCGGGATGGTCACGTCGCCGCAGGGCGATCCCCCGGCGTGGCTGGCAGACATTCCCGCCGACCAGCCGCTGGGCATGGTCACGCTGGGCAGCACTTTCACCGGCGACCTGGGCTTCTTCGTCCAGGGCGCGCACGCTGTCGCCGGGGCGGGGATGATCCCGCTGGTCGTCCTCGGCCCCAATCCGGTCGCGCCGGAGAAGAAGGCATGGCTCAAGGCGCGTCTGCCGGGGGGCACACGCCTGCTGGACTGGGTGGATTACGACCACGTGCTGCCGCGCCTGCGCGTGATCGTGCATCACGGAGGGATGGGCACCACGCACGCGGCCATCGTCCACGCCATCCCGCAGGTTATCGCGCCGCACGCCGCCGACCAGCGCGGGCAGGCGCGCCGCGCGCGTCAGGCGAAGGTGGGGCTGGAGCTGAGCGCGCGCGACATCCGGCGCGGGCAACTGGAGCCTGCCGTGCGCGCCATCACGTCCACCGACTGGGTGCTGGAAAGCGTCCGGCGGCTGGCGGGGGATTTCGCGGCGTTGGGCGGCCCCCCGCGCGCGGCGGACTTGATCGCGAGGGTGGCAGCGGAGGAATAGGGCTACAGGGCGCGCAAGAACTGCTTGAGGGGGTCGAAGACCGGACTGCTCCAGGGCCAGTAGCCAGCTTTGGTGGCGTCCCGTAGGGACAGCCCTGGCCGCGACCGAGAGGCCAGGAGCGCCTGCAGGCGAGCCTTGTCCATGTTGTTGGGCAAACTGCCGTTTACGTCCACGCACTCGAAGTACTCAGCAACGCAGAGCATGATGGGATCGCTCTCCAGCGACTGGAGGCACAGCGTCTCCAACATTCCGGGACTGGTACAATCTGGCAGCACAAACACGGACACGCCAGGGCTGCCGCTCGCAGGGACCATAGGCCGCTGGGGAACGCTCAAGCCGGCTTTTCTCAGGCTCCCGCACACTGATTGGAAAGCAGACTGGGCGTTGTTTTCGGCGTCGCGCACAATGCCCAGAGAGGTCACCTGGCTGAAACCTGATGTGCCAGGCAGCGTGCGCAGGAATGAGGATAGTTCGTTGACACCGCCGAAGTCCTGCGTCTGGACTGTATCAGCCAGGCCCATCTGTTCCAGCAATACGTCGAAAAACACGCGGGCGTCCGTCCCTTCCACGACGAGGAGTTTGGGCCGGGTGATCGGCGCGGGCATCAGCGCACCTCCAGCCCTGCTTTGATGGCCGTGTCGAGCATCTCTTGATCCAGGCTCACCGCGCGAATATCGCCGTTGGCCCATTCCAGACGATGCAGCCGGAAATCGTAGAGACTGTCGCTGGTGAATGCTTCATGCGCAGCGCAGATGCACTCCCAGCTATGGGTTGTGGCGAAGACCTGCACGTCCGAGGCGCGCGCGGCCTGGGCGATAGCACGCCAGACCTTGCTCATCACCGAATAGTGCAGGCCGTTCTCCACTTCGTCAATCAAGACCACCCCCTGGCGGACACTCAGTATTGCCAGGATGATTGACAACAGGCGCGTCAGCCCTTCTCCCATCATCCCGATGGGCAGAAACTCGCTGAGTCCGATGTCGCCCATGATGACGGACATGCCGGCAAACGACTGCACTTCGAGATGTTGCAGGCGTGGCTCCAGGATTCTTAGGATGTCCAGGACTTCTTCCCTGCGCTTGGTGCGCGCCAGGGCACTGAGACGATCCGCATCTTCTCTGGCAGAATGGAAAGCAGTGCTGTTGAAGGACGCTGGCAGGATGCGGGAAATCGGAGCCGATTGCATTCGTATCTCACCCTGCGCCATGACTGTCGCCCACGACACAACAGGTGGCGCATTCTCCACCGTGTACTCCAGCTTGAGCTGTCTCATGCTAGGTATGGTGGTCATGCCGCTGGCAAACTCGCCATTCTCTGTTTCAGCGGTTGTGAGTCGAACAGTCTCTGGCACAGCCAAAGACAGGCGGAGTTCTGCTCTCCCGATGGGCTGCAAGTTCCCCTCCAGGGTGATGACAGTCTTAGTGTCAAGATCGTGAAACAAGGGTGCCCATACTTCATCTGCTGAAGGGCTAAGGGGCTGGAAACCTCGCCAGGAGTTGACCCGCAGACTCAATTCGGGATTATTGGGGCCAAGATGGAGAAAGATCGCCTCCAGTAATGCCGTCTTGCCCACATTGTTCTGGCCCGCGATCAGGTTGACTCGTTCGAGCGAGTCCAGCGTCAGATCGCGGAAGCCTCGGAAGTTCTTTATCCTGAATGACTGGTACATGGATGCGCTCTCCTGGTTGAGTGCTGCAATTGTAGCACGCGGCAACCACTCATGCTCTCCTCCCCACCAGCAGAAACTGGCGGATGCGGAAGCGCGCGTCCGCCGACGCCGGCGACTGCGGGCGCAGCCACGCGGCAGCCGGCTGCGGTGCCTGGACGAGCAGGGCGCGCAGCCGGGCGATGGTCGGCGCGTCGCAACCCATCAACTCGGCCCAGGGGACGAGCGTCTGCTCTTTGTCGAACTCCTCATAGTGCACCACCTCCAGCCCGGCGGCGGTGAAGAAGCCGTGCCACTCGGCGCGATTGTAGGCCCATACATGGCTGGGGTCGCGCAGCCGCTCGAAAGCGTTGACGTAGCGCGCCGTCTGCGGGTCGGGCGGGGCAAGCTGATCCACTACACCGACCAGGCCGCCGGGCCGCACGGCGCGCGCGCATTCGCGCACGAACTGGGCTACGTCCGGGAAGTGGTGCGGGGCGATGCGGCAGGTCACGGCGTCGAACGCGCCGGCGGGGAAGGGAAGCCCCTCAGCGTCCAGCCAGACGAAGGTCACGCCGCCGCTCTCGCCCAATTCGGCGGCGATGTGCGCGCGGGCGGCGCGTAGCATGGGCGCGGTCAGGTCGCCGGCGACCGTCCGGGCACCGGCGCGCGCCAGGGCCAGGGCGGTGTGCCCGCCGCCGGTTGCCAGGTCGAGGATGCGCTGGCCGGGCTGGGGCGCGATCCACTCAATCAGCCGGTCGAGGCTGTAACCGGCGCGGTGCGTTGGCGAGGCGACGTAGCCCGCCGCGTGCGCGCCGAACTGCTGCTGCGTCAGGGACTTGGCGTCGTGGGTCATGGGAATGCTCCGTGTAGTCACCAGTGAGAGTGCGATGATGGCCCCAATCGTAGCACAAAACGGGCGAGGCGGGTTCGTCCGTCGCCCGACAAGCAACACGCCCCGGTAACATGCCGGGGCGTGGCGATAGCTCAGCTACACAGCGCCGCTAACGCTCGCGGCTGACGATGCGCAGGATGAACAGGAACAGGTTGATGAAGTCCAGGTAGAGCTTGAGCGCGCCCATAATCGCCACCTGGCGCACGACGGCTGCTCCCGTGTTGGTACCCTGCACTTCAAGCTGCGCTGCCTGACGCTTGATCCACTGCGTATCGTAGGCCGTCAGCCCGACGAAGATGAGCACGCCCGCGTAGGACACCACCCAGTAGAGCGTCTCGCTGGCCCAGAAGATATTGACGATGGAGGCGACGATCAGCCCGATGAGCGCCATGAAGAGCAGGCTACCCAGGCGCGTCAGGTCCATTTCCGTCGTGTAGCCGACGATGCTCATCGCGGCGAACATGGCCCCCGTCGCAAAGAGCGCCAGGTAGATGTCGGTCAGCGCGGCCCAGTAGAAAACGGTCGAGAGCGTCACGCCCATCAGGGCGGCGAAGAGCAGGAACAGATTGGTGGCCCGGCTCGCTTCCATGCGCGTGATGCGCGCGCCGAGGTACCACACCAGCCCGATCTGAGCGAACGGCGCGATGATCAGCACCGGGAAGATCGCCGCCGTCAGCCCGCTGAGGGCGAAGACCAGGGCGACAACGGCGCTGGTCAGCAGGCCCAGTGTCATCCACAGATAGACTTCCTTCATCACAGCGCGCATGTCCACGCGCGCGCCCAGCGCGGTTGCCTGCGGCTGCGGGCGGTAAATGTCCATGAGTCGTCCTCCGTTGCGTCAACGCGCGTCACTTCGCTTGCTATGATTATACAGGCAGAACGACCGGTTGGGGACACGCAAATGTTAAATCGTTGTAAGATCGCCCTTCAGCGCGGCGGGCATGGCCGCCAACCCTAACGGCCAGCATTACCGCACCCCCCTGGCCTTGCTGCGCTCGGCCTTTCCTCCTCTCCGCCAGCGGAGAGGGGGGAGGCGAGGCGCGTCAGCGCCGAGCGGGGGTGAGGTCAACCGCGGATCGGGTCTTCCCAATTGCTTGTGGGAAGAGCACGGCAAGGAGCACTATGATTGGATAATCTTAAAGCTCAGTACAAACTCTCTATGAAATGAGCCAACGGTTTTGTCCGTTTAGGGTTCGTGATATACTGGAACTCAAACGGGTGGGTAGCGACATCCCCGGCTGAACGGCGTTGGTACGCTGGGGTCAACGTGTGTCACTTTGAGGGCGACCCTTCATGGACGACCGGCAGAGCGAGTCCGCCGAGCAACCATGCGCCGTAGTGTGGCTAGGGCCGGATGATCCGCTGCTGCGCGCCATTGCCTCCCATGCTGACGTGCTGCACGTGATGACGGCCCGCGCGGCGCTTCATGCCCTGGAGCGTGGCGTTGCTAGTTGCCTGGTCGTGGACGCGGCGCTGCTCGAGGCGGACATTGGCGCGCTGCTGCGCGAAGTGCGCCACCGCTGGCCGCACATGGGGCTGCTCGTCACCGGCGAGCGCCTGGACGGGATGGCGCTTGGGGCGATGCCCTTTCCCGAAGTAGATCGCTACGTACCGCGCGACACCCCCCCGCAAGAACTGCTCACCGTCCTGACCTATCTGGCCGAGCGCGCCGCTTACCACACCACTGGCGGCGATTACCTCACCCTGCAAAGGCGTGCCCGCCATCTTGAAGGGCTGCTGCAGGCGTCCTTCGCCATCTCTGGCACGCTGAACGTGCGCGCCATCGTCGGCGACCTGCGCGAGATCGGGCGGACGGCAGTGGACGCCGACGACGTGGCCGTGCTGATCGCCAGCGAAGACTACAGCGACCTGTTCGACGGGTTGCAACTCGGCGTCCCGACGACCTACCTGGAGTTGTGCCGCGCGACTCTGGCTGCGCTCACGCCGGAAGAGCGCATGGCCTACCTGTCGGACGAGGTGCTGCTGCGCGAGCGGATGCCGGACATGCTGCCGACGGCCATCCGCGTGCGCGAGGCTGCCGCTGCCGAGGCGTGGTCGTACATGCGCGTGCCGATGACGGTAGACCAGAATCTGATCGGGTTCGTCGCCTTCTTCGCTGACCGTCCGGGGCGCTTCAACGGGGCGCACCTGCAGCTTGGCCGTCTGTTCACGGCCCAGGTTGCGGCGGCAGTGCGCAACATGCAGCTTTACCTGCGCCTGCACAGTGCCGAGCAGCGCCAGAGGGCCGTCAGCCAGGTGGCGAGCCTCATCGCCGACAACCTGGCTATTGACACCGTGCTGGCGCGCATCGTCGAGGAGGCGGTGCGCCTGGTGGACGGACTGGCTGGCATGGTGCAGCTTGTCCAGCCCAACCGCAGCCTGGTGGTCAGCGCGGTGTACAACCTGCCCGATAGCCTGGTCGGGCAGACGGTCGGCTTTGGCGGCGAGCATTCCGGGCGCATCGCCTCCACTGGTCGCCCGCAGATTCTCACCGGGCCGTATGAGTGGGACGGCGCGGGCGCGCTGCTGCACGACCTGCTGCCCCCCGATGCAGTGTGGTTTGGCGTGCCGCTGCTCTACCGGGGCATGGTGCTCGGCGTTCTGCAGGTCATCCGCGAGCGGCGCGGGCTGGTGGACGTGCAGGACATCCAGGACGTGCTGATGATGCTCGCGCCCCAGGCAGCGACGGCCATTGCCAAGGCGCAGCTTCACGCCATTGTGCGCCAGGAGCAGCGTCACCTGCAGGCCGTGCTCAACCACACGCCCGCCCTGGTGTTGGTCTGCGATGCCGAGGGGCGCGCCCAGCTTGCCAACCGCGAGGCCAAGCGCGTGCTGGAGCGCTGGGGGCTGTCGTTCGAGAGCATCAAAGGCGAGTATGTGCTCGACATTGTGCAGAGCCTGCTGCCCGATGAAGCCCCGCCGCTGGACAGCCTGATTGATGTGCTCGACCGCACCGTAGAGGTTTCGCTGGGGCGGGCGGGCGTTTACCTGCTGCAAATTGCCTCGATCAAGACGCCGGATGGGGCCAGAGAGGGCTACGTCGCCGTCGCCCAGGACGTGACCGAGCTACGCCGTGTGGATCGCATGAAGGCCAACCTCACCCGCGTGCTCACCCACGACCTGGGCAACCTGCTTATGCTGGCCCACAACCCGATCCAGCTTCTCGACGAGCCAGATATCACGCCAGAGCAGCGCCAGATGCTCAAGCGGATGCTGATCACCAGCCTGGAACGTATGGAGGCCCTGGTCCGTGACGTGACCGATCTGGAGATGGCCTCCTCGCTGGGGCACGACACGATGGCTCCCTACAAGCTCAGCGCGCTGGCCGAGCGGGCGGTTGCGCGTAGCGACGAGGAAGCACGCCGCCGCCACATCTCCCTGACCCTGGTGCAGACCCACTCGCCTATGCCCGCGCTGATGGGCCACGCTGTGCTGATCATGGAGGCTATAGACAACCTGATCAGCAATGCGATCAAGTACACGCCAGATGGCGGGCAGGTCGTGGTCAGCACGAGCGTGGAAGGCGATTACGCGGTCGTGCGCGTTGGCGACACCGGTTACGGCATCCCCGCCGACAAGCTAGACGCGATCTTCGAGCCGTTTGTGCGCGTCAAAGACCCGCGCACCGCGCACATTCACGGCACCGGCCTGGGCCTGAGCCTGGTCAAGACCTTCGCCGAGGCGCATGGCGGCACCGTGAGCGTGCAGAGCACGCCGGACGTAGGCAGCGAGTTTGCGCTCTATCTGCCCATGAGACCCCAAGAAGCGCGTCCCTCGCAGCCCAAGCAGTTCGTCCAACTGGATTTGTCGGCGCTGGTGGCCCACCGTTTGCCGCTGGCCGGGCGCTAGAGCGTGTGATGCACTTTTCGACCCCTATCCCCCGGCCCCTTTCCCCGCAAGCAGGGAAAGGGGAGAAAGCTGTCCCTCCCCGTTGGCGAACCTGTTGGCGAACTAAGCACGCGCTGGCTTCGTAGGGGCGCTGCTCTGCTGCGCCCCCGTAGGGGCGTATTGCAAGACGCCCCTACGGAGGCATTTCGCCAGCAGTATCCTGGCGGGGAGGGACGACAGGGTGGGGTCAGGGCGCTACCCATGCGCCGTGCCCTGCACGCTACGCCGAGCGTGCGGAGTTCGTGACACGCTCTAGGCGCGGGCTAGACCTCCTCCGCCCCGGCGCTCGCGCTGGCCAGCAGCGCACAGCCGATGACCACCGCGTTGTCGCCCAGGGCCGCCTCCAGGATGGGCAGGGCGTCGGGGTGGACGGGGCGGATCAGGTGGCGGTAGGTGTTGGCGCGGATGATGGGCAACATGAAGCTCCCGCACGCTTCGATTAGCCCGCCGCCATAGACGATGCATTGCGGGTCGAGCGCGTTGACCAGGCTGGCAGTAAAGACGCCCAGGTGATAGGCCGCCCGCCCGACGACATCGGTGATCACCGGGTCGTGCTCTTCCAGGGCGCGGGCCAGCACGCCGCTGGTGATCGGCTCGCGCTCGATGTCAAGCAGCGTCGTGACCAGGCTGGAACGCCCGCCGCGAATCTCCCCGGCGATGTCGCGCTCGATAGCCGTGCGCGAGGCCAGCGCCTCGATGCAGCCACGCCGCCCGCAGCCGCACTGTGG
>Ga0334890_1002317_pt1 | contig 22318 bp, 14 predicted proteins | sample GraSluR1_MG_3_FD_207220 | JGI IMG/M metagenome (GOLD analysis project Ga0334890, IMG submission 207220) | Sludge microbial communities from methane-producing bioreactor in Wageningen University, Netherlands - Granular Sludge_31_08-R1 | ecosystem: Engineered > Bioreactor > Anaerobic >... | reverse complement strand
GAATGGGCGTCGCGCTCGGCACCGCCGTGTAGGTCGGGTAGGCGGTCGCGCTCGGCAGCGCCGCAACCGTCGCCTCGACCGCCCCAGCTACCGTCGTCGCCAGTTCTGCGCGCATGGCTTCGTCCGCCGTTCGCGTCCCCTCCAGATCAACCGTTGGCGTCAGTGTGGGCAGGGGCGTGTCAGTGGGCGGAAGCGTCGGAATGGGCGTCGCGCTCGGCACCGCCGTGTAGGTCGGGTAGGCGGTCGCGCTCGGCAGCGCCGCAACCGTCGCCTCGACTGCCCCGGCAACCTGAGCAGCCATTTCCGTTGCGTCGTGTTTGGCAGTGGCAGTCAGAAATGGCGCGGCGCTTGTCGGCGCGGGTGTGTCAGTAGGTGCAGGTGTTGGAGAAGGCGTGGCGCTGGGAAGCGGTGTCGCAGAAGCAGCGGGAGGAAGGGCGGTCGCTGTCGGAACCACCTCGGTGGGCGGAACGCGCGTGGGTGGTTCGGTAGGTTTCGCGGCCAGTTCAGTGGCGGGCAGGGTGTTGGTCGCCGTTAGCTCGACCGTGCTCACCCGGCCCTGGCAGGCCGCCACTCCTAACAACAGCCCCAACAGAAGCACAGAGATGGTAGCCCGTCGCAGCACGTTCGCCTCCTTTGGCAGCCGCCGGTTTGCTGCGAAGCAGCGCCGGAAGCCGTTGCATCAGGAACTCACGCTGGGCTTGAGTATACACTAGGGAGGCTACCAACCAAAAATCGCGCCACAGGAGCGCGGCGCAGGGCAGGGTGAAGAAAGGCTATTGCATGGTAGGCAATAAAGACAACAGGCCAGGGTGTTGGCGGCGACCTACTCTCCCAGGGGGCTACCCCCCCAGTACCATCGGCGCGGGTGGGCTTAACGGCCGGGTTCGAGATGGGACCGGGTGTACCCCCACCGCTCTGGCCACCAACAACTGGCCTGCTGTAGACACGCTGGTGTGTGGATAGCTCGCGGTTCTGGCAAGAACACCCACTTCTCCGTATCACGGAGGATAAGCCCTCGACCCTTAGTACCGGTTCGCTGCACGCCTTGCGGCGCTTCCACGTCCGGCCTATCTAGCTGGTCGTCTCCCAGCGGTCTTACCTGGTTCTCCAGTGAGGAGGCTCATCTTGAGGTCAGTTTCCCGCTTAGATGCTTTCAGCGGTTCTCTGCGCCGCAGGTGGCTACCCGGCTGTGCCACGGGCGTGACAACCGGCACACCAGCGCTGCGTCCACCCCGGTCCTCTCGTACTAGGGGCAGCGCCTCGCAACCTCCTTGCGCCCACAGCGGATAGAGACCGACCTGTCTCACGACGGTCTGAACCCAGCTCACGTACCGCTTTAATGGGCGAACAGCCCAACCCTTGGGACCTGATCCAGCCCCAGGATGCGATGAGCCGACATCGAGGTGCCGAGCCTGGTCGTCGATGTGAACTCTTGGACCAGACTAGCCTGTTATCCCCGGGGTAGCTTTTATCCGGTAAGCCACGGCCCTTCCACTCGGTACCGTGGGATCACTAAGCCCGCCTTTCGGCTCTGCTCGGCTCGTAGGCCTCGCAGTCAAGCGCCCTTCTGCCTTTGCACGCTGCGGGTGGTTTCCATTCACCCTGAGGGCACCTTTGGGCGCCTCCGTTACCCTTTCGGAGGCGACCGCCCCAGTCAAACTACCCGCCTGCCACTGTCCCGCACCCGGTTCACGGCGCGCGGTTAGGGTCAAGACTTCGCCAGGCTGGTATCTCACCAGCGGCTCCACCGAGACTGACGTCCCAGCTTCTGCGCCTCCCAGCTATCCTGCACAAGCCAAGCCCTAACGCCATAGCAAGCTGTAGTAAAGCTCCACGGGGTCTTTTTGTCCTGCTGCGGGTAACGCGCATCTTCACACGTATTTCAATTTCGCCGGGCCCCTCGTTGAGACAGTGCTCCACTCGTTACGCCATTCGTGCGGGTCGGAACTTACCCGACAAGGAATTTCGCTACCTTAGGACCGTTATAGTTACGGCCGCCGTTCACCGGGGCTTCGGTTCCGAGCTTCGCTTCCGCTGACCCGTCCCCTTAACCTTCCGGCACTGGGCAGGCGTCAGCCCCTATACGTCCGCTTGCGCGTTGGCAGAGACCTGTGCTTTTGTTAAACAGTCGGCAGAGCCCTTTCACTGCGGCCCCCACCAGGGGGGCGCCCCTTCTCCCGAAGTTACGGGGCCACTTTGCCTAGTTCCTTAACGAGGGTTCCCCCGTTCGCCTTGGTATCCTCTACCCGTCTACCTGTGTCGGTTTGCGGTACGGGCACCCAGAGTTCTTCGCTTAGAAGCTTTTCTTGGCCGCCTGGCTCGCTCACTTGTGGCCCTTAGGCTCCGCACTCGCGCCTTCGCCTCCAGGGCGGCTTTCCCGACCCCTTCATCGGCTATCGCGCTTCGCACCGCCATCCACTGCGGCGGCTGAGCTACCCCGCGGCGTCCCTCCTTCGCTCCCTCCAGGTGGTACAGGACTATTCACCTGTTGTCCATCGCCTACGCCTCTCGGCCTCGGCTTAGGCCCGACTAACCCGACGCGGACTGACCTTCCGTCGGAACCCTTAGACTTCCGGCGAACATGGTTCTCACATGTTTCTCGCTACTCATGCCAGCATTCTCGCTTCTGGTCGCTCCACCAGACCTTGCCAGTCCGGCTTCCCCGCTCCCAGAACGCTCCCCTACTGCACCCTTGCGGGCACCCCAAGCTTCGGTAACAGGCTTAGCCCCGTTCCATTATCCGCGCAGGAGCGTTTGACCAGTGAGCTATTACGCACTCTTTAAAGGATGGCTGCTTCTAAGCCAACCTCCTGGCTGTCTGTACACTCCCACCTCGTTTGCCACTCAGCCTGCATTTGAGGACCTTAGCTGTGGGTCTGGGCTGTTTCCCTCTCGACCACGAAACTCATCTCCCGTAGTCCGACTGCCGCGCCCCTGTGCGGGCATTCTGAGTTTGGTTGGGTTTGGTAACCTTGCGGCCCCTAGCCCATCCAGTGCTTTACCTCCCGCACATTCCACGCAACGCTAGCCCTAAAGCTATTTCGGGGAGAACAAGCTATCTCCAGGTTCGTTTGGCATTTCACCCCTAGCCACCGCTCATCCCTCAACTTTGCAACGTTGAAAGGTTCGGCCCTCCACGACGGGTTAGCGTCGCTTCAGCCTGGCCATGGCTAGCTCACCTGGTTTCGTGTCTAATCCCTGCGACTCGCCGCCCTCTTCAGACTCGCTTTCGCTTCGGCTCCGGGTGTCTCTCCCTTAACCTCGCCACAGAGATTAACTCGCTGGCTCATTCTCCAAGAGGCACGCCATCAGCTCTTGCGAGCCTCTGACTGCTTGTAGGCATACGGTTTCAGGTTCTCTTTCACTCCCCTCACCGGGGTTCTTTTCACCTTTCCCTCACGGTACTTGTCCGCTATCGCTCGCCAGTTGTATTTAGCCTTGGAGCGTGGTCGCCCCAGCTTCCCACAGGATTAGCGTGCCCCGTGGTACTCAGGGTCAAGGCCCCCTGCTTCCCCGTCCGTCTACCGGGCTTTCACCGTCTCTGGCCGGCTTTCCCAATACCGTTCGACTCCGCTTCCGCAGCGTTACGCCTTGCCCTCCAACCCCCAACGGCTTGCCGCCGGGTTTAGGCTCCTCCCCTTTCGCTCGCCACTACTCAGGGAATCCTCTCTTCTCCTCCGGGTACTGAGATGTTTCAGTTCCCCGGGTTCCCCTCCTGAAGCTATGTGTTCACCCCAGGATGCGCGGGCATTCCCCCGCGCGGGTTTCCCCATTCGGACATCTCCGGCTCTTGCGGGTGCACACCCCTCACCGGAGCTTTTCGCAGTGTACCACGTCCTTCTTCGGCAACTGGCGCCTAGGCATCCCCCGTATGCCCTCCGTAGCTTATCCTACATGTGATACGGAGAAATTGATGTTCTTGCGCCTTCCGCTTGCTATCCACTTGTTAATGTGCCCGGAGTTCGCACCCCGTGGCTGCGGCCAAGTCCCCTTGCCCGCACCCACCGGATGCCTACTCGTCGTTGGTTGTTGGTTGTTGGTTGTTGGTTGTTGGTGCTTGGTTGTCGGTGATTCAGTTGGCAGTGCTCGCGCTCAATCCCCGCTCCTCAGTTCTCAACTGATGACCGATAACTGCCTGCTCCCCCCATGGAGACGAGGGGACTCGAACCCCTGACTTCCTGCTTGCAAAGCAGGCGCTCTCCCGCCTGAGCTACGTCCCCTCGTCAGGTTGTTGGTTCTTGGTTTAGTGCCCCGGGCGGCTCACCACGCCCCGCCACCTCTACCAATCACCCCCTGTGGGTCTGAGCCGGCTCGAACGGCTGACCTCTCGCTTATCAGGCGAGTGCTCTAACCCACTGAGCTACAGACCCGTTCAAGCTGCCTGCTTTCAGCCGCAAGCTGACCGCTGATAGCCGACGGCCCCTGCACCCTTAACCCCAGCGCAGTGACAGGAAACAACTCCGTGCAGTCCATCCAGCAGAGCACTCGCGTGCCCCACCTTCCGCTTGGGTTGACCGCTTGCGCGTTCACCCCGCGCTCTTAGAAAGGAGGTGATCCAGCCGCACCTTCCGGTACAGCTACCTTGTTACGACTTCGTCCCAGTCACCAGCCCTGCCTTTGGCGGCTGCCTCCTTGCGGTTAGCCCACCGACTTCAGGCATGACCAGCTCCCATGACGTGACGGGCGGTGTGTACAAGGCCCGGGAACGTATTCAACGCGCCTTGGCTGATGCGCGTTTACTAGCAACTCCGACTTCATGCAGGCGGGTTGCAGCCTGCAATCCGAACTGAGACCGGCTTTGCGGGATTGGCTCCCCCTCGCGGGTTGGCTACCTGCTGTGCCGGCCATTGTAGCGTGTGTGTAGCCCTGGACATCAAGGCCATGCTGACTTGACGTCATCCCCACCTTCCTCCCGCGTTCAACGGGCAGTCCCGCCAGACACCTGTAACTGACGGCGAGGGTTGCGCTCGTTACCGGACTTAACCGAACATCTCACGACACGAGCTGACGACAGCCATGCAGCACCTGTGACGGCTCCCGAAGGTCGCTCCCCTTTCAGGTCGCTACTACCGCCATGTCAAGCCCAGGTAAGGTTCTTCGTGTAGCCTCGAATTAAACCACACGCTCCGCTGCTTGTGCGGGCCCCCGTCAATTCCTTTGAGTTTTAACCTTGCGGCCGTACTCCCCAGGTGGCGGACTTATCACGTTGGCTGCGGCACAGCGGCTCCTCACCGCCACACCTAGTCCGCATCGTTTACAGCATGGACTACCGGGGTTTCTAATCCCGTTCGCTCCCCATGCTTTCGCGTCTTAGCGTCAGGCCAGGCCCAGCGCGTCGCCTTCGCCACTGGTGTTCCTCCGGATCTCTACGCATTTCACCACTACACCCGGAATTCCACACGCCTCTACCTGCCTCTAGTCACGCAGTTCCGCACGTCCTCGCCCGGTTGAGCCAGAGCGCTTTCACGCACGACTTGCTAAACCGCCTGCACGCGCTTTACACCCAGTAAATCCGGATAACGCTCGCCTCCTACGTTTTACCGCGGCTGCTGGCACGTAGTTAGCCGAGACTTCTTCCCAGGGTACCGTCCTCCCTCTTCCCCCGGAAAAGCGGTTTACAACCCGAAGGCCGTCCTCCCGCACGCGGCGTTGCTGCGTCAGGCTTTCGCCCATTGGCGCAATATCCCTTACTGCTGCCTCCCGTAGGAGTCGGGCCCGTCTCTCAGTGCCCGTGTGGGGGGTCACCCTCTCAGGTCCCCTACCCGTCCTCGCCTTGGTAGGCCGTTACCCTACCAACTAGCTGATGGGCCACAGCCCCCTCCCTCAGCACTAATCGCCTTTCCCCACCCGGCCTCTAACCCGAGCGAGCGTATGGGGTATTAGCCACCGTTTCCAGCGGTTGTCCCCCTCTGAGGGGCAGGTCAGCCATGTGTTACTCACCCGTTCGCCACTTTCACCCTAACCGAAATCAGGGCTCACGTTCGACTTGCATGTATTAGGCACGCCGCCAGCGTTCATCCTGAGCCAGGATCAAACTCTCCGTATTCACTCCCCACCTACCCCCTCAAGGGTAGATGGCTCCTGTGCTCTACACTCGCTGCTTCCTGTCACTATGCTGTTGTTAAGGGGCACCGGGATAAAAGTCCGGCTTGCGCCGGCCAGGACACTTCATTCAGTTCCCACAACTTCAACCGAATTCCGTGTCTCTTGCCTCCCGGTTCGCAGTGGGTCAGGCGTATTGCACAGCCCACTCTCGCTCTTGCGAGCGCACCCTTATCGTAGCACACAACAGGGGCACTGGCAAGAGCCAACCGCGAAATTCTCAAGTTGCCGTTCAGCCCCGCACCACTATCGGAGCCGAACGGGGGAGCATTATAGCGGCATCGCCAGGCGTGTCAAGGCTCAGTTTCGCTCTGATACCCCGGCAACCACACTCCCTACACCCGAACCAGCCTCAGCACCAGTTCCACCGCCCCTGCAAGGCCGGTCTGGACTTCCGGCGTGCACTCCTCCCGAAACGTCCACACGTCCTGTGCCTCGACCGCGATGATGTCTATGTCCTCGTCGGCGGGCACCCGCGCACCGTACCGGCGCAGCGCGCGCAAAGCAGTGGCAAGATTCGTGTCATGCGCCGACGCCATATTCAGCGTCCCTGGCAAGTCGCCTAGCTTGAGGTGGTACACCGTGCCTGGCAGGGCGTTCCCCGTCATGATCGCATCCACGATCACGGCATACTCATAGCCGACGAGCATCTCTGCCAGCGACAGCCCGCCCACACACGCCTCCGTGACATGCACCAAGTCGTGAGCGGACGGGCCGTCGCCGTGCCATTGACCATCCAACGCCTGGCGTACCTGTGCGGCCACCTGCCACCCGATGCCATCATCGGAGAGAATCGGGTTGCCCAGGCCGATGACCACAGTGCCACCAGACTGTCCAGCCATTCACCAACTCCCTACCCGAACTGCGCCAGCAGTTCTGGCGCGACGTACTGGCTGGCGTGGTGAATCACCTCACCGCTCTGATCGCGCACGACCAATTCCAGCGGCATCTGCCCCGGCAGCGTATGCGTGGCGCATGACAGGCACGGATCGTAGGCCCGGAACGCCATCTCGACCTTGTTCAAGATGCCGTCATTCACCTGGCCGTTCTGGATCAGGGCCTCCGCCGCCTTGCGAATGCTGATGTAGATCGGCGCGTTGTTGTTTGTCGTCCCTACGATCAGGTTGGCTTTCTGCAGGATACCCTTTTCGTCCGTGATGTAGTGGTGGGTGAGCGTGCCACGCGGCGCTTCGACGATCCCTACGCCTTCCGAGGGCGTCGCCTTAGGAATGGCGCGGATGTCGGGGCTGGCCACTTCCGGGTCTTCGGCCAGCTCAAGCATGTGTTCGGCAGCGTACAGCAGCTCGATGATACGCGCCCAGTGTGTCGCCAGCGTATGATGCACCGGCTTGCCACCGAGCGTCTCGTACATGCGCTCGTACTCGGCCTGCGCCAGCGGAGTGGCCAGGCCGTCCGCCGCATTGAGCCGCGAGAGCGGCGTGGCACAGTAGACTCCGCTGTCCTTACCGTCTACGAAGCCCTTCCAGCCAACCTTCTTCAAATAGGGGAACTTGAGGTACGACCAGGGTTCGACGCGCTCGGCGACGTACTCGCGGTAGTCGTTCGGCGCGTACTTGCAGTGCTCGGCCCCGTCCGGCCCCACCACGCGCACCTTGCCATCGTAGAAGTTGACATGGTTGTTGCCGTCAACCAGCCCCATGTAGTACGTCTTCTGTGTGTAGCCGGCGCTGGTGATCAGGTCCACGTAGCCCGTGTTCTTCAGCACAATGTCGTGGAACAGGCTGATTGTGAACTGGCCGAACTCGACATTCTTGCGCGCGATGGCGATGATCTCCTGGCGCTGCTCCTCAGTGATCGGGTGGCTCATCCCCCCAGGGATCGCCGCCACCGGATGCACGGGACGCCCGCCGATCATCTCGATCACGTGGTGATTGCGCTTGCGCGTGTCAATCACCTGCCCGCCAGTCTCCAGCCCCACTTTGGCGATGACCCCCAGGATGTTGCGCTCAGCGGCGGGAGCATCCGGCCCCACTACGAAGTCCGGCCCGCCCAGCGCGTAGAAGTGCGTGGTGTGGTCGGTGACGTAGAAAGCCATGTAGAGCAACTCGCGCAGCTTCTTGCCCGCTGGCGGCACCTCGACCTTGTACACGGCGTCGCACGCTTTGGCGGCGGCCATCAGATGCGCCTCTGGGCACACGCCGCAGATGCGGCTGGTCAGAAACGGCATCTCTTCGACCGGACGGCCTATGCAGAACACTTCAAACCCGCGCAGTTCGGGAACCTGGAAGTAGCAGTTCTCGACATTGCCCTGTGCGTCCAGGAAGATTTCGATCTTGCCGTGCCCTTCGAGACGGGTGATCGGGTCAATGGAAATGCGTGTCATCGTCGTCCTCCTGGGCTACGCCGGCTCACGCTGGCTGGTCTCGCCGACCGGCTGGCGCTTGCCGTTGCCGCGTGCCTTGCGGCGAAGCAGGGAATCGGGCAGATGGAAGCGGTAGAAGTACCCGGCGGGATCGGGCAGCGTGTCGAAGATCGCTTCGGCCTCTTCGGCGGTCATCGCGTCAATCACCGAGGCGATGCCCGTGAGGATCTTCGCCCCGTGATCGAGCACGCCCTCGTTCGGGCCGTAGCAGCCGCGACAGCCGAAGCCCACCTGGGGGCACTTCGCGCCGCAGCCGGAGCGCGTGGCGATCCCGGCGCAGAACAGCCCCTGCTCCAGCAAGCAGGTGTCTGGATCGGGGATGATCTCCTGCGGGCGATAGAAGCGCTCGATTTTTTTCTCGCTCTTCTTGCGCGGGCACTCGTCGCACACGGTTACATCGGGGCCGATCACCGACCCCGGCGGCGGCAGCTCGCCGGACACTATCGCGTTGACCGCGATCTCGATGGACGACGCCTCTGGCGGGCAACCCGGCAGGAAGTAGTCCACCGGCACTACCTGCGCCAGCGTCTTGACCGTGTTCCAGAAGCCGGGTAGTCTCAGTTCGCCTTCTGGCACATCGGTGCTTTTCTGCGGCACAACCCCGTCCGGGTTGACCGTGCTGGGCGAGTCGGAGTAGATCCACTGGAACATAGCCTCGCGGTCGGTGAAATTGGCCAGGCCCGGTATTGACCCGCCATACGAGCACGCGCCGAAGGCCACGAGCACTTTCGACTTCTGGCGCAACAGGTGGGCCATGTGCGCGTTCTCGTCGTTGCGAATCGCGCCGTTGAACAGGCACACGTCAATCTCGCCGTCTTCCATCGCCTCGACATCGGCGTACTTGAAGTCCATCACGCACGGCCAGAACACGATGTCAAACGCTTCGGCCACGTTCAGAATCTTCTCGTGCAGCCCCAGCACCGCGATCTCGCAGCCGCCGCAAGACGAGGCCCAGTACAGCGCCAGCTTCGGTTTCTGCTTACTCATGGACGGCCTCCTCCACCGCATAGGGGTCTTCGTTCGGCCAGTTGTGCGTCCAGTCGAGCGGGCCAAGCTGCCTGATCTGCTCGGTGACGCGCGCCACCGTCTGGGCGAACTGCACGCCTTCGGCGGCAGATGCCCAGTGAAGCTGCACGCGCTCGTCAGCGATCCCCAGTTGGCGCAGCGTGCGCCGCAGCAGCGCGAAGCGGCGTATGGCCTTGTAGTTGCCCTCCTGGTAGTGACACTGCCCAGGGTGGCAGCCCATGATCAGCACGCCATCGGCCCCCTTCTGCAACGCGCGCAGCACAAAGGTGGGGTCCAGGCGTCCCGTGCACATGATGCGAATATCGCGCAGTGTCGCCGGATAGCCCATTCGTGAGGTTCCAGCCAGGTCTGCCGCGCGATAGGAACACCAGTTGCACAAGAAGCCCACGATGACGGGCGTGAATGTTCCGTTATCACTCATCGCACCATGCTCCTCATCAGACTGCTTCGACGATGGGCCGGTCGGACAGCACGTCAACCAGGATGCCATCAATCTCGGCCATCAACTGGTCGAAGGTGAAGTGCGCCCCGCTGATCACCTGGCTGGGGCAGGCGGCCACGCACGTGCCGCAGCCCTTGCACAGCGCCGGGTTCACCCGCGACACGCCCTTCTCCTCAATGAAGTCAATGGCGTTGTAGGGGCACATGTTGTTGCAGATGCGGCAGCCGGAGCAGCGTTCCTCGTCAATCGAGGCGCGGATCGGCTCCAGCGACACTTCGCGCTGGCTGATCGTGCCCAGCACGCGCGCCGCCGCCGCCGCACCCTGCGCCACACTATCTGGAATGTCCTTAGCCCCCTGGCACGCGCCCGCGATGAACACGCCTTCGGTCGCTGTGGCCACCGGGTCGAGCTTGGGGTGCCGCTCGATGAAGAAGCCCGTGTCGCCGCAGCCCACGCCGAACATATAGCCCACTTCCTGGGCATCGGCGCGCGGCTCCAGCCCCGCCGCCAGGATGACCATATCCACCGGCACGCGGCGCTGATGGCCGATCAGCGTGTCTTCGCACACGACGACCAGCTTGCCGTCTTCTTCCGGGCTGCGCGCCACGTCGGTGATCTCCGACACCTTGCCACGAATGAACTGTGCCCCTTCGTCCATGATGCGGTGGTAGAACTCTTCGTACCCCTTGTGAATCGGGCGCATGTCAATGTAGAAGTTGTAGACCTGCGCGCCCGTCTTCTCCATCACCAGATGGGCAAACTTGAGCGACGACATGCAGCAGATCGCCGAACAGTGCGTGTTGTAGTTGCGGTCGCGGCTGCCCACGCAGTGGATGATCGCCACTGTCTTGGGCGTCGTCTCGCCGTCGCGCAGCACGATCTTGCCCTCGGTCGGCCCTGCCGCGTTCGTCAGGCGCTCGAACTCCAGGCTGGTGAACACATTCTCCAGCCGCCCATAGCCGTACTGCGGGATGCGCCGGGCGTCGAACAGCTTGAAGCCCGTCGCCACGATGATGTTGCCCACCTCCAACTCAACGATCTCGTCTTCCATGTCGAAACGGATGGCGTTGGTCGGGCACACCTTCTCGCACATACGGCACTTGCCGGTCTTGTAGTACGTGCAGTTCTCGACATCAATGACCGGATACTTGGGCACCGCCTGCGGGAAGGGACGGTAGATTGCCTTGCGGTAGCCCAGCCCCGCCTCGAACACAGTGTCAACGATCCGGATCGGGCACTTATCCCAACACGAGCCGCAGCCGGTGCACAGGTCTTGATCTACCTTGCGCGCCTTCTTGCGCACCTGCACGGTGAAGTTGCCCACATAGCCGTCCACACGCTCCACCTCGCTGTAGCTCAGCAAGGTGATGTTGGGGTGCGCGCCCACGTCGAACATCTTCGGCGTCAGGATACACGCCGAGCAGTCGAGCGTCGGGAAGGTCTTGTCGAACATGGCCATGTGCCCGCCGATGCTCGGCTCGCGCTCCACCAGGTAGACATGATAGCCGGCGTCGGCGATCTCCAGCGCCGCCTGGATGCCAGCGATCCCCCCGCCGACGACCAGCGTCTCAGGCCGGATCGAGACCTTCATCGGCTCCAGCGGCTCGTGGTGTATCACCCGGTGCACCGCCGCGCTGACCAGGGCTTTGGCCTTGTTGGTAGCGCCATCGCGGTCATGGGGGTGCACCCACGAGGCGTGCTCGCGGATGTTGGCCATCTCGAACAGATACGGGTTCAGGCCGGCGCGCGCACACGCGTTTCGAAAAGTCTTTTCGTGCATGTGCGGCGAACACGAAGCCACGACCACATGGGTCAGATCGAACTCCTTGATGTCCTGCTCGATCTGCTCCTGCCCGGTGCTGGCGCACATGAACTTGTTGTCGCGCGAGACAACCACATTGGGCAGGCCCATCGCCCACTCGGCGACATGCTCCACATCCACCGTCCCGGCGATGTTGTGTCCGCAGTGGCAGACGTATACTCCAACTCTTGGTTCGCTCATAGTGCCCTCCTATTCCGGCATAGTAGGCATGGGCAGCGCGCTCTTCGGACGCCTGGCAGGCGTAGCGCGGGGCGGCGGCACGTCCTGGATTTTGTCGAGTACAGCCCGGGCATCTACGAATTCCTGGCCGAAGCCAAGCTCCTTCGGCGACAGCCCAAGCGCCAGGCCGAGCACCTGTGTGAAGTAGAGCACCGGCACATGATAGTCTGTCTCGAAGTAGCGGTTGGCCGCATCCTGGTACACATCCAGGTTAAGCTGGCACATCGGGCAGATCGTGACGATGGCATCCGCCCCGCTCTTGGCTGCGTTCTGGACGATCTGGTGGATCATCCCAAAAGCGGTATCCTCGCTGATCTGGGTCATATGTCCGCCGCAGCAGAACGTCTTGAGGGCAAACGGCGCTGCCTGCGCACCAATAGCCTCCAGCATTTTGTCCATCGCCGTCGGCTGCTCGGTGCTGTCAAACACGCTGTCGGGCCGGGCCACTAGGCAGCCGTAATAGGGAGCCAGTTTCAGCCCGTAGAGAGGCCGCCGCGTGCGCTCTTTGAGCCGGTCATTGCCGATGTCGGTGATCACCATCTCCAGCAGGTGCCGGACCTTGACCGTGCCCGGCTCATAGTGCAGCTTACCAGCCGCCAGCGCCTGGTTGACCCGCTCGCCCAGTTCGGGGTAGCGCCCCATGTTCTTGTCGGTCTTGTGCAGGTTCAGAAAGCAGGCGCTGCACGGGACGACAAGCTCTGTCGCCCCCTGCTCGGCTGCGCGGGCCAGGTTGCGCGCCACCAGGGCGTAGGCTGGCAGCCGGTTCACCGAGAAGTATTCGGTCGCGCCACAGCAATTCCAGTCGTCCATCTCGACCAGCTCGAACCCCAGCGCGCGTGCCACAGCCTCGGTGGACTGCTGGTAGGCGTGCGTCCGGTGTTGCAGCGAGCAGCCCGGATAGTACGGGTAGCGAGTCGCAGTCATGCCTCCACCTCCTTGGCGGCGATGGCTTTCGCCTCAGCCAGGATCGCCTGCAACTGATCCATCTCGCGGATGGATTTCGGGCGGAGCGGCAGCCGGTTGCGCTTCAGCATCCCCATGCCCATCAGCCCCAGCCTGACCATCTGCTGGGGGCGATAGTGATGGAAGAGGTGATAGCGCGTGGCCAGACCAACCTCGAAGCTGCGCCCGCGCTGCTCCACAAGACCGATGAACGTCTCGGAAAACTTGGCTGCATGGGGGTGATCGTAGCGCCCGGCGCGGATCGCCATTTCTTTGAGCGTGTACATCAGATCGGTGATCGGGATTTGCTGCGGGCACCGGGTCGTGCAGGCGTAGCACGAAACGCAATACCAGGGCGTGTTGCTGCTCAGTACCTCGTCCTCCATGCCCGCGTTGATCAGGGCAAAGAGCGCGCGCGGCGTGTGATCCATATCCGCCCCAGACGGGCACGACCCCCCACACGAACCGCACTGCAGGCACTTGGCGAGCAGTTCCCCTCCCGGCGTGGCCTTCACAACCCGGTCAAAGAACGTGTGTCCTTGTCGCGTTGTCAAGGGAAACCTACCTCCTTGGCCGTCCGGCCACCACACAACATAGCAAGGCTGCCGTGAGCCTCATCCATGAAAGTCTGCCAGGTATCCATTGGCGCTCAAGGCAGTCCATGCTCATCAGAAAACGGATGTTTCGGCGGGCATTAGAACCTTCAATATAGGTTGATATTCTTTTCCTCTCTCCTGCATGACCAGGAATGATCACCTTTGTGTAAATGCACAAGTTACACGGCTGTACAGCCCTGTAGAACGCCCGATCCCCATTGTAACGAGGCCGCAGGAGGGGGTCTATCAGCCATAGCGACCAGTTGCGGCGCAGGACTAGTCGCTATGGACTATGAGCCAGGCCGGTTGGGCCAGCGCATTTACCTCACGTGGCGCTGTCAAAATCCACCATGCCGTGCGTCACGCTGTAGACCGCCACCTGCAGGCGGTTGCTCAGCCGTAGCTTGTGATAGATGCTGCCCAGGTGATTGCGCACCGTGTTCTCAGAAATGTCCAGCAGCGCGCCGATGCGCCGGTTCGTCATGCCGCGCGCCACCAGGCTGAGCACCTCGTACTCGCGCGAAGTCAGGTTAGGGTTCGGCGATGCGCGCAGGCACAGGGTGCAGTTGCTCAGGGCCAGCCGCTTCATGAGCACAGCGGTCGTCGCCGGCGCCATCGCTGCCTCGCCGTGCATCAACCCGCGTATGTGCGCGAACAGAGCCTCTGGCGTGATGTTCTTCTGCAAATAGCCCTCCGCCCCGGCCAGCACACACCCTAGCAACGTGTCCGCGTCGCAGTCAGCGGTCAGCACGACCAGGCGGCTGTCTGGAAGCTGTTTCTTGATCGTCCGCACCAGCGTGGGACCATCGCACTCATTGATCTCGATATCGAGCAGCACCACGTCTGGCTCAAGCGACTTCGCCAGGCGAATCCCCTCCAGGCAGTCTTCTGTCTCTCCGATTACCGTCATATCAGGCTGGGAGTCCAGCAAGCGGGCGATTCCGCTGCGGAAGAGGATGTTTGCGTCAATCAGCAGCACCCGAATCCTGTTTGTCGTCTCGTTCACGCCGTGCACACCATCCAGATCATCTGATCTGATCGGCCTGCCGTCACCGGGTTTACCCAGGACAACCGTACCACCGATCAGGGCTGTTGTGATTTCTGTAACTTATACTCAGTATAGAGGTTTCGCGCCGGGAGCGAACCGGACACTCGGCACTTCGTAGTGCGACAAATGCCACTTGTCGCCAGCAGCGCCCACAGTCCGGGGTGATCACCCCGGCCAAAAGAAAACGCGGGATGAGCCTTCGCCCATCCCGCGCGCCCTGCTGAACCTACCGTGAGCCTCACTTCTTCTTGCCCAGCCAGTGCTCCGCGAAAAGCTGCCATTCCAGGGAATCGGTCGTCTTGTACTCGTACAGACCGGTGCCCTTGACCAGCTTCGCGCCCTCGCCGGCCCGCTTGATCCCCTCATGCGTGCCCCGCGCCGCCGCGCGCACATCCTCCACCGCCGGGTTGTGCTCTGGCGCGGCGTCATACGTGGGCAGGGCCACGATCAGGTCTGGTGGGCGACCCAGGCTGGCGAACGCCTGCACGTAGCTCTCCACCTGGTAGGCCACCCATGTCTCGTACTCGGCGGCGTCCTCCAGCCCGCTGGCGTGAGCCATGATCACTGCTTCATCCACGTTGAGCAAGCCTACCTGTTGCTTGTAGCCCACATCCCAGGTTAGCTCCGGCACACCCGCCGCGCTCGCCGGCACATCGGGGTCTGCCGGGATGCGGTCGGGCGGGACAGTCACCGAAAGCAGCACCTCCCCGCCCAGTGCGTCGCCCAGTGCGCGCAGCAACGTGACATACGATTCGCTCTGGCTTACCACGCCAAAGCCGTTAAGCTGCACGCCATCGAACCCCCACTCGCGCACGCTCGTGCGCGCCAACTCCACCACTTGCTCGCGCTGGTCTGCGTTGGCGATCTGCTCGGCGGTCATGCGCAGCCAGAGCAGAATCTCCACCTTTGGGTACGCCTGGCGCAGCGCCTGGCCAAACTGCGCCGCATAGTCCCCGTAGAGCAGCGTTCCGTCGGAGAGCCACGCTGCCGCTTCGACGTACACGCGATCAATGCTGTGCTCCGCCAGCCGCTCGCCCAGGCTTTGCACGGCATCCGGGCTGAACGGCTCGCTCGTCCATTTGAACTCCAACCATGTCCGGTTGTGGGTTGGCTCTTCTTCGTCCTCAAAAGCGGGCAGCACCACCTGCGAGATCAACAGGATGAGCAGAATCACTCCCACAATCGCCGCGCCTACCCCCAACGCAGGCCCAAACCAGGGAGCCGAGGAGTCCATGCGCACATGCCCGCGACTTGAGCGCAGCCTGGATCGCCGATAGTAACGCACAGCCCTTTCCCCTTTCTTGCAGCGCCGCTAGAGCTACCTCTCGCCGCCAGAGTCCGGCTCGACATCTGCCGGGAACTCGAATTCGGGCACGCGGATGCCCACGCCCATCGCCCGCAGCGCCTCAGCCTGGGCCGCCCACATTGCGGCCTGGCGCGCGGGCGTATCGTGATCGTACCCCAGCAGGTGCAGCGTCCCGTGGACGACAGCCAGGGTGAGTTCGTCGCTCACCAAGTGTCCTTCGCGTTCGGCCTGTCGCTGAATGGTCGGCAGCGCCAGGATCAGGTCGCCCAGATAGGGCAGCTCGTCGCCGGGCGGCGCGCCCGCCTCCCCCGCAGGGAACGAGAGCACGTCCGTCGGCGCGTCAATCTGGCGGTACTGGCGGTTCAACTGGCGCACCGTCTCATCATCCGTCACCACGATGCTCAGTCCTGCTCCCGGCGAGACGCTGTGACGATCCAGCACCCACGCCGCCGCCTGCTTCAGCCGCCGCACGGGGAGCCGCTGCCCTGGCGTAACCTGTCGCACCAGGCTAATCGCGCGCCTCACCATCGCCCCCGTCCTTCGCTGCTGCTTTTCGTTCCGCCGTGCTGGTCTTCTTGGGGGCCGGAGCCGAGTTGCCCGGCGCTGGCTGTTCCCTGCCCTGTTTGCCCGCTTCCCGTTTGTCGTGCGTCTCCTGGCCCGTCGCAGGCACCGGCGCTTCTCCCACCGGCGGCGCAACCGGCTCCGACCCGGCTGCCGGGGCCGCACTCTCCGCCGGAAGCGCCTTCTGCGACGGCGTGCCCGGATAGGCGATGCGCGGATGGAAGACGCCTTGCAATGCCGCCAGGAACGTCTCACGCAGGGCGTGGAGGTCATTGAGCGTCAGCCCGCTCTCGTCCAGTTGGCCCATGCCCAGGCGCTCGTCGAAGATGTAGTTGACCGTCTCCTCGATGTGCTCTTTGGACTGAGGGCGGCGCGCGCGCACGCTGCTCTCGCACCCGTCAGCCAGCATGAGGATCGCCGTCTCGCGCGTCTGCGGGCGCGGCCCAGGATAGGTGAAATCGCGGGGGTCCACCGTCTCCGGGTTGCCGGCCAATTCCTGCGCCTTACGGTAGAAGTAGAGGGCCTGGGTCGTGCCGTGATGCTCGGCGATGAACTCGCGAATGCGGCAGGGCAGGCGATACTGGCGGCCCAGGCGCAGCCCTTCGCTGACATGACCGATGATGATCCGGGCGCTCTGCAATGGATCGTTGAGCGCATCGTGCGGGTTCACGCCGTCAACCTGGTTCTCCACGAAGAAATGCGGGTTGAGAATCTTGCCCACATCATGGTACATCGCTGCCACGCGCACCAGGGGGGCGTTGGCGTTCACGCGCTGCGCGCCCAGCTCGGCCAGATTCGCCACTTGCAGGCTGTGCTGGTAAGTGCCCGGCGCTTCGCGCAACAGCCGCTGCAACAGCGGGTGATTGGGCTGCATCAGCTCGACGAGCTTCAGGCTGGTCGGGATGTTCAGGGCGTTGCTGGTCACATAGAGCGCAGCCAGCCCCACCGCCGCCGAAAGCAGCCCGTTGACGAACGAGCCAATCACCTGAGAGAGCACCACAACCGGGTCTGGCGCGCTCTCGCCGCGCAGGGCAAAGAACAGCGCCGTGCAGATTCCGCAGGCGGCCACAGCCAGGCCGGCCACGAAATAGGCGTTGAGCCGCTCGGTGCGATCCAGGCTGAGCACGCCGACCGTCCCTGTCAGCCCGATCAGGAGGGTGAACTCCAGCGAATTCCCCGTCACCAGCCCGGCCATCGCCGCGAAAAAGACGCTGACCACAATGGCGAACTGGTGCCCCACCAGCGTCGCTACCAGTAATGAGAGCGCCGAAGCCGGGAAGAAATAGGGCTGAACCCGATCCTCGGCATCTATGATGTTGACGCTGCCCAGGAAGAGCAGGAAGGCCACTCCCAGCACGACCATCAGCGACGGGTTGAAGAAGACCTTCAGGTAGAACTTCCACAGGTACACGCCCAGGACGACGGCAACCAGCGTCGTCACCAGCAGCGCCCCCGCAAATCGCTCCACCCGGCGTCGGGTCGGCTGCAAGAGGCCAAACTGCTCCAGCGCCTCAATGTGAGCCGCCGTAGCCAACTCGCCAGCGCGGATGATCATCTGCCCCTGAGCGAACGAGCGCACCTCCACCGGCACGTTCTCGGCGGCCTGTAGCTGGGCCTGCCGGGTCAGTTCCTCGTTGAAGTATGTGTTCACGCGGATCAGATCGGCCACGATGCCTGTGATGATCTGGACTTCGGCCTCGCTGTAACTGGCGCTGATCAGGTTGGGCAGGTCGTCGCGCCTGGCCTGGATATTGTCGTCGCGCACCTCCCCGCTCAGCACGCGCTCCAACAGGCGCATCACCTGCGCGTCAATGTCGCGCCAGCGGTCGTTGTCTTCGATGGCAAGCAGCGCGCTGATCGTCGAGGGTGGCAGATTCAGGTCGGTGATGGCGGCAATATCCGCCTCGGCCTGGGCGGGAGTGGCGAAGTCGTCATAGCGCACGTTCTCGATGAAGTCGAGAATCTGGCGCGCGCGCTGTAGTTGCTCGCTTCTGACCGAGGGATCGGGCGGGTCGTAGATCGGGCGCACTGCGGCGATCTCTGCGTCGCGCTTGGCCTGCGAGAGCACTTCGCTGTCGTACTTCAGGCTGCGCGGAGCCAGGATGTCGTGCGGTGACACGTCGCCGACTTCCAGCGCCACCTTGGCGCCAGAGGGGAACAGCACGTCCGAGGCGATGATCAGGGAGCCGCTTAACACGAAGGCAGCCAGCAGCAGTATATAGACGCTCTTACGCAGCGTCTTGTGCAGACCCTCCTGTTCGCTGGCAGCGTTGGCGTCGTGGTTCCCGGCTTGCATCGCCCTTCCCCCTCACCCCAAGCGGGCGCTGCAGCGCCCGCTCAATGGATGGGAAGTGTCGCTCGGCGCAGTCGCAGAGGGTGGCTCTGCGCTCGGTAGGTGCGCCACCTAGCTGAGTAGCTCGCGCACAATGGTATTCACCAGCTTGCCGTCAGCCTGCCCCTTGACGCGGGCCATCACCACCTTCATGACCTGCCCCATGTCCTTCGGCGTAGTGGCCCCCACTTCGGCGATGGCCTGGCGGATAATCGGCTCAAGCCCGGCGCGATCAAGCTGGCGCGGCAGGTAGGATTCGATGAGGTCTAGCTCGTACTGCTCCTGGGCGGCCAGTTCAGTCCGCCCCGCGCCGGACATTTCGGCAATGGCCTCACGGCGCTTCTTGGCTTCGCTCATCAGGATGCCAAGCGCGTCGTCCTCAGATAGCTCGATGCGCCGGTCAACTTCCACCTGCTTGAACGCCGCCATCAGCAGGCGCAGCGCCTCCCGCCGCCGGGTATCGCCCGCCCGCATGGCCTCCTTCAAGTCCGCTTGAATCTGTTCTTTAGGATGCATGGTGCCCCCTCGCCTCGTGTGTGCGCACCGCCACGCATTATAGCCGCCGCGCTTTCATCCTGCCAGTTAGCCGGGCGGCCAGCCCATCCGCCGGCCCCCCAGCAAGTGCAGGTGCAGGTGATAGACCGACTGCCCGCCGGCGCGCCCCTGGTTGATCACCAGCCGGTACCCGGCCTCGGCGATCCCTTCGCGCTGGGCAACCTGTGCTGCCACAGCGACCAGATGCCCTATCAGCGGCGCGTTGTCGCCGTCAACGTGCAGCGGCCCGCTGATGTGCGCGCGCGGGATGATCAGAATATGCACGGGCGCTTGGGGCCTGATGTCGCGAAAGGCGACCGCCTGCTCGTCTTCATAAACGATCTCCGCCGCCTGCTGCCCGGCGGCAATCTGGCAGAATATGCACATCACGCGCTCACCTCACCTGGAGCTGCTCTGGCCACACGGTTCCGGCTGTCGCTCGCCCGCCAACGCCTGATCGCCCAGGCGCGCCAGCCGGACGGCGAGAATCTGGTTCGTCAGCACGTCGGGCGCGTCCAGCGTGACGCGCAGGTAGTTGTCCGTCAGCCCTGCGTTACGAAAGCCCTCTGGCGACGCCCCCGCCACCTGCTCCCACAGCACGGGCATCACCCGCCCGACGAAGCGTGCGTAGAAGCGCCGCCCGCCCTCATCGGAGAGCGCAAGCATTCGCGCGCTGCGCTGGCGCTTCACCTCGTCGGGCACCTGCCCGGCCATACGCGCCGCCGCCGTGCCGGGCCGCGCCGAGTAACGGAAGACGTGCAGCTTCATGAAGTCCATTTCGCGCGCGAAAGCATAGCTGGTCTCGAACTCGCCGTCCGTCTCGCCGGGGAAGCCCACGATGATGTCGGTGCTGATCGCCAGGTCAGGAATGCAGGCGCGCGCCTCGGCCACCAGGTCGCGGAAGGCGGCTTGCGTCGTGCGGCGGGCCATGCGCCGCAGCGTGGCATCGCAGCCGCTTTGCAGCGGCAGGTGCAGGTGCCGGCACAGACGCGGGTCTTCCCACAGGCGGAAGAAGTCCGGCGGAATGTCCCACGGCTCCAGCGACGACAGGCGCAGGCGAGCGATGGGCGTCCGGCTCAGCAGCGCCTCCACCAACGTTCGCAGCCCTGCGCGGTCGCCCCAATCATGCCCGTAGGACCCCAGGTGAACGCCGGTCAGCACCGCTTCCTGGTAGCCAGCCGCGGCCAGGTGCGTCACCTCCGCCACAACGTCATCCAGAGGACGGCTGCGCGCCGGGCCGCGCGCAATGGTCGTCACGCAGAACGTGCAGCGATTGTTGCACCCGTCCTGCACCTTGACGAACGCCCGCGTGCGCCCCAACGCCCCTGGCCGGAATTCGCGGGCCAGCGGCTCGCGGTCGAACGGCTCAACCTCCCCCGCCAGCCCCAGCACGAGCGGCACCAGGCGCTCCTTGTCCAGGTTGTCCACCACACGCTCGACGCCGGACAGCGCCCGCACCGCGTCCGGCGACAGGTGCGCGTAGCAGCCGGTCGCCACGACCGACGCGCTGGCGTTGGCCCGGTTCAGGCGGCGAATGATCGCGCGGCTGGTGCGCGCCGCTTCGCGCGTCACGGCGCACGTGTTGACCACGCACAGATCGGCGTCCTCAGCCGCGTCTGCCAGCGTGTGCCCGGCGCGCTCGAACTGCCTGCCCAGCGTCTCGATCTCGCTCTGGTTCAGCCGGCAGCCGGTGGACTCCAGGTAGACGCGCATTGTCCGCTCACTCCGCCATCTGGTCTGGCCCGACGATCAACAGGTCGTCGAAGGCGACCGTGACCGCGCTGCCGTCAATGGTGCCCGCTGCCAGGGTGACGCGCCCCTGGGCAAACGTCCCATCACGGTACACGTCCGTCGGCTCGTCCGTCAGGCACACGCCCAGCCCTTCCCCGTAGGCCCACATGCTGCTCTGGTTCTCACCCTTCAAGCAGAGCAGCACCCGCTCCCCATTGACGAAGAAGCGAAATTCGTCGCCCTGCCCGATCACGCGCATCTCGTTGGGCGCAGCGCCGAGCCGGATCGCGCTGGTCGTCCCCCAGTCGCTGACCTTCTCCTGCACACCATCGCGCACCTTCGCCAGCGAGTAGTAGCCATCGGCGGTGATGCAGAAGAGGTAGAAGTTGCGCTCGTCACGGTAGCGAAAGGCCACGCAATACTGGTTCTGGTCAATGGGGCCATCCAGCAGACGGGCCGTCACGCGCAGGTCGAAATCGCTGAACTTGCGATCGAGCACAGACCACACCACTTCGTCCGGCGTGCCAGAGCCATAGCGGATGACCAGCGCCCTATCCGGCGCGCCGCCGGCGTCACCGTCATCCTGAGCTTCGACCTGCACCGAATCCCGCCCCGGATAGAGGTCCCACTCGTCGTTGAACGCATCGAACGAGGTCGCGTACAGCAGTTCGCCCGGCTGCGGGCGCGGCACGGGCAACTCGTACAGCCAGCCGGTCGCCACTGCCAACCCCAGCCCCAGCACCAGCGCAGCGATCAGCCCCAGGCTGGCCGCCAGCCACGCCAGGCGGCGCAACACCGGCGTGACGGCCTGCCCGCGCCCATCGAACAGTTGCCGGAAAGCCGGGCGCGCCGTCGCCAGCCAGTACCACGCGGCCAGCACGCCCTGGACGACGAGCGCAACCGCCACCAGGCGCACGCCCAGGCTCACGTCGCTCAGCAGTTGGGCGGTCACTCCCGCTCCGGTCGCCCGATCCGCCTGCCACCAGGCGATCACGCCTGCGGGCAGGCTGAGCAGCAGGAGCGTCGCCGCCAACCGCGCCGCTGCGGGCGCTCCCCGTCGCCGCCCCCCTAATGCGCCTGCAGCCCACAATTGCAGCACACTCGCCAGCGCCAGCAGCACCGCCCCGGCCATCTGTACCTGGATGTCCTGCTCGTAGATGCTGCCAGGGCGCGTGATGCGCAGGCCGCGCGTGATGGTCACGCGCTCGAATTCCAGCGCGAACAGATAAGCCAGGATCGCCAACGCGCCCACCAGCAGCACAGCCCCGGCTGCC
>Ga0334890_1002309_pt1 | contig 22367 bp, 19 predicted proteins | sample GraSluR1_MG_3_FD_207220 | JGI IMG/M metagenome (GOLD analysis project Ga0334890, IMG submission 207220) | Sludge microbial communities from methane-producing bioreactor in Wageningen University, Netherlands - Granular Sludge_31_08-R1 | ecosystem: Engineered > Bioreactor > Anaerobic >... | reverse complement strand
GTATTCCGGGTCGTGCTTCTGGTATTTTTTGTTTGAATTTTTATGCATTCTATGTCCCTCCATTTTTTGAAGCGGACTATAGCATTTAACTTGATTTATTTCAAGATGGGGTTAATTTTGCGCTTACCTCTCAGCGTTATACGCTTCCGAAATGGTTCTCTTTAAAGTTTCTCTTTTTTCTTTAGGCAGATAATCTGCCACGTTTCTTTTCTTATGAACCTGACAACGCTGAATCAGAATATCTTTACCAAAAACTTCATCAAGAGCCTTACGCAAAGCTTTGCCTCCATCAATAATTGCAAGCTTGCATTCTGATATGCTAAACCCGCGATCCACGAGACTCTGAAGTAGATCTATGCACACCCGGCTGTTTTCAGTTGAACCTTCCCATGCCCCGAGTGCCTTTTTATTACCCTTTTTATCAATACCAAGTACTACTAGGACTGTCGTTTTTGCATAGACAATTCCGTCTATCATAATAAAGGGATACGATTCTTTAATCGGTTCATTTCTCCAAGCTTCAAGTTTTTCTTGAGTCTTCGCAATAAAGTTTCTGCTTACTGTACTTTTTGAATTGGAATAAGGCTCCATTCCAGTAATGGCGGTTCCTAATGATCGCTTGTATTTCCGCGTGGATACACCTATAATCATCTGTTCCATCTGCCGGTGTGAAAGTAGTTCCTTGTCCTTATAGCGGGTTATTGATTCTATTTCCTTTTCTTTACTGTTCTTTATATTTCTAACCCTTGAATGATTTACAGGTATTTTCTGCCCACCAAGTATTACAGGTGTTTTTTTAGAACTCCAACGAGTAAATTCCCTGTTGTTAATATGCTTATATCTTTCTCCACATATTGCCGTTATTTCATTCTCAATAATTTCAAGATATGATTCTATTCCAAGTGAAATAACTTTTTCTATTAACGAATTATGGATCTCTTCTTTGATTCCTTTTTCTGATGATGTTGTAATTCCTTCTTGCTTTTTTCTTCCTTGTTTTTTAACCTTCATAGTGGTATCTCCTTTTGTTTAAATTGCATAGGTGCATTATTTCATAATGCACCGGGAGATGCCACTCAATTTACAACATCATTTGGGACAAAATCAAATGAACAACTATCAAGCTTTCTTTTCAATCTTAAACCTGAATTTATTAATTACAGTGGCTTTATGAAAATTGAACGCATGTGGGTTGAAAAAAGATGTCATAATATTGAATTACTCAGGATACTGACTCACTGCTACACAATTTTAGATCAATTATTAAATGATGCTACTGAACAACTTGGATCAAAAAAAATTTATCCGAAATCTTTTGTCGCTCAACAGTTAAACTTTCATGAATTATTATTAATAAGTGATCATAAATTACCTAAAAATTTTAAAGATTTTCAAGAGAATAGAATTATTTGGTATAAGCTACCAGAATTTGAACCTGTAGAACTAATTGATATTCAAATAAATAGAGATGAATCTATAAAGGATTTATTAAAATCGCGTTATGGTTTTATGCCAAAACGTTTAGATCCCTCTGGTTCCTTGAAAGAAAAAGTAGATTATCAAGCTGACATTGCAAAAAGAATATTAAAAGTTGACAAAAAATATTTAAGCACATTATTATTATTCGATAAAAATTGTAATTTAGACATTAGGCATATGGATTTTATAGATATTACTGATAAATATCTTCTTTGGGATAAAACTTATAAATATATAAAAGAAAATTTTATTAAAGAATTAATTTTTTCATATGAAATATGGGTTGCTAACCCTAATAAGATAACTAACAACATAGATTCATTAAACAAACTTCCTGACACCGAAAAATCTGAAGCTCTTATGATAATCGGTTGTAACTATAAAAATGAATTCATCAGCAAAATTGTTACATTTACACGATCAAATGACGAAATAATTTTTTCAGAAGAAATAATTAGTCATGAATGTAATGTAATTTTTATTTTACCTGTTTTGGAAATATGGAATGGCTGGAGAAAAATTGGATTATTATAGTATCAATTAGTTATAAAATCTACTTTATAATTGCCTACGCCGTCCATGGCTTCGGTACATTGGTTGCTAAAAAGCTGTTCGACTTCAGCTAACTTATAGAAGTCTTGAATATATTTCCCTTTGACAATTATATGCTATATTTGCTAATATTTTACTATAAACGCTTGTAATCAATTGCACCTCAAGTCAAAAATTAAAAGTGCCTTCACATAACCAAGGGATTTTTAATTTTTGACTTGAGGGTGACTATATCGCTTTAGATAACAACATCGGATCGCCCCGGGAACGTTGTGTGCAATTGCCCCGCTACCATTTTAGCAAATATTTTCCTTCAACCAGCAAACAAATTGATCAATCAAAATTTTTTCAATTTTCAATAAAATTGTTGACTTAAAAGCCACATTATATATTTTAATGTTATATTCTGTATGCTTTACACAAATATTGATTTTAAATGGGTTTTATTATGATTATAGACTTCACAATTCGAAATTATTTATCAATTAAAGATGAAATCTGCTTAAGCTTTTTGTCTAATAAAAAAAAAGCAACTAATGAAGTTAAAATTATTCCTGTTGATAATGGCAAATACAATCTTTATTCTTTCTGTGCGATATATGGTCCAAACGCTTCCGGTAAATCAAATATTATTAAGGCATTATTAGACTTTATTGGTTTTATTCTAAATTCTCATCGTTTAGATTTAGATAAAACAATTCCTTCTTATAAACCATTTAAATTAGACAAATATAATTTATCACAACCGATATGTTTTGAAATCGAATTCATTATAAGTAATATTAGATATATTTATGCTATTGAATTTAATGAAAAGGAAGTATTAAAAGAAGAAATGAATTTTTTTCCTGAGGGGCGCAAAGCAAATTTGTTCCAGCGAAAAATAAATAAAGAGATAAAATACGGGAACTATTTTACTGGCGAGAAAAAGTCGATAGAGACATTTTTATTACCTAATAGATTATTGCTATCTGTAGCAGCAAATTCTACAAATGATTTATTAAAACCAATTTATAGATTTTTCCGTGATATAATTAATATACATGTACGAATGGATTCTTCGTTGAAACCTTTCCATAGCACAACTTTAGAATTAAGGGATAATAAAGATAATTTTAAAAATTTATTGTATAAAATGCTAAAGGCAGCTGATCTTAGTGTTGCTGATATTAAGCTAATTGAAGATAAGCAGGTTTATGAAAAATTAAAAATTCCAGATAATGTCCCTGAGGAAATACGGAAACGTATTATTGATGACTTTAGATTCAAACCCTATCTTGGGCATCCCGTTTTTAATAAAGGGAAACTCACAAATGAAATAGAATATTTTAACTTAGAAAAAGAAGAATCAACTGGTACAATTAAAATGTATGATATAGCTGGTGAAGTTTTAAACGCCTTGAAAAATGGTCATATATTGATTATTGATGAGTTCAACAGTGGCTTACATCCTTTATTAAATAAGTTTCTAGTAGATCTATTTATAGATCCAAATATAAATAGAAATAATGCACAATTATTAATATCAACTCATGATACATGTGTACTAGATTTGCAGTTATTAAAAAGAGAGCAAATTTGGTTTACGGATAAAACTGAATACGGTTCAACTGAATTATTTTCTTTGGATGAATTTGATAAAAATTTAATCAGAGATAATTCGAAATATTCAAAATTTTATCTTGATGGAAGATTTAAAGCAGTGCCTTCACCAAATACAGACGATTTATTAGACGGATTATTTTAATGCCTAAGAAACGAAAAAAACCAGGCACAAGAAGACTTGAAAAAAGATTATTTATCATTTGCGAAGGTATGAAAGATAAATCTGAAAGTGCATATTTTAAATCTTTCATTAAGAGTTGTAAATTTAAAGGTGATAAAGTCGAAGTAAAAGTAATTGATACAAATAAAAATACTGGCAAAGAATTAGTAAAAGAAGCTAAAAATTGTAAAAAAGAATTCCCAGATGATATTGCATGGGTTGTTTATGATAAAGACGGTTACACAAAGCATCCAGAAACTTTCGACATGGCAAAAAATAATAATATTAAAATAGCCTTTTCGTCAATATCATTTGAATATTGGATATTGATTCATTATGAATATACAAGTAGACCTTTTGAAAAAAGTGAAAATATAATATCATATTTAAATAGTAATAAATATATTTCTTACACGAAGGCTTCTACAGATATATATATGAAAACTAAATCATTGATGAATACTGCATTGGCAAATGCTAAAAATATAAAAGATTATCAAGCGAAAGGAAATTCAGTGGGTACACCGGTTTACAATTTTAATCCTTATACAAATATTGATGAATTAATTGAAGAGATTATTGAATTACAAAATATATAGAATTCAATTCATGTTCATCATATTTTTTTTTAAATTATTAATGTATATAGGAAGAGCGGGCTAACTGCACTTAACCTATAGAAGTCTTAACGTAGCTGCCGTAAAAACACCGCTAAGTTTCATTAGCGGTTTAGCAAGATACAAGATATAGTCTTAGATAATCTGATTAATGATCCACGAAATTGCGAGATTAAAAATCAATCCTACTCAGAGTACTTATATCCGATAATATATTTAATCCATTATAAATTAAAAAGTTGTAAAAAATCATTTAAGTTAATATCGAAATATTAACTTAAATAGATCAAGGACACTTCACCAGGGAGTCCAGCCAATGAAAAAGATAACAGAAATAAAATTACGAAGAATAGCTAATCTACTGGTATATTTTGCTAAACATTCAACAGAATTGAGTATTGCTGTTGAACAGGCAGAAGATGAAATTTCAGCCATCCATATGGCAATAGCATCATGGTATGCAGGAGGCCGCGCAATGGTTGCCACATCCTATCCCGGATATAGAAATTGAAAAAAATTTTATCAAGTAAATTCTGTCGTAAATGAAAGAAAAGCGTTAAAGTTAAGAAAATTATTGAATTATTCCGGCCCCTTTCGTATTTTGTATTTAATAAAATTGTGAAAATTGAAACTAACCAGGAAATAAATATCATGAAAATTACAGCAAAAACAAACGGAGCGGATGCTCTTAGAATGTCAAAGAGTGTTGCGGAAGTATTTAACAGCTACAACCTTCACTGCGCAAAGTGTAAAGGTATCGGCGGGGAGTCGATTGAAAAAATTGCATTTAATTCAGGACTTGATCTTAAAACTTTTCTTGATGATTTAAATCGGGCTCTTAATTAGGGCTGTTATTTGAAAGGGACCATCAGAATTATTGCAGGGAGCATGCGGGGCAGAGCAATCCCCTTTGACAATAAAAAATTCTCTGATGCTGATGTTACACCTCAGAAGGTAAAGGGTGCTCTCTTCTCTATGCTTGGTGAGGGACTCTACGGGAAGTTTTTTGTAGATCTATTTTCCGGTTCAGGGCAGATGGGGATGGAAGCATTAAGCAGAAATTGTTCCTCTGTTGTATTCTGTGAAAAAGATAAAGAGAGGTTTACCTTTATAAAGAAGACTGTCCATGCTGCAGGGCTTGCGGAAAAATCGGTACTCTTGAATATGGATTATGAGTCTGCATTAAAATCGATTTCTGCATCAGGGATAAAGGCGCATATTGTTTTTATTGACCCGCCTTATGCAAAGTCGGGGGAGGAAGTTCATCAATACAGCAGAATTCTGGAAAATATTTCAAACTCCGGAATATTAGCAGATGATGCAATTGCAGCAGTTCAGCATTTTTCCGGAAATATTCTTCCTGAAAAAATTTCTCGTTTCTCAAGATCCTCCCTTAAAAAATACGGAACAACCTCAATTTCATTTTACAGATTTAATTGAAACTTTCAGCCCCTTTAAAGCAGATATAGCGTTTAGAAATGACAGAGGCACCTCAGTCTTAAGATCATGGTAAGCGAATGCTATATATCTGCTGTAATTAGTATAATCAGGCCGGGTAGGGTCAACCAGATGCCATCTCCCGTTATAATAAACCTCAAGCCACATGTGATATACAAAAATATTCTTTTCACCCATAAACTCATCTGCCAAAATCATCCCTGTCACACCTCGTGCTGGAATTTCCGCTCCGCGGTAAATGGCTGCTGCCAAAACAGCATGTTCAGTACAATCCCCGGTACGGTTTTTCATAATCAATGGTGCAGGAATAAGGGGTATGCCGGTTGTTTTGTTCTTAATATGATTGTAGACAAACCGGGAAACAGCATTTACACGATCCGATAAATTTTTGAATTCCATAGCTTTCTTTTTAATCAATGCATCATCAGTTCTCAATAGGGGTGTGTTTGTCAGATGCTGTTTCAGATCACCACTGTCCCGAAGATGTATTTCACCTGAAATTATTTCTGTTACTGTTGAATTATTATTTCTTGAAACTGATATAATTTTCTGATTAGCTGTGGCAGGGAGTGTAAAGTCTCTGTCTTTGTAGGTAATCGTGTAAGTGATCTGTTTACGGTTAAGGAGATCCGCTGAGAAGTTCTCAGGCTTAACAATGAAGGATGATGGCGGTAATGATATAAGAGGATTCTGCAGCAGAATAATCGCTATAATCATCAGAGCAGCTTTTTTGAGACTGTTACCTGTTCCCGGTTTCATTGTACCCGTACCAGCTCAAAAACATTGTTGAGCATTTTTATTACAGCTTTTTCCATTACACCTTCATCATTAAGGTACATGTCAACAATCTTGAGCTGTTCAACTCTCTGCTTGACATGGATAAGGTCCAGTTCCTCTGACCCGATTTTAACTTTTTCACGTCCTGCCACATCTACAATAACAAGTATAGTGCTGTCCATTTCAACTGAGGGTTCATATATCTGCGCTTCGATTCGGGTTCCTTTTTTAAATCCTGATTTCATCAGCTCTTTAAAAAAGAAATTTCCATCGAGTATAAAGGGTGATTCCATATTGATAACAGTTTCATAACCATCTGATTTAAGCTTTATATTATTCCCTTCGAAAAGAGCAATCCTGCTTACTTTCTGGCTTATTCCCGATGATGAGTCTTTGATTGTATTATATGTCTCAAGTTTTACAGGTTTAAAATCTTTTGTTTCTGTAACTATCTGCAGGGTTGTATTTTCCATTGTACCCATTTTAAGAGACATTTCATTTTTAGTAATATATAAATCATCAGTCTCATCAATAATAACAAAAGCAGTACCGGCTTTAATGCCATTAACAATCAGATCGTATGTCCAGGCCCCTTCCGGAATAGATTGAGGATTCGACTTGCAGGAAATTAAAAGCAGTGTTGTAAGAATTATTAAACCAAGTTTTTTCATTTTACTTTTCCTTATTTTTAAAATGCTCATAACCCTTTATCATGGGGACCCATTCCTTTCCTGATCGGAAGTAAACTTCGCCGCAATCAGTAATTTCCCCTATAAGGGATATGCCTTCAATATTATCTATCATCTTAGCTGAAGTAAAAAGGAGCTCATATTCCTCTCCGCTTGAGAGGGCATACTCAATATGGTCTCTCCCTCTTTTTGCGCAGTAATTTTTCAGTTCTTTATGAACAGGGAGAGAGTCGCAATTAATCTTAAAGCCTTTATTGCTCTCAGCACAGATATGTTTAATATCTGAAATTATCCCGTCAGATATATCGATCATGGCATTTGGAGTGAAGGTGTCAATTACAGTTTTATAATTTTCAGCAGGGGAGGGGCGAAGATGTTTTTTTATGAGGCCGGGGAATTGATCAGGGGAGAGTCTTTCCTGCATAATTTCCAGGCCCCCTCTTGAGCGGCCTGTGTCGCCGGTTATATATAAATAATCACCCGCTTGTGCCCCGCTTCTGTAAACCGGGTTTTCTGTTTCGCCGTAAATAGAAATGCTGATTGCCGGTTCACTGCCGCGGGAAATATCTCCACCTGCAATTACAGTATTAAATTTCCCTGCACATTCTGTCATCCCCAGATATAATTCATCAATATCCTCATCTTCCATGCTGTCAGGTATAACCAGAGCTGATAGTGCGAGTATGGGGCTCCCCCCCATTGCAAGTATATCGGAAATATTGGCTGCCACGGCTTTATATCCGATGTCACGCCATGAGCAGAAGGAGGTGTTGAAGTGTATATTGTTAACGCTTATATCTGTTGAAAAAAGACCATACTTCTTTTCAGATATTCTGTAGACAGCACAATCATCCCCGATCCCTTTAACAAGGCCGGGGAGGGGATTGCCTGTTTCAGCAATTTTTTTAATTCTTTTGATCAGGTCCCATTCACTGTTTATCATTTTCAACTCTTTCCGGAATGTTGGACTTAAAAGTAAATCCTTCCAAACCCTTTTCCCCCTGTCCCCCAAAGGGGGCACGAGTTATTTATTATCACTCTGATAATTTTTTTTTACATTCCTTTAACTATTTCAATAACATTTAATATATCTTTATCTTTAATTCGTAAGGTTTGAATTTCAATACTCTTTTTTTTGATACCATAATATTGTTACTCAAATCTTATGTAAGTTCAACAACATAAGAAGGTGTTCTAAAACTTTAAATTCATTAACTTCCTCAAAATTTTACTTATACGTGCCCCCTTCAGGGCGCCCTCTGAACTGAGCTCGTCGAAGTAAGCACAGCGAAGAAGTACCCTTTGGGGGACAGGGGGCTGACTCAGGTAGATTCGGTGAAAAAATAATATTATTACTTCTCCCGGAAATTCGTAAAGAGCCTGATTTTATTCACAGTATTTTTTATAGCAGTATTCAATCCGTTTTTGAATTTTTTCATGTCCTATAACTGGTAGAGCAGTATCCAGATCAGGCCCGCTGAGTCTCCCTGTTACCATTGCTCTAATGGGGTGAAACAGCTTCTTCCCCTTGTGTTCACATTGCGCTTTTATCCCTTCAGCCAGGCTCTGTGAAATATTCTCCCTGTCTATTGATGAGAAAATATCCATTGCGATTCTGATAATATCTTTTGAATAGTCCTCCTTAAGGAGTGCATCTGCAGCTTCATCCGGCATATTTACATCATTTAAAAATATCCCTGCAAAGTTATTTATATCAGAAAGAATTTCGCAGTTTTTTGTAAGTGCGGAAACTATTGTATTTAATGTATCACTGTCTAGATCATCAATGTGAAATCCCCCCTCTGCAAGATAGGGGCGGAAAAGTTCAACCAGCTCAGGAAGGGGCTTGCTCTTTAAATAATGGCTGTTCATCCATTTGAGTTTCTGAAAATCAAAAATCGCAGCGCTTTTTCCTATTTTTGAAATATCGAACTGTTTAATAAGTTCATCCTGCGAAAGGATTTCATCACCCGATTCTGTGGCCCAACCCAGGAGTCCCAGATAATTCATAAGGGCTTCAGGGAGGTATCCCTCCTTCCGGTAAAGGTCAACTGAGGTTATTCCGTGGCGCTTGCTCAGCTTTTTTTTGTCATTACCCATTATAAGGGGCATGTGGGAATACTCAGGAACCGGAAGATCAAGAGCCTTTGCTATAATTATCTGCTTTGGAGTATTTGACAGATGGTCTTCACCGCGCACTACATGGGTAATACGCATAAGTGTATCATCTATTATTACAATATAATTGTAAACAGGATCACCATCTGACCTTACAATAATAAAATCCCCGCCGATATGGCTGCTGTTGAATGAAACTGTACCTTTTATACCATCGTCAAAGGAGATTATTTCATTTTCAGGAACTTTAAACTTAACAGTAAAAGATTTCCCTTCTGAGGCAAGTTTATCCTGCTGCTGCAGGGTGAAATCACGGCATCTGTCAAGAAATGGTCTGTTCTCTTTTACAGCCTTTTCCTTATCCTCCTCAACTTCCTCCCTGGTACAGAAGCATTTGAATGCAGCTCCTCTTTCCAGAAGCTTTCCGGTATATTCCCTGTATATATCATATCTTTCAGACTGTCTGTAGGGACCGCAATCTTTTATCATGTCGGGCCCTTCTGTCCATTCAATACCGAGCCATTTTAAATCTTCCAGTATGGAAATTTCAGATTCAATTGTGCTTCTCTCTTTGTCTGTATCTTCAATTCTGATTAAAAAATCTGCATTATGTTTTTTAGCAATAAGGTGGTTTATTACAGCTGTTCTTGCGTTTCCTATATGAAGAAATCCTGTTGGGCTTGGTGCGAATCTGACTCTCATGTGCGACTCCTTTAATTATATCATGGTTGGCTGAAGTTCCTATATTAAAGGTGGAAGATTTATTGCAAGGAAAAAATTTTTTATAAAAAATGGATAACATTGAAGTGGTAGAATTTTGTGGGTAAAGCCTGTCATTCCGGCCGAAGTGTCAACGTAGTGCCGGAATCTCCTGAAAAAATCAAGAGTTATGAGATTCCCGCCTGCGCGGGAATGACAACACCCATAAAAATATATTGTTATCAGGTGACATTATTAAAATTATGCTAAATTAGATGAATACTGCTATAATTTACTTGAATAAAAAAAAGTGAATGGTGAAATGACTTTTGATTCGATATGTATTGTTTTAATAAAAATTTTATCAGGGTAATAATATGAGCGAAGTACCTGTAAATGTGAATGAAACTGAAAATTCCAGAAGCAATTTTATCAAGGAAAGGATAAAAGAGGATTTAAGGAATAATAAAAATAGCGGCCTTGTTGCAACCAGGTTCCCCCCGGAACCTAACGGCTATCTGCATATAGGGCATGCCAAATCTATCTGTCTTAATTTCGGGCTTGCAAATGAATTTAAGGGAACCTGTAATCTCAGGTTTGATGACACGAACCCCTCCAAAGAGGAAACCGAGTATGTTGATTCTATTATGGCTGACGTTAAATGGCTGGGGTTTGACTGGGCGGATAGGCTCTACTATGCTTCGGACTATTTTGAAAAACTTTATGAACTTGCCTGTGTGCTTATTAAAAAGGGTAAAGCCTATGTCTGCGAACTGACTCCTGATGAAATGAGGGAGTATAGAGGAACCCTTACGAAACCGGGTAAGGAGAGCCCCTACAGAAACCGGACTGTTGAGGAGAATCTTGATCTTTTTTCCAGAATGAGGGCCGGTGAATTTGCTGATGGTGCAAAAACTCTCAGGGCCAAGATTGATATGGCTTCAGGGAATATTGTAATGAGGGATCCGGTAATTTACAGGATACAGAGGGCTCATCACCACAGAACCGGTGACAAGTGGCTCATCTATCCCATGTACGATTTTACCCACTGCCTGTCAGATTCTATTGAAGGAATTACCCACTCTATATGCACCCTGGAGTTTGAAAATAACCGGCCCCTTTACGACTGGGTAGTAAATGAAACGGAGGTTGAACATAAACCTCAGCAGATTGAGTTCGCAAGACTTAATCTTACATATACAGTTATGAGTAAAAGAAAGCTTCTTGAACTGGTTAATAAAAAAATAGTAACAGGCTGGGATGATCCAAGGATGCCCACAATCTGCGGTCTCAGAAAAAGGGGCTATACCCCTGAAGCGATCAGGGACTTTGCTGAGAGGATAGGTGTTGCCAGGAGCGACAACATGGTAGATATTGCAATGCTTGAACATTGCATAAGGGAGGACCTGAATAAAAAAGCCCCCAGGGTTATGGCTGTCATCGATCCATTGAAAGTGATAATAGATAATTATCCGGAAAATCAGGTGGAGTATGTTGAAGCTGTAAATAATCCTGAGGATGAATCTGCCGGTGTAAGGGAGATGCCTTTTTCACGGGAACTCTGGATAGAAAAATCCGATTTTATGGAGAATCCCCAGAAGAAGTTTTTCCGTTTATCACCCGGAGCAGAAGTGAGATTCAAGCATGCATATTATCTTACCTGTACAGGTATAGTAAAAAATATAAATGGTGAAGTTGTTGAGGTTCACTGTAATTATGATCCTACAACAAAAAGAGGCTGGTCCGATGACGGCCGTAAAGTTAAGGGTACTATTCACTGGGTATCTGCGCAGCATGCTTTAAAAACTGAAGTGAGATTTTATGAACATCTTTTTATAAAAGAAAATCCCGATGATCTTGCGGAGGGTCAGGATTATAAAGATCTGATCAATCCTGAATCTTTAGAGGTTAAGGAGTGCTGGATTGAACCTCATGTTTTAAACCTCAAACCGGGCGATAAGGTACAGTTTGACAGAACAGGTTATTTCTGTGTTGATTCTGATTCAATTTCGGGGAGGCCGGTTTTCAACAGGACTGTTTCCCTTAAAGACTCCTGGGCAAAAATAGTTAAAAACGAGGGGCGATAATCTCTGCAGATACTATTTAATCGATTGGCCTATTGCATCAAGGAGTTCCGATAACTGGTAAGGCTTCTGGAGAAACCCGGAAATTTCATTCTTTTTAAATCTTTTGGTAATATCATCAGGGCTGTAACCGCTGCTTATTATAACCGGTACATTCGGGTTGATTTTAAGCAGTTCTTTCAGCACCTCCTCTCCATCAAGGTCGGGCATTGTTAGATCAAGAATCACACATGAAAGGATGCTGCTTTTTTCCTGAAATATCTGGATCCCCTCTTCCCCATTTGCAGCCGTAAAGGATGTATGTCCGGCGATTTTAAGCATTCTTGTTGCCAGGGTTCTTATATAATCCTCATCATCAATTATCAGAACCTGAAGTTTTGCTGTATTATTCTTTATCTCTGATGGTTCTTCCATAGTCTCAATTTTTATTTCAGGTTTGAATGTAACAGGAAGATATATAATAAAAGTTGTCCCCTTATCTTTCTCACTTTGAAGTTTAAGAGCGCCATGGTGTCCTTTTATAATTCCAAGAACAGCAGCAAGGCCAAGTCCTCTTCCGGTAAATTTAGTTGTAAAAAAGGGATCAAATATCTGTTTAATCTGTTTCTGTTCTATGCCGCAGCCTGTATCAGATATCTCCAGTGCAATATATTTACCCGGCCTGATCCCGTTACCGATAGTCAGTTTTTCCATTGAGGTTCCATCAATTTCTTCGACATATGTGGAAATTTTAATCTCTCCCCTGTTGTTACCTATAGATTCAGATGCATTAACTATAATGTTCATTACAACCTGTCTTACCTGAGTGGCGTCACCCTCAAATAAAGGGAGATCTTTATTTAAAAAGTAAAGGAGGTCTACTTTTTTAGAAATGGAAGTTCCCAGAAAACTGCTCATCTCCTGCACAAGCTCATTGATGTTGATAGGTTCAACAAGAAACTTTCCTCTTCCTGAATAGGCGAGCATCTGGTTGGTCAGTTCACTGGCGCGTTTTGCGGCTTTTTTAATATCAAGGAGTTTGCTCTGGAGCTTCAGATTTTCCGGCATCTCATAAAGTAGTATATCTGTATTACCTATCACACCCATAAGCAGGTTGTTGAAATCGTGTGCAATCCCCCCTGCAAGGATACCCAGACTTTCAAGTTTCTGAGCCTGCTGCATCTTCTGTTCAAGTTTAAGACGTTTCTCTTCAGACTCTTTCAGATCAGTTATATCTGTTACAGATCCGGAAACACGGACAGGGCTTCCATTGTCATTATATTCCGATATTTTACCTCTTGAGAGGAACCACCTGTATTTTCCGTCAGGGAGTCTCAGTCTGTATTCATCAACATAATATTCCTTTTTCCCTTTCAGATGGTCTACCATAGCCTTAAGGGACTGAGGCAGATCATCATGATGCAGATATTTACCCCATTCACGCTGAACATTGCTGAGAATATGCATATCAAATCCGAGAAGATCTGTCATTGCTTCATTAACAGTTAATGAGTCCTCCGGGATGTCGTAATCCCATAATCCGATTACTCCGTTCCGGATGGCAATATCGAGCCGCTCCCACATACGGTTCAATTCCTGTTCAGCCTCAAACCTCTCTGTTTCATCCCTTCCGGAAACAAAAATAAGCCCTCTTTCCTTGAACGAAATTACATTCCATCTGATTATCCGGTAGTTGCCGTTTATGTGTCTGTATCTATTGGTAATAATCAGCGTCCTGTCCGATTCATTGAGCCTCTCTCTTGCTTCAAGTGTTTTGGGGAGATCATCGGGATGTATAATAAGGTCTCTGTTGCTGTTAATCAGCTCTTCCATGCTCCACCCCAGCGCTGCTGTCCAGGCTGGATTTACCTGTCTGATTATACCGTTAAACTCGAAAATTCCAAGGAGGTCGCCTGAGTAATTGAAAAACAGATCCCTTTCAAACATTGATGAACGGAGCTCACTTATATCTTCAACAAAAGTTACAAGATACTCCTCACCTGTATATTTATTAATTGTTTTATTGTAATAGACATTAACTATGGCAATTGTTCCATCTTTTCTGACCCCTTTCTGTTCCGGCAGGTATAGGGTATTTTTTGAATCAATATTTTTCAGGGTCTCATCACGTACATTTTCATCTTTATAGAGGCTGTGTGTGTTGTTCAGACTTTTGATGAAATCCTCTTCGGAGTCATACCGGAATATTTCTGTAAAAGCCTTATTAACATTGTGAACAGACCCGTCAAATCCGGACTGGATAATGCCAAAAGGGGCGTTGTTGAATATTGTACGATACTTATATTCATTTATCTTCAGTCTGCTGTTTATTTCTTCGAGCTCAGCCTGATTTCTCTGCAGTTCATCCATCATTGCAGCCATCTCTTCATTCTGAGCTTCAGATTCCTCATAGAGGGCTTCAATTTCTTCTGTTCTTGATTTTAGTTCCTCTTCCAGGTTTTTCTGTGTATTTATATCAAGTATAATACCTTCAAACGTAACAGGTTTGTTTTTCTTTATTTTTGTAACCCTGCCATTGAGGTATAACCAGAACCAGCTACCTTTAGATGTTTTAATACGAAACTCAATTTCAACTTCCTTCTCATTCCGGTTAGTCAGGAAATTGTTAATTTTTTCTTCAAAAGTAATTTTATCCAGGGGGTGAATAATCTCTTTTATAAAGCTGAATTGTTCCTTTCCTGGTATATTGTAGCCGATTTTTTTATACCAGAAATCGGTTGCTTCAAATCTATTGGAGGATAAATTCCATTTCCAGATTCTGATTTTGCTGTCGGAAATTCTGTCAAGATCATCAGAACCTGAGAGGAGTTTGTTAATTTTATTTATAAGATATTTCATCAGTTTAAAGGTTCAATCCTGTTATTTCATTATTGTACAGTAAAATTTAATATTTACTAAAAAAGAATCGGGGTATGATTAGGGCCTGATTAAAGAGAGTTATATGGGAATTGAAAAGAATGTTCAATATCATGTCTTAATTACCAGGCTTTATAACTTGTGCTCCCATTGTGGACAGGGGGCAATTCTCTTTAATAATCATAAAGGTTGGCTGAAGGTCTTCCTGTGACTATCTCGTCACTGTCTCTTTCAATACGGTTTACTATCTGCTGCAGTTTATCCTTTACTGCTTCTGAAAACATGACTTCATCACATCTCATGCATTTATAGGCTGGCACATTTTCCAGAATGAATGAAAAATTTTTTTTACTTGTCCGGTATGTACTTTTCCCTTCAATGAGGACTCCGCCGCATTTACACTGCATATGATTCTCCATATAAAAATGTTAGTGTTAAGTATAATGTTTTACAGCAATTATTCCTAATGATTTTTTTAGTGCAATCATGATATTGTCCATATCCCCGCCACCTGCGGCATCGGGGTTATTAGAGCATTTTATTACAAAGAAAAGCCAAGGAATTGACACTGACTTTTTTTAGTAATTATCAGATATTTGTTACTATTTTTACAGGCTGAAAAAAAAACAAGGACTTTTTATCGGGGAATTACATATTCATGGAGTCTGCATAGTAATGAGATTTTACTATGCAGACTGTATAAAACTTCTGTTGAAAGCATGGATCAAACTATTGCGGATAGCGTATATTTTCTATAATCTGAAAACGGATATAGTCTGTTTAAGATTCTCAGCAAGAGCTGCCAGATTTTCAGAGCTCCCTGCCAGTTCTTCAGATCCCCCTGCTATTGTCTGTGACATCTCATTGATGCTGCTTATTGAAGACACAATTTCACTTACAGCTATTTTATGCTCACCTGTAGAACTTGCAATTTCATCAGACATTGACCGTACCTGTTCAATGTTGGAACTTGCATTATCATTTATTTCTTTCTGCCGGACCATCTGATCATTAATAATAGCAATTTTTGTGTCAATTTCATTAACACCGGATATTATTTTATCAGTAGCTTCGGTCGATTTTTTAACCGCGTCAAAGCCTGCCTGAATTTCATTGTTGTTAAGGCTTATGAGCTTTTCTATTTCTTTTATACTTGATGCTGTCTGGTCAGCGAGCTTCGACACTTCATCTGCTACAACAGCAAACCCTTTCCCTGCATCACCGGCTCTTGCTGCTTCTATAGCAGCATTCAGTGAAAGGAGGTTAATCTGTTCTGAAATTTCCCTTATTATGTTAACAATCTTAGTCATGTCTTCCGAGCTTTGAGAAACATTGATCATGCTTTGATTCATGGTGGCCATTGAGGTGGCTCCGCTATTTGCGTCATCTGCAATCAGTTTAGACAGATCCGCTGCTTCGCTGACTGTTCCATATACCTGATTAATACTGGTGGACAGTTCTTTCAGTATAGTCACCAGTTCAATAAGTTTTTCATTCTGATGATCCGATCCTTCAGCTATCCGGTCCATACCTGCAGAAATTTCTTCTGTAGTTGCAGTTATTTCTTCAGCCGATGCTGCCTGACCCTGCACATTGCTCGAAAAGGATACAGTCGATACAGAGAGTTCTTCTGAAGAAGAGGAGAGCTCGTTTGAGACATCGCGGATTTTTTCTATCATGGTTGTCAGGTTTTCTCGCATTCTGGTTGTTGCAATTGCCATTTCCTGAATTTCACCATGATATTTCTCGGAACCATGAATTTTAGATGCTTCATCAAAATTGAAGTCGGAAATTTTGAGAACTACGTCTTTTATACTTAAAATAGGTCTGGCGATTTTGCGTCCGAAATAAATCCCGGCGAAAATAAAACAAATAATAAGAAATGCAGTGAATCCTGCTACTGAAAGAATATTTTTTATTAAGGCATCTTTAAGGGCTTGTTTTTCAACAGCTACTTTTTCATCAATATCATCAACATAGTTTCCGGTTCCTACAGACCATCCGAATGGTTCAAAAAAAAGTGAGTAACCTCTCTTCATCAATGCTTCTGTCTGTCCCAGTTTAGGGAACCAGTAATCGGTGAAACCTCCGCCCGGCTGTTTTGCAGCAGCAATAATCTCCTGAATAATGTAAGCTCCCTTAGTATCCTGAAAATTTATTCTATTGGTACCTTCAGTTTTAGTGCCGTACAGAACCACGTTTACCCCCTGTTCTGTATCAGCCCAGAAATAGCCTTCCTTGTCATATCTGAGCTCTCTGAGAAGATCCGCGCCGAGTTTTTTTGCCAGGTCCTCGGTGAATTGACCTGCTTCCTTCATTTTGTTAATCTGACCAAGCATGCTTACTGCAACTTCAACCTGTGTACGTATAACTAAATCGTAGTTATCCCGTAGAATTCTATCAGTATTTGCAATGGTATTTTTATTTTGTTCAATTATATTATATATAAAAAATGACATAACCGATAAGGAAGATATTATACTTATAGTGACAATTATAAAAATCAGTTTTAAAGTTAGTTTCATGAAGTTCCTCCACTCTATTATTTAAAAATTTTATTAAGAATATATATTAGTGTCAACAAGAAATTGAAATTGTTCATCTTTTAAACTTGCTTATCTGCAGAAATCGGGTGACTGGTATTTATTGCCTCGAATTTTTATTCTTTATTTCTTTATTGACACAAAATTCTTTCTTTCTGAAAGTCTTAGTAACTTCAGTTAAGGAAATTATTCAATGATTATTTTATCATATTTAATACTCGGTTCTGTTGTGGGAGTACTGGCAGGTCTTCTCGGAGTTGGCGGCGGACTTATTATTGTACCGGTATTGACTTTCATGTTTACAGCACAGGGGATACCATATGAGCATATACTCCATCTTGCCCTTGGTACTTCATTGGCAACTATTGTTTTTACATCATTTTCCAGTATCAGATCTCATCACAAGCGGGGGGCTGTTATCTGGCCTGTTGTTTTGAAAATTACTCCAGGTATTATTCTTGGCACATTTAGTGGAGCATGGATTGCTTCACGCTTATCAACAGATTTTCTTAAAGTTTTTTTTACTTTTTTTCTTTTTTATGTGGGACTCCGGATGCTTCTCGGTGTAAAATCGAAGCCTTCAAGGGAAGTACCCGGGACTGCCGGAGTATCCGGAGCCGGAGTTATTATAGGCATGTTATCAAGTTTTGTCGGTATCGGCGGCGGAACTCTATCTGTGACCTTTCTTAACTGGTGTAATGTTACTATGCATAAAGCTATTGGCACATCCGCTGCTATCGGTTTCCCAATTGCAGTAACAGGGGCAGTGGGGTATGCATTAAATGGATTATCAGCTGCAGGTTTGCCGGATGATGCCTACGGGTATATTCATCTTACTGCACTTGCAGGTATTGCATCTATAAGTATTCTTACTGCTCCTCTCGGGGCCAGGCTTGCGCACTACCTGCCAGTGGATAAACTTAAAAGGATATTTGCATTGCTGCTTCTTCTACTCGCTTTCCGTATGGCCTGGAGTCTGTTTTAATTAAAATCTATATTATTATATCTGATTATCAGAAGGAGGGGGAATGGTAAAACCATTAAACGAGTTTGGAGGATGGCTGAAGATTTGTCAGCTCATAAATGTTTTTTCTTTAATTTTAGTTATGCTTTATTTTTTATCTGCTTTATATTATGCCGCAGGTGCCTTCTCTTCGAAAATTCCATTTACTGATGAGTTGAAACTTTCAACTGTATTTATGGTCACACTTTTTCCTTTATTGTTTTATTATACAGTAAAAATACTGAAATCACTCACGATCCAATCTCCACATATACCGGATGAAATATCAGGATACATCAGAAATATAATGATATTCTCTGTTATAGCAGGAATCGTGGAAGTTACTTACTTAAAGTCATCACCGGATATGATTCAACAGGCTTACGATCTTTTCAGATCATTAATTCAGCCCATAATAATGAATTTAATCTGGCTGCTGTATTTTAGAAAATCTGTTAGAGTAAAAGAATTCTACGGGAAGAATGCTGCATCTTAAACAGAAACGCGATTAAGATGATATGCTCTTTAATAAGCTTTACACTTTACAGCCCTGAATCCGGCACTTCGTTTAAAACCGGATAATTATCCTGTTCATTAACCGGAAATAATATTAATCTGATTATAAAAAAGCAAGGTCTCCCTGGGAAGGGGAGACCTTGCTTTTAATTCTGACTCAGTGTTAATTCTTTTACTTTTATTTGAAGTAAAATCCTCTAATATCCCCGCCCCCTTTGGCGGCGGAGATATTTAAAAAACATTATTGTACTAAAAAAAGCATAATAAATGATAACTGGTTAAGATTAGAATCAGTTATCATCTTCCAGATTTTCTGCGATCAGTTCAAGGGTATGCTTAACTTTAACCGCAGCATCGTCCTGATCAAAACCGCCTCCAATCTGCATTACACAACCGGGGCAGTCCATTGCAACAAGTGGAGCTCCGGTATTTTTAATATTAGTAATTTTTCGTTCAAGTATGGGTCTTGATATTTCAGGAAGCTTAATCGTATAGGATCCGCCCATTCCGCAGCACATATCACATTCGAACATCTCATCAAGTTCATATCCGGCTTTCTTCAATACTTCACGAGGCTGCTCAGATACCTTGAGAGTTCTCTTTAAATGGCACGAGTCATGATAAGTTATTTTCCCGAGATTCTGACCCTTTTTAAGCTTTATACGCCCTTCATCAATAAGCATTTTTGCAAGAACTGAAAAGTCAATAGTTTTTGCAGCAAGCTTTTCAGCTTCTTCAATGTGCTCAGTTTGACCAAGGCTTTCAAATGTGCTGATAAATTCATGATTAAGAGCAACAGTACATGTAGGGCAGGCTGAAACTACATATTTAACATCTTCTTTCATAAGGGCCTTAATATTATCAACAGCATTATTTGCCGCTACTTCATAGGCGCCGTTATATCTTGCAGGAGCTCCGCAGCATGTCTGTTCCTGGGGGAAGACTACTTCATAACCGGCTTTGTTAAGAATTTTTACAAGATCCAGCCCCATTTTAGGATATGCAAAATCGATAAGACAACCGGAGTAGAATGCAATTTTTTCATCACATTTCGGCTGTTTAATCTTTTTAAATTCATCTCTAAATGGAACAGATGCTATTGCCGGTAAACTTCTCCCTTCTGTTAAATCTGATAGAAATAGCGGGAGGTGGCGTATGTAGCTTCCTTTTGTAAAAGGTTTCCCCCCTAAGGATGCAGTTCTCAGCATTGCGTGAAACATCTTTCTATTGTTTACTACACTGAATATGGCTTTCAGGGCGAGTGGCTGACCTTTCTCTAAAACAAGACGCCTTCTGATCTCAAGAATCATTTCCGGTATATCGAGTTTTCCGGGACAGACCTCTGTACAATTACCGCACTGAATACATAGACCCTGAATATCTTCCGATTCCTGGAGCTTATCAAACCAGGCAGTTAGTATTGTTCCTATACCTCCAGTATAGGTGCTTCCGAATACATGCCCGCCTACAAGACGGAATATGGGACATACATTAAGGCATGACCCGCAGCGGATGCACTGCATTGCCTGCGCGAATTTCGGGTCATTGGCCATTTCAGTTCTTTTATTGTCCATTAAAACAATATGAAGGTCTTTCATTGTACCGTCAGTATTGGGTGTTGCACCTGTTATTATTGATACATAACTTGTTAACAGCTGGGCTGTGGCACTTCGCGGAAGGGCAGTCAGTATGGGTACTATATCCTCAAATTTTTCTACAAACTTTTCAATACCCACAAGAGCAACATGAATTTTGGGAAGAACTGTAACCATACGTGCATTTCCTTCATTTGTAACAAGTACTATACTCCCTGTTTCAGCTACTGCAAGATTACCTCCGGAAATACCCATATCTGCGGCGATAAATTTTTCTCTCAGTTCATTACGTGCTACCTCAACAAGTTGAGGAATATCATTGCTCAGTCGTTCATCTACTTCCTTACTGAAAAGATTGGAAACCTGCTCTTTAGTCATATGAATAGCAGGCATTACCATGTGAGACGGTTTCTGTCCTGCAAGCTGAATAATCCATTCACCCAGGTCAGTTTCTTTTACAGATACTCCAATATCCTCAAGATGTTTATTAAGATGTATCTCTTCACTTGCCATCGATTTAGATTTAACTACTGTTTTGACATTATTGTCTTTTGCAACTTTCAGAATATAATCAATGGCTTCCTGGGCACTGTTTGCCTTATAAACTTTGGCTCCCTGTGCTTCGGCATTTATTGTAAAAGCAGCGGCAAGAGCATCAAGGTGAGTTGCTGCATAAGCTTTTCTATCAGCTATAATCTGTCTCAGGGCTTCAAAGTCGATCCCTTCGTACGCTTTAGCACGATTAACTTTATATGCTTCAGAAAATTTACCAAGTGCTCCTGTCAATATGGAATTATTTACAGCATTTGTAATTGATTTTTTAAAATTTTTTTTCATTATTCAGCTCCCCCCATATCATCAACAAATACGATAATTAGCCTCTTAGGACCGTGTACTCCAATTGTAAGTACCCGTTCAATATCTGCGGTCCGGCTCGGCCCTGTTATAAATGCGATATATCTGCTGTTGCCGGGATTAATTTTTTTAAATACTTCAGCCTTACCATCAAGGATGTTACCTGTTCCTACGATTGCAATGTGAATCACCGGGAGAGTGGAAACCAGTCTATCCTCGATTTTAGTCTGATCAGCTACAAGAGACCCTGTGTCGCTCAAACCGTAAGCCATTTCACTGATACCAACAAGTGAATCAACAGCAAGCTCGCGTGTTACTTCAAACTTCAGCCCCGGAACATCAGATTCTATAGATTTGCAGTCTACTCCCTTGAGGAAAGGGGAGTCTGCCCATAATGCATAAGATTTAGGAGCATCAGATACGCCTTCTTTTTTAAGGAATGAGACTATAAATTCTAATGCCTCAGTTCCGGTCTTAAAACGATAAACCTCAGATGACACTGCCTCAGCCCGGGTTTTAAATTTATCAAACATTTAAGTCCTCCTCTTTCTGTTTATAAATAGAGTCTTTTAAATAATAAATTTTAAAAATTATTCAGCGTTAATTTCTTAACTTTTATTTGAAATCAATTTCTCTAATATCGGGGCTGTCCAAAAAGTAATTTCCTTGTCATACCGGCTGTAGCGTAGCGTAATGCCGGTATCTCTTAGGCCTGATTTAATCAGGAGATTCCGGTATTTGCAATAATTGAAGTTGCAAAA
>Ga0334890_1002306_pt1 | contig 22382 bp, 23 predicted proteins | sample GraSluR1_MG_3_FD_207220 | JGI IMG/M metagenome (GOLD analysis project Ga0334890, IMG submission 207220) | Sludge microbial communities from methane-producing bioreactor in Wageningen University, Netherlands - Granular Sludge_31_08-R1 | ecosystem: Engineered > Bioreactor > Anaerobic >... | reverse complement strand
CCGGCTTTCGTGCCGGGTCCGAGGAGATGAGCAAAGTGCACAAGCACGTGGCCACGGTGGCCGTACCGGGTCGCGGCCAAAATCGGGCGAAGATCGATACGTGTTGGCATCATTTCCGGGCCGGCATTGAAGGGTCCATCTCGGTCTTAAAACGAGCGTTTCGGCTATCGATCTGCATGTATCGGGGATTTAAGAGTTTCGCGGCGGCCGTGGGCATGGCGGTGTTCTGCCACAACCTGGTCAACTTGGCGCCGAAGCGAGCACCGACGTAGTCACCGAGCCACCGCAGGACAACGAAATAGAGAGGAGAGACACGTACCATGGGATAGGTCTGTGCACAAACAGCCTGAAATCGCTCCACGAAGGAGAAATGCCCGTTGTCGGCACTCGGCATCATCCCGATCGTTCCTTTGTGCTTCGTGGAACGGGTCAATGACACGCTCAGAACCCCTTTCCGCAACAGAAACTACTTACTCCTGCCGCCGGAATGGTCCTTGATGATCGTCATGTTTTCTGGGGCGGGTGGAGATCTCTATTCATCGTGACCGTCATCCCTGGTCGACTCAATGTTTGGCGGTGGCGGAGGAGGGCCATTCCCTTGTTTCCCACTATCTCCGTTGCTGGAATCGTTCTGATTTCCAGTCTTGATGATGGGTAGATCACCCTTTTTGTTGTCGTCGGACATGGTCACACTCCTTGCAGCCTCAGGATGAGGCCAAATAGCGCTTCAATACCGATCGAGGCTAGGGCGATTGCCCCCATTTCTACTGATCGCTTGAATGCCCGTCGGCGTTTCTCGTTGATCGCGGCGTTTATCGGCTGGGCCTCGGCCAACCTGGGGCAGATGTTCTCAAACATAGCCAGATCGAGCGAATCAGCCTCTGCTGCAGCCTTATCCTTGCTATTAAGGTACTTCTGGTAGTCTTCACGCCATTTCTGCCATACCCCCATGCTGGCCAGCGTCCCGTATTTGCGCGGATAGACGCAAAGGAACAGAAACACAACACTGGCAACCAAGGCGGTACAAGAGACAACTAATGCCAGGTAGAACAGACACACATCAACGCGCGTGAGGCACAACTCTAGGATATCCACCCGGCCCAGCGACACCATAATCGCACCCAGCAGGGGAAGTACCACCAGCATTACACCTGCCTTCTGATAGAGGCCCTCCGCCTCGTTCATTTCCTGCTTGTACTGGTCATAGCACAGTTCATAAAAGTCGCGGCTCATTTCGTCACCTCGGCCAGCATGTCGGCGATCTCCTTCTCGATCTGCTTGAGGTCGGCCTCGATCTCTTCCAGGGGTCTCGGGGGCGTGTATTGGTAGAAGTAGCGGTTGAAGTTGATCTCATAGCCGATCTTGGTCTTCGATTCGTCTACCCAGGCATCGGGCACGTGGGGCAGGACCTCGCGCTTCATGTACTCGGCCACGTCCTCTTTCAATGGGACGTTCTCGTAATCGCGCAGGTCCGGATCGGGTTCGGGATTGCCCCTGGTGTCGGTGCAGACATCGGCGGTCTCATCCCGTTCGGCCAGGGCCATGAGGATGGCCTTGAACAGTGGGGCCGGGACCTTGAGCTTGGCTTCGGCGAAGACCTCTTTCATCAGGTCGGAGAACGTCTCGCGGTTCTTGATGATGCCTTTGGGCGCCAGTTCGTAGAGGACCGAGAGGATGCTCTTCTGAAACCTCAGCCCTTCTTCGATCTCCGCCTGAGCGGCCTTGGTGTCCTTGCGCTTCTTGCTGACGGCCAGATTCACGAACGGTTTTGCCTCTTCCAGGCGGGCGATGCGTTCGGCGCCCACGGCAAAGTTGAGCTTCAGCGGTCGCTCGACCGTGATCCGGCGGTAGCCAAAATCGGCATTGTCGAAGATGCGAACGAACTCGCCTTCGGTGAAACTGCCATAGAGGCGAGTGATCTGGGCCCGTTGGTCTTCACAGACCTCGTTTCGTTTGTTGCCCAGGCTCTTACGCATCTTCTTGAAGAACTTGGTGCCATCCACCAGTTGAATCTTGCCCTTGCGGCTGGGTTTCTTGCGGTTGGTGACGACCCAGAGATAAGTATAGATACCCGTGTTGTAGAAGAGCTGGTCGGGCATGGCGACGATGGCTTCGAGCCAGTCGTTCTCGATGATCCAGCGCCGAATCTCGCTCTCACCCGAGCCGGCCGACCCGGTAAAGAGGGGCGAGCCGTTGAAAACGATAGCCAGACGCGTGCCGCCTTCCTTGGGGTCTTTCATCTTGCTGATCATGTGCAGCAGAAACAGCAGTGCCCCGTCGTTGATCCGGGGCAAACCCGCTCCGAACCGCCCACCGAAACCCTGTTCCTCGTGCTCCTTCCGAATGAAGCTCTCTTCGGGCTTCCACTCAACGCCGAAGGGCGGATTGGCCAGCATGTAGTCAAAGCTGTGACGCGGGAAGTGGTCGTCGGTAAAGCTGTTGCCGAAGGCGATGTGCTCGATGTCCTCGCCTTTGATCATCATATCCGAGCCGCAAATGGCGTATGCCTGGTCGTTGTAGTCCTGGCCAAAGACCTCCAGGTGAGCATCGGGATTGTGCTCCCTGATATACTCCTCGGAAACCGAGAGCATGCCACCCGTCCCGCAGGCCGGATCGTACAGGGTCCGGACGATGCCCTTGCCCGTCAGGGTCTTGTCATCGGGCGAGAAGATGAGGTTGACCATCAGACGGATGACCTCGCGCGGCGTGAAGTGGTCGCCCGCTTCCTCGTTGGAGGCCTCGTTGAACCGCCGGATCAGCTCCTCGAAGATGTAGCCCATCTCGATGTTCGAGACGCGATCCGGGTGCAGGTCGATCTCACAGAACTTCGAGACGGCCAGGAAGAGCCGGTCGGCCTTGTCGAGCTTGGCGATGTGGTCCTCGAAGCCGAAATGGTCGAGGATCTCGCGGGCGCGGGTCGAAAAACCCTTGATGTAGTTGGTGAGGTTGGCGGCGATGTGGTTGGGGTCGCCTTTGAGCTTCTCGAACGTGTAGCGGCTGGTGTTGCAGAACGGGACGCCGGCAACGCGGCACAGGAGACGGTCGAGGTGTTTGACCTTGCTGCCCTGAAGGCTCTTCTGCTTGGCCAGGACCTGGTCCTTTGTGGGCTCCAGCACGCAATCCAGCCGCCGCAGGACCGTCAACGGCAACATCACATCTTTGTACTGGTTCGGCCGATAGGGCCCGCGCAAGAGGTCCGCCACCGACCAGATAAAGCTCACCTTCTCGCCAAAGTCGTTCATCTATTACTTTCTCCCGATGATGACGCCATTCGGAGCAGTAGAAAAGACCCCGGCCTCGAAGACACCGGTGGCAACACGGTTCTTGTAGAGATTGGGCAGTAGTCGGTGCAGCACACTGGCGACCGTGTTGTCCCCCCGATTGCCAATAATGACCGGCAGTTTCTCCACCATGTTGCGGCCTCGACATCGTTTCTCTCAGGATTCCACGATTCCTACGGGTAATATCGGCGAAACCACCCCCGATATCCACTGGTTTTTGGACCTTCGGCCGCCACTGGCTCCTCGATGAACCAGAAAATGGCCAGGGGCGGTGCGGAGGACTCCCCAATAGAGTGAAATAGGCACACACCCCTGGCTAGCCCGGAGGCGTCGCAGATGATCCGGATGTGGATGCAAAAGGCAGAAAAAAACCAAAGAGCCCCAGCGGTTTGTGCGGAGGGAGAGGAAGCGAGACCGCCGCCGGGGCAGAAGATGTAGTTCTCAGCAAACAGCCCATGCCGATCTGCACACAGAGTACTCCACAGGCACCGCTTCAACAGGTACGCAGAACCAGCCAACTCCATTGTATTGTAACGGAACCACATCGTGCCGGCAACAGCCGTCGCTGCCCGATGGGGCAAAAACAGCCAAGGGCGCGCGAGGGCAGGCTCCCTCCCAGGCAGTGCACGCAAACCCTTGGCCTTAGCTATGGCGCGCCTGACGGGTCGGATGTGGGTAGAGAGATCAGCAAAAGAGTTCGGCTCATGATGAGGGGTATGCCGGCTTCAGACCGGCCATGCGCAGGGTCGAGATAACGCTGGATCTGCCGCCGACGCTCAGCTCAGGCGAAGATCTGTACCTTGATCAGCCGCCTGATCTGGCGATGGAACTCAGGAGTCAGATGCGTATTCCTGACGATTACTTCGCCGCCATAGCCGAGGACCTGACGGACCAGCAGGCCGGGGATCGGGTTGCCCAGTTGCGGAAGGTGTGTGCCGGCGTTGTCGGACCATAATCGGTGATGATACCTGTACGGGCTATAATCCCAGTGGCACTGTGCGTGAAGGTGTACATGAGTGTCACGGTTTTGGTCTGCCAACGCCTGACCCACCGAATCTTATGCAACGTTCGGGTCTACCTGCATTGAGCCGCCCCTGTCACAGGTACGGCCGCCTTTTGGGGGCGTTGGCTTGCCATGTTGGGACCTCCCGAGACCGTGGATTCCCTGCAACGTTGAAGTGCAGGGTATGCAAAGCAGGAACCTTGACTATCGCGGCAAAGTGAATAGGCTGTGTGTGGATCCACTTGGGCCGCCAAACAGAACGAGCCAACGCAGTCCATGCCGACACGCGATGAGGCCGTGCCGCAAGGGCAGACAGGAGAAGATGACATGGCGCACAGGAAGCCCCCCAAATCAGATTGCTCGATCGCCCCCCACGGCTGCTGTCCTCTACTGGGCCGACGACAGTTCCTTGCAGACGCAGGCAAGATCGGTGGCGCGGTATTCGCATTCCAGACAGGTTTGTTTCAATGGAGCGCTCGCAAGGTCCTGGGGGCGCCCATCGTGCCCGGCGGCGGGCAGGAGAGGCCCCGGTTCATGGTGGGCTTCGCCCGTCCGGACATCGAGCGCTTCTTCGTCGCGCCGGGCGCCGGCTATCCACTGGCGGAAAACCAGCGTCTGTACAGCAACATTCTCACAGGGGCCGCAAAGGATCTGGACATAGTGCTCGATATCGAACACGCGCCACTTGAGAACGCCGAAACGGTTGACGCGTTCCTGAGGCAGAAGGCGGATCGGGCCCACGGCGCCCTACTCGTGCACATGGGGACCAGACGCAATCCGGAGATCCGTCGCTTTCTCGATACGCGCCCGAACGAATTGCCCACCGTCGTCTACGGTCCTCAGGGAACGCGAACGTGGATGATCGATAGCGCGCCCCGGTGTTTCATCGGCACCACGGATAACGTGCACTGGCTGGCCACGGCGTTGCGTACGCTCAAGGCGCAATGGCAGATGGCCAACACGCGGCTGGCCGTGATTGAAGGAACCCAGGACCGGCAGGAGACCTTGGATCCCCTGGGCGTGGTCATACACCGCATGCCCCTGGAGTGGTTGCGCCAGGCCATGCGCGACGCGGAAGGCTCAGAAGAGGCCCGGGAGATCGCCGCGCTGTGCATCGAACGTGCCAGGGAAATTGTGGAGCCCTCGGAGGAGGATATCCTTAAGGCGGCTCGGAACTACGTCGCAAACCGGCGGCTCATGGAGGAAACGGGCGTCCACGCCGTGACCACGGATTGCCTGGGCCTTGTGAGAGAGGGCGATGGTTCGCTCGTGCAGTGCCTGGCCTACTGCCTGTTGCTGGACGAAGGAACGTGTGGGGCCTGTGAAAAGGACATCTACCCAGCGCTTGCCTTGATGTTGAGCAGCTACCTCCTGGGGCGCCCTGGCTTCATGTCGAACCCCGGGATCCACACAGTTACCAACAAGTATTGCCAGTATCACTGCCAGGTGCCAACGCGGATGGACGGCTTCGATAAGCCGCCCCACCCCTACAGGATTCGGCCCCATCATGAGACGCAACAGGGGGTGACCCTGCAGATCGATTTCCGGGAGAATCAGCCGGTGACATTGCTGCGATTCCTTTCGTCGGGGACCCTCGGAGTGGACACAGGTGTCATCCGACGGAGCATGCGTCCCGAACACCACGAGGATGGAATCGGAGGATGCCAGAACGGGTTCACCATGACCGTGGACGGCGTGGACGACGTGCGGCATGTCAACATACTTACCCACCCAGTTATGGTCTATGGAACGCACCGGCAAGCATTACGCGCTTGGTGCGAGGTGGCCGGGATCACCTTGCAGCGGCTCCTGCTGTGACGGGCCGGCGCCGCCCTTCTCGTGTGCTTCTTGGATTCGCGTAGAGTGCAGCTACTGTCCAACGGCAGGTGCGCACGAAGACAGAGGCCTCATGCCGTCGCTCCATCGAAGCGACCGTCGGTCCTCCGGCGGCACGACGGCCAGGCGCACCCCAGTCAGCACGGCCCCCTCGGAGGCCACTTCAGCAATCAAACTCGCTCGGACCCTACCTGGGGTCCACCCCGAGGGCGTTTGCTCGCTGAACCCTGCGCAGACTCACAAGGACGGCGCAGAACGGGCAATGTCGCGCCCCACTCGGCCATCGCATCGGCGTGGCGCTACGAGATCGACGGACCCCCCTCCGAAGGGGTCCAACTTTGGAGGGATACCGCTGTTATCGGCAGGCAGGAACTGGCACTTTAGCGGCAACTGGGTCTCGTGGCGTCGATGGCTCAGGGGGCTACAGATCTCGCAACCGCGATGCACGCGCAGACCCCGAACCACAGGGGGGCATGTGGTATGGGGGCCTTGGCTTAGGACATTGATATGTACTCCTATCATCGGCGAGATGGCGGCGCGACTTGAGTGAATGTCTGGCCTGCACCGTAGTCCATCGAAGGGGCTGTGAGCATTGCCCACAGCCCCTTTCAATCCTCGCACGTTCACAGCGCGTTGACGCCGCTGAGACCACCAGCTAGAAGGGCGTGTGTATCGGCTCTGTCTTGCCGGCCAGCCAAGCGATCTCGCCGTCGGACAACGCCCGGTCGTAGATGCGAACCTCATCCACCGATCCAGGAAAGAAGTTGTCGTTGTCCTGGCGATTGCCCATGCGGACCTCGCCGGGCGTATCGACATTATCGACTTCGACGCTGCCGATGGGCCGACCGTCGCCGTACCAGCTCACGGCCGTGCCGTCGAACGTCGCGGCCAGATGGTGCCACTCCAGATCGATCGGAAGGATGTCCTGCTCCCAGCCATGACGATGCAGGCCGTAGTAGCCCAGCGTCGTCGTGCCCGTATCGCCTACCGCCTGGATGTCGAAATGCTGGCCGTCCACACTTCCTCCGGTGAAGCCGAAGACGTTGGTCCAGGCCGGAATCCCCGTCGTATCGGCCTTGGCCCAGCCGGCAATTGTTCGCGGCGCCGCCCCAGTGATTCCAACACCGGCGACCGAGACGTAGGCGTCGGTGCCGTTGAGCTGAACGGCCTGGCCTTCGACGCCGGCTCCATAGGCCACATCGCCGTTGGCCACGCCGTGGTATCCGTTGCCGGAGGCGTCGTTGAGATCGCCGTCGAAGGCGTAGTAGGCCACGAGATCGGCCGTGTCGGGCTCGACCGGTGTGACGTATTCGACCTCCTTGGGATACAGCCGGATGTCGTCAATGTACAGCAAGCCCGTCGCATCGGCGCCCTCGATGCCGATCGTTAACGACCGGACGTTGCTGACGTTGCCGATTGCCGACAGATCGATGTTCCACGGCTGCCATGCGGCCCGCGTGATATCGTCGGCGTCACCGTCGTAGCGAATCTGGATACCGTTGATCTTGACGTACAGTTGCCCAGTGTTGCCGGCGGCGCCGTAGAAGTAAAGTGACAGGCTCCGGATGCCGTTGGTCGTCCAGTCTGCTGCCAACTCCAAGTCGGCCTCCGAGACGGCGGCCTCGGTGTTGTCGTAGAACAGCGGCATGGACTGGCTGCCGCTGCGGACGATGATCTGCTCGGCAAACGGGCTCTGAAGGTGACCGACCGTCGAGCCGGTATCGTTGACCCAGCCGTCGAACCAGGTGTCGAAGATCGCCTCGCCGGCGTCGATGTCGTCGGTGTAGCTCTCGAAGTCGTCGACGACCAGATACTCCTGTGTCGCGAAGCTCCAGAGGTCGCCTGCCCACGACTCGGCCTCCTGGACGGCGTTGACCTGCCAGTAGTATGTGGCGCCGAGATTCAGAGCGCCGGGCGCATAGCCGGCGCCGCTGACGGTGCTGGCCAGATCGAGCGCGTTCGGATCGGTGCCGAAGTACACCTCGTGCGAGACGGCGTCGCGACCGGCACGCCAAGCCAGCGTGCTATCGACGCTGACATCCATTGCGCCGTCGGCCGGCTGTGGCTCGCGCGCGTGCGCCGGAATGTACATGAAGCGAACCTCGCTGAGGCCGTACTGGCCCGTGGTGCCGAAGGCACTGTTGACGTTCAGCCGGACGAACCGGGCCGCTACGCCTTGCAGGTCCACCGTCGTGTTGTAGGTGTACGTGGACCTCGCCGTGGCCTGGTTCAGCTCGACGTCGCCCAGGCCGACCCACTCTTGGCCGTTCTCGGAATACTCGATCGTAGCGTCTTTGACGCCGAAGCCGAGCACCGGCTCAAACTGCACGTTGTAGTTCCAGACGAGCATCTCATGAAGCTTGTAGATGCGGTCGAACTCGTACTGGATGTATAGATCTTCATCCTCCGGGGCGTCCGCCAACCACATGTCGGCGCTATCGACCGAATGCTGATCGGCCTCGTCGAGACCCGAGCCATCGACCGTGTTCTCCGGACCGGCCTCCTCTTCCGAGATCCCATTGCTGCTGGCGACGATGCTTTCAACCGGATAGGCGACCGGCTCAGTGGTGAAACTCCAGACATCGCCTGTGAAGATTGCGAAATCAGGGGCCGAATTGACTTCGTCGACCCGCCAGTAGTAGGTCGTGTCGAAATCCAGCAGTCCCGGCGGGTCGTATGTGGTCACCGTCTGGCCCTGGCTGACGAGGACGTTCCCTGGATTGGCCCGGGAGGCATTCTCAACGTCGGCGAGGCTCGTTCCAAAGTATACATCGTGGGTGGCCGAGAACACGCCCGGCGCCCATGTAAGAACCACGTCACGAGGTACATCGTCGGCGTCATCGGCCGGAATTGGATCCATGGCCTTGGTAGGGACGGGGGCGCCTGCCGGAGTGATCCCCGCCACGTAGTCCCCCTCATAGACGTACACGAAATCCAACCAAAAGGGGACGGTGGACCCTGAGCAGAAGATCTCAAGTTTCACGTCGTGATTGAGAGCCGCCGAGGTCATCGAGTACTCGGCCCACTCGGTTGTGAGCTGGAAGCTTGTCTCTGCCCAGTCCACCGAGTTGTCCACCGCTTTGAACTTGGCTGTCAGCGAGCGAGGGGCCTCGGCCTTGACCCAGAAGCTGGCGGTGTAGCTCCTGTTGACCTCCATCGGCATACTCATGTGCAACAGGATGAAATGCCAGTTCACGGTCCCTGTGGGCGTGATCCTGAGACTTCGCGCGCCGTCCACGGACTCGGTATCGTCGAACGCGACGGTGCTGCCGAGGCCGTCTCCGTCGCCCCAGGTACACCAACTGGTCCAACTGGGGTCGTCCAGGATAACCTCATCCTCCTCAAAACTGTGGTTGTTCACCAAATTGACGACCTGGGCGTGTACGGTCGACGGGACGGCAATCAGACCCAGGGCTATTAAGACCAGACACACCGATCTGTTACACATAACAGTCCTCCTTCAAAAGACCATCCAATTGTGATATGCATTCTACAGTAATAGACCGCTAAGCGCTGCCATAGCGGCTGAGCTCCACTGGCGGGGGTTCTCTCGAATGACAAAGCAATCGGCGGCAGGTTTCGGGGATTCGTCCCGATCTCGTACCAGCGGGCCCGCGGAAGATCAGAGGCATGCACGTTACTCGTGATGCGAGGCCCTCCTCGCAGCTTGCGTCCCCGGTCCTGCTCTCGTGCACGACAGAGCATTGTGGCAAACCCTCCTGCCGATCACAGCCCGCTCACCACAGCGGCTTCAAGGCCCAACGCAGAAGGGCGATGTACGGTTTTGAGACAGCACCATGTCTCAGCACAGGCTTCGCGATCTCCCTGCTTTGTACCAGATTAACCGCTCCGGATCAAGCATTTCTGGCGGTAGTTGTCAAGTCGAATGAGACAGTTCCTCTTTGGAATTACGCTCTAATTCATGGCTTGGTTTCCCGGGTTCTTGGGATGAAGTAGAACGGATTCTGGTGAAGTTGCGTCAACGAATGTGGATCAAGGACCACCGAGCCATACTCAAGGAGAACAATGCCAGATGGCCAAAGGACGCGAAGCATAGCTCTCGCTACCCCATGACGAAAAACCGCAGCCAGAAAAGCAGCTGCGGTGAAAAAAAGGAAAGAAATCACCCTACCGACAACTCCGAAGCCAATAGATTCAACTGGACGTCAGCCTCGACTGGAAGCTGGCGTAAGTACTTCGTGAATTGAGCCACCATCATACCTGCGGCGATATTGGCGCAGTAGATCGTGGTCTTGGCGGTGCAGGGGCCGACAAAGGCCTCTTCGGCGCGGAACAGCGTACTCGGATAGTGCGACCGCGATGGGGTATCACAAGCTGTCAGGACCCGTAAGACTTCCGCACTCATCCGCCCGTCGCAGTAGAAGCTCACCTGCTCCCCCACTGCTTGCCAGATCAGGCGGCGGATGTCGATCTTGTCCACGCAGCAAAAGACTGCGTTGCCGATCTCCATACTGCGTCGAAACCGCTCCGGCACAGAGACGATCTCGATGCCGGCGTTGACCTTCCTACACAGCATGGCGGTGGCCTCGACCTTGAGCTGGCCCAGATCGTCTTCCAGATAGCCCTGGCTGGCCAGATTGCTCGTCTCGACCCCATCGAAATCCACCAGTTGGAGCCGCGGGATGCCCATCGCCGTCAGTTGCAGGGCGACCTGGCGCCCAATGGCGCCGACGCCAATCACTGTGGCTCGACAGGTCATGATCCGTTCCGGCGGCACGATGTCGCGCTGACGGCTGTAGCGTTCGTCATCTCTCATAGCAGCAGCACCTCCTGTTCGTTGTCCCACAGTTCCGGCCGCTCGGCCAGCTCATCGAGAAGCGCCTGGCGCTGGGCCGGCTCCATGCCCTCGAATTCCGCCAGGAAATCGTATGGCATGATATCGCCATACAATTCTCTGTCGGCCGACGCCTTTTCATGCCGAGCCGGCTCATGCAGCCAGTCTACGGCTCTGACGTTGGCCGCATATTCAGCGTCCCAACTGTCATGGTCAGTAGCGCCAAACGCCTGTGAGTAGTCCACCTCTACGGGAACCAACACCTGGCTGCCCGGGCCGACGTTGAAACTCAGTCGCGCGTACGTGCTGTCATCCTGGGCCACGATCACCATCGCCGCCCACTGGCACGCGCCGAACACACGTTTGAAGGTCTCTTCATCCTTGCCGCTGGGTTCCGGGGAATCTGCCGGATGGGTATGCAGCCATAGCCGCGCGAACTGCTCGGGCCTTCGGCCCAGGTCTACCTGTTCGTCGAAGAACGTACTGACTGCCTCGTCATCGAACTTGACACTAATGGAGGTGACTTCCTGTTTGACGGCGACGACGTCCTGTACGAACAGCAGGTCGTCCGGATCGGTGATGCCAAAGCCGCCCACCTCATTGTCCGATTGGTCCCGGAAGTACAGGAGCTTGGCCCACGCCGTCGGGCTGAACCGCAGCGTAGGTTCCACCGGCTCGCTGTCCTCCATCCACCAGTCGGCCTCCCATAACCGCTGCTTCTTGACCGGTTGGGGCTTCTTGCTCGTCTTCTGTTTCCTGTTCTTCATTGTCTTCCCTTTCTTCTCTGCACTCAGGGCACAGCCCGTCATCAAGACACGATTCACAGCACACCGATTCACATTCGCTGCACTTGTGCTTCGCACACCTCGGACACAACGAACGCTCGCAGATCTCGCACGTACCGGCGCAGCTCTTGCAGACGATCTCGCTGCAACCGGCGCAGACGGCCGAGCACTCATCGCACACCGTGTTGTCACAACAACTGCAGTAATAGGAATACTCGCTGTCCATGATGTAACCGCACTCGTAGCACGGCACCCCATGCCAGTCAGTCAGTGGTACATAGGGGCTGTCCGGGTTGTAGGTCGTCAGGATGCTGCGGACCATGGTGAAGAAGTCCACCAGTCGCCCTGCCTCGAGCGCGGCCTTGATGGCCGCGGCGCCGTCACCTTCGCAGACCACATCGTGGCTCACGTGCGGATGCGTTATGGCATTGTCGGTCGCGGCCGGGTGCGGATCGATGGCCGTTACGAAGTACGGCACCTTCTGATACAGTTCACACAGACTGTGCAGGTACAGCGCAATCCGAAACCGCCCAAGATAGACATCTTCCAGGGTAATCGGCTGGGTCACGACGCACAGGGCATTTTCATCGCCGTTGAATGCGACATCATCGAACTCCTCCTGCAACGCCCACAGTTCAGCTGCAATGGCAGACAGATGTGGCATCTCTCTGTGCCGCCTGTCCAGAAGAGACTGGAGATTGGCGGCCAGGAACGGGATCTCGTTGAGCTGCCTGCCGATGCCCCTGCAGGAGTGTTCAGCCGCTGCTAACCAGTCGTGAGAGACGGCCGCTGCGAGCTTTCGGGAATCGCCGATCAGATTCCGCATCGTGCCGGCAAACAGACTCAACTGTACCGTGCACCGCATGTATCGGCCCTTGCGCAGTTGCCGCAGCGCGTTCTCGATCGTAGCGGCGACGCGCACCAGTTCCTTGTCATTCATGGTTCGTCCTTTCCAAAGACAAAGGGCACCTGCCCACAGTCAGCAGACAGATGCCCTTCGCAATACTCGCGACAAGCAATCACTATGCCGCGCCTTCGATCTTCGTTGGCGTCAGTGTCACGCGGTCGTTTTCCTGCAAGACATAGTCGCGCGGCACCGGTTGGCGATTGACGCGAATGAGGTAGTCTTCGGACATCCTGCCGGGCATTTGTTCCTCGAAGAACTGCCCAACCGTCATGCCTTCAGTGACGTGTACGTAATCGGCAAAGCCACCGCCATCGTTGTTGATGTAGAGCAATCTCATCTGTAATTCCTTTCACTGTGTAAGGTTGTCAACTCACGTGCGTGATGCGTGTGATTGTTGTACACAGCCCTTTCCGGCGGGCTGCGCGCAGAGTGTCCCTTGCGGTTCATGATGGGTCCTTTCATTGGGGTGTGGGTTATTGGGGCAGGTCAGTCAGACAGGTGTGGGGTACTGCGGGGTCGCGAAAGCGATGGGGCATGGATACTCAGTTCAGTTCACTGCGGATCATGTCGGCGATCACTTGCAGCAGTCGGGCCAGATCGCACGGCTCCGTGGGCAAACCTGCGGCCGCGTTTGTGGACGCAGCGTCCAACCACTTCGTGATGGACACAACCGGCAATGCTATGGTCACATCCTGTGCCTCGATGGCCAGTCGTTCGAGCTTTCGGGCGATTTCGTACCGTCTCATGGTCTCATCGAGGGCATCGGCTGCAGGGTCCGGGTAGCCCAATACGTCTTTGAGCATCTTGATCTCCTCGGCGCAGGCACGGGATGGTTCGCCCCCGGTATCGAGGCCTTCGAGGATCGCCTCGATGGTGTCATAAACTTCGTTGAGCATGGCAATCTCCTTCAATCAGTTCTCTGCATTGTGGGTACAGCCGACGTTCGTTCGTCAGCTCTCGGTTTGTCGGTCATCGTCTCCGGCTGCTGTGTGATCGCCCGAGAGGGTATGGACCTCGAACGAGCCGCCGACGTGCAATCCGTATCCGGCCAGTCGATACACAGCACAAAACCTCACCTGGCAACGGCGACAGCAGGACTCCTGATAGGCGCAGCGGGCATCCAACTCGACGGCGCCGAAGTCGATCTCGTTGCTGTTGCATTGCGGACATCGCATCCCGTTCGTTTGGACGAACCTGCGGGCATTCGCCCGTAATTCGCTGGTATCGGGGCCGTCCAATGCCTGCGAGGATTCGGCCGCCAGGTCCACAATCGTCTGCGAGCCCTCGCCATCCAATAGATACAGCACCGGCCGCATCGACTGGGGATCGATCATGATCTGGTACGCCCGTTCAGCGGCCTGGTGTGCGTCTTGTGCGTTGACGTCGATTGCATAGACTGCGCGAAAGAGAGGTTCGGGTCCCTCTTCCTGGGGTGGAGGGTCGATGACCAGTCCTCTCCGGGCCTTCGGATTGTCCGATCCATCGCAGGGACACGAGTCCTCGGCGGCGGCATCTACTGATGCTGCAAAGAGCTCGATGCCCAACCGTTCATCGTGCTCGGCCAACCAGGCGCAGATACCGGGCAACTCGGCCGGGCCCACGTAGCCTTCCTCGGTCTTGAGGTACTTGGCCAGGGCCTGGACCGCCTGGACCTTGCCGGCGACGGCTTCGGCATGAACGACATCGCCCCTGTTGGTTACGGCTGCAACCCAGAGCTTCTTTGGCACAGTCGCCATGGCGGCGAGTGTTGCGCCCCAGTCATACGCCCGCCGGCACGTCGCACACAACACCGGCCGGCCATGAGGTGACCTTTCCACCGGGAGGCAAGGCTGCTTCGGGACCTCATTCGGACAGAGTGGATTCTGGCAGTGTTGTTCCATAGATCAGTCCTCCTGTTCATTGTCTTGGGATCTGAACATCTCCGGGATGATCTCATCGAGCCTCTTCGGCCGCCAGCGAGGATCTCGCTCCACACGCATGCCCATCGGACTGTGGTGCATCATCACATCAGACAGCCAGAAGTAATCGAACTGCCGATCTCGCCCTACGACCAGGCCATAGAGCAGGTAGTCCACGGCCTTGCCGTCTGGAGTCCGTCGAGCCGAACCTTCGGTGATGTACCATTCGCGTGAGCCATCGGGGGTAGACCATCTGACGAGGGCCTGTGCTCTGCCGCCGAGTCTCCGCTGCGAGCCCAGGATGGGCAGATTCTCGCGGATCGCATAGGGCAAGAGTCTGCGGCCACGGCCCGTGCTGCTGAGAGCTTTGCCGTTGGCCTTCGCGCCACTATTGTTACCACATGAACTTCGGCATCTCCTCTTCATCCCTGTCCCTCCGTTCCTTCGTCGGATCGAAACATCTGCGGCGCGATCTCTTCCAGGGTCTTGGGCTCCCACCAGAAGTCGCGTTCGATGGGCAGCCCCATCGGACCGCGAACGCTCTCCAATTCCGACAAGGCCACATAGCCCAGCTCCTTTTCATGGCCATCCACCAGGCCGAAGAAGTGAAAAGCCACCTCCTTGCCGCTGTCATCCGTGATGGGCGATCCTTCCGTGATGTACCAGGTGAACGAGCCGTCGGGCGTGAACAGCTTCATGTACGCGACGGCCTTTCCGCCTTTGCCGTCCTGGGCATAGAGCGGCGGCAACATCTTACGGATCTGTTGGGTCAAGAGCTTCATACCGCGAACCGTGTCGTTGGTCGTCCGTCTGGCGGCTGTCACTTCCGTATCGCCACCGGTACAGACCACGCGCTCTGCCGGCAGGTTCGTCTCGGCGGCGATCTCACCGAGGAACTCGGCCATGTTGTGTTTCTGCTGCTCGCGCGAGATCGGATAGGACTCACGAACAGGAATGGGTGTGCCGATCACCTCGACCTGGCCGGGTTCCAGTTCGATGACCACGCGGCCGTTCTCCTCGCCGTACCATTCGATGTACGGATAGTCCGTATAGTCTGCCGGTGGCAGGCCCGCCGTCATGTCGCCGACCTTGCCGGTGTGGTGCAGGGCAAAACCTGCCATGTACTCTTTGGCGTCGGCCGGCGGGTCTGTCTCTGCAGCATCGCCTGCAAAGCGAATCTTCGCGCCGCGGATGTCCCTGTGGAAATCCCCCTTCAAATCAAAGGTCACTTGTTCCTTCATACCGGCGAACCGCATCCATCCGGTGACTGTGCCCAGATGGGTGTTGTCGAGCTCGCCCTCGATCAAACAATGTGTTGGTCTCCATGCCATGTTCTTTACCTCCAAAACGTGCGATGGCACGCCTCGATTGGATGGCGTGCCATGCCGGGTTGATGATGGGTGTGATTGTCCGGCTTGCCTTACGAGGCAGCCGAGATCTCTGGGGGTTGCAGCATCCGGGCGGTGCCGTCCTCGTACGTAACCCAGACCTTGCCGCTGGACTCGATGCTGATGTGCTTCCACTTGAGATCGAAGTCTCGAACGCAGCCCAGAAGCCTCTGGCGAAGATACTCGTCCGGCCCGATGAGCTCAGCCCAGAACCGATCCAACTGCTCTTCGAAATCCGCCAGTTGCGTATCGTACGTGTCACCGTCTTCGGAGAAGCCGCCGCAGTGAAACCAGATGTCGGTAGGACTCAGTTGGTCTCTTCCCGCCGGCGTCACCAGTACATCGGTCCCGACCCAGGTGCCTGCACCTTCCGACCGGGTATGTTCACGGATGGCCATCGGCACGACCGATGCAAACGTTCTGCCGTCACTGGTATGGGCCGTGATCTGAAGGCTTTCGACCGCGACCAGCCTCTCGCACCAGAGGTGCTGCGACCGGATCTCCTTGCCGGCTGTGACCTCGATCTGCTGGATTGACGGCAGCCGGGCCCAACTGTAGCCGTCATAGTCCGGCGAGATGTCCACCACGACAAAGGGTGATTCGAATATGCCCAGGGCCGAGAGAAGATGGGCATTGGCCTCGTTCGCGTCGTCCGCATCCATGCACTCCTTGCCCAGGCGATAACACCGCGCCAGTGGAAGATCCTTTGGCTTTGTGACCTCAACCGGTTCGACAGGTTCACCGGTCAATAGCCCCACCTGGAACGCAGGCTCGGCCTCCGGCAGCTCGATGCCGAGTTCCTTGGCCCTGAGGTACTCTGTGAACTTCAGTGTGTGCGAGCCACGCCGTTGGATGTGCCGATAGGCCTCCTTTTCGATCGTCGCCATGAGTTCGTTCAGGGCCTCGTTCTCGACGAGTTGGACCCTCGCCGGCAGCATCAGCCGAATCCCCGTCGGTTCGCCCGTCAGGTCGACAAGGAACTGCAAATGCTCGCTCAGGGGCATGTAGGTAAACGCCACCACCTGCCCGTGAAAGTTGACCAGGACGTCGTCGGCGTAATAGCTGCGCTTCCATTGAGTGTGCCACTGGCTCAGGGCATTTCGTTCGCGCACCTCGATCCGACAGCCCAGTTCCGGATGCAGCGCCGCTGCGCTCGATACGAACGGTTCGCGGGCGCACCGCTGGCCATCGACAATCACGTTCAAGCCGCTGAAAACCGCGTGCTTCTGGACCGTCTCGAACAGCCAGGGCTGATCGCCGAAGATAAGCTCCGTGCCTTTGCAGATCCGGTCCGCCGCCACTACCTCAACCGGCTCACCGGTCCAGCCTTTGCCCTTGACGACGACCTTCTTGTCGCCGGATGTGATGCACACCTGCCGTGGCGCCAGGCAGAACACGCCGACACCCGCCGGGTCTTCGGCATGCTCGGTTGGGTCATCCCAGCCGGATTTGCCCAGATCCAACAGTGCGGCAAAATCTGCGATGCCCCGGCCGTTGTCGCGGACCGTGACCTGGCCATCACGATTGATAATGTGCACCTCTGTCGCGCCCGCTCTTCGGGCGTTTTGCAGGATCTCGATGATCCGGCCCTCCACGGCGCCTGTGAAGAGCCTTTCGGCCTTGGACAACAATCGTTCGTTGACTTTCGCCTGTATTACTTGCATGTAAATCACCTCCAATCATAAAACAGCGATGGCACGCCTCATGCTTGGGCGTGCCATCTGCGCGCATGAAAAAAGCCCCCGGAACACCCGAGGGCCTCAGAACGAATATGTTGAACCGGCTATGGGGGCATGCCGGGATTGCACACAGAATCCGCGCTCTGGCAGTGGCGCAGAACACTTCGGTTCACCACCATCTCGTATTTGACGTGACTACATGTGTATAGAACGCGCGACACTTGAAAGAGGTTCTCGCCGATACACGTTCACTTGAACCATTGCAGAAGTCTCTCTATCTGGATCTGCGGCTGGCCGTTTGGCCAATCCATGGTTCTCGTCGGGAATCGCTTCACAATGGCACTGGGTTCGCCCAGGCGCTTTTGTGTGCGTACACTCCCACTGTAAGCGGTCTGCGCTACACAATTATGACTCACGATTGAGCAATCTACCTGAGGGTAGTGACATGCCGTTTATAAATGTTCCGTTTTGCGGGCCAATCGCTTGGCGTCCTGGACGCCATGTTGCATGGCCTTCTGTCGCATCTTGTATCGCTGCTTGCTGATCTGGATCGCATGTTCGCGAAGCTCAGTGCCAACAACCTTTTCCAGAAACAAGATGGTTTCAAACGCCTCCACGTAGACATGGTTGAACAGCCGCTGGAACCGCCACCGGACACCTTGGCGGGTCATGCGAAACACACGGTGGATCTTTTCTCCATAGGTCCCTTTCAAAACCATATAGCCGGGCTCAACAGGCTTCAGTTCCACCCAGAGGTCTTTCGACTCCATCAGCAGCTTCAGGCTCTCCAGGAATATCCTGTCTTTCTCGGTCAGTTTCATGTTTGATCACCATGATATCGTGGCCTTCCTGCCAGATGTCCACCAGGCCCGCATGTGCCAGAAAGAGGACTGCGATAAACCGCCAGACGAGATCTCGGCGGGTATCCCAATGCAGAGGTGGGATCTCTGTCAGGCTCAGCGGGTCGTTATGAATATGGGTTTGTATGTGGCGCTCGTACTGTCGCAGGTCGAATTCGACGCCGGGCACAACGGTGGCAATGTCATCAACCTCGGCACTCAGGGCGTTGAGTGCATTGACCAGCCCGGGCATGGCGTCCAGATCGGCCTGCCCCAGGCACAGAACACCAGAGCGGCTTTCGGCCAGCATCTGGCGAACCCGTTCACGCTGCTCGTATTTCCTCTGTCGAGATTGCGACATCCTGGCCCGGAAGTACTCCGCATCAAACACCATGCCATCAAACAGGAATTTCGATGCGATATCGCCGCCGCATTCTCTGCATTGATACCTCCGGACTTGGAGCGCGGGGATGCCGCCACAGGCAAGACACCGCTGAAATGCCACGGTGGGATCGAATTCCTTTTTGCAGCAAACGCACCGGCACATGCCCTCAGATATGATGGCCAGGCGACCACCGCATCTCGGGCAGTGACGCCCGATCAGCATCACGCGATAGAAGAACTCGCGGGCCTTTGCCTTAAAGGCGTCCACCCCTTCCGCCAACTCACAGGCTAAAACGCGGATGTCCATCGCTGGGCTCTTTCGGTTCGACCGGGCCGGCAGACCCGGATTGGATCGGCCCTGGCGGTTGCACAGAACTGTTGTTCTGGTGCTTTGGCGTGAATCTGCGTCCACAACTCTTGCACCGCCGGATCTTGCGGATTCCCAGGGTTTTGGTCGTTCGCGTCCCCTTACTGGATGTATTTGTGCCCCCGCAGTATGGGCACCGATGTGGTCGTCCTGCTGGCATATGTTATCACCTCACGAGGCCTTTACGAGGCCTGAGTTTATAAAGATATCGATTGCAGCACGGAAGACTGTAGGTTTCGAGGGGACCTGCAGGAGCATCCATAGCAATCCCCGTCAGACCCATTGCGGCTCCTGAGCCTTCCACATATTGCACATCGTTTCATCTCGGCACCTCCCCAGGCAGGCTGAGAAATCGGTAGATATAAATAGTAGCGCCGCCACCGGGTCTCGTATGAGACTCCATGACGGGTGGGCCCCATGGCATCTGGAGGAACTGCTCGAAGGCTATCTGCCAGACTTCATCCTGGCCTTTGCGTTCTTTACCTCAGTGCTGTATGCCATGCTCGGAAAACGCTTCGAGCAGCAGCGGCCGGCGATCGCGATGTCGGTGGCGATTGGCTTTGCTCTTTCTATCGGCCTCGTGTGGTGGGAGCAGGCAAATCGCTTCTCCATCAAAAACCTCGGGCCAATCGCTGTCGGCTTTGCCATCCTGCTGCTCGCCTTCATCATGTACCAGTCCGTCCGCATGGTCGGCGGCTCCTGGGCCGGGGCAGGCATCACCCTAGGTTTGGCGATCATCATTGCTCATATCCTCGGATTCCCGGTGCCGGTCGCAGCAGAAATCCTCCAGACACTCATTGTCGTGGCTCTGATCATCGGACTCATGGCGTTTGTTTCGCATCGGCATCAACTGCAGCCCCGCGTTCGTCCCCCCGGGCCGAAATTACCGGACATCAAGAAGACCATGGCCGACCTGTATCGCCAGCGGCATCTGTCCAAAGACCTGGACCATGGCCTGCGAAGGCTCCGAAAGGAAGCCCAGACCCTCCACGAACATCCCCAGGAAGCGAGCAATGTCATGCTCCAAATCAAACGCATGCTGCCCGCAGAAGGCTACCTGACCGAGCGCATGGCCCAGCTTCGGGCCAAGGCGCACCAGATCAGGAACGGGCATATCGCCCGCCTGGACGAGACCCGCCACATCCTTGCCACGCTCCCAACACCGGCGAAGAAGAAGGCCGCAACCGAACTTGCCGCCGGGTACAATCAGATCATCGGCATCGACACCCGTCTCGAGAGATTGGACCGGGCGGTAGCCGAAAACGAGAGACGAATACATCAATTGACCAAGAAGACCCAGGAGCATGCCACGCGATACGACCACCGTGGAATCGTGGATTGTCTCAAGCACGCCGAAAAGCTCCAGAAACACAATAGCCACCTCTTCAAGATCATTGAGAGGACCGAGGCGAAACTCATCGCTGTCGCCAAACAGGTTGCCGATCGGGCCAAGCAGGTTGAGAAAGAATGAAGTTCATCACTCCAGTATCGGATCGCGGGAATGAGAAGCGCCCCTCCTACCATTCCGAGGCGGAACGCTCGATCGCAGAGATGCTCAACAGTTATGGCATCCCCTTTTACTACAAGCAGCCGAGACTGGTTGTCGACAATGGCCGCAAGTGCATCGAGTATGCAGACTTCTTCCTGCCGACCTATGGCGGGCTATCTATCGACTATTTCGCTGACCCCAGAGGCCATGCCTACCAGCGAAAGACCCGTGTCTACACGGAGAATCAGGTGCCGGCCGCGCTACTGACCAAGCAAGACATACGCGAAAAGGACTGGCAACCACGGCTCTACAGCAGGCTCGAGCAGATGTACCATGTGGGGAGGAACTATCGGCCCCGGGGCACGTATCGGTAGCGAGGAACGTGAGATGTCCATCCAAGGGAGCGATCGGCCTGCCGCTTGCGTGCCGATGCACGATATGATTCGATGGCCTCGATGGTCCCGCGTCCGGCGATGGCGTGATTTCGTGAGAAGGATTCATTGTTGACCGATCCTGTTTTACGGTATTGTTGTTCTACGCCCTGCCCCGGGATACCCTGGGGCCACAGCGATTCTGTCGATACCGCGCTTGGGCATTTTAACTCAGGGAAGCGCGCCGATGATGGAGAAAAGTGATCATGTTCAAGACTGTCAAGAATAGGGTATGGGCCTTTGACGCCGAGTGGATTCCGGATCCAGCGGCCGGTCGGGTACTGTATAAGCTGCCGGCTGAGCTTGCCGACACAGATGTCCTCAACGTGATGTGGCAAAAGGGAGGAGCAAGTGAAGAAGACCCGACGCCCTATCTCAAGACAGTACTGTGTCGAATTGTCTCCATAGCCGCCGTCGAGCGACGCCAGGAAGGTGGTGAGGTCAAGCTCCATCTGCTCTCACTGCCCCGTGTCAGTCGGGATCCCGACCAGATGGACGAGCGACACATTGTCGACACCTTCCTCTCAAAGGCCGGGCAGTACAAGCCACAACTGGTGGGTTTCAACTCCGCCTCGGCAGACCTCAAGGCGTTGATCCAGAGAGCGGTGGTCCTGGGCCTATCCATGCCGGAGTTCTGCAAGCGCCCTAACAAACCGTGGGAGGGCGATGACTACTTCGACAGCCGCAACTCCGAAGCCGGCGTGGATCTCAAAGATGTAATCGGCGGCTGGGGCAAAATGTCGCCCTCCCTCAACGAGATCGCCACACTGTCCGGTATCCCCGGCAAGATGGACGTCGACGGCGAGCAGGTCGCTTCCCTCTGGCTGAATGGAAATCTCGACAAGATCATAGCCTACAACGAGTGTGACGCCCTGACGACCTATCTCCTATGGCTGAGAATCGCCCACTTTGGCGGCCACTTCACCACGCCACAGTATGAGCAGGAACAAGAACTTGTCAGAGAGATGATCGCTACAGAGATCGCCCAGAACGGCAAGGAGCATATGAAGGGCTTCCTCGATGAGTGGGACCGGTTGAAGGGAGTCCTTGGACACACACGGTAGACGTTATACGATGCGGGCATGGACCTGCATCCACCACCAGCCAGAGACCGGGTTGCAGCTCCGAGACCGACATTCTCCCCTCTGGATACAAATTGATGACAGTCCCGACGAGGATGTCCCGGTTGTCGTTGAGAAGTAGTTGAAAGGGACCATGCGGTCCGGGTAACAGAATGTTGTGACAAACAGAACTGTTACTCGTAAGAAAGGACCGCATGATGGGAACAAGCTATCAAAGA
>Ga0334890_1002303_pt1 | contig 22399 bp, 16 predicted proteins | sample GraSluR1_MG_3_FD_207220 | JGI IMG/M metagenome (GOLD analysis project Ga0334890, IMG submission 207220) | Sludge microbial communities from methane-producing bioreactor in Wageningen University, Netherlands - Granular Sludge_31_08-R1 | ecosystem: Engineered > Bioreactor > Anaerobic >... | reverse complement strand
GAAGAAGGGGGATTTCTGTTATGTGTCATAACCTTTTAAAAAACTGGGATTACCAAATACCTTGGGCTACGATCTCGAATTTACGACTGAACTAATATTGACAACTCCAGACAACATCTTTCTGGTTCCAGCCGATTCCTCAGCTATCGGTAGTTCATACACGGTATTCTTTTCTGAGCAATGTACAGTGAATATTTCTATGCGATCGTACCTAGATGTAATATTCTGTGTTTTCTTGAATTTCAAGTCAACGATTGATTTATCAAAAACTCTCAAAAAATTCAGCATATCAATTCTATCTTCATCAGATACCTCATTTATTAGTCGCAACCGCATATCATCCGAACGTATACTACAATCTAAATAGGTATTTTTCATGAACCAACTTCTAATCTTGCTTAATTCTTCGATTTTCAAAACTGCTCCCATTGTCAACAAGAGAACATTATTGTCTATCGATTTATCGATATTTTGCTTATACTCTAGCATTTCACTGTTCAGTTCCGAAATCTTATTACCTATTCTATGAAATACAGGATAATAATCCTGATTCTTCTCCATTCTTGTTTTATAATTAACTCGTAGCCATTCTTCCGTTATTCCCAAATTATTTAAAACGAAACCATAGTTATATAAAGTGGTCTTTTTTTGTCTTGAAGAATGAAATCAACTTCGAATTCACTATTCTTATTTATTTCCATAGAGTCATCTTGAAATAGATAATAGAAATTGTCTGCTGAGTTGGACTCACTTGTTACTCCATTTATTGATAATCTTTCATCATTAAGCTTTTGATTGTAAAGATACGACATTGTAACCATTCTTTGCATAAACTCAAAAGCATGAAATGTATTTGATTTACCACTAGCGTTTGCACCATAGATCGCTATTATCGGCAATACTTTACTATTTGCGACTTGCCGTAGATGAAAAGGTAGTTCATTACTACCACTTGCTCGAAAATCTAAAACGGTTTCATCACTAAATGAGCGATAATTCTTAAACGAAAACTGCAAAAGCATTGTTTTCACCTCTTTCCTTTGTTCATTATTGGTATACTATATCTAGGAAAGGAAATCAACACAATTGAGATATTTTCTCAATTGTGTTGATTTAATTATTTCTTTGCATAAGTTATCCTTCTTGTCCAGTATTGGGTTACAATAGTTCCGAGCTTTAACAAAATACAAATCCTCGTAGTCTTTTCTTACCGCAAAATGCAGCGAAACCGCACTTCGTTGAGCACGGTAAACGCACTAATTTTGCAGGGCAACCTCATAGAACCGTCATCTGTTCAAAGCACTACAATCGTAACAGCTATAGCTTCCCTTGAATTGATGATAATTTTTGAGTGCTTCAAAGATGCGTTTTACCCCATAGTTGGAATTTTCCGGATCTTCTTTTATGAGGGTATGAATGGTTATCAGCAGGTCGGTATACTTATAAGGTTTTTCCTGCGCCCGTTTGTATTTATAATAGCCGGCTTCGCTCACCTGAGGCACTCTGCAGATTGCTACGGTGGTCCAACTTTTCTTCCCGCTTCGCATTGCGATATACTCCATCCGCTGACGTTTGTTTACTTCTTCCGGCTTTTTGCGAAAAAACTTAGGGCGTCTTGTAAAATTTCGGTGTCTTCTTTTAACCGGTGATTCTCTTTCTTAAGACGTTCATTCTCCGCTTTTAATTCCTCATAGCTTTTCTCAGGAACTCCGGTCCCATAGTCTTTGATTCCTTTGGTAGCTTTTTGCTTCCAGGTATACAGAGTGCTACTCTTCATTCCCAGTCGTTGGGCGGCGGCGGCTGTTCCGATTTCTTCTGAAAGTTTTAACGCTTCTTGCCGGATTTCTTTGCTGAATTTTTCGTTCATCTTCTTTCGCTCCTTATACTGATACTTTTAGTATAGCATAATCTCGCGGTTCAGACTCTACTTTTATCGTAGCACTCCATTTTGAACACACATAGATTAATTTAGTCCCACATTTGGGACAATAGTTAATGTCTGACGAATGTTTAACTTTGTTGAAGAATTGTATACAACGCTCATTGGGGCAACCTTTTTTTCTCACGTCACTCATAAATTTTAACCTTCCCGCTCGCAAATTTTAGCTTTCTTAGTTTTTAGCTATTTTGTTCTTTGTTAACGACATCAAAATGAATTCTATTTATATTTATGTAGTATGATTTCATCCCAGCGATTTAAGTCACTATTAACACGACGCTAATACTTAAAAACTTCATACTCAATTAAGTATTCATTTTGCTTCTTAACCGCCTGATGATACCTAATAGTATCACCAAAAATGTCAACAATAGTGTGCTTGTTCTTGAGACTTGTATTTATACCAAAACTAATAGAAGTCAATTTGCCTGGAAATTCTATAGTTTGATTCCCAAATGATGATATATATCTCCATTCTTTTTCGTACGACCAAACATCTGCTTTATACTTAAAAAATTCTGGTATCATCCTATCGCTACTTTCAAGTAGTTCAATATCATTTATAACAGATGAATATCGAACAGGGAAACTTATATAATCTCTACCAAGTTCATTATCTGCATTCCTCTGAAACTCCATACATATTCCAGTGTGTCCTAAAGCATAGTGACTCCAAAGTAACAATGATGAGTTATCTAGCGAGAAGGATATTATGCCATACTGAGCTACAATGCGATGATATAAATCTAGAATATCACTTCTGTTTTGCTTAAACACTTTCGTATTACTAAATGATTTTGCTTCATAAATCATGTTTGCCAGATCGTCAATAGTTATTTTTCTACCCGGAATTAAGTTCTTTTTCACAATATCTATGTCAAGTAAATTATTAAAAAAGTTCTGGGTTTTGATGGTCCTTCCATCAATTTTTGGTATGTAAATCACGCTTTCAAAAGGATCATTTAACTTTTCTATCCGAGGAGCATAAATTTTACTTAATTTCAGAGCATTAATAAGATTATCATCAATGGCTTTAAACTTGTATAGTTTATCAATATCATGATATTGCATTGCTTATCCCCTTATCTTGCTATAATTAGCAATTCGCGACTCAATACTCCTGGTCTAAATTAACAACAAAAATATTACTTGATTTCATAGTACGATTAAGTTTACCACCTACACCTAGAACAACGTTTGTATCCTTTACTAATCGCTTCATCTTCGGTTATTTCTATTGGAAGAGTTAGACCATAACAATACTTATTCGAATGATATACAAAACCCGAAATCGATACATAGACCTTATTTTTATCATAACCTGCAAAAACCGCGAATAGATCTACAATAGAAGCAATTAACAATAAAACGCCTATGGATCCAGCAAACAAATTGCTCGTACCAATGGCTATAAGTAACAAAGCAAGTAGTAAGGTTCCACAACCAAAAGTTGAGTTCTTCCTCATAAATTTCTCCTCGGATTCAATAGACATAGCTTTTTCATCAATGTAACTCACAAGCACCCAATTAATTTAAATAAGACTGAAGTTGGAACTTCTCATCGCTTTGCGTCAGTATAATAATGCCATCTATTAGGCCAATAATCGCTGGAATTCCAGTCCAACAGAATAAAACAAATAATATGCCCATACCCACTTTGCCTAAGTAAAACTTATGAACTCCAATACCACCTAGCAGAATGGAAGAATCCCTGCTGCAATCTTATTTTTGGATGGCCAACTTGGATCAACACCATAGGAATAACTCTAACTTTGATTACCTTTTTTAACTGCTGAACCGCACTCTGAACAAAAACTCGAACCCCCACTTAATGATGCTCCACAATTAGAGCAATATGCCTGCATAACTACAACCCTTTTTTTAATTTAGTTTTCTACCAAGTCGGAAGAATCTTTATTTTCACTCCAGCCATTTCATCCGGAAGATCACCGATTTCCCAACCTACTCCTGTAGTTTCAATATAATAGAACTCCAAACCTAAGTATTGAAAGTTTCCTTTGTCTGAAGTCTTTAAACCAACTCCCATATGTGTATCCGTTGACACTAATACCGTACCATAACCAAGTTCTCTCAGAATTGAAGCCAATAGAATAGAACTATCCTCACAATCTCCACTTTTATCATATAATGTTTCAAGAGGGAATTTAGCATATTCATCATACCCGGTTCCAATCACATCTGATACATAGTCCAAAGACTGAACAAAACTGACCGCTAATTCAATAAGTTCCCATTCTCCCAACCCTTCATTTTCCGCTGTATTAACAAACATTTGTGCTAAGCTGTTCATATAGTCATCATCTGCTTCATGAGAAACATAATATGAATATGAGAGCACATAGTTTCTATTGAAATCTCTATAAAAGTCAACTGCTTTTACTGGAATGTTTAAGCTGAATGACCAGGTATACCAATCCAGGGGATACTCCCAGCTATAACTTACTTTCTCAATGCGGTTTTCTTCGGGCTTAGTGTTACCGGTGTAGCGTGTCTCGTTTGATTTTACCCCGTTAATATACAGTCTCTCATATTCTTTATAGGGGGCAACTGTTTCATATCCTTCTATTTTCCATTCTGTAATAACCTCTTTAGTTCGGCCGGTGTATCTTGTCTCATTCGTTTTCACACCGTCAATATACAATCTCTCAAATTCTTTATAAGGGGTAACCGTTTCATATCCTTCTATTTTCCACTCTGTAAGATACTCTTTCGTTCTTCCTGTGTATCTAAAATCAGATGTCTTTTCTCCATTAACAAACTTGATTTCTAATTCTTTGAAGGGATAACTACTCTCGTAACCGCCGTTTCTCCATTCCACTATGGGTTCTTTGCTGATAAGAATTACGTTAGAATCACCATTCCATGACACATTATAACCCAAGCTTTCCGATAGAAATCTCAACGGAATCAAAGTTCTATTCTCAATTATTTGTGGAGGTACATCTAGAACTCTCTCATTTCCATCACCTAGAAAAACCCTGCGGCTACCAACCTTGAAAATTATCGTAAACGTATCCGTCGAACCTGTAATTACTTGTTCTTCGGCTTTCCATTCAATATCTAACCCCATACTCTCAAAAGTAAACCTCATGGGTACTAAGGTTCTTCCCGAAATGATTTGAGGTTTTACATCATATTCAATTTCTACTTCTTCTAAGAAAACTCGAATATAAGAAGTCTTTTGTGAACTTGGTATTGCAGCTGCAGACTGTTCTGTTAAGTTTGCATAACATAAAATAAATAGGCAAATTGCAATAAAATTTATAATACAGCATTTGTTTTTTGCAAACATATTTTACCTCCATGTAAAATTTCTACTTACACGATCTTTAACGAACCTCACAAAAAATATACTTTTTTAAAAAAACCAATTACCTGCCATATTTTTCTTTTCATCATATTCTGTACAATATATGAAATTCCTACCAAAAAAATGTTGATTATAAAAATATTCCAGCCTTGGGGATCAGAATCAACGTAAAAATGCAACCATATCAGCACATCAGAACTTTACGAAATGCTTCGCTGAGACTCGTGTACTTTTCTACATAAAATTTTATTAGACTTAAATTCTATTTTAAAAAAAAGAGAAAGGATGCAATAATTTTCATTAAAGTTTGAGAACGAAGTAAGTCAAATCCTCCTCCGAAGCTAAAACTTATAAACTAAAGAGGATTATGATGTTCCGAAAATGAATTTAGTTTTCAGTTAGTTACCATAATTGTTCAGATATTTAATGAGTATAATTATTCTATTTTTGATTAAGGGGGACGCTTCCCATGTTTAAGAAATTCTTCTCCTTATTTAATAAGAATGATGAAATTAAAATTAAGTATGATGATAAAGAGTATCGCGAAATATGGGAATTTATAAAAGATCACGGTTCAGACCTAACCTATGAGGATTTCCAAAAATACAAAACTGAGTACTCAGCGATTATTCAGTCAAACATTACTATCGTTGATATTCCAGTAAAACCACAACAACTCAAGTTTTATGTTCTAGCGCGTTGCCACTCTTTTACTATCAGTAACAGCTTAATCTATGCGAATGATGCCTATCAGAATTATTCGATTGATCAGTATAATCTCTACATTCGCCTAAAAGGTACAGGTGTTTCTCTTGAAGAATACCTGGAAATCAATCGAAAAGTGGATCCCGATTTACCGGTTGAGGAGTATGAAAGAACAAAGAAATTAATGAAGGTTGGGGTTGCAGTAGAAATCTATAGTGCCTACTATATGAAAAATTCGAAGCAGCACGGATTTGAAAATATCGATCTTGAGTATCTTATACTTCAAAAATATATAACAGTGGATGAGTTTTCGAGTTATGTGGTTGATTATTTAAACTTACTAACTTTTGAGCAGTTCATGATGTATCTTCGTTTACGGCTGCCTGAACTTGCGATGAGAGACTTCTTTGAGTACTGTTCTGGACCTTCTAATTTGATGACACTGCAAGACTATATGCAGTTACTCAAAAATAAGAACACTTCTGACATTGAACTTCAATCTCCAAGCATAGCATCGCGACCTACTGAGAAAGATCCAACCGAAACCACGATAGAAGTTTCAGTCGAATCCGAAAAAAACAGCACTGCCAAATGTGATTCTGTATTAGAAGACTCCATCTTTACTAATGAAGATGAGACAGAACTTTATCTTCCTGATGTGGCCGATGAAGAAACTAATACATTGACTGAATATACAAACAATAATGAATCTTCTGTAGAAGAACAGGTAATCATTAATTTTTATAGTGAATTGATCGAAAATCCTGATATAGAAGAATCGCAACCATGTGAAGATTTAGTGAAAACCGATACCTTCTATTTCTACGATTTTTATAAGGAAAAGCGTTTCCTGAAAAAAGAGTATTCATCCGGATTCTATATTCCAACGATTCTAGGCAAGAAGGTGTATTATTGGGAACCTGATGAAATTCTCTTGTTCGAGCAAACTACCTCATTCAAATCTGTCCGCTTCATAGCTTCTTTGTATAGTAATGACGTTTCTTTTATGGTAGATCGAAGATATTTGATTGCAAGTGAGGATTCCAACAGATATTGGTTTCAGTTCGATTCATATAACACTCAATTACTTCTCAAAGCTATAGATGGAGGTTACGGGTCTGTACGAGAAAAAATCGAATTTGCATTTGGTTGCAGTGATGGGATTGAAATTCTTAAATCTCTATGCAGAGATTATGCCATTTTTTACACAACAGTCCCTAATTAGAAAAAAAGGGGGACCCAATAACAACTCATCTGACAACTTTACAGAAGCTTCGTCATAACCGCATTACAAGGGTAGGGACTTTCCCTACCCTTGTAAACGGCCTTTAAGTATTCCTATACCTTCCCTATTTCCACCGGAGAACCCCAGTCGGCGTAGTTCGGGTCGTGTGCCAGTAGAATAAACTGTCGGTTCCGAGCTTCCGAATCTATAATTTGCTTCATCGACTGCAGGCGCTCCAAGTCACTAGTGGTAAAAGAATCGTCTAGAATCATGGGTAAAGTGTACTCTTCAGCGAGCAAATCGGCAATGGCAAATCGAACAGCTAGGTAAATCTGGTCCCGGGCCCCCTTGCTTAGTTGACTCAACTTCACCGGGCGACCGTCTTCGGAAACCGTCATATTGAAGTTGCTATCCAAAATCACACCGCGTTTCTTCTGTGGCGCAATTTCACGACAATACTCCGATATCTGTTCTTGCAATCGTGTGTGATACGACCGTTTATAATCCGAAACTGCTTCTTTCAGCTCCTGATGGGCAATAGCTAAAGCTTGAGCAGTGAATTCCAAATTGGCTTTCTTTTGCTCCAAGTCTTTTACCACCAACTCTTCAGCAGCAATATTCACAACATGTCCGCCTTCCAAACGAGCAAGCATGCGAATTCCATTGTTCTCTTGTGACTCTAAATCTGCAACCTCGTTTTCCAGCTCTTTTATGCTCTTCTCCAAATTATCCATAGACTTTTTGGTTTTCTCCAAATCGCCACTGTCGTTTGTAGACGGCAACCCAGGATGCGAGTCAATGAAATTCTCCCATTTTTGAAATGCAATTTGAGTTTTGTCATTCTGCATCTTTAATCTCTTTAAGAATTCCTCTTCACTTGCGCAATTGTGATTTGTAATGATGAGTTCTATGGTTTTTTTACTGTTGCTGATTCTCTGATTAATAGACTTGAATTCACGATACTTTGCAAGAGCTTCCTCTGAATCCTGGTCATATTTCAATAAGATGTTTGCATATCTGTTGAGAAGCTGTTCGTTATCAACTTCTTTGTCACGGAAAGTCTGTAAATAATCATCCCATGTCTTCTTTTCAGATTCAATTCTCACAACCAAATTTTTTCTGGAGTCACGCAAAATCACATAATCTTGGGCCAAATTGATTTGCTTATCCCACCAGTTATTAAACAGGGAATCAAACTGGCTCATGAAAACAGAGATGCTATGTGCTCCGTAACCAGTGGTCACTTTTCCGAACGCGGTTATGAAAGAGGATAGTTCCTGCAGCGGCTCAGCCAAAGAGGCATCCCTCATCAAAATTTCGCGAATATCGAGAGTGGATAATCCAAATTGGTTAAATACGTACTGATGAAGATCATCATTAAGCCGATCCAAATTCGCCTTATGCTCGCGCCACTGTACAAGGGCGTCTGAAACATTTGGAAAAATGCTCAGGTATTTTTGGACTGAGTTGGTAAACTCCTGCCTTTTTTTCTCAACCCCGCGCAAGTTGTTCGCTAGTAGCTCCAACCGTGATTCACTGTTTGTCGGCATCAAACGGTTCAGACGTTCTTTTTCCTCCAAATAATTCTTTAACCTAACTGACATCTGAATGAGTGCTGACTCGTCCAACTTTGCGTATTGCCCAAGTTTTTGATCTAAGGCGGCCATTTGACTGATTATGTTTTGGAGCTGCTCTTTCATCGCTGAACTTTGATTATCTGCATTTTGGTTTCTTCTAGACCCAATAGCAAAGATGAGTACTACTCCCAATAGAAATGCTGCTCCAGTTCCCGGGAAACGTATACTATTTTCAAAAGAAGCCATTGCGAAATATGCAATCACAGCCAACACCAAACCCACACCTAAAGCCAACATCACAGGCGATTTGGCTGGCTTTTTTATGTCAATATCCAACTGTCTTTCAAAATCTCGTTTATTCTTGATTAATGCACTTTTCAACATGAAATCGTCTGGATCAAGATTCGCTGCAGATGCGACATCTACAAATCGTTGCTCAAAACTCACTCGTTCTAGCTCAAAATTGTTTTGGGTTTGGCGTAACTGGTTATACTCAAGTTCTGCACGATTGTATTCGGTGTCCAACGCCATCTTCTTTAAATCAACGTTTTTGGCATATTCCAGCTCGTGCTCTGAAGCATTCTGAAAAACAGCGTATTTTTGCTCCAACAATTGTTCAATATCACTCTTCTGACTCAGTCTATTCAAGTATTGCGACCAGGCCTCCGTGGTCGTTTGCGCTATCCGCTTTAGGTTTCTTAGGGTCGATGGCGGGTCTTGACCTAGCGCAGACAAGTTTTCATAATCCTGAAGTTTTATTTTTATACTTTCGTCTTCAGCCAGCAACGCTGAATAATTCTTTTCGGCCTGCTTCACCTTCTCTTGCAGCTCAGCTAAGCTCTTGCCAATTTGTGCCAGATGGACTAGGTCATTCTCAATTTCCTTGGGCGCATTCAAGAACGCAGCATATTTACGGTTGATGACATCCTGTTCCTCTTGAATCTGCTTATTCAGGTTATCAATTGCAATCCGATCCCTTTCAAAATTATCGCGATCCATGTACTCGTCATCGTAGCGGTCACGAAGAAGTTTCCATTCATTCCAAGCTAGAAGGGTGTTTTGCTTTTGCTTGAGTTCTTGCTTTTTAACAAGAAGCGCTGAATTTAATTTGGTAACCTGGTTTTGTAAATCCTGAAGAGAATCGGCAGTACTGGTGCTTTCTCTAAGTTTCTTCTTAAGCGCAGAGATTTCTTCGTCCATCTGCTCTATTTTTCCATCTTTCACCATGTTTCTTGCTGAAACGTTCAATCCCTTTTGACCGGTAAATTTGGTTAGTCGCTTCACTGATTCTTCGAGAAATAATACCGCCTCCTGGAACGAAACCCCAGTATTACCGGAGATCATCTCCTGCAAATCCTGGCTAATCTTATCGCTCTCTGGCAGAGGTTGCACTACAAAAAAGGTATCAAAGAACAGCTCCTGTGTCGCTATACCGAAGAGCTCCTTGATTTGATCGTCATATTGATCCAAGCGTTTTCGCGCATTGGGGTTATGGTTTCCACTGATAACAAGCGATCTCTGACCGGTTTTTTGACTGAACTCCCAAAGACTAACATCATGGGTATCGAAATCTCTCTCGATTTTATACTGCGTAACCTTCGACGTAAAAGTTAGCTCGCCATAACAGCGTCTGGGTCGATTCCAGTTACGAAAACGTTCCAGGCTAAAATTATTGCTACTTTTCTGGCTATGAGTCAAACCATAAATCACAGCTGCTATCCCAGCCGCCATGGTTGATTTGCCGGTTTCATTGTTAGCCGTATATACATTGATTCCATCACTAAAGTTAAACTCCACCGCTTCCTCATAAGGTCCGAAACCTTCCAACAGTAATTTATCGAAGGTGATTGTGCTGTTCATAATCATTTCCCTCCTTCCAACGCTTGTAAACCTTTGAGCAAGGCGTTTTCCAAAAGTTTTCGTTCCTTTTCATCGTCAATGTCCTCAATTCTCAACTTCATTCGTCGTACAAAATAGCCACGTATGGTCTGCTCCGAAGCTATATTCTCCAAGTAGCGATCAGAGTAGAAGTCGCTCTCGTTTAGAAGTTCCAAATAAAAGAAATTTCTTTCCAACATTTGAATTAAAAGCTCTTCATCAATCTCAAATTGAGGAACACCATGCAAAACCAAGGTCGCAATCAGATTTGGATTATTATGTTTTTGCAGCTCCGCCAATAAATGTTCAGAATCATTGAAAAGAGAAGCATCGACTTCGATTTTCTTGTATTCTCGAACGTCGACCGGTACTTTTTCTACCTTTACCATACTGCCATTCCACTCTACCACGGTGAAAAACCCGGTCCCTGCATCGGTAGAACTTTTAAACCCTATGCTCCCCGGATAGACCGCTTTCCCCCACCCCACTTGTTTTTCGGTAAATTGATGGATATGCCCTAACGCAATATAATCATACTTCGCAGAAGCAAGCACATTGGAGAAAAGTGGCAAGCTGCGATCAGAAACTTCCCAATCCAGGGAACCATGAAAAGCGCCGATATGGAATCCGTCTTCACCATTATATGGGAAACTTGCTATGGCATACGGTTTGGTCAAACCACCGGTATAAGCCAGGGAATAGAAATGAACGAGGGTGTCATGAATCGTGACCGAAAAACAATGCTCCGGCATAGGATTAGTTATGAGGAAACCCGGCCAGTTCTTCCCATACTCCCTGTAGACAGAATTATGATACGTAATTTCATCGTGGTTTCCTGGGACCGTTACACACAACTTGTTACTCTGTATCAACCGATTCATTTGGCGCAGGGTCTCTCGAATAAGCGCTTCTTCGGGGTTATATTTCTCAAAAAGATCCCCCACGATGATTACACCATCTATTTTGCTTCCCGGTTGCAGGGCAAAATCCACGGCTTTTTCAAGAATTTTGTCCCGCTCTTTACGTAAAATTCTGCTTTTATCATCGGGCATAGTCCTGGATTCCCAACCAAGATGGAGATCGGCCAAGTGTAGCAAACGTATCATGTCTTTTCCTCCTACAAGAGTAATTTAATATAGGTGCGACTAGTCTTCGTAATCAGATAAATCAAATCCAGCTTGTTCCGCTAAACGAATGAGTTCTTTGTCCGAAGCTCTCTCAATATCAACCAGTTTCATCATTGCCATTGGTAAACCAGAATAAATAGCAGTTCCGTAATAATCCTTTAGTGCTTCTCTTAATCTCTTGTAATTCATCTTCTTAGCCCCTTCCTCTTTTATTAGATTTTGAGGACAATTCGTTCAATATCCACAATTGGTAAGTAATTACCATTGGTCATCTCAAGTTCTTTTTGAATGACGTCTAAACGAAATGACTTTGATTTTACATAGAATCGGTTTAAGAATTCATTCGAGAGTGAATTCCGAAAACTCATCATATTGGGGAAACATATTATTCTTATAGGCTAATAAGGCAGCCGTTAACTGAGCAGCATTGCTTTCTATTGCTATCCTAAGGAACTCGGTGATTTGGTGTGCATTATAACGATTCATGATATTCATAACAAGCGCATCATCTTTACGTATGCGATCCCATATCGTCCATTGATCGAATAAGTAAACAAGATGATTTACTTGACGAGTATACTTTTCAAACGCGAACTTACCAAGGGTGAAAGTTCCAACACCAACATTGAAAACTGGAGATTCTGTAACTTGATGTTCCAGTGTACAATCTTTGAGCGTAAACTCAATTTCTGCTCGATATTCGAATCCTTCAAAATAAATCCCGTGTTTTTGAGCATTCTGCACACAGCGCCAAAATATAGTGCAACCGTCATAGCGGTCAGGTTTAACATCTTCTGGTAAGAAAGCGGGTTCCCATATCTGTTCGAAGGGTTGTTTGATTTTGTGTTTGAGAAAATACTCCTGCCATGCCTGAATTTCGTCAAGACTCATTTCTATGGGATGGGCTACACTTATAGTTTCTCGATTATTTATAACGTATTCTTTGCCGTCATGAGATATACAACTAGTATTAGTTAGAATGAAAGATTTTTGGCTCTGACTCCAAACTAATAAACGAGCTACCCTGCGCAACAAAGGATTTTTTAGGTATAACTCTTTCCATTCCTTCACCTTTGTTTCTTTGCCGTTTAAGAACTCTGAAAACAACCTTTCAACTCGCTTTTTCACAATGCTCTTCGCAAAAAATTTCATCTCTGTGAAATCTTCGTTAGCATCCTTATACTTATCTGGATTTGCTCCCCTTTTCGGTAGGGATCTGGCAGGCTTAGAAGAACCTGGAACCAAAATCAAGAAGGTGAGATCGTCTTGCAGTTGAGCCGCAACAATTATATTACCCAAATCATAGGTTTTTGTTCCGTTTTCATCCAGACCTATATCGGTTAGGTACTTGTCACGTATCGTGTCTACATCTTCTACACGGTACATCGCGTATTCCCATAAGTCGTTATTTCTCTCGGCAAACTTCAAAGCTGAACGGGTAGTACTAAAAATGCAAGCGCTTCGAAAAGCACTATAAAGCGGGGAATGTTCATTCTTTTTTCCTGCATTCTCTTGTCGCAGCATCGTTAGTAACTCACTCATTAATTCTTCATCAGCATATTGACATATAGGTTTAGCCAGGCTGATTCGATTGATCTTTGAATTATCACTCCAGTTTTCCTTTGTCAGACTTCTAAGAGCATTTTGAAAACTATGTTGATCAATAATCGTTAGGAGTTCCGCTGCTCTTTCACTAACACCCGGTTCATGCCTATGATACTTATAAGAGAAATTATCATGCTCGACAAGTAGAGCTGCTAGAACGATGCCCGGGGCAGTTTCACCGTCTTTATACAACAGCATTGGTAATTCATCTAAAGTCAATTCATACCGTTTTTTTAGATAATTTTTTACTTGAGGTTTTGTTAGATCTGAGTGCTTTAGAAAAGTGTTCAATATCTCATCCTTTGGACTCATCTCTTTATTTTTCTTATGATTTGCTGTGAGTCTTAACGCCAGATTTTTTTGCTCAAGTAATTTTGCGCCTATTTGCTTACCACGTTGGTTACTGCTTAATTTGTTAAATAGGGAAATCAAGGGTTCATCGGAAATTAGATCTGAGTATGTTTCTATATAATAAGACAATGATTTCAAAACTGTTAAGTTTGACTTTTTATTAACATATTGTTCAAAAGCTTGGCATAAAGCATCAGCATTATTCGTATTAAGGCAGTCCAAATATGCCTTCTGCATAATTTTACTCTGGTGAGACAAGTAGATTGAAGCCTGTTGATTTGGTGATAACTTATCCCAGGTTTTTCTCTGAACGGCATAATTACAAACATCTCTGTCCTTCATATGTGGAATAAGATCCAATAGTTGTGCGAATAAACCAGCTGGAAGATTATCACCAAAGACTCCAGTCATGAATTCACATTTAGGATTTGACACAGTAAAACTAAGTAGATTTTTACAGGAACTAAAGGCCTTTGCTTCTACGCGAGTTACACTTATTGGCAAAGTTATTTCTTTCAACGCTTCACAACACCAAAAAGCTTCACTACCGATTACCTTAACATTACTCGGAATTATGATATCGGTAACCCCTGGTTCTTCTATATAATCCACAAGAACTCCATCTTTAATCACAAAGCCCATAATCGCTTCTCCCTTTACTCAAATTCCATTTTTTCAAGTTCCAGAATGATTTTCTGTTGACTCTCGTAAAAGAGTGAATCTCATAAGTGCTGACCATCCCCCGAGATACGTTTCAAGTGGCCCATATTTTAACCTGTTTTTAACCTTGTCTATGAATCGTATGTGGAATAATAAGATGTTACTGAGAGGTTAAGAATATTTGAGGCAAGCTAACAAATCTATGAAGTTAGAAAATTCCCTCATGAAAGTTCTAAATTGACCCATAATTCGCAATCTGGAAGTCTACTTCTGAGATTTTGCTCAATCTCCAAGAGAGTCAAAGGTACGTTGTGCATCAAGACACCTCCTCGGAAAATTTAGATGATATAAAAAAAGACACCAAAAAATCTTACGATATCTTTCGCAAGATTATTGACGTAAAAGCCTTTTCGAATTATCAAACACACAAAGTACACCCCCATAGAGAAATTTCTATGATACTGACTGACTTCAGTTGAAAACAATTCTTTCAAAGATAGCTATACAAATTAATATTTATTTTACTGATTTAGTAAAATTTTTCATGTGTGGAGAATTGAGGGTCGCTAATCCAATGAACCTTTTTTAGGTCGTGGATGTTAATGGGTCTTTTGGTCATGGTAGGAACCTCCTTGATAATGAATCACAAGGGCAAACTAGCTGTGTTATTATTAACAATTAAAGTGACTTAACCCTAGTTGTTGACTAACAAGAATAAAAACCTTCAAATTATTATACTATCGTCTCCACCTAACTTTAACAACTTATATTGTTGAACTATATTTACTCGTGAATCAGCAGACTTCAAATTCATTTCAGAGATATTACCAATGTTTATATCTATACCATTAGAGAATAGAATTATATTTTTCGATATTCTGGATATATGCATTTTCATCGTTTACTCTTCTTCAAAGAACCAGTTTATTTAGCAGTTCTTTCATTTCATCCTCAATGTCTTCGGGACCCATGACACTAAAAATCTTATTCATTGAGCAACTAGTCGCGTAAAAAACTTTTATCCATTCATTCAAGGCGTGCAAAAGATACTTTCCTGAAACAATGCTTAACTTACTGTTTAAATCCGTCCACCTAGAATTAACAAATTCAGCAGCTTGTTTTGCAGCAAAACCAACTGACATGCTTTTGTCTTCCTCCATTATTTTCGTAGTAATAGAATCAATAGTCATTTCTTTATGAATGTCGACAAATGCCTCCAAGGCGTTACTAAAATCCAAATAAGATAAATTTAAATCTTTTATTACTTTGTACAGGATTTTTGGTTTTAGCAAATAGTTCTCCAGCTCCGATTTCTCCCAAATGTGCAGCTGCAAATGATTTTCTTGTGCGTGTCTTTTTGCCTCTTCAATTCTACTCTTTGAATAGAAACCTCTATTTAGAATTGCATAACACATGAATTGGCCATCGGAATTTTCATGAAACAATCTTGCAGCCCCATAAGCTTCATTTATCCTCGTTAAACCACCTAAAGGAAACGAAGGAACGGTTTCTACCGATGATATTGCTTTAGGGAGCAGAATGTTATAAAACTGCTGAAGTATATGGATATCATCCCTCTCAGCAAATATACATTTGTTTGCGTTTCCTAACTTTGTAAGGGATAGGTTATAAGAACTTCCAATATCATTAACGATATTTTGAACTTCATTTATTTCGCTGGCATAGGTCATTTGCCTACTTTTCTTATCTATAGCGATAATATTTCTCGGTGAGACATTAGAAATGATTTCAACAGAATGTGTTGCGATAACTACTTGTTTAAACATAGATTTGGCGATTTTGAGTAATTTTACTTGTAAATCCGGGTGCATATATACGTCAGGCTCATCCAAAATAATCGTCTCACTTTGCTTAGATTTGCAGATAAACCAGATGATTTGCAGCCACATTTGAATTCCGCTGCCCATCAATCCAATTTCGGCAGGGAATTTGGAATCTTCAATAAATAAACTAATATAATCGCTTGCTGCTGGTTCATAAACTAATTCTTTAACCCTAAGCCCGAGCCAAGTATCTTCTGCTAACTTCTTGAAGTCTGCAAAAATCTCATTACTTAGATACATCTCATTCCTAAAATGCCTTGAAGATAAGTACGTATCAATATCTTCGACAACAGTTAACTCTCTCAACTTCCTTTCGTTTTCCTTTATCAATCCAATTTGAGGTAAAATACTTATCGTGGGTATATCAGCATCTTGTGCTTTATATCTGGATGAAATTAGCTTGTTGTCTGGATTGTATAACACTGCATAAGCAACATCCTGGTTCACGTAAATTACAAATTTCGTTCCATTCTCAAAAGTTGCTGTTACTTTTGCTACATCATCTTTGTAATAATATACTATTCCTCTTAAGTCAATTTTCAAACGTTCAACTGGTAACTTGAAACCCTTCATACTCCTCGTTAATCCGAGTGTAAAAGGAGGTTCAATATAAGTTGAATTCTTACATTTTTTTGTGGCCATAGCTACCAGTCGTAAAGCTTCAATAAAGCTGGACTTACCGGCATTGTTTTTACCAACGATAATCACACAATCGCGCATTAGCATCTTTGTTTTCTCAAAGCACCTATAATTCTCAATTTCGATCTTTTTTAGCATAACATACCTCGATATTCAAAAATCCCAATCCTCGAAAGCAACAAAATCCCTGTAATTACTACCCCAGAACCTGTTTCAAAAAATCAATTGCATATTTCCGTTTCAGTCTGTCGTGGAATTTCTGATTATAATAACTTCGGAGACAAGAATAACAAGACGAATTATGATCCTCTCCTCCACATATACAGTTATTTACCAACTCCAACGCTTGCTTAAGCGCCTCTTCCAAAACTATTGGATCATTAAGCCTTCTCACATGTCCAGCTCCTCCTGGAGTACGATCATAAAAAATTATCGCATAATTCCCAACACCAGTGGTTGGATTTCGAAAAAACTGTAAACAACCAGCTATATCATCCTGCTCAATGTTCAAACTACTGCTGATTCCCCGCAGAATCGCATTCAAAATTGAAAGACCTTCGTCATAATCTCGAATCTCCGGAAATAAAAATTTCACCTGGAAAACGTCGGTCTCAAATCGATACCCTAAAGAATATCGTTTCAATAAACGATTACCACATTTGTACCCCGATGATTTCTTGTGCGTACTTAATATGGTAGCCGTGTGCTTTTTTTCATCCAATTCCGTATAGCCGCAATCTGCACACACATAGAAATTCGATTCATTTAGAACCGCCATCTCGTCTCCAATGCTGTATGACAACTCCATCTCAGCAAGAGCTAATCTCACTCGCTCCAAATCAATTTTGCTCTTATAACCCACATAGTAAATATCACCTTTATATGTCTTTTCGGGTTTTTTTAGACCAGGTTTCTTAATGCTATTCACATCGGTTTCAAAGCCGTATAACGGAATTATAAAGATTTTTCTGCGTGTGTTTTCTAACGCCTCACCGCATTGTTGGCACACTTTGATCACTTCGGCGCTTACATCTTCTGTATGCACCTCGATATTCAGAGTGCCACAATTGCAGTAAATATAGTCGTACATTCTCCAGCCCATTCGGGGTATCTTTCTAATATAACGGCTTGTGATCAAATCACCATTGGCAATAATCTGCGAACCAGGCGCATACTCCGATATCGCCATCGATAAATCCCTTTGCAGCTGTAAACCAGATATTCTTTGGTTTCGGCCTCCCATAATAGTGAGCTCCACAGTATCCACTGGGAAACCATATTTGGGTAAAATATTCTTTCTCGATAGAAAAGAGAGAATGTCTTCTCGTTTATATGAGTTTATACGCTCGGTCAGACCATCAGTTCTTCCATCGGTTCTATAGGCCTCGTCCTTAGCATGCTGCAGGACTTCAATCTCATATTTATACTCCGAAAGCGCTTTTGTCATTGCTCCGGGTTGATCCGCATCATCTCTAAATAATTCATCGATCCACCCAAAAGAACCGACGTCAAAAACTGCATATAAACTCTCAGGTAGGAAATTCTTAATGTCGCTTCTTAATGCCATGGGCTTTCCCAGCAAGTAGTTGTAAAACGCTACAACACCACTGTTGTTTTGAGTTTCCTCGTCCAACATAGTCATGGCATTACCGAAATAAACTGGATTCTTTCGCCAAAATGCAGATAATGCCGTGGCAAAAATATGCCGAATTGCAATTTTCTTGTTCTCCACATTGAATTTTGGTGGGGTGATCTTTCCTTTAATCATCTTCAGAGGTTCATTGAAAAAAGTAAAATCATGATTGCTCTTGTTACAGAATGTTAGCGCATATGCCGCTGAATCTTTATTACGACCGGCTCGACCAGCTCTTTGTGCGTAATTTGCCGGGGAGGGGGGCATATTTCTCATAAAAACCGTTTCTAAGTTGCCTACATCCACACCCATTTCAAAGGTGGTAGAACAGCTTAGGATATCGATATCCTTTAGTTTAAACCGCTTCTGATATTCGTACGCCATATCTCGGCTCAACTGTGCTGTATGCTCTACTACTCGCAAGGGGCGAATGTCTAGTTCCTGGTACATATTATAATAATGATTTTCTTTGAGCTCTTTTTCAATATCAAACTCATGTAGTCTTCCCATACATCGATAAGAAGGACAAACTCCATTCAGGTTAAACTGTGTTATTTTGCTACATTTCGAGCATTCGTACCATTTCACTGGCTTCATGATCTTGTATGATGAAGTGTTCACCTTGTAAGAACCATTCTCAGGAGCTAATATTTTTTTTGAAATAAGCAGGTTGCTCCATATAGCTTCTAAAAGCTTATTGACCTCTTTCTGTGGCAAGGTATTCCCTTTGCTCTGCAAAACTCGGTAAAAGTAATCTGTACGTTTATTGGTTTTATCCACAAACCTGGGTATGAATGACCGAATGTAATTTTCTCTGTCTGGAGCGCTTAAGGTGTATGAAAACTCTACCCCGTTATTAGCAAAGTAAGTTTTATCCTCCTTGTTCATGGTCACACCGTATTTTAAAGCACCATCAGCCAACAACCCAAGAAGAAGAACATTGCACAAAGTCAAAACCTCATCTTGAGTCAAGTTTATTTTAGTATTGGCCTGAAAAACCGTGTCTATTGAAAAGCCAAGCATTCCCTTACTGAACAACGATGTGGAACTAGCATAGTCGATAAATTCATGCAGTACTGCTTTATACGCTTCTTTGGTGAAAGTAGTGTTGTCAGCACTAAGAATCTTATACTTCAACATTTCCCCAGACACCAACCCAGCAAAAGCATCAAAGTTCAGGCCGTATTCGTCCACAGCATGATTTCGAATCGTTTCAATGATTATTCTCTTATAAAGAATATTCCTATAAGTCTGATCCAAATAACTGGCATAAAAAGCAGCCGCCTGACGATTATCAGAAAAAGCAATAAACTGCTTGGCTTCACTGATTTTTTGTTCCTCCACGAAAGAATCTTCAGTCTCAAAACCCGAATCGGTATCAACATGAATTGACTTTCTTATCATCTTATACGATGGCAGTTCTTGAAACAACGCGGTTCCAATAACACTGGTCACTGCCTCCTGTCCGGTAAAGAACATGCGCAAAATACCAAAGTTGTTTACATTTTCGCATGCTAAGCACTTCTTCAGTGTAGCACTGGGATCTTTCAAGGTAACCTTAACTACTTTCACCATTGACTTATTACCATGCTCACAACTAACTTGGTTCAAGAGTCCCGCTTTGCGTACAAAACCACACCTTGCACAAATCTCATACTGCTGAGCGTCTATGTTTTCTTCTTCTAGTAGATGATCATCATCGGTATCGTTGATTTCACCCTGGAGCAGGAATACTGACTTCAAGTCATCTTCCGACTGAAACGACGATTGTACGAGGATGTCGTTCTTCACCGTGCCAATTAGGTAAATAGCGTGGCATACATTGCAGGTAGCCACCTCAAAGACATGAAAGTCAATACCCTTATCATCGTAATGCGTTTCTTTACGATTCAGGAATAACTTTTTATTAGGAGGAAGAGTAATAAAGACACTCTCGGTCGCTCGCAAAAACATGTGATAACGGGCATCAATCAGACGGATGTCGTTTTTTTCTGCTTTACTTGCAACTTTGACAAATGACTCTAACTCTTTTGTACTCCAGTTTAGTTCACTTGCTAGAACTGCGATGGTTTTAGGATTGACCAATGCCTCTCTAAAAAGGGAGTAATTCTCGTCGTGTAGAACAAAGTCAAATAGCTGAGTATTTATGTCGGTTCCTTTTCGCACATTAAAGTACGATTGACAAAATGCAACTAGTTCTTCCTTTGACGCTTCATTCTCCAAAAGTTCTGCCAACTTTACATAAAACTTTAGGGAAACGTTCTTTGTTTTGTAAGTTCTCTCCAGTTTAATGCGCGATGCACGGATTATGTCATTAACCCCAAACTCAGCATTACATAGTAACTTACCAAATTCCGCTACTTCCTGGTTGCCATCTTCGTCTCCCAAAGTTGCACTGGTTAAAATGTATTGCAGTTTCCAGTTGTTCAATCTGGCTTTTAAACGGCGCAGTAGCATAGCAACTTCTATGCCAGAGCTTCCGCTGTATACGTGTGCTTCGTCCAGAACAACAAACTTCCATTTCTCCAAAAACTCATTGCCAAAGAATGTACTATCTCCCGGCCGTAGCATCAGATACTCCAGCATTGCATAATTTGTAATTAAGACTTGGGGCGGGGTCTTCTTCATTTGCTCACGCGAAATGAGCTCATTGGGTTTTGGAATCTGGTCTTCATTAAGCTTGCGATACTCGCTTAGAGCATCCTCGTAACTTTCTTTTGTTTGACCGGTATAACTGCCATAGGTAATCTCAGGTAAATCTGATAATATGTTACGTAAGCGCTCCATTTGATCATTGGCTAGCGCATTCATGGGGTAAATCAGCAAAGCCCGAACACCTGGTCCCAACCTATTCAATCTTTTCTGCTTCAGTAGCTCATTCAATATGGGAATGAGAAAGCTTTCGGTTTTACCAGAACCAGTTCCAGTTGAAACAATGGTGTTTCTGCCACTTAATATATTCAAGATGGCTTGCTCTTGGTGTAAATATAATGGACGAAACGTTGGTAACTGGATCTTCTTTAACTCCTGTTCCAGTACACCTGCAGCAATAAGATCGGCTATAGTCCTTGTCTTTTCAAATGCATCCGTAATATTTAAATACGGGCCAGAAGCAAATGTTTGTTGGTTTTTTAACTGTAATACAAACTGTCGGTTGTAATCATCGTCATCCAAAGCAAATATCGTCTGCAAATATCTAAGGTATTTCGTAAAGATTGTTTTAGAAGCATCTACCGGTGAAAAGGCCATCACGTTCAGCAACCTTCCTATTTGAAATCATAATGGTATATTAAATCTTTAACTTCATCTCGCATGTGTCCATTTAGTTTTTCAATATGGTAAAGACCTTTAATACCCTTATACTCAACAAAGACTTTCAAATCACGTAGTGTCTTTATGCCGCTTTTCTTTAAGCAATTATAGGTCATTGACCTGAACCCACATTCCTCAATACGGGTATCCAGAATGTCTTTCACAATTTCTGGCTGTTTTGGCTGCTCTGACTCTTCTATGTTCTTCGATATCTTCATTTGATCAAATTCTGATTGTATTGTTTGCTCCGCTTCAACTATTGCTGGAACCTGCTTCAATTGACTATAAGCAATCGGTAATACCTCTGCATTGGTAGCAGCACCCGGATTATTGAGGAAGGTGTATCCCAAGTAGTTTAGTGTCTCGAGGAGTTCCTGAATATCTTTCTTGCCAATATTTCTTAATCTGAAAAGGTTGTTGTAACCTAATCTGCATAAGTCTTGAAGAGTTGAAATCCCATTTTTCTCCAGAACCGATTTCCAACGCTTACTTATGTTAAGTTCCATTACATCAATTTTGGGAACCTCCACACATTTGTCTTTTTGCCCTAGAAAGGTTCTATAAGAATTCGGG
>Ga0334890_1002302_pt1 | contig 22411 bp, 21 predicted proteins | sample GraSluR1_MG_3_FD_207220 | JGI IMG/M metagenome (GOLD analysis project Ga0334890, IMG submission 207220) | Sludge microbial communities from methane-producing bioreactor in Wageningen University, Netherlands - Granular Sludge_31_08-R1 | ecosystem: Engineered > Bioreactor > Anaerobic >... | reverse complement strand
CGGAAGATTGAAGCCCGATCAGGGGAAGCGAATTTCCACGCCCACTTCCACTTTTTGGTAAGCGTCAGGGAAAGCCTGTTGGAAGGCTTGCAGCACAGCGGCGCTGCTGTCGTGCGGCGACAGCGCCACCAGGCGCAGATTGCGCCCGGCAAGAAAGTTGATGTGGGGCTGCAGGGCGGCGGCGCCGGCGTTTTGGTAGTGCAGTCCGCCCACCACGCCCACCACGGGCAGGCCGAAGACGGCCTCGGCGCGCTGCAGCATGGTTTCCAGGCCGGGGTGACCGCAGCCGGTGATGACCACCAGTCCCTGCCCTGCCACGTTAATCACCAGGTTCTGCTCATGATTGAGCGGATTGATCCAATCCAACGGCTGCACTTCCATGAAGGGCATGATGCCGCTGGTGGCCACACCTTCGGCAATTTTCACCGGTGCGTCCGATACAACGGGCTGCACGCCAGGGTATGACAGGGCGGTGGGCAGGTAAACCGGGATGCCCGACAGGGAAATTTGCTGCTTGCCAAAAGAAAACGTGTGTTTTAGCCACCAGTTTGCGCCGCCCACGTGGTCGGGATGGTTGTGCGAGATGACGATGGCGCCTATGCTTTGCGGGTCAACCTTGATCAGGCGCATGTTGTTTTCAAGCGGTGAAGGATCGGCGCGTTTTTCATTCTCGCCCAGGTCCAATAAAATCACAGCGTCATCGGTGCGCACCAGGTACGACACGCCAAACTCACTTTGCAGACCTTTGGTGGAATCAGCGGCGGCTTCAACCAGGGGCAAAATGGACAGGCCGCGCGTGCTTCCGATGTTGGCCAACGGGCCTGGAGTTTCCGCCACAGCCTGCGCCACAACCTGCCTGGCCTGGTTGAGGCGCACGAAGTAAAGCACTGCCAGCAGAAGGGTGACCCCCGCCAGGACAAGCAACAATCGAATTAAAAAGGATTTCATAAGCCAATCTTCCATGTGATGACGAATTAATCTCCCAGGTCGGCGGCTTCCAGGTCAAAATCTTGCGCTTCGAAGCTCATGCCGATGAAGGAGGCGAAATCGAGGTTGCTCATATCCTGCCCGCGGCCTTCGCGTAGCATGTAGAACAACTCAAGATAACTGCGCGAGCAGCGCGCTTCCCACTTTAGGCCCAGTTCCTGCGCCACGCGGCGCACCTGTTCGCTGTCGGCGGCTTCGATCTCACAAAAGTTACCGTAGGGCATCTCGTCAATGGTCACTTCGGTGTCGTGGAAAAAGAAAGTGGTGCGGTACTTTTCATAGGTGACGCTCACCTGGTAGCCCAGGGCTTCCAGAAATAACTTTGCGGTTTCAAAATCACTGACTTCAAATTCGATTTCGCGGCGCACACTGACTGCCTGATCGGGCAGGGCGGGGTCTTTGTAGGTGAGGCGGGCGCGCGTGTCTTGCCGCAAACGCAGCACGCGGTGTTGACGGCTGAGTTCCTTGCCGGGCGTGTCGAAGCGCAGGTTCAACTCATGCACACGCCCGTTGGGTTCGGGCTGCGCGCCCAGTTGCAGCAGACGCTCTTGAAATCTGCGTGGTTCAGAGAGATAAAACTTTGTCTCAACCTCTTGCCGTTGGTCGTTGTTCATGTACTGCTCCTTTTTGTGCGGCTGCATCATGCGGTGAGCCCTGCGGTTGATCGAAGATCAACCGGGTGTGCGGGAAGGAGAAAATCCCCCAGGCAAAGGCCAGTCCCATGAGGGTCATTATAAGGGCAAACGGCCAGTTTGGTTGCAAACTGCCTGCTGCGCCCACTGTCAGGCGGTCCAGCCAGTAACTGGCGGCAAAAAAGGCGCTGGCCAGGCGCACAGCAGTGGGCGCCCAGCGCTGGTGCAGCCACACACCCAGCCCGGCAAGCAAGCCTGCCACGCCCCAGGCTGCGCCGCCCGCTGCCAGGTAGAGCGGGCTGACCGATAAATTCAATGTGAGCAGCCACTGCCACTGGCTGAGAGCGCCGTACAGCCGCAGCCAGCCCAGCAGCGAGAAGAGCAGCATCCAGGCAATCAACAGCCACAGCAGCCAGCCCAGCTTCACGCGGGGCGGCCTGGTTGAAGGATGTTCGGGTGGGGTCATTTGAGCGTCACTTCCCACAGGTGCACATGCGCCGGTTCCAGGTCATAAGTATTGCTCACGTCGATTTTTAACTCTTTCACCTTCACCGGTTTGTTCAGCACAAATTCCAGGTCGTGGGGTTGGGGCTCTTCCAACGCCACGCGCTGCAGGCTTTGCAGTTGTTTTCCCTGCGCGTCGAACAGTTCAAGGTGTGCGGTGGTGTGCGTGCCGCCAATGCGCAAAATGACGCTGCTGATGAAACGCTCATCCGGCAGCACAATCTCCAGCCGCAGCGGGTTGGCTTCCAGCGTGCGGATGAGGGAATCTTTGTTGCCGTCAAACAGCATGGCAGCCTCGCCCATATCAAGGTAGGAATGGCGCGCGGTGACGGGTGTGCTGCCCAGGTACACGCTGGTTTCCTGCAGAAGGCGGCGCGCGGCGCGTTCTTCTTCCAGCAATGCGTCAATATTGTCCACATAGCGCAGGCGGATGAAATAGAAAGCCGGCTGGCCGTTGGGGGCGGGCAGGATTTTCTCAACGCGCACATCGGTGAATTTGTTGGTTTCCAGGGTTTTCTTGTATTCATCCGGCGTCATAATGAACAGCGTGTCGCTGCTGATGTCTTTGTGTTCCAACAGATAACCGTCAATGCTGCCCAGTTCAAAAGGGGTGGGTTCAAAAAAGAAACGCGCCACGATATCGGTTCCGTTAGCCCAGGTGGGCGAGAGCACAATGCGGGTTTGCGGGTCATATTTCAAGATGTTGTCAATGGCGGCAAACACCTGACGCGCGCCGTATTGCATGCCGTTCAAACCGTAGTCGGTGTCCCACAGGGGACCGTCAACCAGGGCGGTGCGCAGCAGCCAGAAGTTGCTCCCCGCCAGCAGGACAAATACTCCCAGGGCTAATCCCAACCAGGCTTTTTGCCAGCGATTTTGCAGCCAATTGAGCAGGGCGACGGCGCCCAGGGCGGTGAGCAGCGCGGCGGGAATGACCATGTTCAGGGCGCGGGTGATGCCCAGCGCCACCAGGGCGGCTCCGCTGGGGGCAGCCAGGGCGGCCAGCAGCAGCGCGCGGTGGGGCGAACTGCGCAAGTTTTTGAGGCAAATAACCATCCCCAGCAGCAGCAGGGGCAGGGTTGGGCGCAGCAGGTTGCCCAGCCCGTCCATCTTGTGGCGCGACATGTCCACCTCGTTGGGAACAAACCAGTAACCGGGGTTCAGTCCGCGCAGGTATTCGCGCCCGTAGCGCGCCAGTTTCTCCTGCAGGGGGCGGTTTTCAATCCAATAGGAACCGAGCTGGCGCAGGTGCTGCACGTTTTCTTCAGGATGATGGATTTGAAAGCGCAAGATGGGAACAGCCAGCAGCAGGCAAAGCCCCACGGTGCGCAGCACAACATCGCGGTGCTGTTTGTGATAATTGAAATCGGAAAGGAACAAGAACAGGGCAGTAACCAGCACCACCATGCGCGCCGGGCTGTAGCTGTAAAAACTGAGGGCCGCCATGCCGGCGGAGGCATACAATGCTTTGGTCTTGCCGCTGCGGTAAAGCATGTAATAGTACAAAAATCCGGCGTAGAAGCTGACCGCCAGCGCGGTTTCAAACGCGGTTCGAGAGTGCAGGAACCAGGCCGGTGTGATGCTCAAAATCAGCACCCCCAGCCAGTAGTGACGGATGTGGAAGACGTCGCGCAGAATCAGGCCGACATAGGCGGCGCCCAGCAGGGTGGCCAGCACGCAGGCCGCGCGGGTGACGAAAATGGAGCGTCCAAACAGCAGGGTGGGAATCACCTGCCAGTAGACAGACACGCCCAGGTTGTATTGATAACTGTTGAAGAAATAGGTGGGGAACAAAAAACCGTCGTATCCCATGAAACCGTCGCGCAGAAAATCCTGCGCCAGCAGGGTTTGAATGGCTTCATCGGTGAAGAAGAAAATCGGGTAGCGCTCCAGGCCGATCAGGCGGGTGAGCAGGTAGACCAGCAGCGATGCCCAGAACAGCGCGGCGGCAAGCTGCGCCGGCTGGCTGAACCAGTCCGACAGGCGGCTGCGCCAGTTGAGCGGCGGGGTGAACAGGCCTTCGCCCAGGGTCACACTTTGCTCTTCCAGCGGCTGGTCGTTGGAGGTCAATGCCTGCACGTGCACTTGCAGGCGCACATCGGGCGGCAATTGGGCGCGCAGGTGCAGACGCGCTTCGCCAACCTGCAGGGTGGTCTCTTCTGCGGATGGGGATGGCGGTTCGCCGGTGCTGTTTGCGGGTGTAGGCGGTTGTTCAGTCATGAAATGTGCGCTTGCCCTGTGGGGATTATAGCATGTCCGCTTTATTCTCGTTTTTTATTGAATGAGATTTAGAGTCCAATCTTTCCTCCCCTATTTTCAGGCTTGTTTGAAAATGGGGGAGATATAAGAGGGGACGAAAAATGTTTTATTGGTTGAATAACAAAATCAGACAATTTTGAAAATTTACTTAAACAATTCTTACTTATTTTTAAGATCAACGATGTAATATTAAGAGGTAAATTCTGGTCAAAGAAGAAAACGAATGACGCATTACAGGATTGAACAGTTTTCAACCTGAATGCGCCAGTAAGGAATAACGTTATGTCTTGGAAAAATATCTTTCTGGCAATTTTGCTGTTGATGTTGGTGAGCGCCAGCGCGTTAATCGGTGCGGCGGCGGGCGGTTTTGCCGTTTATCAATACCTGGGGGCGCAGCAGGAAACCAGCGCTTCTCAGGTCACGATCCAACCTGCTGTGCAAACTCAAGCTGACCTGGAACAGGCCGCCCAGTTAATTCAAATCTCCAATTCCGAAGTGGAAACCGCTGTAACCAGCGCGGTTGAGAAGGTGGGGCCTGCTGTGGTGACCGTGGTGGGAACCGTGCAGCAGCGCGTGACCAACTTTTTCGGCAGCAGCCTGGCCGAAGGCGAGGTGAGCGGCAGCGGGGTGATCATTTCAGCCGACGGCTACATTCTTACCAACAACCACGTGGTGGAAGGAACCCAAAGCCTGTATGTGATCCTGGCGGACGGTTCTGAATTGCCCGCCACGCTGGTGAACACCGATGTATTTGCCGACCTGGCGGTGATCAAGGCAGACGGCAGCATGCCGGCGGTGGCTGTCCTGGGGAACTCAGACCTGTTAAAGCCTGGCGAAACCGTGATTGCCATTGGTTCGCCCCTGGGTGATTTTAAGAACACCGTCACAGTGGGAGTGATCAGCGCCACCGGGCGCGCGCTCAGCACCCAGGCTGGCTACCAGATGGAAGACCTGATCCAAACCGATGCCGCCATCAATGAAGGTAACTCAGGCGGGCCGCTGGTCAACCTGAACAGCGAGGTGATTGGCATCAACACCCTGGTGGTGCGCGGCAGCGGCAACACCAGCACCACCGCCGAAGGGTTGGGTTTTGCCATTCCGTCCAACACGGCGCGCATCATTGGCGAGCAAATCATTGCCAAAGGCTATTTTGCCCGCCCCTACCTGGGCATCAACTGGCAGGGCATTACCCCCAACATCGCCCGCCGCTACGACCTGCCGGTGCAATGGGGCGCCTATGTGACCGGAGTAGCCGCTGACAGCCCGGCGGGTCGCGGCGGCTTGCAGACGGATGACATCATTGTGCGCATTGGTGACACCACCTTTGACGAGAATCATTCTTTCATTAACTTGCTGTTTGCCCACCAGCCCGGCGAAACCGTGTCGGTCGAAGTGGTGCGGCAGGGGCAGAATGTGGAATTGCAGGTCACGCTGGGAGAGACATCAGCCAACCAGTAATAAAAGCCACTCGCGTAAAATGAATTAAACTAGACCATGCGCCCGTGAGATTTGGGCGCATGGATTTCTTATTAATGGTTTGACAATGCTGTGCGAAAAAATTGCGGAAGAAAAGAGACCTGTCTATGCAGGAGTTAAATAACCAAAACAGTGTAAATATCGATAAGAATCAAAAAAACAGGCACAACAAGATCATCATCATTGCCATCAGTATCCTTGCAGTCCTGCTTCTGATAGTCGGCGTACTGGGATGGTTTATCTACCTGGTAATTTGGGGCGGACCAGCCACAATAACCAGCGACGTCTCGGATTATGGCAAGTTCGAAGATTTTAAAGGTTACAGTAATCTGGAAATCTTCCCCAAAGATTTGCCTGATTCGATGAATTTTGAAAAGTATTACTACTTCTACAAGGACACTTTTTTGGATGCGACATACCAGATTTTTGTGGAGTACACCTTGTCCGAAGAAGATTATCTGGCTGAAGTGCAGCGATTATCACAGATTGGTGAACAGAATGATGGGGAAGTGCATCGAATCGTTTATGACACTCAGAATTTCAATTATCCCGCCTATGTGACCGTGTTTGAAAACAACCTGTCGTATGAATATGCACTGTTGATTGAAGACCAACACAAGATTGTGTGCGTTTTCACGCAGTTTGCAAACAGAAAAGATATTGGATTCGACCCCGTTTTTTTACCTGATGGTTTTCAATCACCAGGCGATCCAGGGGTAAACACACTTGGCGGCTATAACATCTATTATTTTTCACTGGATGAGGATGCCTCTCATATAGAAAGGCGGGAGTGGAATTAAATAATACTCTTATTGAATGACAGCGGTGTTATCGGGCAGGGTGATAACCAGGCAGCCTGACACGTCCCGATAGGCGTATTGCACAGGCCCCGACACGGTCAGCACCTGCCCGCGCTGCAGGCTGAGAGCTAGGTTTTTATCTCGAAGGGTGAAAGCCAGCGCGCAGCCGCCATCCAGCGCCAGGTTCACCCGGTAGCCGCGCTGCAATGACAGTTCGCGTGAAACATCCAACACTGTCGCATCCCAGCCGTCAATGCGCGAACGGCGCACTTCTTCCAGCAGGTTGTCCCACTGGGCGCTGGTCAGATTATCGCGGGCGTCCAGGATTTCAAAACAGGTGGGCGCGCTGGGGCGCGGTGGCAGCGGTGTGGCTGCATAGACGACACAGGCTTGCTGCGGGCAGGGAACACAGGGATTGCCGGTGCCTGGGATGGGAAATGGATTGACGTCAACCACGGTGGGGGTGAGGGTGGGCTCAACCTCTGGAATCAATCTCAGGTTGGGCTGCTGGATCAGGCCAATGGAAATGCAACAATTCAGGATGAAAAACACACCCAGTGTACAGCAAGTGAAGCCCAGTGTTCGATTCATGACAGCCCCTTTATCATTCCCACCTGCGAGGTGATGAATGCCGCGCCCCCGCCCGGCGGAAATTTCCTCAATTATTTGAAGATGCAAAGGTCATGCCATTTATTCAATGCAGCGACGTGCTATAATCCATTTCATGCGGTGGATATTTGAAGATGAAACGTAAACGCCTGCCCAAAACCTCTCTTTCAATGAAAACTTTCACCAGGGGAATGCTGTTGATGCTGTGCCTGATGTTGTTTGTGGGCTCGATGCTGGCATCCTGCGCTTTGCCCACAGTACAACCCACCGTCACCGCTTCAGCCACCGTTTCACCATCGCCCAGCGCCACGGCGTCGCTCACCCCGCTGCCGCCCACCGCCACCGGCATCTGGGGAAATTATCCCGCTCCGCGCGAGGCGCCCGTCACGCCCATCCCGCCGCCCGTCAGCACGCTGACGGCGCCATCCGATGTGCAGATGCTGCTGCTGATGGGTGTTGACCGAAATTCCCCCTACGCCGGGCGCACTGATGCGGTGCTGATTGTCTTCTTCACCCCCAAAAATACGCGCGCCAGTTTTTTGTCCATTCCGCCGGATATGCTGATGTACATTCCGGGCTATACCATGCAGCGCCTGCAAAACGCCTATGCCCTGGGCGGCGCCGACCTGGTGACGCAAACCTTGCAGTATAACCTGGGCATCACCCCGCAGCGCTGGGCGGTGATTCACCTGGACCGTTTCACCGAGTTGATCGACACCCTGGGCGGCGTGACCATTGACATTCCCCAAGAAGACCATCCGCTGTGCGGCGGTTTGCCCACCGGCGAGACGGTGCTGGATGGTCCGCACATGCTGTGCTATGCGCGTTCGCGCCAGGGACTGGCTGAAAATGAACGCAACCGGCGCCAACAGGAAGTGCTGTGGGCGGTGTTTCAACACCTGACGCACGGCGGCAACCTGGCGCGCCTGCCCGAGCTGTTCAGCCTGTTCGGCGAGGCGGGCGTCACCAACCTGAACCTGGCTGAACTGACCGCCTACATTCCGCTGGCGCTGCAAATGAACGAGCGCGACCAGTTCGCGTTTTATTCCTTTTCATCACAGCACATGGATGCCTGGCAAATGCCCGGCATGGCGCGCTCCAGCGTGTTTTTGCCGCGCGCCGAAGCCGCGGCCGAACTGGTTCAGCAGGCGGCCAATTTTGTGCTCACCCCCGCGCCCGGCTCTTCGGCCAAAATGGCGACGCTGGTGTTTGAACTGACCACCTCGCCCACGCCCACGCCCACTATCATTCCCAGCGCCACCCCGCGGAACACGCCCACACCCACCGAGACTGAAATTCCCACGGAAACGCCCACCCCCACCATGACGCTTACCCCCACTTTGACGGTGACGGAGACGACGGAGGGAGCGGGTGGTTAACAAAGATGCATTTTCATATAGGATAATAGACATTTTTTGTCTATTATCCTATATGAAAACACCATAATTATTGACTGAATTTTAACGGTTTGTCCTTTTCTAACCAACAAAATTTAATCATGCTCTCCCTGTTTCCCTAAATTCCCAATAAAAATTTTCTAACCCCACTTGCAATTTCACCTCAAAAAAAGTATTCTATTTAAATGTAACAATCTTACAAAGGAGCAAAGGCGCTGTTTGTGACACTTCGCACCGCTGTCCAACCGCTTAACCTCCGGCAACCATGATCCACCCAAGGCGAATCGTCACCCTGGGATTGTTGATTATGGCGCTGACCGGATGGTTCATGCTGCCTGCCAGCCGGCTGCCCGTGGTGCTCGCCGAAGACAATGTTCCTGAAGAGACCGAAGGTCCGCAGCGCTCGACCTTTCTGAAAGTTGATATTGACCTGTATGCGTGGTGGATGTCGGAATGGGGGAAAAGCGATATTCTATGCCAGATTGTGGTGGAGCATGACGGCATACCCACCGGCGCTGAGATATACAAATCCTGCGGGGCTGACCTGTATGATGAATGGAAGGAAACCGTTGGCTGCGGGCAAAGCGCCGCGCAAGACACCTCGGAATGCGAGGGGATGATTTTGCACCTGGCCGGCAAGGGCCGAGGACAGAAAGAGATGGAAGTTGAACTGCCGCCAGCCCAGGTGTGGGTGTCGGTGATTGGCTGTGATTTGCAATATCCCGACAACCGCTGCGACAGCACGCCCCTGCTGTATTTGCAGGGCGAAGAACCCCTGCCCAATGAAACCATTGTGAGCCTGCAGGGCACAGTGAATGGGCGTTCGTTCACCTGCCCCGGCGATCACTGCACCTTGCCCATGCCGCCCACCGGTTTGCAGGGACAAACCATTGAGTTCTGGGGCGACTCCAGTTTTGGCGACTCGACCGAGCATTTCACCGCACGCGTGCGTGTGATTCCATGGGGCGATTTTGCCGACCCTGAAAAGAAGGCCTCGGCTGACACGCAGCCCGCCTGGTTTGTGGACGTGCTCAGCAGTCAATGGAAAGGCGAACATCCCGCCAGCAGCGCTGAAATCTGGCAGGTGTTCCCCGAGGTGGGCGGCCCGCCAGCCTGGTTGAGCACCCCCAAAAATTTGGAAGATCTGCGCTCGTCAGTTTCGTACTATTATCTGGCGGGTATGTTGATTCAAAACGGCGCCGTGGATGCCAGCGGCTGCCCCGACGGCGGCATGCAGGCCGACAAAGCCGCCACCGCCTGCGGCGTACAGGCGGCCTTGCCGCAGGTGCAAGAGTGGCAAAACCGCTTTGATGCCGAAATTGTGCAGGTGGCGCGCGACACGGGCGTGCCGGCGCAGTTGATGAAAAACATCTTCAGCCGTGAAAGCCAGTTTTGGCCAGGCATCTACAAGACATACCGCGAAGCCGGGCTGGGTCAAATGACCGATTACGGAGCCGACACGCTGCTGTTGTGGAATCCAAGTTTCTTCGAACAGTTCTGCCCGCTGGTGCTGAGTGAAGAAAACTGCCAGACTCGTTTTGACTTGATGAATTCGCAAAGTCAACGCCTGCTGCGCGGCGCGCTGGTGCAAAAATTTAACGCGGCTTGCCCTTCCTGTTCGGGCGGAATCGACCTGTCGCAGGCCAATTTTAGCGTAGGCCTGTTTGCCGAAAGCCTGCTGGCGCACTGCCGCCAGACCGCGCAGATTATCATGAACACCACCCAGCGCTACCCCGGCGAAGTGAGCAGTTACGCCGACCTGTGGCGGTTTACCCTGGTCAATTACAACGCCGGGGCGGGCTGCCTGATGGACGCGGTTAACGCCACCTGGGGCATGAGCGAACCGCTGGACTGGGCGCATGTGAGCGCCCGCCTGGGGCCGGTTTGCCAGCCGGCCATAGGTTATGTTGATCAGATCAGCCAGATGCCCGGCGCGCAGCCCACACTGGCTCCCTGGCAGATGCAGATCACACCAACACCGTCTCTTGCGCCCGCCCAACCAACCATCACCCCTGAAGGCGCTGTGATCACGCCAACCCCCAGTCCCACCTTGAGGCCTGATGAACCACCCGACGGTGACGAAGAAGAACTGCCTGATGAGATTGAGCCTGAAGGCGGCGGCGACGATGACGAGTACGATCCGTATGAGTAAATGCTTTCTCTTGCGAAGCCGCAGAGAGCGCAGTTTTATTAGAACACTTCAGTGCAAATGATAATTGTTGGTGATATTGAATTTGGTCGGGGGATTAAAAGAAAAAATTTCTTCCCGGTGAACTCTGCGGCTCCGTGTGCAGCGTGATAAACAGATAATCTTGGACAAATATAGATTTCAACTGCGCTGAAATTTTGTGCGCACAAATTTTTCCCCATCAGCAGTGGTAAGATTGGGATAATTACTTGTATTCCTCCGAAAGGATAATTTTCCATGCAAAAGCGAAGCGAACAGGAACTGTTGGATGGTATGGTGACCCGCTATCCTGACTTGAAGGATGTGCAGACGGATGTGCGCAAAGCCTATGAGTTGATGCGCGAGAGTTTTAAAAGCGGCGGCAAATTGCTGATTTGCGGCAACGGCGGCAGCGCCGCTGACAGCGACCACATTGCCGGTGAATTGTTAAAGAGTATGGAACTGAAACGCCCCATCACTGCCGCCCAGCGCAAAGCGTTGGTTGACCGCTATCCGGCCGAAGGCGAGTGGATTGCCGACCGTTTGATGCAGGCGCTTCCGGCCATTTCACTGCTTGGGCACCCCGGTTTGTTGTCTGCCATGGATAATGATGTGTCCAGCGAAATGGCCTATGCCCAGCAAGTGTTTGCCTACGGCAAGCCGGGCGATGTGCTTTTAGCCATCAGCACTTCAGGCAAAGCAACCAATGTGAAACATGCCATGCGCGTGGCACATTCACTGAGTATGCACATCATTGGTCTCACGGGGAGCACACCATCGGAGTTTAACAACCTGTGCGATGTGGCCATTTGCGCCCCCGGCACGCTGACGGTTGATGTGCAGGAGCGCCATCTGCCCATTTATCACACCCTGTGTCGATTGTTGGAAAACCATTTTTTTGATTAATCCAATCTATCAGGGCGATGTTCATTTCAACATCGCCCTTTTTTTATGCCGTTACCTGACCAGGATAATCAGCAGCGATAATGAATTAATTTTATTCCCTGCAGCAGAAAGGAGATTTTTTCTATGCCAAAACTAAGCGAGCAAGAGATTTTGGATGAAATGGTTGCCAGCTATCCGGTTTTGTCGGACATCCAGGCTGATGTGCGGAAAGCTTATGAAGTGATGCGCGACAGCTATCGCCATGGCGGCAAGCTGCTGGTTTGCGGCAACGGCGGAAGCGCCGGCGCCAGCGATCACATCGCTTGCGAACTGCTTAAGACCATGGAACTCAAACGCCCGCTCAATACAGCCCAGCGCAAGATGATCATGGAACGTTACCCTGAGGAAGGCGCCTGGCTTGCCGACAACCTGACGCAGGGCTTGCCCACCATTTCACTTTTGGGGCATGCCGCATTCCTGTCTGCCATGGACAACGACGTGAATAGTGATCTGGCGTATGCGCAGGCGGTTTTCTCGCTTGGCAAACCGGGTGATGTGCTGCTGGCCATCAGCACTTCAGGAAAAGCGAAAAATGTAAAAAATGCGGTGCGCGTGGCTAATGCCATTGGCATGCACACAGTCGCGCTGACCGGCCGGCTGCTGCCCGACCTGAAGGATTTGTGTGAGGTTGCCATTTGCGCGCCGGGTGAAAGTTCGGTGCGAGTGTTGGAACGCCATTTGCCAATCTACCATGTTTTGTGCCGCTTGCTTGAAAACTATTTTTTTGATTAGCCATTAAATTCACAGAAGAAAGACCAATGCCTTTAATTCCAGATAAATCGAACATCTTGCAACTTGAAAAGACCGCTGCCGAACTGCGATTAAGTATGGTGAATATGCTGCAAACAGCGGGCGGTGGTCATTTTGGCGGTGGTTTGTCGGCTATCGATATTCTCACAGTGTTGTATTTTCATGTGCTGCGCATTGATCCGGCCAACCCGCGCTGGGCGGAACGCGATCGTTTTGTGCTGTGTAAGGGACACGCCAATTGCGCCTATTCACCTACCCTGGCGAAGCGTGGTTTTTTCTCTGAAGATCTATTAAAAACCTATGGACAACTCGACAGCCATTTTGGCATGCACCCTGATATGAACAAGATTCCCGGCTGTGACATGAGCACCGGTTCCATTGGACATGGCACCCCGTTGGCCGTTGGCATGGCGCTGGCAGCGCGGGTATTGAAGAAAGATTACCGTGTGTTTGTGCTGCTGGGCGACGGTTCATTGATGGAAGGATCAACCTGGGAAGCCGCCCTGATTGCCGCCCAATACCGCCTGGAAAACCTGTGCGTGATTGTGGACCGCAACCGCTTCACCTGCGACGGCCCCACTGACGGCCTTGGCGATTCGCAAGATTGCTACGGCATTCGCGGAACTTTGAGCCTGGAACCGGTGGAAGACAAATGGCGCGCTTTTGGCTGGCATGCGCTGCGCTGTGATGGGCACGACATTGCGCAATTGGTGCAGGCGTTTCAGCAGGCGGCTCAAATGAAAGGAAAACCCACTGCCATCATTGCTGATACAGTCAAAGGCAAAGGGTTGCCATTCCTGGAGAACAGGGGTGAATATCACTATACCCATCTCACTGATGTGCAGTACCAACAGGCGCTTACCCTGCTGGCAGGGCAAATGGATGCTTTGCAGCAAAGCATCGAAGCAGGAGGCGACCAATGACGCGAACTTTCACCCGTCAAGACCTGGCAGGGCAGGTGCCGCGCAGTGTGTTTGGCATGACGTTTGTGCAGTTGGCTGAACAAAACGAAAACATTGTAGCCGTATCGCCTGACCTGATGATTTCAACCCGCCTGGCTGAATTTGTTAGGCAATATCCGTATCGATTTTTTGAAACCGGTGTGACCGAACAGGCCACGGTGGGCATCGCCGCCGGGCTGGCCGCCTGCGGACTCACACCCTTTGTGTGCCAGTACGCTCCGTTTGTATCCATGCGGTCTTGCGAGCAGGTGCGGACGGATATTGCCTATCCCAACCTGAATGTAAAGATTATTGGCACGCATGCCGGGATGAGCCCTGGCGCTGGCGGCGCCACCCATCTCAGCCTGGAGGATATTGCCATTTTGCGCGCTGTGCCCAACCTGACCATTCTTGCGCCTTCCGATAATGTGCAGACCGCCAGAGCAGTGCGCCTGGCGGCAGCGGCAACCGGGCCGGTTTATGTGCGCCTTGTGCGCGGCTCTGAGAATAGCCTGGATTTATACGCCAGTGAAGAGGACTGCCCGCTGGAAATTGGTAAAGCCGTGACATTGCATGACGGTAATGATGCCACCATCCTGGCTGCGGGGCATCCGGCTGTGCAGGAGTCTTTCCAGGCAGCCGAGTTGCTGGAACGGGATGGTATTCACGTTCGTGTGCTGGACATGGCGTCAGTCAAACCGATGGATCGCGAAGCGGTGGTACGTGCAGCCCGCGAAACCGGCGCCATTATAACCGTGGAAGACCATAATATCCTGGGCGGCCTGGGCGGCGCAGTGGCCGAAGTGCTGGCTGAAGAGTGCCCCACACGTATGACCCGCATTGGTGTGCCCGATACCTTTGTGGCGTTAGGCCCATCCAGGGCACTTTATGACCGCTATCGCATTCATGCGCCCGCCATCGCCCGCACGGTGATTGAATTTCTCAAGAAAAAATAACCCGTTAAACAAAACCTCCTGAAAGTTTTGTGCTTTCAGGAGGTTTTGTCGCCAGAACATATTGCAGTATTGTTTGTTTCTACGACACCATGCAGTTGGTGCACATTTGGTTTAATTTCTCACAGATTTACACCGAAAGATTTTTACTGAAGGAATAGTTGCAGGATTCATCACCGCAACCAGCGCAGGTAATTTGATCAACCGGATAAACCATACCGGTTGCCCACCGAACCGCTTCCTGAATGTAACCCGCAGTGAGGTGGCAGCCTGCTTTGGTCATTTTGCGTCCCCAGCAGCAAACACAAAACCGGTTGACATAAATACAGGCGTCGTTCGTTTCAACGACTTCGACTTTTCCGTCGTTGGATGGGTTGAACAGTCGCGCTACAAAGTTTAAAATCCTGGACAGGCGTTCATCTTGCGGCGCCTGCTGAATGCCTTCGAGGATATCTTTGGCGGGGCTTGCCATCATGGCGTTGAGGGAGTTTTTCCAGGTTTCGCGCCCGGCATTCATAATCAGAGCTTTGGCGCCGCGGAAGCCGTATAGCGTTTCGATGCCGGCGTGAATGGCTGAAACATCACCGATGTCACAGGTGCGGTCGGGAACATTGGCTGGATAATTATCAATGAATTCGGCAAGCCCGGCGTAACGCAGCACGGCAGTCAGACCTACTTTGCCAATGACCGATTCCAGACTGACCAGGAGGGCATAGCAAGTATTTGAGGGAATAAAAATATTGCTCTTTGTCATAAGGTTCACACCCTGATTAGAGCATTTTTGCCAGATCCGCCACGGCCCTGTTCATGTCGAGGAAGATGAGACCCAATTTGGCTTGCTGGCGGGCAAGAGCGGTAAGAACGGCTTCTTCGCCAATCTCCATCAAGATGACATAACCATGTTCACCTTTGACGAACACTTGCTCAAGGCCGCCCCTCCCAAGTTCGGTTGAGATGCGTTCGCCCAGTGAGAGCATGGCGGCTGACATGGCGGAAACCCGGTCTTCTTCAACACCCTGCGGCAAGGCCGAAGCGATGGTCAGACCATCGATGCTGACCACAGATGAAGCTTCAATATCAGGTGATGAAGCTTCCAGCTCGCGCAAACGATTGACAATTTCTTGAGAACGATCCATTGTACCTACTATCCTTTTGTATATTATTTTGGGTATTGTTTACCCTTGAACTATTCAATTCTCACCACAGGTTATGAAAGCCTGTTGTGTGAAATTATTCAGTAATGCTTTTACTGACTTGAAAACTGCACAGATCATCACCGCAACCAATACAAGTGGTTTGTTCAATGGAATAAAGTTTGTCGGTTGCCCAGCGGATGGCTTCCTGTAAATATCCCGCAGTAAGATGACAACCTGGTTTTTGCATTTTTCGTCCCCAGCAGGATGGACAAACTTTTGTTTGATACAGGACGGCATCTCCCAGATCACTTATTTCAATTTTGTGTTCCTGGTATGGATTGAAAACAACAGAAACGAAGTTTAAGGTAGGAATAATCCGTTCCTCTTCGGGAATGCTGTGAAGGTTATCCAGGACATCTTGCGTCGGATATGCGGTCAAAGTCGATATAAAACCTTTCCAGGTTTCGCGCCCGGCGTTCATGATCAATGCCTTGCCGCCGCGCCAACCGTACAGGGTTTCAATGCCGGCATGGATGGCAGCAATGTCTGCCAGATCAATGGAAGGTTCATCGTCGTTTGGCGGATACTTATCGATATACTGGGTTTGACCAGAGTAACGTAGAACCGCTGTAACACCCACTTTGCCAATGATCGATTCCAAGCTGTTTAAAAATGCATAAGCCGTACTGGAAGGTATGAGAATATTGCTTTTTGGCATGGTAATCGCACCTGACTAGAGCATTTTCGCCAGGTCGGCAACGGCCCGGTTCATATCGAGGAAAATGAGCCCAAGTTTGGCTTGTTGACGCGCCAGGGCGGTAAGCACTGCTTCTTCACCAATCTCCATCAAGATGACATAACCATGTTCACCTTTGACAAACACTTGCTCAAGGCTGCCCCTCCCAAGTTCGGAAGAGATGCGTTCGCCCAGTGAGAGCATGGCGGCTGACATGGCTGAGACGCGGTCTTCTTCGACACCCTGCGGCAGTGCTGAGGCAATGGTCAGGCCATCAATGCTGACCACGGAAGACGCCTCTATATCGGGTGATGATGCTTCCAACTCACGTAAACGATTGACAATCTCTTGAGAACGGTCCATGGATTTTTTTCCTCCTGATTATGAATGGGTGCGTGGATTATTGGGATTTTCCGGGATTTTTCAATATCACAGGCAACGCATCAGGGTATTTTGCATGAAGGGGGTGAAATGAAGGCAGGCATGCAGTGACGGGATGATACACCGGGGTATGATGTTGTTGAATATGCGTGTAGTTTTTTATAACAACCCCTTTTGTAAAAAATAAGTTCCCGGATAATCTCTAATGAAATGATTGTATCTCGAAATAGGAGGTTTTTTCTGCCGCGACAGTTTACAGTCTTGTAAGGTGGAAAATATTTGCAAAAAATCAAATTGTAAATTGATAGACCAACAAAAAAGATTGCATCCGGTTGGGAATGCAATCTTTTTTCCTTACGGGTTTAAAACAATCTTAATGCCGCCGCACCTGTTTCCTGGTGGTTTTCTTTTCACTGCCAATCCAGATGCCAAACGCAGGAAGTACCTTGCGGTGTAACAGTAGAATCAACAGGGAAACACCGATGGCAATGCCAAAAATGACCAGTGATGAATTGAGTTCATTCATGAGGCTGGGGTTGATAATCATGACCAAAGCCAGGGTGAACATCAAGGTGCCGCCGATCAATTTGAGAACACGCCCTTGCTTTTCCTCCAATTTGCTGGCGCGCAGTGTGAACACCACTGACAGGAAAATGACAATTTCATCCAACTGATAAATAACCAGATAAACCAGCAACAGCCAGGCAAAATCCAGATGGGTTACTTGGGCGCCTGCCAGCAGGTTGCTCCACAAGACTGGAAAACCGGCGGTGCAGGAAAACTCAATCAGAGAGACGCCCCCGGCCAGCATGATTGTAGCGCCGGCGAGTCCCCAGATGGTGTCGCTGGAGTCTAACACATGGCGCATGCGTTGGAAAATTCCGGGTTTTTCTTTGTCCGAAATGGTGAGAGAGACACCTTCTTTGTACCAAAAGTAATCTTTGATGTTGATGATTGCAAATACCAGCGAAACGACCCCAACCACGGCTTGAATCCAGGGCAGAAAACTGGCGAAGGAAAGCAGGCTGAACACACCGGCGATGAAGAGAGCATAAACCCCGGCTGTAACCGTCAGGAATATCATACCAATTAAAAAAATCTTCTTACGCGACCCGGTGTGAATGACCAGCGCCATTAGCATGGATAATACCCACAACGAACAGGGATTAAAACCGTCAACAAACGAGATGAGAACCGTGCTGAGCAAAAGTGATTGCTTGGACAGATCAACCCTGCCGATTAGTGGAACATTAATCACACTGTTTTGTGTAGTCTGAAAATCGCCAGTGGCAATGGGGGTGTCGATGGGCAGGCCTGCGATGATACCCTGGCCAGGATCGGGGCATCCGTCAGCCAGACAGGTTTTAACAGCCGCTTCAATCTCTTCACCAACTACATCAATATAACCAATCCAATGCTGATTGCCAATGATGGTAATGGGGACAGCCCTGGCTTCAAAACCATAAGCTTTGGCCATATCTTGCATGATTTTAAGGTTCTCATCGTGATACCACACCTCATAATCACGCACTTCAATTTGCGGATATTTTTCTTTCAGACTGTTGAGGAATACCTTTTCATCTGCACAATGCGGGCAACCGTCTCCCCAGAAGAGATAAATGACTGCCTTGTTTGTGCTTTGAGGTAAATCATCGGCCTGAACTGATTGTTGAATACCAAAACTGAGTATCAACGCCAGGATGAAAATTAACGCGTTACGCAAGCGTTTCGACATAGAAAATCCTTCAAGAAAGTATTCAAATCTTACCGCAGTTCACCATTATAACCAGACTCTTAAAAATCTGCATTAAAGCGATATGTGAATTGTGATTTATTTTTGATAAACGGCTTCAGGTAAATGGTTGCCTGAAGCCGTTAAACTGGAATTTTTTATACTCCAATGAAAACCAATCAAGCTTCCAGCGCCTGATCCAAATCCCACAGGATATCTTCAATGTCCTCCAGGCCAATGCTGAGACGGATGAAATCTGGCGTGACCCCGGCTGAAGCCTGCTGTTCGGGGCTGAGCTGGCTGTGAGTGGTGCTGGCAGGGTGAATTGCCAGGCTTTTGGCGTCACCCACATTGGCCAGGTGGCTGAATAATTTGAGATTGTCAATAAACCTGCGGCCGGCATCCACTCCGCCCTGGATGCCAAAACCCAAAATGGCGCCTGCGCCCCTGGAAAGATATTTTTGCGCGGCGGTAAAGTAGGGGCTGTCGGGCAGGGAAGGGTAGGAAACCCAGCTCACTCTGGGGTGCTGCTGGAGGTGTTTGGCCACGGCCTGGGCATTTTGCACATGGCGTTCCATGCGCAGGCTGAGGGTTTCGAGCCCCTGTAAGAACAACCAGGAATTGAAGGGCGACTGACTGGCGCCGATGTCGCGCAAAATTTGCACGCGCGCTTTGGTGATGAACGCCGCCGCGCCCAGGTCGGCAAATTTCAAGCCGTGGTAGCTGGGGTCGGGAGTGGTGAAATTGTCAAAGCGACCGCTGGCCGCCCAGTCAAAATTACCGCCGTCCACGATGATACCGCCAATGGATGTGCCGTGTCCACCGATGAATTTGGTGGTGGAATGCGTGACGATGTTGGCACCCCATTCTAACGGTCGGCACAGGTAGGGCGTGGCAAAGGTATTGTCGATCATCAATGGAATGCGAAACTCGCGGGCAATGGCGGCCACTTCTGAAAATGGGAAAACATCTATGCCAGGGTTGCCCAGGGTTTCACCATAGATGATTTTGGTGTTGGGGCGCACGGCGCGGCGAAAGTTTTCGGGATCTTTGGGATCAACGATGGACACAGCGATTCCCAAACGCGGGAAGGTATAGGCAAACTGGTTATAGGTGCCGCCGTAGAGCGTTGAGGAAGAAATGATGTGGTCGCCCGCCTGGCACAGGGTGAGAATGGACATGGTTTGCGCGGCATGCCCCGAACTGGAAGCCAGGGCGCCGACGCCGCCTTCAAGGTTTGCCAGGCGTTGTTCAAACACGTCGCTGGTGGGGTTCATAATGCGTGTGTAAATGTTGCCAGGCTCTTCCAGCGCGAACAATCGCGCGGCATGCTCGGTATTCTTGAATACATAAGATGAAGTCTGATAAATGGGTACTGTCCGCGAACCGGTGGTGGGGTCGGGCTGCTGACCGGCATGCAATTGCCTGGTGTTGAAACCAAATTGGTGTTCTTGTTGTTTGGCGGTCATGATATTTTATCCTTTCATTAAGACCAAAAGACGAACCAGATAAGAGTGTGGTACTCCTCAAAAGACAATAATGGTTTTTTCGATGATGAATTTGTAGTATTTATTAAAAACCTCTCCGATATTGCTGGAGAGGTTCCTTATTTCTATAAGTCTCCTCTCATCTCCCAGAAATCTTGCTTCTGCGGGATTTGGCACCCTGCTGTTGAACAGCGGGTTGCCGAGGTTTCTCAGGGCCCGTCCCTCCACCTCTCTGGATAAGAGTTTGTGCTATTCGATTCTTAATGATAAATGAGTCTTGGTCGAACACGACTAATTTATTGTATAATAGTTGAGCTATATACTCAACTATTATTTGTCGGATTATACAATAAACACATGAAAATTTCAACCTCTGCGCGCTATGGAATCCGTGTAATGCTGGATATTGCCTGTCATAGCCAACAAAATGCAGTGGGCAGGCAGGTAATTGCCGCCCGGCAGAAGGTTACATCGGAATACATTGCGCAAATTGCCCGCAAACTAACACAGGCAGGCTTGTTGGAAACGTTGCGCGGACCGGGCGGAGGTTACCGCCTGGGAAGGGCGTCTGATCTGATTCGACTTGGAGATATTTACCGGGCGGTTGAGGGACCGGTGGCAGTTGCGCCCTGTGTGAGCGACGCAAACTCTTGCTGCCGGTCACACAATTGCGCCACGCGGGTGGTGTGGCTGAAAATGTCCCGGCTGATCAATGATTACCTCGATTCCATCAGCCTGTCAGAATTGACGGGTATTGCAAACCAATTGGAAGACGCGTCTGCGGCAGATTGCCAATCGGCGGCCGATTTTGTGCAAACAGGTTTCGATGCGTTTGAGTTAAATTTTAAAGACTGCTGATGGATGGAAAGATAAGCGATTTTTTTGGTGTTGTGATTGGGTGATGTTATGCAAAATTTTTGGATTGCTTTTCTGGCCGGATTAACCACCGGCGGACTAAGTTGCCTGGCGGTGCAGGGCGGGCTGCTGACTTCAACATTGGCACAACAGGTCGAGCAGGATATTTCACTGGCAACATCCCAGCCTGGCAAACAGAAGCCGGCAGGAAAACATTATCCTGCTGCGCCGAGGCATGTGGCGCAGCCCATTCTGTTGTTCCTGTTAGCCAAGCTGGCAGCCTATACTCTGCTGGGAATTCTGTTGGGAGCCCTGGGATCTATTTTGCAACTGACGGCAACCATGCGGGCAGTTTTGCAATTTGCCATTGGCATTTTTATGATCGGGAATGCTCTGCGCATGCTGAATGTGCACCCCATCTTTCGCTATTTTGCTTTCGAACCGCCGTCGTTTGTGACGCGTTATATTCGCCGAAAATCAAAAAATAATGTCAACCTGGTCACCCCGCTTTTCCTGGGCGCATTGACGGTGCTCATTCCATGTGGTGTAACCCAGGCAATGATGGCGTTGGCTGTCAGCACGGGCAGCCCGCTGCAGGGCGCGCTCATCCTTTCAGGTTTCACCCTGGGTACCATGCCGGTATTCTTTCTGCTGGCTTTTTTCACCACCCAACTGGGGGCGCGCCTGGAAAAGCACATAACCCTTTTTGTGTCAGTGGTTTTGCTTGTGCTTGGATTTGTGGCTCTGGAAAGCGGGTTAAACCTTGCGGGCTCGCCAATTTCGCTAAATAATTTTTTGCGTTCGCTGCGCAGCACTGATGCAGCAACCGATATCGCGGAAGTCCCGACTTTTTCAGCCTTTCAAGAGAGTGCAGTCAAGCTTGCTACCCCTGACCTGGATGAACAGTATGCTGGTGAGAACAAGCTGGTGGTGCAGGTTTTGAACAACGGTTATTCGCCTGAAGTGGCAACATTCCCCGCCAACACTCCGTTTACGCTCATTCTTCAGACGCAGGATATTCATTCCTGCTCGCGTGCGTTTGTGATTCCTTCGCTGAAGGTTGAAGAAATTTTACCGGCCACGGGAAGTGTTGCCATCGAAATTCCTGCCCAGCCCGCTGGCAGCACACTGTATTATTCCTGTTCCATGGGCATGTACGGCGGCAGAATTGAATTTAAAGGATAACCATGATGAAGAAAACATTTCATATTCGCAATATGTATTGCCCGGCCTGTGTGATTAAATTGGAAAATATTGAAGATGAATTGGACGGCGTTCAGCAGGTGAGTGCCAGCTATCATAAACAAACCCTGAATGTCGAATGGGATGAAAACAGGGTCAGTGAAGAACAAATCAAAGACGCCGTGCGGCAAAAGGGTTACAATACATTCGATTAAACCCTGAAGGATTTGAGATTATGCAAAAAGTTGTCATCGCTCTCAGCGGTGGAGTGGATAGTTCGGTTGCCGCAGCGCTGCTGGTAGACCAGGGATATGATGTGGTGGGTGTGACCATGCGTCTGTGGAGTGAAGCCGGTTGCGAGCACGAAAACCGCTGCTGCACGCCCGAGACGCGTTTGCAGGCGCGGCAATTGGCTGAGAAGCTGAACATACCCTTTCATATACTGGATGCCGCAGATATCTTCCGCGAGCAGGTGGTGCAGG
>Ga0334890_1002301_pt1 | contig 22432 bp, 18 predicted proteins | sample GraSluR1_MG_3_FD_207220 | JGI IMG/M metagenome (GOLD analysis project Ga0334890, IMG submission 207220) | Sludge microbial communities from methane-producing bioreactor in Wageningen University, Netherlands - Granular Sludge_31_08-R1 | ecosystem: Engineered > Bioreactor > Anaerobic >... | reverse complement strand
ATGAGCGTTGGTTCGTAAGCTTTCCCCTGCGCCTTGGCAACTACGGCGCCGCCTGGAGCATCGTCGCCGGTTACATCTGGAACACCCTCTGGGTGGCGATTGTCGGCTTTGCCGGCGTGTTGGTTCTTTCTGTCATCGGCGGCTACGTCTTTGCCCGCATGCGTTTCCCCTTCCGCGAGCCGCTCTACTACATGATCCTGGCATTGCTGACTGTGCCCTGGGTGATCTCATTCATTCCGTCCTACATGCTCTACAACAGCTTCGGACTGCTCAATACCCCCTGGTCGCTGATCATCCCCAACATCGCGAACGGTCCCATCTTGGGTATTTTCATGTTGCGCAGTTTCTTCTCCGGCATCCCAGAGGAGATCTATGACTCGGCGCGCATCGACGGAGCCAACCATTGGGGACTGATCTGGCGGATCACTATGCCTTTATCGCTCCCGATCCTAGCCACCCTCGGCGTGCTGAACTTTGTGTCGACTTGGAACTCATTCCTTTGGCCTTTGGTCGCCATCAGCAAAAAGGAATACCAGCAGATCTCTGTTGGCCTCTTCCTTCTATCAAAGGAAATCTCCATCTCAGGAGACTATTCGGTGTGGGGTCCGCTGTTCGCAGGCTACACCATCGCCTCCTTGCCGCTCGTCATCCTGTTCTTCATGTTCGGAAAACTCTATGTTGAAGGCCTCATCGAGTCCGGGCTAAAGGTATAGACCACAGCGCAGACAGCCGAATATATCGAACCCGCGGGCCTGCCGGCTACTTCGAAGCGGACTGGCCAACCATAGAGTCGTACGGGTTGGCCAGCCGCATATCGCTTACCCCGTGCCTCGGCCGTCGGGTCTCATGTTGTAACGCCTAGTCAGTAAGCAAAGGATGCTTCCATGCGTTTCGATATTGACGCAACAAAAACCCTCGGAGAAATCTCTCCGGCCTGGTTCGGACACAATCTGGAACACACGCGCAGTTGCGTGTGGCAAGGATTGAGCGCCGAGCTGATCCGCAACCGCAAATTTGCCGGCATGCCCCAGCAGCACACTGGCGTTTCTCAAGACTGGTATCGTATCGGCCCGCCGCAGGCTTGGCATCTCGTCGAACTGCCTCCGAACAGATGGGATCCCGGCACGACCGGCTTGCCCTACACCAGGCACTTCGACGCGGAAACCAATGCTCGCCAACGCGCCGCCCGGTCGCACGCGTGCGGACGACAGCGCATCGAAACCTTCCACGCGGAGGAACCTGCCGGCATCGGCCAATCGGGCCTGCACCTGAACGGCAACGCTCGCTACGAAGGTCGCGTTGTTCTGATGTCCGACCGGCCGCTTCAGGCCAGAGTCGCAATCCTGGGCGGCCACACACGCAGCGCCTGGCACGAGGAAATCGCGGCGGTCTCTAGCAATACGTGGGACACATTTTCCTTTTCGTTCGTCGCGCCGGAGACCGACGAAAACACGGCCATTGAAGTCACCTTTGACCAGCCCGGCGTGCTCTTCATCGGCGCCGTGTCACTCCTCCCTGCGGATCACTTCCACGGCATGCGCTCCGATGTGGTGGCGCTGCTCAAAGAGATATCGACGCCTCTCCTGCGCTGGCCTGGCGGCAACTTCGCCGATAACTACTTTTGGAAAGACGGCCTCCTGCCTGTCGACCAACGCGCCCCGCTGCGCGGTCACTTCCTCGAAACGCTGCCCCACACGCGCGACTATGACATGCACGAGATCGGCACGGATGAATTCATTGCCCTCTGCCGTGAGATCGGCGCCGAACCGTTCATCACCATCAACCTGGGCCTCGAAGGTCCCGCAGAGGCCGCCGCATGGGTGGAATACTGCAACGGCGCGCCCGACACCGAATGGGGAAGTGTGCGCGCCGAACGCGGCCACCCCGAGCCGTACAATGTCAAGTACTGGTCGCTGGGCAACGAATACGGCTATGGACACATGCTCGGCCCGAACGATCCGCAGGGCTACAAGCAGGTTGTCACGGAGTGCTCACGCCTCATGCGCGCTGTAGACCCCTCACTTGAGTTCACCGTCTGCGGCATCTGGTGGGACGAGGAGTGGCACGACCAAGTGTTGGCCAAGATCGGCCACGCCTTCGAGAACGTCTCATTCCATGACTACACGCGCCTAATGAAAACTTTTGCAGGCGAAGAGGGCCGCGCCGAATTCCGCCGGGTGGCGGCTGAAGCTCCGGCGGCAGTCTTCCGCCAGGTCAAGAACGTGCGCAGTATGGTCGACGCGCATGCGCCCAGTGACAAGCGCATCGGCATCTCTTTCGACGAATGGAACGTCTGGTATGCGTGGTACCGTCCAGTCGGTGTAGCCGAAGGCATCTATACCGCATCCATGCTGCACCACTTCTGCCGCGAAGCGAGCGATCTGGGCATTACCTTCGGCGTCTTCTTCGAGCCGGTCAACGAAGGCGCGATCTGGGTCAAGCCGGACAGCGCCAGCCTCACCGCCATGGGCCAGGCCTTCAGCCTCCTCAAAGCGCACCAGAACAGACGCCTCATCCATGTAGAGAACGACGACCCCGAAGCCGATATCGACGTTGTGGCGACGCTCGACGAAGGCGGCAATGAAGCCCTGATCAGCATCATCAACCGCAGCCCCGACGAGAGTCACGCCGTCGAACTGAGTTTCGCCGGCCGTAACGCCGCACCGCGCTACAGTGGCACGCTACTCTCCGCGACCGATTTTCTGCCGGAGTCCGTTTTTACAGAATCGTCGCTGTCCGTCCGCCTAGGCGACGGCGCGACTGTATCGGTCACTCTGCCTCAGCACAGCATCGCCCTGATCCGGGCTGCCCCCTAGCTCACGGTAGAGATGCAAATTCAAGCCTCAGGACAGAGCTTGCGCAGTTAGGATATCAATGCCGTCCAGGAAGGCGTTTTCTTCCTGGACGGCCGAAACCAATTGCAGCCCGCCTGCCATACATACGCAAGCATTCGATACTAGGGAGATCGCCATGTCGAGTTCATCTCTGCCTTCTGCTGTGAAGGTTCCGCATTTCCTAGGCCAGGGGCGCATCGGCCTCATCGAAAAAGCCGTGCCGGAGCCCGGCCCCGGCCAACTCTTGCTTCAGGTCAAAGCCAACGCACTCTGCGGGTCTGAGCGCGGCCAATTCTACAACGGAACAGAGGTCACGCCTGGCCACGAAGCGGCCGGCATCGTCGTCGCAGCGGGGCCCAATACGCACACACCGGTCGGCACGCCGGGCGTTGTCTTCCTCATGGATTACTGCGGCGAATGCCGTAGCTGCCGGCTTGGTTTAACCAACGTGTGCCTGAACAAACGCGGTGACATGGGCTTCAACCGCGACGGCGGCTATGGCGTCTACGAACTCGTCTCAGAAAGCGTCTTCTTCCCCGTGGATGCGGACATCCCTATGACTGAGGCCACCTTGTTGCTCGACATCATGGGCACCAACAGCCACGCCATTCGTCGCGCCGGTCTGGTCCACCCCGATCCCCAGTCGATGGTCGTCGCCGGGGCTGGCCCTATAGGCCTCGGCATGTTGGCGATGGCGAAAATCCGATTTGGGGCCGATTTTCCCGTCGTCATCTTCGACATCTCACCCTATCGCCTGCAACTGGCGGATACGCTCGGTGGCCTGCCCGTAGATCTCAATCATCACTCCCTGGCGCAAGGCATGAAGGATCACGGCTTACCTGAAGCCGACCTCGCCATGGACACCAGCGGCAAAGGAACGGCTCGCCAGGCCTGCATGGCCGCACTCGCTAAGCGCGGCGTACTAGTCTGCATCGGGCACGGCGAAGGACTCAGCCTCAGCGTCTCCCCGGACCTGATTGCCGGCGAGCGCGCCGTAATGGGCAGCGAATACTTCTGCTACGACGAGCTTACCGAGAACCTCGAACTGCTGCGGAACCATCTCCCTGCCTTACAGCCCATCATCACGCACCGCTTCAGCGTAGAGGATATCCAGGCGGCCTTCGAGTTATTCTTCCAAGGCCAGACCGGAAAGGTGATTATCGAGCAATGAGCGCTTCCGACCGCATCAAAGTCGCCGTGATCGGGGCAGGAGGGTGGGGCCGCCAGCATGCGCGCGTTTTCTCAGAACGTACTGACGTCGATTTCTGCGCCGTCGTCGGCCGCACGCCCGAAAAAACCCAGGCGCGCGCCGCCCAGTTCGGCGTGCGCGCCTATCTGGACATCGAGGAAATGTTGGCCGCTGAACGGCCCGACTTGGTCAGTCTCAGCCTCCCCAACCAGGGGCACTTCCACGCCACGCTTCAGGTCATCAAGGCCGGCGTGCCCCTCCTGGCAGAGAAGCCGCTCACCTTCGAGCTGGACGAGGCCGACATCCTGCTGGAAGAAGCGGCCAAACGCAACCTCTTCTTCGCCATCAACTTCAACCACCGCTATGCCAAGGCCATCCAACTCGCCAAACAGGCAATCGAGTCGGGGCGACTCGGCGATCTGACCTTCGCCTCGTGGCGATTTGGCGGAGAAGGCCGTAGCAACCACCCCTATGCCAACCTGATCGAGACCCAGTGTCACGCCTTCGACCAATTGGAGTTTCTCTGCGGCCCTATCGACTCTGTGATGGCGCAGATGACCGACAAGACCGGAGGCGGCTACCGTACCGTCGTCCTAGCCTTGCACTTCGCCAACAAAGCCGTCGGCAGCCTCGTCGGCACATACGACTCCTCCTACGCCTACTCCGACACCCACCGCCTTGAGATCGACGGCACGCAAGGCCGCGTAGTCGTAGAAGACACCGTGCGCCGCTATTCCTACCAGGCAACCGGCAATGAGACCGCCGAAGTGTGGCAGGCCGGCTACTTCAACGACCGTGACCGGGAGTTCCACCGAACCTTCGACTACCACCTCGACGCCCTGCTCGACGCCTTTCGTCGCGGCGATCCGCCACCCGTCCATGCCCAGGCAGGACGGCGTGCGCTCGAGCTAGCCTTTTCTGCCGTCGAGTCCTTTAGCACAGGCCGGCGAGTCGATGTGAAGCCGGTATGAGCCGGCGCGCCCGGCAACGCCAATCATTCGTCTAGGGCTCTTCACCGCAGAGAACGTACGGCGTGCAGCAAGAAGCCGGTATGCTGTGCTCACCGCATTCTTGGCGGCGTCCTTATACACGTACCCAGCTTCGGCACATCCTCTCTCTGCCGTGAGTTGCGTCTCTCCCTGCCGATTGACTATAATCCGGCTGAGGCGTACACGCGGTTGGCGCCGTCTCGGCATGAGGGCCATGAAGCGATCACATCAACAGCGCACAACCTTCACCAGTAAGAGCAGACAACGCCTCGGCGCGGCTTTCGCAGCCAGTATCCGCTGCGGCAGCCTGATCAAGGCAGACGGCCGGCTGAACACCATCCCGTCGCAACGGCTGAACGGCGGCGCAACGCCATGAGCAGCGCGATCCCTTCGCTCACCACGCGCCATCACGCCCTGCAGCGTGGCGGTGATATGGCGCTTATCGCAGCAGGTTATATCGCTCTCGCCTGGCTTATAGCGTCCCTGCCCTTACCGTTTACCGCTATTCTCCTGGCTGCCGGCAGCGCCGGCATCGCCCTAATTCGCTGGCCGTGGCTGATCTGGCCTGCCATTGCGCTCGCCTTGCCCGTTGCCAGCGGTTTCCGGCTTGGCCCAATCACCGCCACCGAAGTTCTCTTGGCCGCCGGCCTGTTGTTGTGGCTTGCGGAAGGTGCACACAACCGGCGACTATGGATCTACTACAGCCCGTTGCTCGCTCCGTTGCTCGTGCTTATCGGGGTTCTTCTCCTATCCTCCCTGCGGGCGAGAGATTTGGGGGAAGCGGTCGCAGAAGTGGTAAAATGGGTTGAGTTTGCAGCAGTAATTGCCGTCGCGCCGGTAGCCGTGCCGCGGCGGGCCGTCCGCTGGCTCGCTGCTGCGCTTGTTGCCGCCGGCGTCGTCCAGGCGTTACTTGGTCTTTACCAATTTGTCTTTGCCATTGGGCCGGAATGGTTCGTTCTGTTCGACCGTTTCATGCGGGCCAGCGGCGTCTTCCGCCAGCCCAATCCGTTTGCCGGCTATTTAGGATTATCCCTACCGCTTGCCGCCAGTCTCGCCCTTTGGGCATGGGGTTGCGTGATTCGTGGGGATAATGCTGAAAAGGCTTGTATTTTCTGGGCATCCTACTATTCCGGCGCATCCGTCATCATCGTTGCGGCTCTTCTAGCAAGCTGGAGTCGCGGCGGTTGGTTGGGCGCACTCGCTGGGCTGGCGATTGTCTTTGTGCTGCGCAGCAGGGCGTCGTTCGTCTGGTCATCAGCCGCCGCTGTTTTTGCCGCTGCCGCCGGCTTACTGGGCATGTTCAATCCGAGCCTAGTCCCTGCCGGAATTCGAGATCGCTTGTCGAGCCTGCCCGAAAGCTTTCGCATCGAGACGGCGCTGTCACAGACGGTGACCGACGAGAACTTCGCCGTCATTGAGCGTCTTGCCCACTGGGTGGCCGCGCTGCGCATGTGGGAACAAGCGCCCTGGCTAGGCGTCGGCCCCGGCAATTATGCCGTTGCGTATCAGGCTGTGCGCCTGCCGCTTTGGGAAGAAGCGCTCGGGCACGCGCACAATCTCTATCTGAACACTCTGGCCGAGGCAGGCTTGATCGGGCTTACCGCCTTCGTCGTCTTGTGGATAGCCTTTATCGTTTGGGTATGGAACAAGCGCGGTCAGCCCGGCGACTGGCAGACTGCGGCGTCTCTGGGCGTTCTCGGCGCGCTCGCCCATGCCGCCGTCCACAACGTAGTAGATAACATCTTTGTCCAAGGCAATTATCTGCATCTCGCGCTTTCGATCGCTTTGCTCGCAGCGGTATGCAACGAGGCCGGCAGGTCTCGCGCCTCATCGCGACGCTCATGACGGTAAAGGAACTCGTCGCTTGACCATCGCCAATGTGCGGCATCTCGCCCGCTCAAACAAGAAGGAAGTCAAACGGTTCGCGAAGTTCGCGATCGTCGGCGCGGCCGGATCCATCACGGACTTTACCATCCTCAACGTCCTGGTGCAGTTCTTCGGCGCGGCCCTCGTCGTCGCCAATACGTTCAGCTTCACGGCTGCGGTCATCCAGAACTTTTCGCTGAACCGTCTGTGGACGTTTCCGGAAAGCCAGTCACGTCGTGCCGGCGGCCAGTTGCTCCAGTTCGTGGGCGTCTCCGTCATCGGCCTCGGCATCAACCAACTGGTCTTCCTCACGATACACCACCTGCTCGAAGCGCTCTGGATCGCGAACTTCGGAGCAGACCTCGGCTTCCTGATCAGCTATAACTTCGCCAAGCTCTTTGCCATCGGCGTGGTCCTCTTCTGGAACTTCACCGCGAATCGCTTATGGACATATCGCGGTCTGTAACCCGAATCTCGTCGTGAACGCCATTGCGATTGACTACACGCCTGCTGTCCGACAGCAAGCTGGCATTGGGCGCATCGTCCACGGACAAATTCACGCTCTTGTGGCGGCCCGCCCGGAACTCGACTTTCGCCTGCTCGTCGTCGGGCGGCTCACCCCGCAGCAGGCGGCCTCGGCCCCCCTCCCACCGCACAGCACGCCCTTGAGTGAGCGCAATATGGTGCGCCTATGGCACCGTCTCGACGCGCCGTGGCCTACGGTCGAGACGTTCACCGGCGGTCCGCTGGAGATATACCACGCTACCGACTTTGCACTCGCCCCCAGCCGCGCCCGCCGCAAAGTCCTCACCATCCACGACCTTGCCTTCCTATTCTATCCGGACGCCTCGCTGCCGAGTCTGCACCGCTATCTCAATGTGGTCGTGCCGCGCAGCGTGAACCGCGCTGATCATATCATTGCCGATAGCCACAACACCGCCCGCGATCTGCAGGAACACTGGTCGGTGCCCGCAGATCGGATCTCGGTCGTGCAGGGCGCAGTCGATCACGAACGCTTTACGCCGGTGACGGAGAGTGCGCGCCTCCAGGCCCTACGCGACCGCTACGGCATCCGTGACCGGCCTTATATCTTTGCTCTTAGCAGTCTGCAGCCGCGCAAGAATTTCGCCCGGCTGATCGAAGCTTTTGACCTCGCCCGGCGCAGCGCCGCCATCGACCACCTGCTCGTCATCTCTGGCGGCAAGGGCTGGCTATACGACGACATCTTCGCCAAAGTCCGCTCGCTCGATCTCTCGGACCATGTTCTCTTTACCGGCTTCGTGCCGGAGGATGATCTGCCCGCCTTCTTCAGCGCAGCGGACTTCTTCGCCTACCCCTCTCTCTACGAAGGCTTCGGGCTGCCCATTATCGAGTCTCTAGCTTGCGGTACGCCTGTACTCGCTGCCAATAACTCATGCCTGCCCGAAGCCGGCGGTCCGGGCGCGCTCTACGTCCGCGCCGAAGACGTGCAGGACCTCGCGCAGGGCATTGTTCGTCTCTGCCAGGATGCCGGCCTCCGGCAGACACTACAGCAGGCCGGCCATGTTCATGCAGCGCGCTTCACCTGGCAGCGCAGCGCTGAACAGCTGTGGCGCGCCTATCAAATCGCGCTCGACGGATAGTCACCCAGGAATTCGCCTGCCATGACCGGCCAACCTCTCGCTCCAAAGACAGTCACCGGCTCCGCGCTCACGCTTACTCAGTTCATGCAGCCGGAGCATTCCAACAGCCTAGGCACGGTGCATGGCGGCGTCGTGCTCAAGCTCTGTGACGAATGCGGCGGCATCGTGGCGCGACGGCACGCCCGGCGACCGACAGTCACTGTAACGGTCGATAGCGTCACCTTTCACAAGCCGGTCTTGGTCGGGCAACTCCTACTCGTTCACGGGGCCATCACCTACGTAGGGAACACCAGCATGGAGGTGGAACTACGCGTCGAGGCCGAGAACCTGATGACCGGCGAGATCGTTCATACCAACAGCGCCTACTTCGTCTACGTTGCGCTCGACGACGACCTGCGCCCTACGCCAGTGCCGCCTCTCGCTCTGCGCACCGAAGAGGAGCGGCGCAAGTTCGCAGCAGGCCGGCAACGACAGCAAGCCCGCCTTGCCCGACGCACCTAGCGCCGGATATCGTCTCAGGCAAAGGAAACGCCATTGGTCCCGCCCGTCAATGCCGAATCAGCCCACTCGCGCCCGCCCGCCGCATCACACCCCCTGCCGCACTGGCTTTGGCCCGCCGCGTGCTTGCTCGCGCTCGCCGGTTACTTCGCCCCGTGGGTAAACCACCCGGTGGCTGGCCTTGTTATTACAGGCCTGGACCTCGGAGAATATGTCAAGTTCCTGCCCGCTGTGCGCGACGGTTCGGTCGTGATCTGGAGGCAGGGTTTTTACGTGCCGCTCGTTGCCGTAAGCCTTGCCTGTTCAGTCTTGGCTTACCGCCCGGCTTGGCGTTATGTCCTACCGGTCAAGCTAGCGGTGCTCCTGCTTGCCGCCGTCGCCGCACTGAATATGCTGCCGCCTGCCTGGTCGCCGGCTGTCCTGGCAGCGCCGGAATTCAGGCTGCAGATGATCTGGATCGTGCTCTGCCTGACTGCGCTTGCCTTCAGTCCATTCTTGGGGCTACTGCCCGCCACACTCGCATACATGCCGATCCTGCTGCTCAGCCTGATCGGCATAGTGCTGCCGGTGGCGGGCTTTCTTGCCGTCCTTCCCGGAATCGAGTCGCTCTATCGCTCGCCTCTCGCCCCGGCTTGGGGCATGTATTCGATGGTATTGGGCTTGGCCGGCTTGGCGGCAGCGACAATTCTTGGCATCCGCCGAGAGCGCGCCCACGCCCAACGCCTCGACCGCAACAAGGAGCAGACGCCATGCTGATCGGCGCCGCCAACGACCCGAACCAATCGCTTGCGGAGGAAATCCGCCGGATCGCAAGCGAAGGATTCGCCTTCGTAGATCTTCAAATGGCGCCGCCGGGCGCCGCATTGGAGAATACCGACTGGAAAAGCGTGCGCGCCCAGCTCGAACAGGCGCGTCTCATGGCGGTCTGTCGCGCCCCGGATTACTTGCCCATCGACAACCCGTCGCCCATCGTTCGTCAGGCTGCGCTCGACGAGCTTCGGCGCTGTATCGATGCCGCAGGCGCATTAGGCGCGTCCTTGCTCACCACGATCTTTCGCGGCTGGCCGCCCTATTTGGCCGAGGAGAGCGGCTACGACTATCTCCGCCAATATCTGAACATACTCGTCGCGCATGGTCGTCCACAGGGTGTCGCTGTCGCGCTGGAAAACTCCGCAGACAACCGTCGTCAGCTCAAACACTTCCGCGAAATTTACAGACGGCTTCCCGAACTTAAGCTGGCCTACGATATCGGCAACGGCAACATCCAAACAGCCAAGAGCATGACGCGCGACTACCTCTTCGCCTTCGCAGACAAGTTAGCCCACGTCCGCATCAGCGACAATGACGGCGCCCAACCATCCTATCTGCCCTTTGGCGCGCCTGAATCCGGCGGCATTGACATCGCGCGCGAACTGCGCAGCCTGAGCGGCTTCGGCTACGATGGCTCGATTACGTTGGAGATCCGGGGAGATCGGAGATGGCTAATAGCCTGCCGTACGATGCTCGTCGAACTATGGCAGCAAAGCGCCTAGGAATCACCCGCCCTCAGTCGTTTCGCCGTCTGCAGATACTGTCGGACTGACGACATCACTGTCCTGAACCGGCGTCTCGGCTGTGTTCGCCGTGGGAACGATGTCCAGAGCGACCATCGGCGCACCCGTCGGGGGCGGTGGGCACTGCGCGCTGTCCTTACGATAGGAGTCCGCCATAACCGGCGCGTCCCAGATGCCGTCCACGACCTGCTGCACCTTCGCCGGATCAGTGATGATCAACACCGACGCGCCGTTCGCCGTAACATGGCTTTGCAGTTCCCTCAAAGTGATGCCGCTCGCTCGTACGTTGCGTGCGTCCAGCCCAATGCCGAACTGGATCAGTTCGACCATCTGCAACAGGCTAAGGTCAGTGTCAAACGAGTCGCTGAACGCCCGCCATAACTCCGGAAAACGCCGCAACAGATTGGCATTGAGCGCTTGGTCGCGCAACGCCCACAAGAACTGCCGTTGGCGATTCGCCCGGCCAATGTCGCTCTCGCTCAGCCGCAGACGGACGAACCAGTTAGCGGTTTCGCCGTCCATGTGCACGTCACCGGCGGGCAGCGTGAAATACTCCCAGGAGTTGGTGTCCAAGTTGAAGATCGGCTCGTAGAACGGGCAGTCGAGATTGACGGTCACTCCGCCGACTGCATCCACGATCGCCTCAAAGCCGGTCAGTTCAAACCGCACCCAGTGTTTTGTAGCGATGCCAAGCGTATCGCTCAGCACTTCCGACACCAACGCCGGGCCGCCTCCCTTGACGCGTGACACCCGCTCCCCGATATAGTCGACCTGGTTGATCCGTCCATAGCCGTAATTCGGAATCTCGATGTAGAGATCGCGCGGGATGCTGAGCACAGCCGCGCGCTGCCGCGCGCGATCCAACCCGACCACCATGATCGTGTCCGTTCGCCAACTCGCATCACGCGGTCGACGGTCCGTACCCAAAACCAGTATATTCTCGGTCTCGCTCCAGGCGAACGCCGGTTCCGCCGGAGCGTCGGGTCTATCGGCTAATGCTGCCGGCGCTTCGCCTGGCCCCTCATACAACGCCAGATTCGCGCTCGGCCCAAAAGGCGGAGTCGGCGCATCGGCATCCGGCGTCAACACGATCTGCTCCGGCGCTGGCGCCGGCATGCCCACGAACACGGATTGCATACATCCGGCCATCAACAAAGCCGCAATCATTACAAACAAGGGCGCTAGATAACGAGACAAATGGCCCTCCTTAATAGGGCGCCGCTCCTCAAATAATCCGGCATAAAGAACGGAGCAGCGCCGCCGCTATCTCATCTTGCTTCATCCAACATGCGTGCAAAAACGCGCTCCGTCAGAGCAAAGCGCCATGTGTGTCCCTGCTGGAACTCCGCCAAAGCCGCGCCGCACGAGCGACCGTAGGCCGCCGCCTGCAGCGCCATATCCAGTTTGTCTGCATCGCGCACCAAGCGCGCCTCCGGGGTCGCCGCCGCCTCATATTCCGACCACAACTCGACGTACGTCGTGCCGGCCGGAAATCCAGCCATAATGCGCTCGATGGCGCGACGTTCGGCCGCATGTTTGACCTCGCTGCCGAGGAGTTCGCTTGCCCGTTTCGGCAGGTCGGTGAGCAGCGCTTCCGCCATGTCATGCACTAGCGCAATACGCGCCACTCTCCCCGAGTCTAGCGCATGCGTCAGGCCTTCATTTTCGGGCGCGTCATTAATCAAGTCGCACAAAAAAAGCGCTAGCGCCGCCGTGCCATAGGCATGATCCGCTACGGATTCCGGTTGCGGCACACCAGCCAGCAGCCAGCCCGTTCGCGGCAAGCTCTTGAGCGCAACGATATGAGCAAACAGGGCTAAGACGCTGTCTTCAGGTGTCGCCACAATAGGCTCAATGCTTGGTTGCTGATCCTGGCGGCGCTTTGCTCGTCCGATCCGCCATAGGGGGTGCGGGCAGTGCGCTCGTCGTCGTCTCCCGCCAGCGCGATCCAGGTAACGCCCTCCGCCTGCCCGAACACGCCCTCATCGCTGCCGGACGTGCCCAATATAGCTAGCCCATACGTCGTCCCGCCCGCTGCGCGCACAGTTCGTGCGCAACGAAGCGCCGCCGCCTCGCTCGGCGGCTCGCCTTGTAGCCGCTCATTCTCAGCTAGATCCGGTGGCAAGTCTGGGCCGGCAAGCGTCCACGCCGGCAACGCCGCCCCATGCAGCGCCTCGCTGAGCCGCTTAGCGACGGCCCCCAACGTGTTCGACTCAAACAACGCCACCGTGCGCTCCGAGCGCGCCAGCAACGCTGCAATCACCGCCTCGACCGGTTCACCAGATTCCGTACTATAGACGTACTCCCCGACAACCGCCATTACGCGCGCCGCCGTCTCATCAATCAGCGCTTCGGCTTCCTCGACTGTCGCCGCCCGCGCCGTCACACGGATGTCAGTCTGCGCCGTGTGCGCGGCCAGGCCAACCGTCGGGTTCGCTTCCAGCATCAGAGCGCCCAGTTTGCTGTCCAGCGCACTCTCGCCGATGCCGACTGTGCGCAACACTCGCCGGCGGATAACGCCCGCTTCTTCGCCTCGCGCACGCAAATAGGGGAGTACGCTGTCCGTCATCAGACGCATCATCTCACGCGGCACCCCCGGCAGAGCTATAATCGTACCTCCCTCCGCCTCGACGATGAAGCCGGGAGCTGTGCCCACCGGGTTTTCGATGAGCGTCGCTCCCTGCGGAATCAACGCTTGCTGCCGGTTATTATCGGTCATCTCCGCGCCGAACCGCTCGAACCGAGCCCGCAGAGCCTCCAGCGCGCGTTCGCTCAACACCAATGGGCGTCGCGTCGCGGCAGCAATCGCCTGCCGCGTGATGTCGTCAGCCGTCGGGCCAAGCCCGCCGCTCACGATGATCACGTCGCTCCGCTTCAGCCCTAATTCCAGCACACCGCGTAAACGCGCTTCGTTGTCGCCGACGGTCGTCTTGTAGTACAGATTGACGCCTGTTTCGCGCAATTGCTGCGCCATCCAAGCGGCGTTTGTGTCGACGATTTCGCCCAACAACAATTCAGTGCCTGTTGTAACGATCTCGGCCGCGAGGCCTTTGCTCGGTGTAGTCATACGCGCGCTCCGCCAGATCGCCGCTCAGATCATCAGCGCGATTTGGCCGCGCAGCGCCTTCATTCGGTCGGCAATCTCCGCCCGTCCGTTCTGGCGCATATCCTCTTCCAATGCCTTCATGTTCTCCACAAAGTCACGGTTCAAGAGAGAGCGGTTATCGCGCAGTAATTGGCGGGCAGTCGCGTCGTCCGGCGCCGTCAGGATCTGATTAAGCAGGCGCATGTCGGCCGGAAGCCGTTCCTGCACAATCTCCATAGCCTGCTGGTACACCTGCGCCAGCCGGCGAGCCGCCCCCGTAGCGCCCTTCTGCTCCGCGGCCCGAATGTTGGCGGCCAGCAGCGAAAGGAACACCTCGTCGATGGCGTCGGCGTGCTCGCGCAGGGCTGCGGCCGTATCTGTGGCCTGCAGAACCTCTTGCAGTACGGCGTGCGCCGCTTCGGCCATCTCCTCCTGCGCCTGCTGCTGCTGGGCTTGCACTTGCTCTTGAATCTCCAACAGGAAGGAGCGCAACGCCATCAGATCGGCGCGATCTTCCTCGTCTGTGGACGCGTCGATACGCTGCGACAGCGCCATCAAGAACTGATAATCGGTGGGGATGCCGGTCGCTATCGCCAACGTGCCGGTCATCTGCTGCCCGTTCTCGTCGCGCCACGCTTCCAAAACAATATCCAACACTTGCTCACGCGACGTGCTCGCCTGCAGTCGTTCCAACAAGGCGCGTACTTTATCCTGTTGTTGCTTAACGGCCCGTCCCGCCTCGGTCTTCTCGAGCAGCCGATCGCGCAACTTGCGAAGTTGTTCGAGACCTCCGTTCTGCCCCTGCCCGCGCGACATGAGCAGCACCTGATCGAGAAGCGTAAAAAACTCGCGGTCAATCAGATCCGCGCTGCGCCCCAACAGAATGTCCAGGGCGCTGGGATCGTCCGCCACAGCGAGCAGGCGTTGCAAGAGCGTCGACTGGTCACGCTGCTTGCGCAGCATCTCCGGCGTAACGCCCTCGAACCCCCACAACTGTTCAAGCAGTTTTTCCCAGTCGACGAATTGGCGAGGCTGCAGCATATAACCCTTGCGCGCCTCCGACGGGATCTTGCGCATCAACGTTTGCACCAGATCGCCGATGGCTTTTTGCCGCTGCATTTCGTCGCCCATGCCTTCCAACGGCATAAAGACGCCTAGAAACTGGTGTTCGGGGTCGTGCACCATCAGCGGCGTACTCAACGGGCCGCCTGCACCGCAACTCTGGCACATGGCGACGTTGATCTGCCCGCCCAAGATCGGTCCCCGCAGCTCCGGATTCACCCCCAGGTCGATCACGGAAAAGACGGGCACGACATAGCTGGCCCCGCAAGACGGGCACCGAACCTGCGCCCCGCGCGGCGGGAACGCGAAATCCATCGGCTGGCCGCCCCGGTCGCGACGTGCAGGCTGCCGCGCGGGCCGTTCAGCCGGCTTTTCGGAGGCGCTTGCCTCAGTCGGGGCCTCTGGCGGGCGTTGAGGCTCCTGCCTTGGGGTCTTTACCCCTTTAGGCAGTTCGATCTTGCCCTCCGGCTTCGGTTCGCGGTCTTGGCCCGGCAGCAATATTCCACTCATAGCATCCTCATTTTCTTCGAGCAACGCGGCACGCACATTGATTGATTGTACCCGAAACCCTGGCCTCGCCCAAGTAAGTGACTCGGCGGGATTTGACTACAGGAATTGGCGACTTAGCCGCTCGGCCGCTATAATCCTTGCAGCAGGTCCAGCCTGCGGCGCACACTGTTCAGAGGAGCCTATGGCGCGTACTCCGGTCCGAGCGTGTATTGATCGCATGTTGCCAATCGAATTGCTGCTCGATTCTATGGGCCGGTCCCTACGCGAAAACCCGCACAACGCCGCTGCCCTCAACATGCGCACGCCCCTGCCCGGCGTTCCGCCCATCAATCCCCAACCGGCGCTCGCCGCCCTCAGCGGCAAATTGTGGCGGCCTGGTCGCACGCTGCGCATCTCTTTCCTGGATGGCGACCCAGCCGTTCAGGAGCGAATTCCCGAATTCGCCGCAGTGTGGACCCGTCATGCCAATCTCCACTTCGACTTCACCCAGGATCCCGCTGCTGAAATCCGCATCTCTTTTTCCAAGCCCGGCTCTTGGTCCTACATCGGCGTCGATGCTCTGTCGGTGCCCCAGAACCAGCCGACCATGAACTTCGGCTGGCTGACGCCCCTCACCGACGACGAGGAGTTCTCGCGCGTCGTCATCCACGAGTTCGGTCACGCCCTCGGCTGCATTCATGAACACCAAAGTCCGGCAGCGGGCATCCCGTGGAACAAGCCGGCAGTCTACGAGTACTATGCAGGCCCGCCAAACTACTGGACCAAAAAGCAGGTTGACGCCAACATCTTCAAGCGTTATTCCACCGAAACCACCCAATTCTCGCGGTTCGATCCTGAATCGATCATGCTCTACCCTATCCCCAACGCGTTCACGTTAGGCGACTTCGAGGTCGGTTGGAACCGCACGCTTTCGACTACGGATGAACAATACGTCGCCGCGCTCTATCCTGCTGAGGAGAAGGACGCCGTTCCCATCTCCGTCGATGCGGAGCCGATCCCCGCGTCGATCGGTCGCTACGGTGAAGTCGACTCCTTTTTCTTCGTCGTGACGCGAACGGGGACGTACCAGATCGAAACCGAGGGCCGCACCGATGTCGTGGCAAGTCTGTTCGGCCCCGACAATGATACGCATCCCATTGCGCAGGACGACAACAGCGGTCGACACAAGAATGCGCGGATCATCACCGCCTTAACCCCCGGCACATACACGGTGCGCGTCCGCCACTTCAGCGCCTCCGGCCTTGGCGGCTATGCGATCAGCGTATGCAGGGTGGCATGAAGACCTGCTCCACTTCCAAACCGCCAACCAGCCGTCATACGCGGGCCGCGGCCTTTCGACTTGGCTCCGCTCCGCTCCTTATTCTTCTCATACTGTTCCTGAGCGCGGCGTTCGAGCACACTGGCGCCCTTCGGCTATGGGCACAGTCTCGGCCGCCTGTCGAGTACGAGCGCTACGATGTGGACATTCAACTTGAGGACGACGGCGATCTGCGCGTTCGCATTCGCCAACGCGTCCACTTCGACGGCGAATTCGAACGCGCGTTTCTCGAAGTTCCTAAGAGCTTCACCGACAGCATCAACGATATCGCCATCTACCTGGCCGAAGGTGACGCCCTATCACCGGCGAATGCCGGACTGACCGAATCGGCGGATGCTGTTTCCGTCTCTTGGACCTACCCGCGCACCAAGCCCGGCGACGTTCGCGAATTCGCCATCGACTATACCGCGTCAGGCGCGCTCTGGGTCTACAACGACCGAGACATCCTGCGCTGGGATGCCATCCATGCAGACCGCAGCGGCGTACCCATCCAGGCAAGTCGCGTCACAGTACGTCTGCCGTCCTATATCCCGCTCGACGCCGTCCAAGCCGCCGCTCAAGGCGCGCCCCATGCCGTAGACCGGCTCGATGATGCGCTCGTCTTCACAATGCAAGACGCGCTGCCCGATGGTCGATTATTCAACGTAGAGATCGACTTTCCCCACGGCCTCGTAAACGCCGCTATCCGTGATTGGCAGAAGTCAGTCGATACAGACGAACTGGCAGTTGACCTGGAACGCCTGGGCATCCGTATCTGGATTAAGAAGAACGGCGCTCTGGTAATCCGCGAGGAAATGGACGTCACCGTCACAACAGGCGTGCTCTACGACGCCTATCGCGAGATCAAACGGCTCTTTCTCGACGACGTAACCAATATGCGCGTCCTCCACGACGATCGCTTGCTCTCGGCCGCGGATTCACCGTGTGACGAGTGCCTAGTCGTTTCGAGCGTACCGCGTGACGCCGATTGGGTGCGCTACGACCGCAGCCGCAACCAGATCGAAATCGACGAGCTCCGCGCCGGCTATGTCCGTGCCGACTGGTTTATCAGCCCGGTCTATCCGGGCCAGACAGCGCGTTTCGCTGTGGAATTCGCCGTGCGCGGAGCCATCCGGCAAGATGACGACGTCCAGTCATTCGAATGGCAGGTCGCGCCGGATCTCGGCGTCCAACCCGTAGCGGCTAACCTCCAAATATGCCCGCCAGAAGGCCTTGCCGCCCGTCAGTTGGATGTGACGCATTCCTTATCCGGCGTTTCGCTGCGCGCTGATGCCGAAGGCTGTCTATCCGCCCAATCCCTAGAGCCTCTGCCTCCGACAGAGTTGTGGAACCTCCGCGTAACCATGCCGCGGAATACCGTGGCAAACGTTCTTCCTCAATGGCAGGCAGACCTGGAAAACGCACTAGACGAACAGAGTTCCTCAGAGACGGCCAGAGCGCGGCAACAGCTCGCCCTGTTGGTCACGGCCATGCTGGCTATCGTCTCGCTTGTGGTCGGGGGGGTCATCGCCTGGTTCAAGTGGGGACGTCGCCGCGTGCGCGAGCAACTCGGCGGCTATATAAGCGAACCGCCGTCCGATCTGGCGCCAGGCATCGTCGCCTATTTAGTCGATGGGGCGGTGCGCGCCAACAGCCTCCTGGCGTCGCTCTTACAGCTTGCCGCGCTTGGTTTGATCGAGATCGACTTGCGCGATGGGCTTTCACTTCGGCTCGCACATACCGGTGAAGCGTCTGTAAAGGACCTGCGCAGCCCCGGCGACAGCCGCAAGACGGCGCCCAACGCCCATCTCGGCTACCTGTTCAATCGTGTAGTACTGCCCGCATCTTCTGCCGAGAGGTTCATTACACTGGAAGAGTTGAGCGCGAGACTCCAGCACGCCTTGCCCGAGTTCTACTCCCTCATGGCCTACGACGCCCAGTCCTATCTGATCGGCAGCGGATTGGGCCGGAAGTCGGTTTTGCGCAGCAGCCCGTTCGTTCTCATGCTGGCGTGGTTTGCGGCGGCGGCGACAATCATCTTTGCGACGTTCCGTTTTCGTCTGCCCAACGGCTTCGCCATGTTCCTGGTCGGAGCAACATTCCTAGTCTTTTTCGTGCTCCACGCCACACGCGAGTTGGGCAGCCGCGGCGCATACACCGATCTAGGAGAGGTGGAACGGGCGAAGTGGATCAAGTTCAAGAACTATCTAGCGGACCTGCGGAAATACGGCGACCACGGCGCGGCGCGAAAAATTATGGAGCGCTACTTCGCATACGCCGTCGCCCTAGGCGTTGAGGAGATCGTCCTGGCGCAAGCAGTGCACACCGTTCCGCGCCGGCCTGCTTGGCTGGCCCCGCCTCCCACAGCTACACAGTCAGGCCAGAGCCAAGCGCTCAACCAATTACCCGACGCCCAGACGGGCGCTCACCTAACGCCACAGGCTCCATCATCCGGTGTCCGCCCGCCTATCGTCAGACGCGTCCACCCGGCTCCGGGCCTAGCCGGCATGTCGCGCGCGCTCGGCGCCTCACTGTCGCAAGCCAGTTCCTCGTTGGGCGCACTCCTCAACAATGCCGCTAGATCCGCAGACGGCGCGCCCATTCAGATCACGCTCAAGAGCGCCGGAGGCACGCGTTCTCTGAGATGGGAGGGCGGGGCGTCCGTCAACAGAATCCTCGACGATATACTTAACCAATCTATGCGCGACGCGCGACGCGCCTTAGCGGAACGGCAGAGAGCAAACGCGCCCCCTCGCGGCCGCCCGGCTCCCGCCAACTCCCCAGCGCGCTCCAGCGGCGGGTTTGGCGTCAGTCGCACGATCTCCCGGTCATCAAGCAGTTCGCGCTCCTCAGGCGGTTCTAGATCGTCGAGCGGTTCAAAACCGTCTAGCGGCAGCAGGGGCAGTGGCGGCGGTGGACGCAGCGGCTTCAGCTAACGACGCAAAGCCGTTTTCATGACGAACTCATGGATACGGAATCACCAGTTCACGCACGCCAGGCGCCTGAACTGGGTGTTGCGCCTCACGCTTGATATCCGGCTCATCCCATTCCGGTCTAGGCGAATCCAAGTAGGCAAGAGCGCTCTGATACCCTGCTTCCAACATCTCGTCGCTTTTCGTGAAGTCTGAAAAGGACGCTTCAGCATACGCCCGGATATGTATGTGGTGTAGGTCGATTGTCTCGTCCTGGCGCGCCCTGGCTAGGTCGCGCAGCAACGACTGTACGGTCATCGTATTGATCGCGTTCATAGCGACGCCCGCCACGCCCTGGGCCGCTGGTTTCTGCTCCTCACCTCGCCCCACGTTGATGACGTATATCTCCTTGGCGCCGCGATCCATAGCATAGCTCGCCGCCACGTTTGCCAAAACGCCGCCGTCCACTAGCTGCAGGCCGTGGAACTCGACGGGCGGGTGAATCACCGGCACAGAAGCGCTCGCCAACACTGCGTCAACAAGTGGAACCGCGGGATCCTCACCAAACACAAATAGTCTGCTCGTACGCAAGTCTGCGGCCGTCACGAACAACGGCATGCGCAAATCGCCGAAGGTCGACACATCGGGCGGAAGGCTCTGCTCGATCAACCGGCGCAGCCCATCCCCGCTAAAGAGGCTGCTTTTGCCGCGCAACACGCGTACAGCAATCGACAACGCTCCGCCCGGATAGACGGCTTGTTTGGTAACGGCGCGCCAACGTTCGCCCAATGCATCGAGCGTCGTCGCGGCATAACCGTGAGCAGCCACAAAGCATGCATTGATTGCTCCGGCTGAGGTCCCCACCAGAAAATCCGGCGTGACGCCACGCTCCAGCAACGCGCGCAGCGCTCCCGCTTCCAACGGTCCTCGATTGCCGCCGCCGCTCAACACAAAGGCTATCAACCCCGCCTCCTTCCCGTACTCGTACCTTATGGAAATGGCGCGTTCTGCTCGTCGTCAACGACAGCAGCGCCGAATGCAGCGTGCGCGCCTGCGCCTGCGATTACCACGATGTATTCGCCCTTCAACTGCGCGCCGGAAAACTCGCGAACCAATGCCGAAAGCGTCCCGCGTTCGATCCGTTCGTATAGCTTGGTCAAGTCGTTCGCCACGGCTGCAGGCCGATCCCCGTAGACCTCCAGAGCATCCGCCAGAAACGCCGCCAAACGGTAGGGGCTTTCGTAAAAGACGAGCGTATGCGGTGATTGTTCGTCTATCTCCAGGAAACGCTTGCGCGGACCCGCCTTGCGTGGAGGAAAGCCACGGAACGTGAAGCTGTGTACCGGCAGCCCCGACAACACGAGCGCCATGATTAAGGCAGTCGGGCCGGGGATCATCGTCAAACCGATCCCGGCGCCCTCGGCGTTGGCCTGCAGGACGCGGCGCACCAACGTGAAACCGGGGTCCGAGATGCCCGGCGTCCCGGCGTTGGTTACCAACGCTACGGACTTGTCTTCGCGCAGCATGCCTAGAATGCGCTCACCGGCGCGTGCCTCATTATGCTCGTGGAAGGCGATCTGCGGCTTGTCGATGCCGAAATGCTTGAGCAGCAAGCCCGTCTTGCGCGTGTCTTCGCTGGCAACGGCGTCGACCGCAGCCAACGTCTCCAAACCGCGCAGCGTCATGTCCTGCAGATTGCCGATAGGCGTCGCAACAAGATATAGCATGATCGACCGGCGGGAAGGCTGAGGCGCGTCAGGCCGTCAACGTTCCCTTGGTGCTTGGCACTCCTCTCCTGCGTTCGTCGATGCGTGTAGCTCCCGACAGGGCGCGTCCTAGGGCCTTGAAGAGCGCCTCCGTCTTGTGGTGATCATTGCGCCCATACAACACCTGCGCATGCACGTTCAACCGGCCGTGAACCGCCACAGACTCGAACAGGTGATAAAGCAAGTCCGTCCCTAATTCCCCGACTCGCGGCGTAACAAACTCGCCGTTAAACACGCAATATGGCCTGCCGCCCAGATCAATTGCCACCAGCGCCAAGGCTTCATCCATCGGCACATAGCTGTGCCACGTTCGCACCAGCCCCGCGCGGTCGCCCAATGCCTGATCCAGCGCCTTGCCCAGACAGATCATCACATCTTCGGCTGTGTGGTGATCGTCTACGTGCAGGTCGCCTTCAACCTGTACAGAGAGGTCAAACAGCCCGTGACCGGCGAACAGCGTCAGCATATGGTCAAGGAACCCGATGCCCGTTGAGACATCGGCTCGCCCGCTTCCGTCAAGGTCCAGAGAGAGCTTGATCCGGGTTTCATTCGTCGCCCGTTCTATCGAAGCAGTTCTCATGCGGCTATCCATCCCTCTTCTATGTCGATTGGCTGATCGGCGCGCCCTCAGCCCACGCTATGCAGCGCGTCCATCAGACGGTCGGTCTGTTCCGGCCTGCCCGCCGATATGCGAATGCAGTTCTCAAGTCCAGGCTTGTTGTAGTGGCGCACCAACACCCCACGCGCAGCAAGCTCCGCCTTGAGTTGCGCAGCGCTCCGGCCGGTCACAGCGCACAAAACGAAATTCGCTTCCGACGGCCAAGGATGCAAGTAGTCAACTGTCTGCAACTGGGTAAATAACCGCTCGCGCTCGTCGCGGATCTTTCTCACCACTGTCTCGATCGTGTCCATATGGGCTAGGCTCGTCAACCCGGCGACCGTAGCCGCGACGTTGACATTGTAGGGCTGCTTGAACTTCCACAGATGCGGCATCAGCCAGTTCGGACAAACTGCATACCCCAGCCGCAATCCGGCTATGCCCGCCGCCTTGCTGAAGGTGCGCACGACCACCAGGTTGTCGGTTTCCGTAACCCACGTCGCCCGGCTTGCATGGTCCGCAAATTCTACATAAGCCTCGTCCAACACGACCAGCAACGGCAGAGCCAACAGGCGGCGCAGCTCATCATCGGGCAGCCAGTTGCCGGACGGGTTGTTGGGCGAAGTCAAAAAGAGGAGTTTCACCCGCCCG
>Ga0334890_1002294_pt1 | contig 22462 bp, 22 predicted proteins | sample GraSluR1_MG_3_FD_207220 | JGI IMG/M metagenome (GOLD analysis project Ga0334890, IMG submission 207220) | Sludge microbial communities from methane-producing bioreactor in Wageningen University, Netherlands - Granular Sludge_31_08-R1 | ecosystem: Engineered > Bioreactor > Anaerobic >... | reverse complement strand
CCCAACAAGGGGTTAATAAAATGCAGGTATCCAGCGGATTAGGAGTCGTTCCCTCTTTTTTGTAGCTTCGTAGCATGGGACAAGAAATCGTTTCAATCTCCTGCACTTTACCAACCCCCAGCCGTTGCCAACAATTTTGAAAGAAATCGCAGGCTATTAAGGTATTACAATAACATTTAAATATTCTGACATAGTTTGACAGACTTGATTGCTATCTTTATGCTCGAAAAGAATAAATGATATGTCAAAAAGAACATTTTTTAAACGGTATATATGGCTCTTTGATTTAATAAAGAATAATTCGTATATAACACTAAATGAAATAATTGAAAAATACAACAATTCAATTCTTTGGAATGATGAAACAGTTGGATTCTCGAAAAGAACATTCCATAGGGATATTAATGAAATTGAAGAATTATTCGGGGTTGAAATTGAATATGACAATATTAATAAAGGCTATTTTATTGATTATGAAACTATCCAAGAGAACACATCTTTACTAATTGAATCGTACAGAATTATAAATACATTAGAGCAATTCAAGGAAATCAGCAAATATATTTCAACAGGTTTACATAATACAGGTAGTGAGCATATTTCAACAATTCTTTACGCTATAAAGAATAAAAATGTCATTGAATTTTCCTATTACAAGTATGTTGGCGGAGAGATAACCCAAAGAAATATTGAACCCTACTTTCTAAAAGAGTTTAAGTTTAGGTGGTATGTAATTGGAAAAGATAGTTACGATAACCAAGTTAAAACATTTGCATTAGAACGAATTCAAAGAAACACATTAATAATCAAAACAAACACTAATTATCAAATACCAGAGGGAATTAACCCTGACAATTTCTTTGATGATAGTTTTGGAATCTTTAAACTACAGAATTCTGAACCAGAATTAGTTGAATTATCCTTTAGCCCTTTAAAAGGCAAGTTCATTAAATCCGTTCCTTTACATAAGTCTCAAAAAATACTGGTTGACAATGAGACAGAACTTAAGATACAATTGCAATTACAAGTAACTCACGATTTTTTAATGGAAATACTTTCACACGGAAGTGATGTTGTTGTATTAAAACCCACAGGTTTAGCCGAAAGAATTAAAAATGAGTTGGAACTAAGCATTAAATACTACAATGGCAAGCATAGTGTGCCATAGTTTGGCAGGCTTTGCGTTTATTTTTGTGGGAAAACAATCCTACTATGATAGATGCAAACACAATAGAAAAAGAATTACTTAGAAGCCTAGAGAGGCTTATTTATCAAGCTGATTCTAACGAATTTGTAAGTGCTATAATTAATCTAAAGGAGTTAGGTTATAAAGTCCATATTAAAGTTAATCCCGAGAAAGAGCTATACAATTTTCAATTAAAACAATGCGTAGCAGAACATAAGACCTTAATAACCCAAAAAGAAATTTTACGAAAACTTGTTTTAGCAGAGAAATTTGCTGCAATCCGCTCACAAGAGTTTGAATACGCAGCTAGGTTAAGAGATTTAGAAAATAAAATTGAAAATATTTCTGGAGAAGAAGCATACAGAATACTTGAAGAAATAATAAACCTGAATGTTGGATATTCTATAGCTATTTATTTTCAGGAAATCTATATTGTAATTCAAACTGAACTTCACTTTTTAAAATATATTGAAAATGAAATATATAATATCACATCTCAAAAGTATTCGCTAAAGATTGAGAGCATTGAAGAAAAGGTTGTTGAATATATAAAACTAAATGCTTCAACTAGAGAGCTAATAAAAAAAAACTATGAATCAGTAAATGAAAACTGTAATGTTTATGTTGCTTCTGTTTCCCAAAATAGGGCAAAGGAAATTATTTACCTTCAGCCTTTCAGTATCTTTGACAAAATACCCGTTATTTCGCTAAAAGAGCATTTAAAAGTAATAGAATGCACTGACATTAGGTCTTTAACCCTGCTTAGCACGTATTACATTGAATTAGAAAAGCCATTAATGCCTTATATTGGTATCAAGAACCCTATAATTGATGAAATTCTATCAGATTCTTTGGGGTGGCTTGCATACCCGCATCAACTTGTTGCGGTGTTTTCGCTTGCAACGGGTATTAATAGGAAGGAAAAAATTGATAAATTCGTTGAAGATTTTAATAATAACAACCAGAGAGAAATTGATGTTTTTTTAAGTCAACCTTTTATGGGGTCAACTTTGGGAGAAATAGTAAACGAGAGAATTTTTTCAAAGAAAGAAAATCTAAAGTACCCGAATTACTTTTATGGATTTAAGTTGTTCAACTTTTTGTCATAAAAACTTTTAAACCCACACATTATGAATATTAAAGATGAGTTAGAGAAAATCTGGTCTCAAGATTATATTAATGAATTGCCATTGTTTATTAAAGAACGTGGTTATGTTTTCTCAATTAATGATATTCAGAGAGATTTTTTAATTACTGGAATTAATCCGTCGTTTAGAGAAGGTGAACAAAAGATTTCATTTGGTTTTGACTTTCAAGAGACTTTACGAAAAGCAGAATGGGACAACTACTGGGGTTCTTTAAAGAAAATGGTTTATGACCAAAACAACTTTGATTTAAGAGAAAGAACTGCTTATCTTGACATTTTCTATTTTAGAGAAAAAAATCAGAAAATCTTAAAAGATGAAATTCTTAAAAGAAACTGTGGTATATCATTCATAATTGACCAACTTAGAGTAACACAAAAGACAATTGAGGAAATCATACAACCGAAAGTCATTATTGTTAAAAATAAAGAATCCGCAGCATATTGGGGTAAATATGCCGATAAAGGGCTTATTTGGATGGGTTATCAACTTGAAAAAATTGAATTGTTTGAATGTGGAGAATTATATAAAATAAATGGCTTCATTGATAGTCCTGAAAGGATCAATAAGGAGTTTTCAGAAACAAAACTTAAGAATTCGCTAATACTATTTTCACAACACATTAATCAATACACAAAAAGAGAAAAAAGACCAACTGCTATATTTATCAATGGTTTATTAGAAAATTATTATCAAAAATAGTTACTCTCCGCCACCCTTTGGCACACTCCCGCTCTACCTTTGATTCCATATTAACTAAACTTCATATATTATGGAATCAATTGAATTGCCTATCGGGCTAACTGCTGTTGGCGGGGTAAAGGGTGAGGGCAAAACTTCATTTTGCCTTAAACTCGCCAACCACTTAGCCCAAAGGGAGAAGGTGCTATTTATCAGCTATCAGGATTATAAGGAGAAAATTGAAAAATACCTTGTAAGCATCGACAGTAGCATTAATCCGGGTCTTGAGATTAGAACAGATATCGAGTACTTTGGGTTGGATACTTTCGTAAAGTTGATGTGGCTTTTACAAGATAAACCCTACTCAACAGTTTTCATCGACAACAGCGATTTTCTTAACAAGTACGACCCTTGGGATAGGGCATACGATGACGTTGATGAATTTATTGAAGCACTAGAACTTATGCATCATTTCTGCAGAGTTAAAGTAGTCTTCACCATAAACATAGGGCAAAAAGCAGATTATTCCCGAAAGTATCCAATGATTAGGGATTTCAATTCATCAAGGAACATTCCAAACAAATGCCAGCAAGTACTTGCTGTTTACAGACCTCACTATCACGGTTATATGGAGGACGAACAGGGTGTTCCTCTAAAAAACCGATTTGACATTTATAGCCTTAAAAATCAATCCGATAAAATCATTATAAAAACAATGGATTGGTCAAATTTTGAGAGTAAACAGTTTTCTATCTAATCGCATTAAAACACTAGAATATTATGAAACTATATATCAGCATATTAATTGCACTTACTTTCCTTTGCAAACATAGCAATGCTCAAATCTCTGTTACCACAGTTGAGAAAAAAGAGCCTGAAAAAAAGGTAATCCCAGCCCCTGCATACGATAGTTTAGAGGCTTTTGTAAGTTACGGCTCTTACTATAGAACTCATTGGCGAATACCAAATGATGAAAAATGTACGGTAGAGGAATTTTACAAAAGGTACATTGGGCTTCAAATTTATTACCCCTCATACAGTAACGAATTTAATAAGAACAGCACAATTTTCTTCACTGATTCTAATCCATTGAAATATCTAACTTGGGAAGAAGTTGGAGATAAGTACTATACTATTCTCAAAATCCATCCATCTTTAGACAAAACACAATACTACGACTGTGTAAAAAAGGATAAAAACATAGGCTTGGGTTTAAGTGGCGCATTGCTTTTGGAACTAAAAGATGAAACCACTGGCGAAGTAATATTTTCGGTTGAATCCGATTATAGCAATAGGTTTATTCTTGTACCGAATTTTGTTAAGAAACAGCAATTACTTAAAAACAACACCCTTGTTGCAACCGATTACATTAGTGCTCGAAAGTTTCCCAATGTAGATGAGTTTTTAAGAGTTTATGAAAATACGGAGTTGACAGGAGAACTAACATTAATCCGTAGCGAAATTCTTGGCAAGTCTAACAACCCTGATTCTGACGAAAATGTAATTCTCGTTTACTTGCTAAAGCATAACGAAAATACATTTATGCTATTCGATGACAGCCAAAGGGGGCGTCCTGTTTTTAGTGATGTAATATCCTTTAAAGATGAATTACAGAAACAGGAAAGTAAGGAAATTGCAGAAGAGAAAGCAAGAGTTGATGGTTATGTAAAAAAGTACGGTGCTGAATTCGGTAAACTAGTTGCAAAAAATCAGATAAAAATTGGAATGACAAAACAGATGTGTGAAGATGCTTGGGGAATAACTTTTGACATAAAAAGGTACACCGATAGCGCAGAGGAGAAAGAAATTTGGAAATACGTAGGCAAAGGAAGACTGATTTTTGTAAACGGCATTCTAACTAACATTATTGAGTAACCCATAATTATAGGCAGTAAAACAGTGTTTAATGTAATGCTAACTTGTTAAATATTTTAGAATAGATTTGTAAAATACAGGTATGATTATGGTAGAAAAAATTCACATAAATTGCAGTAAATGTAAGGAATATGGTTTTGAATTCCGTTCAAAGCATAATATATCACCACTTGACTGTATTGATGGTAATGCTAATGCTGAAATCTGGATAATTGGTTTAAACCCAAAAAATAAATTGGGGCATATTGAAACAAGAAGCCAAAAGGATTTTCAATTTTTCAATCCAAATGGTCATCAATATTTTAGAGATTTCAAAAAAGTGTCTACTAGACTTTATAGCAATTGGGAGCGTGACGATAGAAATATTGCCCATATAGATTTGGTTAAATGTTTCTCTGAAACCTTTCCACCTTTGGTTGAGAAAAATGGAAAAAACAATCAAAGGTTTATAGTGGGCAATTGTATTGGATATTTGAAACTGCAAATAATAGAGTATAAGCCAAAAATTATTATTTGTAATGGCTCTCCTGTATGCTGGGAAATTATGCGGTTACTTCCACCCAAACAAGATTCTGACCTTGACTGCATAACATCTTACTGTACGAATGTTGACAATCATAACTTTTGGATTGTTCTTTCTGGATTTATCGGAAGGATAGACAATAGAAACAAGAGAAGATTGGGATTGGAGATAGAGCAAATAATTGAAAGTGAAAACATTTCATATTAAACAACTGAAACAATATGTTTTAGAAAAAAGTACAAAACAAACTGAAAACCAAGACAGTAAAATAAAAAACTGTTGGCAACAAGGGTTGTAGCTAATGTGGGTTGACATTGGAACTTCGGAGCGGTTTCGCCCGCTCGGGCGTTTTCGTCGGGGGACGAAAACGTAACACGCTCTCCCACACTTGCCACACCCCCAGCCGTTAGCGGCAAGCAATGACAAAAAATCCAGTATGGAAAATTTATTCAAAATTACTAAATATCAGATTTTAAATAATGAAGTTAGTTTTGAAACTTTTAAAAAACTAGTTGAAGAAGCTAATATTAGAAGTATTTACGAATTAAATCAAGCCAGAAAAAATAAAAAAATAATTGTACCGCCAATCAATGAAATAAATAGAATTTGCATAGAAAAAACAGGATTAGAGTTAGCAGATTATTTTGAATTCAATAATGTTCCAATTAAATATCAGGTATTTAAAACTACAAAGAACCAAATACTAAATGACGAGATTAATTTTGAAACAATTAAGTCAGTTTTAAAAGAACTAAAAATTAAGTCTCAATATGACATTGTAGTCGCAAAAAAAAACAAGAAAATAATTGTTCCATCTTATAGTGAATTAGATAATCTTTGTTTTCTGAAAAAAGGCGTAAAACTTAAAGATTTTCTAGATTTAAAACTTTCAAAAACAAAACCAAGGTTATCAGAAAGGCTTATTGAAGATAATTTTATTGAAAAACTAAGAAGTTGGTGCGATAAAAACAACATAAAGTCGATTAATGACTATAATGCATTTAAAAATAGACCGAAAGAATTTCCAACTTCTACAACGATAATAAAAAATGTTGGTATTGAATATTTTACTGAAATTCTGGGTGTATCTCAATATAAATCAAACAAGCAATCGGTTTTACTTGATGAAGAGTTTATTAATGAATTAAAAGAGTGGTGCACAAACAATAACATTAAATCTATAATAGAATATCGTGATTCGGAGAAACCATCTCACTTCCCTTCAGCTGAACACATAAGACAAGTATGCGGTAAAGAATACTTTGATGAAATTCTTAATATTGCTAAAAAGTTTGAATATCACTCTCTTGAAAACGCTAGAAGGATTTGTTTAGAAAACGGTGTATATACAACAACTGCATATCAAGAATTCTATTCTATATACAATGAATCAAGTGAATTAAAGTTACCCTCATCAATTTCAAGTCAATACAATCTAAACTGGCTTGAATTTATTAATTTGTCAGACACTCAATTGTTTGTCTGTAACAATATGAGTAATCTGGAGTTGTTTACATATAAACTCCTGTGGGATAGGTATATATTATTTGAAAAGGAAAAAACATTTGATGATTGTCGTTCAATTAATCCCCTTCCTTTTGACTTTTATCTTCCCAATATAAATAATCAAAGAGTTATAGTTGAACTTGACGGTATTCAGCATAGGATTTCAGATAAAAATAACTTGTTTTACTCTCCAAAAACATCTAAACACGACAGGATTAAGAATGAATATTGCAAGGCAAACAATATTAAACTGATAAGAATCAATAAAATAACAGATATTGAACCTACTCTAAACAAAGAAATTGGGTTAAACAATTATCCTAAAGAAAGAAACCTTGATTGGACTAGTGATTTTAATTCAGAAAGTGAAATAATTAGTAGTGAACTATCCCAATCTCTAAAAATTAAATTGCTGCTATTAATGTGCCATAATGGAAAGGCAAATTTATCGAACATTGAAATAATCGATAAAGTAGGTTGTCATAAACCACATTTTTATAAAGCAAAAAATGAATTAATTGCGCTAGGTTTGATTGATAGGGAAACTGATTACTTTTATACAGACGAGCAAAAGAAACAAATCGTAGCACTATATAATCAAGGAAAAAGGATTTCAGAAATTATTGAAATTACTGGTTGTAAAACAAGAAACTCTGTTGTAGATTATATAAAGAAGTCTGTGCCTTACTACAAATCAAAAAGCGAGAAGTTGATTGAATCAAATAAAAAAAGAGAACAAATATTCGGCTTAATTAATTCAGGTCTAAATATTTCGGAAATAGCTAGAAAAGTTGGAGTAACTCCTTCATTTGCATCTCAGAAAATTAAAGAATACAAACTTGAAAATGGGATTATTGACCTTGATGAAAAAATGAAATTTATAGTATCAGAAACAAAAAAATTAAAATCAGAAGGTAAGTCCATTAAAGATATTTCAGTAATTTTGAATTGTACGACTCAATATATACACTATTGCTTGAATCTAGAAAAAATTGCCAGCCGCTAACAAGGGGCTAATAAAATGCAGGTATCCAGCAGATTAGGAAACATTTCCGCTTTTTCGTAGCTTCGTAGCGTGGGACAATGAAACGTTTCAAACTCCTGCACTTTACCAGCCCCCAGCCGTTATAGCGCATTTAGGAATTCCGATTAGATAACTTATTAGTAATAAATTTAAAACCAAATTGACACAGACGAATGAAAAAGAATTTTGTAGAGATAGAAAATAGTAAAATTGTTGTGACAGGAAAGAAATCAAACATTATTGCTAGAATATTTTTATGGTTTTTGGCAATTGTCTGTTTCCTGATTCCACTTTCAGTGACAATATCTCAAATTGTATTAGGAAATGGTTTTCACTTCGCAATGGTTATTCTTTTCTTAATATTCTGGGGTATGGCTGTAATGATGACTAGAATTGTAATATGGAATACTTTTGGTAAAGAAATTCTTCATCTTCACGAAAAAACTATTGATTATATTGCAGACTATAAATATTTCAAAGACAGCCAAAGAACTTTTAATGTAAACGAAACAGAATTTGAAACCGTTGAATTTCATGAACTAAGAAATAAGAAAATGTGGACTTTAAGATTGAAAACGAATAATGAAACTTTTCAGACAGTTTTGAAACTAGATGAAGATGAATACGAAAAGATAAACAAAGAATTAAAAACGCGCTATAACAAGGGGTGTAACTAACGTGGGCTGATGATGCAGAACTCGGAGCTTTTCAACCCTCAGGGTCGTTTTCGTCGGGTGACGAAAACGTTGCTCCGCACTCCCACACTAGCCACACCCCCGACCGTTATGCGCAATGACGAAATCCGACGAAACGACAGGAAGTCCTCGATTGACCGCCCAGACTATCGAAAACGATACTTACACGAACAGATACGAAAACTAAGCTGAAATTGAATTTATTGACTGAATCACGGGCGGACGGTCAATCGTGGACTAGCAATAATTTTTTCGGTCTGATAACGTCATAGCGAAAACGGTGGCCAACCCGACAGGAAGAAATGAAAAAAATCAGGTTTTTAAGGGGTTTAAGGGAGCGATTTAAAAACATTCTTTCCCGCTGAAATGATTGAAGAAAAAATTATTGTAACCCAATGCACTGGCTGATAAGAAAACATTTCCACGATTAGAAAAGAAAACAAAAAAGAAACGATTGAAATCTCGGGAAAATCCATCCCGATTGGATTGAAGACTGAAAAGAAAAACGACGTTGAAAGAAGAAATCACTGCGCATAACAAGTGGTTTAGCCTACTGGGGTTGATTTGCAGATACGAAAGTTTTTAGTAATTTAGTTTCTTTTTAACGTGGGATGACGCCGCTGGCTTTTAACTCCCCAGCAGCCCAAACCACTGACCGTTATGCGCAATGACGAAATCCGACGAAACGACAGGAAGTCCTCGATTGACCGCCCAGACTATCGAAAACGATACTTACACGAACAGATACGAAAACTAAGCTGAAATTGAATTTATTGACTGAATCACGGGCGGACGGTCAATCGTGGACTAGCAATAATTTTTTCGGTCTGATAACGTCATAGCGAAAACGGTGGCCAACCCGACAGGAAGAAATGAAAAAAATCAGGTTTTTAAGGGGTTTAAGGGAGCGATTTAAAAACATTCTTTCCCGCTGAAATGATTGAAGAAAAAATTATTGTAACCCAATGCACTGGCTGATAAGAAAACATTTCCACGATTAGAAAAGAAAACAAAAAAGAAACGATTGAAATCTCGGGAAAATCCATCCCGATTGGATTGAAGACTGAAAAGAAAAACGACGTTGAAAGAAGAAATCACTGCGCATAACAAGTGGTTTAGCCTACTGGGGTTGATTTGCAGATACGAAAGTTTTTAGTAATTTAGTTTCTTTTTAACGTGGGATGACGCCGCTGGCTTTTAACTCCCCAGCAGCCCAAACCACTGACCGTTAGGCAACATTAAAAAAGACACTGCGGAATGACTAATAAAATGGATGAAAAGAAAAAAATATTTGGATTAGAGAAAAATGCTTTTTTCACCGGATTAACAAGTTTTTTCACAGACACATCTACCAAAATGGTATATAGTGTGATGCCACTATTCCTATTGTCGATAGGAGCATCAAAAACAACTATCTCCTTAATTGAAGGGATTGCAGAAAGTACGGCATCATTATTAAAAGCAATTTCGGGGTACTGGAGTGATAAGATTGGTAAAAACAAGCCATTCATGATTATCGGATATGGTATTACAGCCATTATAACACCTTTATATGCATTAGCAAGAATACCAATTCAGATTTTATTTTTTCGGTTTTTTGAACGCATAGGAAAAGGTTTAAGAGCGGCACCACGAGATAGCCTTATAAGTGGCTCTATTAAAAAAAATGAAGCTGGTAAAACTTTTGGGTTTCAGAAAGCAATGGATAATAGTGGGGCTATTGTTGGTCCTTTGATTGCTTTCTTATTGTTATCTATTTTTCCATTAAATTATTCTTACATATTTTTATTAGCAACCATTCCAGCAATTCTTGGTGTATTAACGATTATTATTTTCATAAAAGAAGCAAAGGCAGAAAAAAAAGAAACCACCAATAAGATTTCATTAAAACTTTTACCCAAAAAGTTTTATTTCTTTCTTATTATAATTTTCGTGTTTACTCTTGGTAATTCAGCAGATGCATTATTGCTTGTAAAAACAAGCGAAACAGGTATAGATAAATCATACATTCCTTTTGTATATATGATATTTAATACAGTATCTGTTTTGCTGGCCATACCGATTGGAAAATTATCGGATAGAATTGGTCGTGAAAAATTGATTATTCTGGGTTTTATAGTATATGCAATTGTTTATTATTTTTTCGGTAGGTTTAATAGTATAAATGTTTTTATTTTCTTGTTTATGCTGTATGGATTTTACAGTGCATTGACTGATGGTAGCCAGAAAGCAATGATTTCTGATATTGTTAGTAAAGACTTAAAAGGGACGGGATTTGGAATTTATCATGCTGTACTTGGAATTACTTTATTACCTGCGAGTTTAATTGCAGGATTATTGTATGATAAGGTTAATTCAAATGCGCCATTTTATTTTGGTTCTATAATGGCATTAATTGCTACTATACTAATGATAATATTTACAGTTTTAGACAAGAAAAAAGAAAAAATTAACGTTGCCTAACACGCGGTCATAAAACATTGGGGTTTAAGTGGTATGCCAAGTGCATCGCTCGCTGGCAAGGTTCTTATCGGTTGATAGGTTCGCAGCTCCGAAATCCCCAACGTTTCATACCGCCGACCGTTAGCACCAAGCAGAAGAAAAAGATTTCGACAAAGGGAATTTTGCTACATATTGACAGAAAAGACAAAAGAAACCCCATCACACAAAAAAGCAATACTGTGTCTGCCCTTCCCTGCAACCGTCCCTTCGCATCCACACACTTGCTTTTTTTGCCCAACGCACCCTTACGGTATTCCGAATGTTTCAACAATGAAAGAAAAGTAGTAATTTGGTGAATCAAAATTGAACTTGATAAGTGATTAAAAAGGAATTATGAGTTTATTTCAAAAATCGGTAGAAAAGAAATACTTAGACGAACTTGATTCAGCGTTAATTGATAAAAAATTCGCTGAATTTAAATTGTATTTTGGCAACGCCGAAATTCAAGAAAACATAAGGAATTCAAAGGAAGAACAATTTCAAGAAGGTTTTTTGAGAGAACTATTTGTAAAAATACTTAACTACACACTGAATCCACACCCGAATTTTAATTTAACGACAGAACTAAAGAATGTTAGCGATAGCAAAAAGGCAGACGGAGCAATATTAAGAAATGAAAATGCAATTGCAGTAATCGAATTAAAATCTACCGATACAACTAACCTTGGGAAAGTAGAAGCTCAAGCATTTGGTTATAAAAATCATCATCCTAAATGCGTTTACGTAATCACTTCGAACTTTGAAAAGTTACGGTTTTACATTCAAAACGCTGTAAATCACTTTGAATTTGACTTATTTAAACTCACAAAAGAAGAATTTTCATTGCTGTGGCTTTGTCTTGCAAAAGACAATTTACTCAATGATTTACCTCTAAAAATCAAAGAAAGTTCTTTAGCTCAGGAAGAAAATATTACAAAACAACTCTATGCAGACTATTCAAGATTTCGTGAAGCACTTTTCCAAAATCTTGTAAAGAACAACCCAGATGTTGATAAACTCACACTTTTCAAGAAAACTCAAAAACTAATTGACAGGTTTTTATTCATATTCTTTGCGGAAGATAAGCAGTTACTACCAGCAAATTCAATTCTACAAATCATTGAAAAATGGAAGGATGATGTGGATTTTGGCGATGTAAAATCACTTTACTCACTTTTTAGAAAATATTTCCACATTCTGAATGTCGGTAGACCCAAAAGTGAAAAACGACAAGAGATTTTTGCTTACAATGGCGGTCTATTTCTAACTGATGAAATTTTAGAAAATGTAAAAATAGACGATGAAGTTTTAAAAGAGCATACTTTAAAACTAAGTAATTACGACTTCGACACAGAAATTGATGTAAATATACTTGGTCATATTTTTGAGCATTCACTTGGCGAAATTGAAAATGTACAGGCTGAAATAAAAGGTGAAAACATTGATTATCAAAAAACAAAACGAAAAAAAGACGGAATCTTTTACACGCCAAAATACATTACCAAATACATTGTAGAAAACACCATTGGTAAACTTTGCGAAGAAAAACGCAATTCATTTGGAATTGTTGATGAAGAATATGCTAAAGGGAGAAAGAATAGAAGAAAAGAAACCATCAAGGAACTTGACGAAAAACTTAAAAAATATCAGGATTGGTTACTCTCATTAACAATTCTCGACCCAGCTTGTGGCTCAGGAGCATTTCTAAATCAAGCTTTAGAATTTTTGATTATAGAACATAGAAAAATTGACGAATTAAGAGCTCAATTATTTGGTGGTGGAATAATCTTCTCAGACATTTCAACGGATATTCTTGAGAAAAATATTTATGGTGTTGACATAAATGAAGAGTCTGTTGAAATAGCAAAACTTTCGCTTTGGTTAAGAACAGCACGTAAAGGAAGGAAACTTAGCACCTTAAGTAATAACATAAAATGCGGTAACTCCTTAATTGATGACCCTTTAGTTGCAGGTGAGAAAGCCTTTAATTGGCAAAGTGAGTTTCCTGAAATTTTTACTAAAGGGGGTTTTGATGTTGTAATTGGAAATCCACCATACGTTCAACATAGAAAGTTATTTGATATTAGTCCATTTTTTAAAGACACATATAAAGTATACACAGGCACATCGGATTTAAGTGTATATTTTTTTGAAAAAGGATTAATTCTACTTAAAGATGATGGTCTTTTAGGTTATATCAACACTAATAAATTTTTCAACTCAGAATATGGAAAACCATTAAGGGATTTACTTTCAGAGAATAAGCTATTTAACATAGTTAATTTTGAACAAACTGCAATTTTTAAAGATGCATTGGTTTCTAGTGTTATCATAATTGGTTCAAAATCAAAATATATAAGTAAAACAAAATATGCTGAATTCAACAAAGAAGAAATTAATGCTGAGATTTTTGAAAAAGAATTAATTAGCCGTGAAAGAATTATTGATAGGGAATATTTAGCAAATAACTCTTGGATTTTTGAAAACCCAATAATCAAAAAGTTAATCGATAAAATTAAAAGCAAAGGTCAATCATTAAGAGAAACAGAAGGTATAAAAATTAATAGAGGTATTACTACTGGATATGATGATGGTTTTTTGATTGATAATGTCAAATATAACGAACTAATCAAAAAAGACTATAAAAACGAACTTGTTTTAAAACCTCTATTAAAAGGCAAGCACATTAAAAGGTATTATATTGAAAAATCTGATTTATGGTTAATTAATTCTCATAATGGCTTACAAGGCAAATTGCCACGTATTAATTTAGAATTAGATTATCCATTATTATATGAGCATATTATTTCAATCAATAAAGAAAGTAACGGTAAAGTTGAAAATCGTTCTGATAAAGGTGAGCATTGGTCAAATCTTAGAAATTGTGCTTTTTTAGAAGAATTTGAAAAAGAAAAAATTATATGGGGTTTAATCTCGGGTGACTGGAATTTCTCATATGACAGTAATAAAAATTATTTAACAAGTGCATCTTATTTTTTAACCTCTAGCATAATTCCTAGCAAATTCATTTTAGGTATTCTAAATAGTAAATTAAGTGTTTTTTATTTTAAGAATGTTGGTGAAATGACTGCTGGTGGTGCATATGTTTTAAACAAAGTTTCTGTTGAGAAATTTATTTTGCCTGAAACAACATCAGAAAAAAAAGAAGAGGTGGTAGTTTATGTTAATACATTAGAAGATTTAATTCATCAATATAGGCATTTGTCAGATAATTTCATAAATCTTTTAAAAGCAAAATTAAATATTGATACAATAACAAATAGACTAAATTATTGGTATGATTTGGAATTTAAATCATTTCTAAATGAACTGTCAAAATTAAAGGTTAAACTAAATTTAACTCAAGAATCAGAGTGGATGCTTTATTTTGATGAACAAAAAAAGAAAGTACAATTTTTGAAATCTGAAATAAATAAAACAGAAAACTTAATTGACAAGATAGTATACGAACTTTATGAATTGACTTTGGAAGAAATAAAAATAGTTGAAGAATCATTTTAAAAAAGACATAAATTTTCCATCACCGTCCCTTCGCTGTCAGGCACTTTGGCAAAACACACAAATCCACGCTACAAGCAAATTTTGCCAAATAGCCTTCCAGCCCTTCCCGCAAAGGAAAAATTATAACGTTAAGAATATGTAGCAAAAGTTAATCCCATCGTAACGATATGATTAACTGCCAGGTGCTAACAAGGGGTTAATAAAATGCAGGTTTTTTGCGTATTAGGAAACTCGCTCGCTTTTTTGTAGCTTCGTAGCGTGGGACAATGAACCGTTTCAATCTCCTGCACTTTACCAACCCCCAGCCGTTATGGGCAAGTTTAAAAAAAATAGCATCATCTCAATTTAATGACTTTGAAGGAAAACTTATTAATAGTAATACTATGAAAAAGATACTCCTAATCACTTTAACACTATTAATAATTAATTGTGGATTTTCTCAAGTAAAGGTAAATTCATTAAAAAAAACAAAGAATGTAAATTTATTACCAGACAAACAAAAAAAAGTTTGGTATAGTAATAATTCTAAAAATGGTATTAACCCTCAAATTATTGATTTTAAATCGAAATTATTTTTTGTTGGTTCTCTTGGTTATCAATCGTATAAATGGATGCCAACTGTCCCCGAAAACTCACCTATTTCATTTAATACAGAGGGGCTAAAATCATTTTCAATTTTTACTGACATAGGATTTGATAATAGGCACTTAATTTCGTTCTCATATAATGGTCTGTTTAAGTACACCAAAGTTCAAAAGGAAATGCTTCAAACAAATAATTCAAGCGAAAAAGGGGTTGAGAAATATATATTTGGTTTAAATCTTGCACCAATAGTAAATTCAATAATTGACGACAATAAATTATTTAAAAAAATATTTAGAACATTTCTGTCAGTAAGATTCAAACAGAGTAGAACACTATTTTATGGCAGTATAAGGGGGATATCAGATTTTTATTATATTCCATTAGGAAGTTCATTAACATTTGAAAGTCCAATTGAAGACATTCCGCTTTATTTACAAGGGTCAAGCCTAAGTTTCAAAACCTTATTTGTTGAAAATGAAATAATTATTCCGTTATTTTCAGTTGAATATGTACAAGGAAGAGATATATCACATTTTTTTAATTTAGGGTTGTATTCAAATTCATATAAAAGACCTGCACTATTTTTTCACTACAACTTTGATGAAACTCCCCTGATAATGGAACAGAGTTTTATTTCAAAGGGGATATATTTCGGGCTTCAAACAATTGAAAGAAGTTATCCTGGGCTTAATCTTGATTGGAAATTGTATTCTGGAAAAAGACAAAGTGACATATCGACTTGGAATGCAAGCATTAATGAGTATTATAAAAACAATGAAAACAAAGAGATTGCTTCGTCAGGTCTTGCAATTCAAATGTGGTATAATCACTATTTTAAAAAAACGAATAACTGCTTAACTGTTGGTTTCTTATCAGATGCATTTTCTTGGACACTAATTGATATGTCAGCAGAGTCAAGTGATGTTATAACAATTGAGCAAGATGTTAGAGTCACATATTATATACGTTATCTTTTTAAACTATAACATACATATTCCATATAAGTTAAAACAATAACATCATATTTAAATGTTTTTCCCTCGTTAAATAAATCAATTACATTGACCTGTTAATGTTAATACTTTATAGCATAAGTGGAGTCCAGTTCCACTATAAAAACGGGGCGTATCCGAAAAGCCATAAGAGTAGGAAAACACTAAATCTTTGACTATTATGAAAAAGGTAGTATTATTAATTTTTGTATCTATGGCTATTCTTAGTATGTATAGTTGTAGTAATGATCCTTCAAAGGATGACTTAAAGATCGCAATATCTGAAAAACTTCCAAGTAATTTTGAAGTAGTTAGCATAAAAATAAATGCTAAAGAAAACATAGGAACAAAAGTCGAACCAAAGTATCACTTTCGTTACACAGCATCAATTAAAGTTCTACACCCAACATATGAAAAAATTGATTTTATTGGTGGTGATGTTAATGCAGATGTTGTTAAATTAGTTTTTTCAAAAAACTCTACTTTTGAAGCATTTGGCAAGGCAACTTCCTCTTTAACAATGAATAAATGGGACACCAGAATAACAGAACTTCAAACTGAGACTAATAAAACTGGATTTCCTTTAGGTAATTTCCAGAATGCAGTTGTAGAAGGGAGCAACGAGTATGATATAGCAATAACTAAACTTAAAGAATGGGAGCAAGCAAAGGTTGAAAAATTAAAAAAGTTGTCAGATGATTTTAAAGGGAAATGGGTTGGTTCTTATATCTGTGGTCAGGGTCATACAGGGCTAACTCTAACTATTTCCACTGTATCTAAGGATATAAGCGCAATATTTGAGTTTTATCCTTCTTCAAGTAACGCTCAAGGTAAATCTGGGTCTTTTAAACTACAAGGAAGTTTTTCAGAAAATGGGTCTTTTGTTCTAAAGCCTACTGAATGGATAAATAAACCAAGCGGTTTTATTATGGTTGGGTTAACAGGTGAAATAAATGACGCAAGAACCGAATTGTCAGGGTTAGTAAAAAGTAGTGGCTGTCAATCTTTTCATCTTGTGAAGAAAAGCAGTTAGTTTTTACACCACCATAAAAGGAATTTAAATTTAAGGTAGCATTTAAATTTTGCTCTACTAAATATAACATATTGCTTTTTTATTAAAAAAAGTGGAGTCCAGAATCCACTATAACAAACGGGGCGAAACCGAAAAGCCAAATGAGTAGGATTTTTAATCTTTTGAAATTATGAATGAAAATCAAAAAAAAGGATTAATAATAATAGTACTAGGTATTCTTGCCTTCTTTATTATTCCGTTTCTACTTAACTTACTATTTTTCAAGTTATTGAATTTATATTATGATTGGGTTTTCATATCAATCAGATTTATTCCAATTTTAGTAAGCGTTGGCTTAATTGTATATGGAATAATTACTCTTTTTAAAAAAGTGGTTGAAACAAATGAAAGTCAAGCGAACATAATACAGCCAGTAATTGGTGATTGTAACCATAATAAAATTGTAAATATTACGTTATGGGGTGGTCTTTTAGGTCTTTTTGCAAGCTCTCCAAAACAAAAAATTGCAAAGGCAATTGAAAAAGAAAACTTAAACGGTTTTAGAGTTGTTCAAGTTATTGAGGCGGCAAGCGGGAATCTGTTTTTGTGGTTACTAAGGCTAATCATTCTTATAATAACAATTTTTATTTATACGCCCGCAAATGGTTACTACATTACCTTTGAAAAAATTAAAGACGGTCGTATATAATATTAATTATAATTAATCATTTCGTTTATTAACAATTAAAATTTACTAATATGTCACAAATAACTAATGAAAATAAAAGTTTAGACTTTTCACAGCATAACAAAATTGTTAATGTTACTTTATGGGGTGGTCTGCTAGGTCTTTTTGCAAGTTCTCCAAAGCAAAGATTAGCAAAAACGATTGACAAGGAAAACTTAAACGGATATAGAACTGTACAAATTATTGAAGCGGCAAGTGGCAATATTCTGCTTTGGTTACTACGGTTAATTTTACTTTGTATTACATTATTTATTTTCACAACGGCTAATGGTTATTATATCATATTTGAAAAGAAATAACCTGACAATAATTTCAAAACCAGCCCATAACAAGGGGTGTAGCCAATGTGGGTTGACATCGGGACTTCGGAGCGGGTTCGCCCGCTCGGGGGTTTTCGTCGGGGGACGAAAACGTAACACGCTCTCCCACACTTGCCACACCCCCAGCCGTTGGCAACAAGGTTATGACGACTCACCCCTAAAAACTTAAGATATGGAAATTAATTTTACAATTACCGAAATTGAACAAACGGAGAAAGACCTGTTAAAATCAATTCTTCAATGTGATGAGGCTACTCTGAATGAAAAATTAAATAAAGTAGCTAGAAGTTCTTTTGAAGAATACAAAAGAATGATTCTTGGTCAAAGAGTATTTACGAGAGGTAGGGATATTATTGAATTCAGACTTTTTATTCTAATCAAACACTTTTTTGAAGGGAAAATACCCGAGGAACAAAAAATTTGTGATTTATTCCAATTAACTGCATCTGAGAGTAGGTCGTTAGTGAAATCAATTATGTCAAAATATCAATATGAATTAAGAGATACAATCACAAGTTCTTTAAAAGATGAGGTAGAGAAAATTTCGAAAATTGAAAATAGCAACGACTATAAAATGTCAATTCAAAATCAGTACTTTAAAGATGAACTGAACAGAATACTGGGGACAATAGATACTAGTTTACCAATTATAGAAAAAGACAGAGGTACAATCTCGACATATGTTATAAAACGGTCATCTTATTTGAGATTATGTGAATTATTTAATATAGTGCCAAAAGAATAAATTATGTCTGATTTACTTTCAGCTAGCAGTATAATACTTGCGATTCTAACTGCTTTATATGGCATTTTCTATCCTTCCATAAACGAGGTTTTAGAAACACGACCAAACAATCATCCAGAAGACGATATTACGAATTATAATAACGCTCTGAAAATTAGAAAAACTAAAATTTATCCACTTCTTATTTCCTCAATTTCGTTAACATTGATATTTATACCTGACGCTTACTCCATTATTAAAGAGAGCATTACGTTAATTATTAATTTTGGAATAACAAAAGTCTCATACGACACTTTAAAAACGACATATATTGCTGTAACAATTTTTATGATTATTTTAACAAGCAATATTTTGTCAACACTAATTAAGTTTAATATTCATCTATCGAAAATAAACCCAAAAAGAAAAAATATATAATCTTAATGAAAATGTTTCAGGTCAAAATATTTATTTGCAGTATTCAAACAATTTTTACGACAATCGGATAAAATAAAACCCAGTTGCCAACAAGGGGTGTAGCCAATGCGGGCAGATTTCGGAACTTCGTAGCTTCATCGCCCGTTTGGGGCGATTTCGTCGTGCGACGAAATCGAAACTCGCGCTCCCGCACTCGCCACACCCCCAGCCGTTATGTGCCATTTTAAGACAAACGACAGACATTCAGGATAATATCAGTATTTTTTCGACAGAATATATTGAAAACAAAATTTCACCTGTATGAACGAGAATTTTCTAATAATTGAAAAGGAAACAAAGGAAGAATTTGAACAGATTGCCAATGTGTTATTTAACAAATTCGCAATTGTTAACCATCAATCAACCTTTAGAATAGTTGAAATTGAATTTTATTGGAATTCAAAAAATCACCCTGATAAAAGTACATACGAAAGAAAATACGTTGACCCAAAACAGGGTGAATGGTTTTTCCACTATTCAGGTGTTGACATCGCACTTAAAAATGAAAAGACAGGTGGATATGGTGGAATTCTAATTCGTGGGATATATGACATCAAAGAAAAAAAGGTGTACAAAGGACCAATGGTTTGCGCTATGAAACTATTTAGTGGAACAAGTGTTTTTTCTAAATCAATGCAAACTCAACTAATTGAATACGATTTTAGTTTTAACAATATTATGAGCTCTGAAAGAATAGGCTTAGGAAAAAATGCTGTAGAAAGCGGGACAGACAAATTACATTATAGATTTTATATTGAACCCAATGATATCAGAGAACAAGACAAATAAAATCTACTTTTCAAACAAATTGAAAGAAGGTTTTCCTAGCGTATGTAAATCAATTGAAAAAGAACTTAACGCTTTTAATTGTCAATACGACTTTTTACCTAAAACCAAAGATATTTGGGCAAGAGATTATATGCCTATTCAGATTAGCAAAAGAAAATTTGTTGAATTTCGTTATGACCCTGATTATCTTCAAGGAAAATACAAAGGGTATCGTGATTTAAAAACTTATCCAGATATTGTATGTAATGAATTGGGTATAGAAACAATAAAGTCAGACATAATCCTTGACGGTGGAAATGTCATTAAATCTGACAATTGTGTTATTCTCACAGATAAAATTGTTGTCGAAAATAAACATACATACAAAAAGGATGAACTACTAGAAAGGCTCAGTGAATTGTTCGATTTTGCTAAGATTATTCTTATTCCTTGGGATAAAAAAGAAAAATACGGTCATTCTGACGGCGTTGTTCGGTTCATTGACAATGAAAGAGTTTTGGTTAGTGAAATATATGAAAAAGATGATAAACTAATCAGACGGCTTAAGGAAAATGGGTTAAAGCCTGAAATTTTAAGAGTGAAAATTAAAAGGCAAAACAAATTTAATTGGGCTTACATCAACTTTCTTCAAACTAAGGATTTGATTATTGTTCCGAAATTTAATACAGAAGAAGACAAAAAGGCGATTGAAGGTATTTCAAGTTATTTTAAAGGTTATAAAATTGCACAAGTTGAAATGAGCGAGATTGCAACAATGGGTGGCGCACTAAATTGTATTTCTTGGTCAATAAATGAATAGCAGTATGGACTTTTCACCTGAAAATAACTCAAATCCAATTAGCGTTTCTGAAATGAAAGAGTTTGTAATTCAGAAAACTAAATATAAGATTACAGAAAATCAATTTGAAGAAATTGAAATAGTCTTTCGTGAAAAATGGAACGAGTTAGCTGGACAATTCGCTTGCCGTTCTGACTTTAATACCTACGTATATGATAAAATGCAATATCAAGGAAAATTTGTAATGCAAGACCTTATTGAAGATGTTGTTGGTAAAATTTTAGATTATATGGAAAGTAAAGGGCAATATACTACATTCAGTGACAACTAAAGCTCATTCATTTAATTATTTGTCTAAATTTTAAATAGTTATGAAATACTCAATTTTATTTTTCCTATTTATATTAACCCAAAACCTGTTTTCTCAGGAAATTGGTCAGAACGCTTTTTATGTTAAGCAGTTGGTTGAATACCACGTTAATAGTCATAATAATGCAAGTGGCTATAAACAAACCAAAATGGAAATTAAAACAAAGTATAATGACGGAAAACTATCCGAAGTAATTCTATATCAAGAAAATGTTCCCGCATATGACAGAGCGTTAGCAGGTAGAACAATTGATTTTAGAACACGATACGTAATGAAAGATGATGTTTTACATAACATTATTACAGAATACTTTAACCTTTCGCTTGAAGAACTTAAATCAATTACTGACGACAACTATAAAGTTGACAAGTACTATTTTACAAAAGACTTTAATTACTACTACTTGATATATTTGAATGATAAACGTTTAGCAACTCAGGAATATAGGAAAACAGATATTGATTTATTGCCCAAGAATGTTTTAGCGATACTAGAAAAAGACTTTTGGAAATTCAGTGACCCAGAAAGAAGTCATAAACGTAAGCCAATAGAAATTACTGCACCTGAATATTTAGCACCAGAAGAAGGTGAAATTTTGGTAGCGGTTATAATTGATAGATATGGTAAAGTTGTTGATGCAAAAAATACTGATAAAAGCACGATGTTTAATGAATTGAATATTAATTCAGCATTAAATGCAGCACTAAAAAGTAGGTTTTATCCTTCATTGTCTGATATTCAAACCAAAGATACGATAACCTATAAATTCAGAATTCAACAATAAAAAACGGCACATAACATGGGTTGTAGCTAATGTGGGTTTTTAATGGGTTCTCGGAACGGTTTCGCACGTTCTGTACGATTTCGTCGGGGACGAAATCGTCGCTCGCTCCCCCACACTAGCCACACCCCCAGCCGTTGTAGCTCATTTTGAAAAATAATACGGCTCAATATTGCGACTATTTGAGCCATAATGATTATATTTGTGAGCCGTAAATTAAAACTCTATGATTGAAAAAAGAGAATTAG
>Ga0334890_1002292_pt1 | contig 22465 bp, 16 predicted proteins | sample GraSluR1_MG_3_FD_207220 | JGI IMG/M metagenome (GOLD analysis project Ga0334890, IMG submission 207220) | Sludge microbial communities from methane-producing bioreactor in Wageningen University, Netherlands - Granular Sludge_31_08-R1 | ecosystem: Engineered > Bioreactor > Anaerobic >... | reverse complement strand
TGATGGTCTCCCGTCGGCAGGTCTCCCGCGGCCCTTACCTGGAGGTCAAACCCCGATCCTCTGGCCAGGACCTTCAGGATCTCGTCGAGGAGGGGGACCCCCGTCTCCACCTCCGGAGATCCCGGCCCAGCCAGGTCGAGGGAGACCTCGACCTCCGTCTCCGCGGTATCCCGCCTGAATGATGCGCGCATGATGATGGGTCTATCCGAAGATATTTTAACTTATTCTGCGGAGGGACGAAACGCCCCGGCGTGTCAAAGGAGAAGATAGGAGCCAAAAGCTCCTGGCTCACCGAGATCGGACCGATCGAAGCCCTTATGTACCCCTGGATCATGTCGTTCTGTTCCAAAGGTTGTAGATATGATAGATAAGAGCAAAATACAAGAAATTTTGGATGAGTATGACTCAAAAGAGCTAACTATAGCCACGGTGTGCTCTCATAGCAGCCTCCAGATATTTCATGGGGCTCGCCAGGAGGGGTTCAAGACCCTGGGAATATGCCTCGGCCGGCCTCCGAAGTTCTACGACGCCTTCCCCCTGGCCAAGCCGGACACCTTCCTCAGCCTCGACAGCTACGGGGCCCTCCTGGACGAGAGCGACCGGCTCGTCGAGGAGAACGCCATCGTCGTCCCCCACGGCTCCCTGGTGGAGTACCTGGGGACGGATAGGTTCGAGGAGATGCCGGTCCCGACCTTCGGCAACCGCAGGTCCCTCGCCTGGGAGAGCGACCGGGAGATGGAGAGGGAGTGGCTCCTCAAGGCGGGGATAGACCTCCCTCGGAGGTTTGCGACCCCTGAGGAGATCGATCGCCCCGTCATCGTCAAGTATCACGGCGCCAAGGGCGGTAAGGGCTTCTTCATATCCAAGAGCAAGAGAGAATACCTGAGCAAGGTCGACCCCGCCCAGCGGCACACCATCCAGGAGTTCATCCTGGGAACCCGGTACTACATCCACTACTTCTACTCCCCCATCAGATCCCACGGCTACACCCTCAGCCAGGGGACCCTGGAGATGCTGGGGATAGATCGCAGGGTCGAGAGCAACGCCGACGAGATCTTCAGGATAGGCTCCATGGACGAGCTGGAGGCGGCGGGGATATTCCCGAGCTTCGTCGTCACGGGGAACATCCCCCTCGTCCTGAGGGAGTCGCTCCTCCCCAAGGCCTTCGACCTGGGGGAGAGGGTAGTAGAGGCGTCCCTCGATCTCTTCGGTGGTATGATAGGCCCCTTCTGCCTGGAGACGATCGTCACCGACGACCTGAAGTTCAAGGTCTTCGAGATCTCGGCCCGGATAGTCGCCGGGACCAACGTCTTCATCAGCGGGTCCCCCTACTCCGACCTGATCGAGAGGAACCTCTCCAACGGGAGGAGGATCGCCCAGGAGATCAGCCTCGCCAGGGACCAGGGGAGGCTCTCGGAGATCATAAGCTAGTGGGCAAGGGCAAAAGTCAAAGGGCAAAGGTTATTATCTTACCCCAGCCTGACTTTTCCTCTTGTATGGCAAGTCTCTTCGACACTTACAAGGATGCCACCGCCCTCCAGTGCTCCTTCGTCGAGAAGCTGGGAAAGCTCGACCTGGAGAGTGTAAACGGCTTTGCCGATTCCCTGGCGTCGTTTTTGAGGTCAAAGGACGAGAATAACTTCATCTACGGCCTCGCGGCCGGGAGGAGCGCCCTCGCCCTCTACAGCTTCCTCCAGCTCCTTTACAACCACTTCAACGCCTTCCCCTGCACCATGGAGGACCCGGTCCAGAAGCACTTCAGGAAAACAAGGAGGAACCTGGGGATCGCAGTCTCGGGCTCCGGCGAGACCCCGGCGGTGAACAAGTACATCGAGGACATAATAAACCAGGGGGGCGAGATCACCCTGATCACCGCCAACGAGGAGGGGACGGCCCACCGGCTGGTGGAGAGGTACGAGAATGGATCGGTCCTGGTGATCAAGGGGAAGACGAAGTACGATCTGGACGTGACCAGGACCAGCAAGCTCTCCCCCATGGGGACGGAGTTCGAGCTGGAGGTCCTCGCCTTCCTCAACGCCGTCTTCAAGGAGGTCAAAAGCAGGATCGAGGGCGAGGAGAGGGACGACTGCGAGAGTTATCTATCCACCATAGAAGACTTTGCAGGCCAGTGCAGGCTCATCTCCAGGGTGGACGAGGAGAGGCTCACCCGGTGGTTTGAGAGGCTCTTCCCCCGGAGCGGCAGGTACATCATCGGCGGCGTGGGGAGGTCGGGGCTGGTGGCCCGGGCCTTCGAGATGAGGTTCACCCACCTCAACAAGACCAGCTACTGGGAGAGGGACTTCAACACCCCCAGCTTTCAGATCGGGGACGTCTACGTCCCCATCACCGGGAGCGGGAACACCTATGAGTGCCTCGAAGGGGTGAGGAGCGCCTTCAAGAGGGGGGCGGACGTCCTACCGATCACGACGAACCCCTCCTCGGAGCTGGTGGAGCTGATGGCCGAGAAGGGGAGGGAGGAGGATATCGCTTTCATACCCGTCTCCGAGGAGTACCTCGACCAGATCTGCGGGAGCCGGAGGACCACTAGCTGGCTCGTCTCGGAGTACAGCATGCACAGGTATCCGATATTCGAGATCAACGCATTGATATTCACCAACAGCGTCGTCGCCGTCGGCGCCGAGTTTCTGGGGATCGAAGAGGCGGGGATGAAAAGGCTCCACGCATGAAGAAGATCCTGGCCATCTCCGACACCCATCTCCAGGAGGATTCGGCGGTTCCCGGACCCCTCATCGACCTCGCGAAGGGGGCCGACCTCCTCCTCCACGCCGGCGACTTCGTCAGCCTCGGGGCGTACGAGGCCTTCCGAGACCTCGCCCCCTTCGAGGCGGTCTCGGGCAACTCCGACGATCCGGCGGTGGCAGCCCTCCTTCCTCAGAGGAGGGTCGTGGAGGTGGAGGATGTGAGGATCGGCCTAGTCCACCGGGCCGCCTTCTCCGCCGACCTCCAGGGCGTCCACCTCCTGGCGAGGGAGATGGAGGTGGACGCCCTCGTCTTCGGCCACCTCCACAGGCCCGTTCTGGAGGCGAGAGACCGCCTCCTCATCTGCCCCGGAAGCCCCACGGAGCCCCGCCTATCGCCGCCGGCGGTGGCGGTGCTGGAGGTGGAGGGGCGAAGGGTCCTGGGGAGGATCGTCCCCCTGGGAAGGCCGGTCTGCGGCTACTTCAGGTTCGCGGAGGCCCTCTCGGAGAGGTCGGTCCGGGAGGAGCATGAGAAAACGATATGAGGAGATCCTGGCAGAGGAGATTCCCCCCGGGCCCCGCCCATGAGCATCCCGATCCTCGCCCTCCCCTCCTTTTGGAGCCCACCCTTCTTCGAAGCCCCCGGATCAGCCGTCGCGACGGCGGAAGGCCTCCAGGTCTTCGATGACGATCCAGCCCGATGAAGCCCCATTCTTGCCGCCGCCGGAGGCGACGACGCGGAGCCTCGTGACATTCCCCACCTCGAAGGGCAGATCTCCCGACCCCTCCTTCCCAACCCCACCAATATCCTGGCATCGAGCCTCTTGGCGGCACCATCCCGTCGATCCTAGCTCCATCCTCCCAGGAGCGGCGATATTCGGTCCCATTTCCGTCCACCATCCAGACCTCGATGGCCGTCGGATCGCCCATGCGTCGTCGGTCCCGGCGAGGTTCAGGCCGCCCCATCCTGCCATCGGCGAGAATTCCTTGGCGATCCCGGCCCATCCGCCGGGGAATAGTTCGATGGATATCCTGGTGGCTCCGTCCCCAGACCCTTCGACGGCCCTTATCCCTGAGAGGACAGAGCCCATGCCGTCCTTCCGGGTGCTCCAGCCACCGACCATGAGGTCGATCGCCAGGGGCCGAGAGACGATGACCCCGACGGCGGCCCCGATGAGGATATTGTAATCGATCCGGGAGTTGGGTTCGGGGCCCAGGGACGATGAGACGGGAGTTCGCGGCCCTCCCCCGCCCCACCAGAGAGAGAACGATAGCCCGATCTTGGCGGAGTCCCAGACCGGATCGAATTTGGGATGTATTTTATATCTGCAGATTCATGTATCCCGTGATCCAAATAGCGGTGGCTGAAGAAAAGTGAGCTTCACTAGACGGAATCTGAAGGTGGCGCTCTTAATCCTGTATCTGGCGCTCATCTCGGGCACTTCTAGCTGTACCGAGGTGAACGACCTCTGGCTCCTCATATCCAGCTACGAGGACATCGGGATCACCGTCCCCGACCTCGCCTTCTTCCTGGCCACCCACGGCTACAACGCCTCCCCCGAGAAGGGCTACGTGATGGTGACCTTCTCCGACGGCGACGAGGCCTACCTCACCCCCAACGGCGCAGCTCCCAGGCTAGCCGACCTCTGGTCGGAGCCTCCGACCCAGACGGGGCCAGTGAGGGTGATCCTCCCCGACGCCATCCAGCGGAACGTCACATACGATAGGACCGAGAACAGCAAGTTCATCCGAGAGGTTACGAGGAGGGTGATTTTTCCTGTAACCCCCCTGGGGATGTGTTACGACGGTTCGAAGAAGTTGGCAGATACCTACGAAAGTTTCAATTATAGAGTAAGATATATGTACGATCCGAGCGAATGGGATTGGCAAGGGCATCTCTGGGTAATAGTCGAAGACGATGACAAGCCAGATCTTTGGATTGCGGTAGATAGCTATTACGGAGTCATAACAGAAGACGAATATTATAAGGCGCCATACAGCTTCGATGGGTTTGAGCACCTCGATGCAATAAACCCGGAATGGAGACTGGTTTGATCGGCTCTATCAGAAATACGGCTCTAATGTCACATAAGGCCACGGATCAAGTGAGATGTTCGACATGATAAAAAACCGATGCGGGATCTTCAGGTCGCTCGAACTTATCGCAGGTGTATTGCTCATCCTCTCCCTCTGCGGCGAAGGCTCAAAGGACGATGATATATTCGATCAGGCGGACCTGAGATCTGCCGACCTCTCCGGCCACAACCTCAGCGGGGCCCATCTGAACCAGTCGGATCTATCAGGCGCAGAACTCTCCGGAGCTGATCTGAGGGAGGCTTACCTCAGATCCGCATGGCTCGTCGGCGCAAACCTCACCAAAGCCAACCTCGCCGGGGCAGACCTCTCAGGAGCGGACCTCTCAGACGCAGACCTCACCGAAGCAGAACTCTCCGAGGCGAATCTCTGGGGGGCGAGGATTTCGGGGGCGAAGCTCGTCGACGCCACCCTCACCAAGGCCGATCTGACGAGGACGGACATCACCGACGCCGACCTCACCGGGGCGGAGATGACGAACGCCCGGCTCTTCCGGGCCGACCTCACCGGAGCGACGATGACCGGAGTTTATCTGATCGGCGGAAACTTCGTTGGAGCCCACATGAACTGGGCCGAGATGACCGGAAGCTACCTCAACCGCGGCCAGTTCTCCAGGGCCGAGTTCTACGGGACCGACCTATCGGGCGCTGACCTCTCCGACTCCGACTTCTCGAGGGCATACCTGATGAGGGCCAACCTCAGCGATGCCAACCTGAACTGGGCCCTCTTCGCCTACGCGGACCTGACGGAGGCGAAGCTGGCTCGATCTACGCTCCGGGGAACGAAGCTCTCCTACGCGGATTTGACGGGGGCGGACCTCTCGGAAGCCGACCTGACCGACGCCGACCTCACCGCCATCCGGCTGATAAAGTCGAACCTCAGCAACACCAAGATGGGCCGAACCTACCTCCAGGGGCTCGACCTCCGGGGGGTGGACCTCTCCGGAGCATATCTGAGGGACGCCACCATCGACAGAACCTACCTCACCGACGCCAACCTGACGGGGGCCGACCTCCGAGGCGCCACCCTCTCGTCGGTGGAGATGACGGGGGCCGACCTATCGGGGGCGAACCTGATCCGGGCGAAGGTCGACCAGTTCACCCTCCTCTCCCTCACAAAGGCGAATCTGGAAGGTGCCCTGTTAGACGAAGAGCTGAAGAGGGATATAGAGGCTATAAAGTGAGGGGAGAGCGCCGCCGAACGGCCTTTCGCCCCCCCATCCGACCCTACCGTCCGAGGATGACGTGGTAGTTGGTGAACGGCCTCTGATCCAGGGTGATCACCCCCCTCTGGCCGCGGATCTCGTAGGGCTCCGCGCAGACCATCGTCCCAACCATCTCACCGCACTCGAGATCGCTGTAATAGTTGGCGGCCCACCGGTTGCCGCCGTTGTCTCGCCCGTTGAACTTGTTGTTGTCGATCAGGGCGTTGGACATGACGAGGTTGAGCTCTCCATCGAATAGATATATCCCACCAAGCCCCGAGTTCTGGATCAGGTTCGAGAGGAAGAGGTTCTGGGCGCTCTGATCCAGAACCTGGACGCCGTACTCGCTGCTCCCCAGGATGTCGTTGTCTGAGACGGTCGTCCCCGTCGATCTGATGATGTGGACCCCGTCGGCGACGCTATTTAGGATCCTGTTGGCCCAGATATTGCTGTTGTCGCATCTGAAGAGGCGGATCCCGTCCCTCGTGCTGTTGACGATATCGTTCTTCGAGACGACCACGTTATTGACCATCTCCAGACTCAAGCCGAAGCCGTTATCCTTTATCCCGTTCTCTACGATGGAGTCGTTGGAGGAGTATCGCATGACGAGGGCGGTCGAGTGATTATATATCTCGTTCGCCTGGACGAAGTTTGAGTCGCTATCGTCGAATACGATGCCATATCTCTTGTTTGCCGATAAATTGTTGTAGATCACCATGTTCCGTTTGCTATCCCGACGGAGGGCTATGCCGCTCTCCCGGTTGTTCAGGACGGTGTTGTGGGAGATGGTGTTGTAGCTAGCACCGAGGATTGAGATGCCGTCGAGGTCGTTATTCAATAAGGAGTTCCAGGCCATGACGTTGTTGTCGCCTGAATCGACGTTGATCCCCATCCCGTCGCACCCCTCGATGGCGTTCGAGGCGATCATGGTGCCGAAGGACCGGAAGACGTCGATCCCGCTATTTATGCAGTCCCGGATCCGATTGCCGACCAGGATGTTGTTGTAAGAATCGGTCAGGTAGATCCCGTTGTCGGCGTTGCTGTGGATCGAGTTGGAGGTCAACTCGTTGCCGGAGGAGGAGGCTATGGTGATGCCGTCAGCGCCATTCCCCCAGACATCGCTGTTTAAGACCCAGTTGTCGTGGGAACTCTCGATGAAGACTCCATACGCATTTTTGCTGATATCGTTCTTCACGATGCTGCTGTCGTTCACCCCGGCAAGGCGGATCCCGGCCTTGGAGTTGTCGTGGATCCGGTTCTTCGAGATCAGGTGATCCGTGGAGTTGAGGACGCAGATGCCGTGGCTCGAGGAGCCGTATATGGTGTTGTTCAGGATCCTGGAACCATCCGAGAGGACGAGGACCGAGCCCGAATCGCAGGAGTCGTTGGTGCATCCGCCGATGATGAACCCGTCCAGGACGACGCCGCTGGCATTTATCGTTATGATGGGAGCGGATACGTTGCAGCCTTCTACGACCGGCATCCCATCGCCCCGGAGGGCGATGGGCCGATCGACGACCAGGTTCTCCCCATAAGTGCCGTTCAGGACGACTATCTCGTCGCCGATCTCGGAGGCGTCTATGGCCTCCTGGATCTTCGAGAAGTCTTTGGTGCCAGAGCCGTCGACGAGGAGGGCGCCGGCTCCGAAATCGACCAGGATCAGAATCATCAATATCGAAGTTTGCCATCTGTGCATGATAACCACCATATATGATCATTCGCTCTTTATTAATTTACTCGTATCAGTTCGGAGGCCGAAGGGGTCGAAGAATCCCGTCGACCTATCCCCGCGGATGCAGTTTGAGATTATATTTATAGAATGTTCCGACGATGGGGGAATGGGGGGCTTCTGCCCCCCCGGCTCATCTCCCCAGGGCGACGTTGGGGTCGCTGAAAGCCCTCCGATCGAGGGTGACCGCGCCCCTCTGGCCACGGATCTCGTAGGGCTCGGTGCAGAGAACCTGCCAAAAGGTTTCGTTGCACTTCAAATCGCTGTAGTAGTTCCCGTCCCACATGTTGCCGCCGTTATCCCAGCCGTTGAACTTCTTGTTATCGATCAGGGCGTTGAAGGAGGCGAGGTTGAACTCCCCCTCGAAGAGATAAATTCCGCCATAGTCCGAGTTCTGGATCAGGTTTGACAAGAAGATGTTCTGGATGCTCTGATCCAGGACCTGGACGCCGTACCCGCCGCTCCTCAAGATGTCGTTATCCGATACGATCGTCCCCGTCGATCGGATGATGTGGATCCCGTCGGCGGCGCTATCCAGAACCCTGTTCGCCCATATCTTGCTGTTGTCGCATCTGATGAGGCTGATGCCGTCTCTTGAGCTGTTGGCGATCTCGTTCTTCGAGACGACGACGTTATCGACCATCTCCAGACTCAGGCCGAAGCCGTTATCTCGGACGACGTTCTCGACGACGGAGTTGTCGGCGGAGTATCGCATGACGATGCCGTTGGTGTTGTGGTGGATCTGGTTCTCCTGGACGGAGTTCAGGCTGCTCTCGTCGAAGATCAGGCCGTACCTCTTGTTCTCCGAGATGGTGTTGTTGGCGATCATGCTGTTTCTGCTATCCTGGCGGAGGGAGATGCCGTTATCCCGATTGTTCTGGATGACGTTGTTGATGATGCTGCTGTTGCCGGATCCGAGGATGGCTACCCCGTTGATGTCGTTGGCTGATAGGACGTTCCGGTTGACGACGCTGTTTTCTGTCCCATCGAGGTTTATCCCCATCTCGCCGCACCTCTCGATGGTGTTCGCCACGATCAAAGTGCTGAAGGACCTCACGACGTAGATCCCGCTATTTTTGCAGTCCTGGATGGTGTTTGCTACCAAGAGGTTGTTGTTCGAATCGAGGTGGTATACCCCGTTCTCGGAGTTGTTATGAATCACGTTTCCGGTTATCTGCTGGCCAAAAGAGGCGATGATGGCGATCCCATCGCCACTGTTGGCACTGATATTGTTATATGCGATCACGTCGTGGTCGGAGGCCTCGATATAGATTCCGTACCCATTCCGGCTGATCTCGTTATCAGAGATCTGGCACCCGTTCGCCTCGGCGAGCTGGATCCCCGCCTCGAAGCTGTCGTGGATCCGGTTCTTCGAGATCAGGTGACCCGAGGAGTTGAGGAGAGAGATGCCGTGGCTCGACGATCCGTATATGGTGTTGTTCAAGATTTTGGAGCCGTCCGAGAGGACGCGGACCGAGGCCGAATCGCAGGAGTCGTTGGTGCATCCGGCGAAGACGAAACCATCCAGGACGACGCCGCTCGCATTTATGATTATGAGGGGGAAGGAAGAGACCTCGCCCGAAACGACCGGCATCCCCTCTCCTCGGAGGGCGATGGGCCGGTCGACGACCAGGTTCTCCGCGTAAGTGCCGTTTTTGACGACTATCTCGTCGCCGATCTCGGAGGCGTTTATGGCGTCCTGAATTTTCGTGAAGTCGCCGACGCCGTCGTCGTCGACGACCGTCACGCCGGAGGCGGCGCCGGACAGAATAAGAATCACCATCATCGAAGCGGGAGATCTGAACATGGGAATCACCTTTCTCGAGTATACTTGGTCCTGATTAATTTAAATAGGTTATTCCAGAGAGAAGGAGATCGAGGCAAGATCCATATCTCCCCAACCTGAAAAGAGACGAGGTGCCTGAAACGATCTCCGCTTTGAGGAACCCGCGATGGAGATGCATATTCCAAAATCCGTGGGAATTGAGGTGGAGAGGCGAAGGGGCCCTGACTTAGTCGGGCCCCCTCTCCTCCAGCCTTCACCGATATCAAGAGTGTTCTACCACCTATTATTCCTGATACCATCTGATCTGATCACGCCCCGCTGAGGACGAACGTCACGTTATATAGAGGCGCTTATCGTCTCTGGCATCAATGGGCCTTTTTTCTCCTCTGACCAGATCTGCACCGTCATCGGGATGGGATCATAGGAGACTGCGCCTCTCCGACCTAAGATGACGTAAGGCTCGTCGCCGATCAAGTCTCCGTCGAGATCTCTGCCTGTATAGTCGCCGTAGAAGTTGCTCTTCCATCTGTTTTCGTCGTTGTCTCTGACGTTGAAATTCTGGTTATCGATGAAAATGTTGGAGAATATGAGGTTCATATTGCCCTCGTAGATATACGCCCCATAGACGTTGTGGCGAACTGTGTTGTACATGAGCAGATTCCGGCTGCTCAAATCAAGCAATTGAACTCCGTACTCGCTATTGTTAGTGATCATATTCGAATACAATACCACATTCTCCGATCCCGATACGTGAACACCATCAGCGCCGTTGTCGTGTATTTCGTTACTCCATACTTTGCTCCGACGGCTGTCCTTCAGCTGGATGCCGTGATCGACGTTGTTGTGAACATCGCTTCCAGAGACGATGACATTCTCGACGAACTCCATGCTCAATCCGAAACTGTTATTGTGGACTTCGTTCAGCTCCAGGACAGTATCGCTGGAGTAAGCCAGGATGATGCCGTTTTGGTTGTCGTGCAGATCGTTGTTCCTGATGACGTTGGCCTTGCTGCCATCGAGGCTGATACCGTACATCGTGTTCCCATAAATCTCGTTACCGGAAACCACAATGCTGCTGCTGTTCTCACGCAGGGAGATCCCGTGGTATCTGTTCTGAAATATCTCATTATTTGAAAAGGAGCTGAAATGAGATCCGTAGACGCTTATTCCGTTGATGGCGCTGGCGTGGACAACATTTCCGGAGATCGTGTTGTCATTGCTCAGTCCGACGACCAGCAACCCATCCTCGCCAGAGTCGCTTATTACATTATTCAAGACGAAGTTGTTGCCTGATCGGTAGAGGTTTACGCCATTGAGACGGGAGTTGCAGATCTCGTTTTCTACCAACATGTTGTTGCTTGAGTCCAAAAGATAAATGCCATCTTCCGCGTTGAGGCGGATCTCGTTGAGGACCACATCGTTGGCCTCCGATCTAGCAAGGCGGATCCCAACCTCGCCGTTCTCACCAACTTCGTTTCGTACCAGCTCGTCGTTTTCAGCGCTCACCAAAGATATGCCCGACCCTCCGTTTTGGATGATTCGGTTTCCCATCACGTGGCTGGAACTGGCGCTGATGACAGAGACGCCGTCGTGCCGGTTGTCGCAGATCAGGTTTCCGGACGCCAGGTGATCCCTCGAATCGCGAAGACACAGGCCGTTACCTGATGAGCCGGATATCGTATTGTTCATAATCCTGGAACCATCGGCGAGCACCAGAACTGCCCCAGAATTGAAGCTATCGCTCTTGCCCCCGGAGAAGGTTAGGCAATCCAGGGTGACGTTCTCCGAGGTTATGGTGATGAGGGGGTCAGATAGGCCGCTTCCTTTGATCACAGGGTTCCCTTGGCCCCTCAACACGACTGACTTGTCCACCAAGAGGTTTTCGGGGTAAGTGCCGTTTTTGACGACTATCTCGTCGCCGATCTCGGAGGCGTTTATGGCGTCCTGAATTTTCGTGAAGTCGCCGACGCCGTCGTCGTCGACGACCGTCACGCCGGAGGCGGCGCCGGACAGAATAAGAATCACCATCATCGAAGCGGGAGATCTGAACATGGGAATCACCTTTCTCGAGTATACTTGGTCCTGATTAATTTAAATAGGTTATTCCAGAGAGAAGGAGATCGAGGCAAGATCCATGTCTCCCCAACCTGAAAAGAGACGAGGTGCCTGAAACGATCTCCGCTTTGAGGAACCCGCGATGGAGATGCATATTCCAAAATCCGTGGGAATTGAGGTGGAGAGTCGAAGGGGGCCCGACCTAGTCGGCCCCCCTCTCCTCCAGCCAGGACCTCACCACGACCGGGTTTAAATCGATGGTTGTCGCACCCCTCCGGCCCTGGATCGCATAGGGCTCAATCCCAACTACGCCTCCGCCGATGGCTTCTCCAGAATAATCGCCGTAGAAGTTGGCGAGCCAGTTGTTGATCTGACCATTATCTCGAGCGTTGAAGTTCTGGTTATCGGCGAAGATGTTGCCGGTGATCAGGTTGATCGTCCCCTCGTAAATGTACATCCCGCCGCCACCATTATGCTGGATGACGTTGTACATGAATATGTTATTGGTGGCCTGATCCAGCATCTGAATTCCGTATTTGCTGTTGTTTTCGATTATGTTCCGAGATGCCACGAGGCTTTCCGATCCCGATAAGTGAACCCCATCCCCGCCGTTTTCGTTGACGTAGTTCTCCCAGACCCTGCTCCGATCGCAGCTCTTAAGCTGGACCCCATCATCTGAGTTGTTGTAGATGTAGTTATTCGACACGGAAGCGCTATCGGAGAACTCCATACTCAACCCGAAACGGTTATCGTGGATCTCGTTCTCGACCATGACGTTGTCGCTGGAACGGGTCATGATGACGCCATGAAGGTTGCCATATACGTCGTTGCCCTCAAAGAAGTTCTTGTTGCTATCTTCCAGGTAAAAACCGAACCGTTTGTTCCCGCGAATCTGGTTGTCGGATATCAGAGTGCTGCTGCTGTTGTCGCGTAGGGAGATCCCGTTGTATTCGTTGTCGAATATCCTGTTTTCAGATATCGAGATGAAGTAGGATCCGTAGATGCCGATTCCGTTTATGCCGTTTTCTGAGAGGGCGTTCCCCGTGAATATGTTGTCGTCACTGAATCTGATGACCAGAAGTCCATCCTCCCCAGAGCCTTGAATCACGTTCTTCGACAAGACGTTGATTTTTGAGCGATCCAGGGCGACGCCGTTGAGACCGTTATCGAGGATCTGATTTTCTACGATCGCAGTATGACTGGAGTCTATAAGGTGCATGCCGTCTTCTGCGTTGAGCTGAATCCCGTTGTAAGCCACCGTGTTGTAAATCGAGCCGACGAGCTGGAGGCCAACTTCTCCATTCTCACGAATGTCATTTTGAAACAGCATGTCAAATGCGCAGCCCTCCAGAGATATGCCCCACCTGCCGTTGTTGAAGATCTGGTTTCCGGAGAGCTCGCTATTGTTCGCCCCGAGGGCGGAGACGCCACCGTATCGGTTGTCGCAGATCAGGTTTCCGGCCGCCAGGTGATCCCTCGAATCGCGGAGGCAGAGGCCGTTCCCGGTAGAGGCCGATATGGTGCTGTTCAGAAGCCTGCACCCGTCGGCCAGCACCAGAACGGCTCCGGAATCGAAGCTCTCGTTTTTGCAGCCTGCGAAGGTGAGCCCCTCCAGAGTGACGTTATCTGACGTTATGGTGACAAGGGGGGATGAGCTCCCGCTCCCATTGACGACGGCACCGCCTTCGCCCTTCAATGCGAGGGACTTGTCAATTACGAGGTTCTCCGAGTACGTCCCGTTCAGGATTATTATCTCGTCCCCTGCCTCGGAAGCGTCTATCGCCTCCTGGATCGTCGAGAAGCCTTTGGCTCCGACGCCGTCGACGGTGTAGGCGCTGGCGCCAACGGCGGCGTTTGCCAGGATCAGGGTCATCAAGATAGAAGTTGGCCATCTGAGCATGAGAATCACCTGCTACGTTATTGCTCGCTCTATATTAATTTGCCCGTTTTTGAGAGAGGTCTGATGGATGCGATCGATCCCGACGGCATAGACGCAAAAGAGCGTCATACGGGGGATTCGGCGGAAGGCCCCCCACCGATCAGATCGCGTTCAGGGATGGGGCCGGTATACAACGGTCCCCATGCCCTTGAACTCCGATCCATCAGGCCTCGGCGGCCTTCGACCTAGCCATCTCCACCAGCTCCTCCGTCGAGACGAAACTCGCACCTTGGGAGGTCGAGAAGTCCACGAACCTCTTGAAGGCGTCCATATATCCTTCGTCCCCTCCTGTTATGACGTTGTCGAATATCAAGACCATGGGCTCCCCCTTTCGCCTCGCCTCTTCAAACTCGCCGACGAGGAGATCGTACCACTCGCCACCGCTGAGGTTCAGCACCTCCTTTGAGTATTGGTCGGATAAGGGAACCAGCTCGCCATCGTGCTCAATGCTGCTGATCGGTACCGCGTAGAGGTCATACCCCTCGATCGGGTAGGGCCAGGATTCGTTCTCGTGCCCCGGCAGATAGATGAGCCCCACCTGATATCCAGCGGCGTACTCGACGCCGATCCGCTCGAGGATCCGGAGCGTCGTCTCGCTGGTGCTGAAGGACTGGGGGACGAGCCCCTTCACCAGTATCGTTCTGCCGTCGCAGATGTAGGCGGACTCGACGAGCCTCTTCGCCTCCATCAGCCGAGAGTACTGGTCGCCGTAGGCCATCGGTCCCAGCTCCTCTCCCGCCGTCATGCCATAGACCGCGAGCTCGTGGTTGTACCTCGATCCTACGCTGGTGACGTAGAGCTTGTACATGGCGTTTCCAGCGATCTCGTTGACGTAGTCTCCGGTCACAGAGACTGTGACGTTGAGGGCGAGGGGATCTATCTTGTTCAGCATCTCGATGATCGAGCCCACCTCCAGATCCCACTTCGCCTCAGGGTCCATCTCGGAAGACCCTGGATGAAGCTCCGCTCCGATCATGATGTTGACTACAACAGGCCCTTCGGATTGCTCATCCGCGGCTGTGAGGGCTATAGATGAAAAGCATATTATTATCCAAAATAATATTGATCTTGCTCCAATCATCGCGTTTACCACCTTCATAGATATCATTTTTTGACCTTCTCTCGTCTAATCCCCGCCATGGTCTGGCGAAGGATTTGATCTCTTTCTGGCTTCGTTTAGATCTGAGGTCATCTGCAGCATTTTTAGCCATCAGCCCGTTTTGCGGAGCCACCGCCATAAAGTCCTTCGTCCTCGACTCTAATATTACTGCTCATATAGATTAATACAACTTTCGGCTGTTCACCCAATTTGAAGATGCCATCCTGCGCGGGATGGTCTCGATCTACCCATAGCTCGCGGGCCCCGCAATGAAATCTAGTGACAACTTGGAATGGAGAAGATATAAATCCTAGGAGGCAAACCAGATATGTTACGTTGATGATACCGCCCGAAGACCCGGATGAACCCCTCCAAAATTGAGCATCTCTGGAGATGATGACCACCAATATGCAACAGTGGTCAACTTTGCGGCGCATGATCAGATTAAGACCGAAGTTATGGAATGAGGTGAAGATATGCAGAAATACCAACCGATAGCAGCCTTTGTCGCACTTATTGCGGTGATCGCCCTGGCTCCCGGAGCAGGAGCCGTTGTGGCCCCTGAATGCGACGGCGTGGCCCCTGGAGAGAACGTGACCTTTGTTGGTCCCGATCCGGTCCAGCTCGATTATGTGGAGGAGGTCGTCTATTATTATCTATGGTCGGCAACCGCAAACGGCGAGACGATCGCCACGGGGACCAATAAAAATTTCACTTTCACCGTTCCCGAGGTCCCCCTAGACCCTGGGACACTCCATATCGACATCACCTTGCTCGTAACTGACGGATTGGGCTGCATCAACGAGGCTTACGACTGTCTCACCGCCTACGCGCGCCCGCCATGCGGAATTTCCGGCGACAATAGCACCTGTGAGGACAGCCCAGAGACCACCTACTCATACGCCGAAGATCCTTCGGGCCTCACCTTCGCCTGGAAGATCGATGGCGTCGATGCAGGGACCGGCGATTCGATCGATGTAGACTGGACTGGAAAATCGTTCGGCGACCACGTCGTGACCCTCGAGGTGACGAAGGCCTACGATGACGGCACCACGACGACGAGCACCTGCGAGATGGACGTCCTTTACATCCAGTCTCCGGACGCGAGCTTCACGAGAGTGGTGTGAGGGCCCAGACCAATCCGGGGCTTCTCCCCGGAACCGTTTATCAAGAGGATCATGTCCAGGGTTACAGCCATGCCAGGTCGCTCAGAGCTCCTCTCGATGGCCCTCATAGCGCTATTTTTCTGGGCTGCGACCGCGCCCGCCAGCGGAGCCTCGACGAAGGAGGTCCTGGAGGGGCTGACGATCGAGCCTCATGAGAGGTGGACGACCGGGGCGGTGAAGGGCTGGTCCGCCGGCGACTGCATACCCTTCAGGTTCACCGTCGAGAACGGTGGATCTAGCTCTGAGACCGCCAGCTTCAGGCTCGCCTTCGACCATCGGCGGGACGGCGTCATCGGGATCGTGGCCTTCGAGTCGTTCAATATCCCGGCGGGGGATGTAGCTGGCCCGTACTTCGAAGGGAGCGAGGGGTACTACCTCTGGAATGTGACCGTCCCCGCCAGGACGGATTACGTCCTCCTCTGGTGCGCCCGGACGAGCGAAGAGGCCGGCCGGTGGCCGGGGGCGTCGATGCACGTCAACGCCAAGAACGGTGGGTCGAGGGACGTACCCATCATGACAAAAGACCTCGGAGACCCGAGACCACCCTGCATGATCATCGGCCCTGGTAGCGTCTGTGAGGACGGTCCGGTGGCGACCTTCTCGTATGCAGACGACCCCACAGACCTGGAGTTCGCCTGGACTCTCTCCAGCTCCAACGGCGAGATGGGGCTTTGGACCGAAAGCAGCATCGAGATCGACTGGAGCAGATACCCCTTCGGAAGATACCTCCTGACCCTCGACGTTTATAAGGTCCGGGGAGGCGTCTTGACCAGGATCGAAAGCTGCCACCGCGATGTCCTTTATGTCGAGTCCCCGGCCGCGTCCATCGAGATGGTGGACTGAGGGGCGATCTGGTGAACGACGGTGCTACAAATGGAGCGAAACTCATGAGCTTCGGACGGCATCCCTCCCAGGAATCGGCATCATCCTGCCTTTGGAATGCGGTTAAATATCCGCTCTTCGTCATCCTCCTCGTCCTGATCCCCGCCGCCGCGGAGACGGAGGAGGCGAAGGAGATCTCCATCTTCTCCGGAGAGACGGCCACCTTCGTCCCCGAGTTTCCTTGCGAAGACTGCACCTATCGCTGGACAGCCACCGCCGGAACCCCCAGGACCTCGGAGTCGATGATCTTCAACTGGACCGCCCACCAGGTCGGGTCCCCGACGGAGGTCGTCGTCAACCTGACGATCGTCTCCGATCACGGCTGCGCCGGGAGGAAGGAGGGTTTGGTCATCGTCCATCCGAGGCAGGAGCCGGCGCTGGAGGTTTATAAGACCGCGTCGCCGTCCCGAGGAAAGCCGTACGACTACGTCACCTTCACCATCGTCATCGAGAACACCGGAGAGGTCCCCCTGGTCCTGGAGCTGAACGACACCCTCCCCGCGGGGATCGGCTACGTATCCGCAGACCCCGTCCCCAGGAGGGTCATCGAGAACGCCGACGGGGCGACGACGATCTTCTGGGACGAGCTCGGCCCCCTCGATCCGGGCAACGAGACCGCAATCGTCATAATCGGCGAGATCGGCGAAGATATACCAAAAACCTTCTCGACGACCGATACCCTCACCGTCCTCGGATCTCCCGATCTTGGAAAAGAAAGAAATTCGGTCGGCGAAGAGGTCCTCTGGGTCCAGCAGGCGGGGGGAAGCGGCCTCGCTGACGCCATCGAAGGTCTGATCTGGCTGAGGGTGAGGCTGGAGGTGGAGATGGCGAAGATGATCGAGCTATCGAGGAGGTTCGATCCGGGGTCGGCGGGGGTCATCTTCGAGGAGCGGGAGGGGGAGCTTCCGGGATACCTCGTCAGAAACTACACCCGCCCCACCACCGATGAGCGGCTCGTCCTATTCATCGACGCCGGGGGGAACCTCACCAGCTCGGAGTACTACAACTTCAAGATGGACTCGGTCCTCACCTCGGAGTACGGGCCCGACGGCGCTCTCATCGCCGAGAGCCTCCTATCGGTATCGATGTTGGAGAGGCTGAGGATAGAATACGACCTCCCGTCACCAGGTTACAGGACCAGGACGGTGACGGACTACAAGACCGGCGACACCCTGATAGAGACGGTGGACCCGGCTGGAGAGGTCATCCGGAGGGACTACCGGAGGACCCCGGGGATCCCGAAGGAGAAGGAGTTTATGCTCCGAAACTCCGCCATCGTCATCGGCAGATCTGAGGTGGGGAACGTCTCGGGCTCTGCCCACGCCGACGTGGCCGTCATATACCTCTCGGAGCTGAAGCTCGCGAAGGCCGCATCGCCGATCCCGGCTTCGGTCGGCGACGTCATCGTCTATTCCTACGCCGTCGAGAACGTCGGAGGCGTCACCATCTCCAATATCACCCTATCCGACGACCGGCTCGGCCAGGACGTAGACCTCAACAGGACTACCTTGAAGCCCGGCGAGATCGCCAGAGGGACGGCCAACTACACGGTCCTCGCCGAAGACCTCCCCGGACCGATAATAAACACGGCGACCGCAACTGGGACGGACCCCCAGGGGGACGAGATCGAGGACGAGGATGCGGCCACCGTGCCGCTCTACCTCCTCGCCCCTGAGATCACCCTCTCCAAGACCCCGGTCCCGAACGAGGTGGCGGTCGGAGATGTCGTGACATACTCGTTCGTCGTCGAGAACGTCGGGACGACCGCCGTCAAGGACCTGAGCCTCTTCGACGACCTCCTCAACGAGACCGTCGACCTCGACAGAACCACCCTCGATCCGGGGGAGGTGGCGGTCGGGACGGCGGAGTACACCGTCCTCCCCGAAGACCTGCCCGGACCCCTCGTCAACAACGCGACGGTGACGGGGGTGGCGACAAGCGAGATGGACGATGGCGAGCAGCCCGTCTCGGCCGAAGACTCCGCCGAGGTCAACGTAACGGGCCGTAACGAGACAGGAGCCATCAACGTGACAAAAACCGCCCTCCAGAAGTCGGTGAGGCCGGGGGACGAGGTGACGTACAACATCACCGTCTGCGGCCCGCCAGGGACGCCGGTGACGGTTGAAGACGTATTCGACCGGCCGGTGGAGTTCGTATGTGCCGAGCCATGGCCCTCGGCGGTAGGAGACCGGCGGCAGGTGTGGAATTTCACCTTGAAAAATAAATGCACCACCATCACCCTGTACGTCAAGACCCTGAGGAAGGACTTCACCTTCGAGATGGAGCAGGGGATCTCAGGAGAGGGGTTCGTCAGGGTCGCGAACGATTACGATACGGCTCCGCCATCGTACGTCCTCACCAACGTCGTCACCGTCACGAATTCGACAGGTGGGAATATCGGCAGCGACACCGAGACCGTCTTCGTCTCCGATGCCGGGACCGAGCTATCGACCCGGGAGCACGGCTCCGGCAGCTATGATGGCGAGGAGACCCTGAGGATGAGGACCGAGAACAGCTCGATCTCGATGGAGAAGGACGTCTCCGCCGCCTACGCCCCTACCGCCCTCGGCCTCTACAACGGGAGGGTCCTCGAGTACTCTTCCCGATGGAGCCAGGAGGCGAGGGCCAAAAACCGCGTCACCGGCACCTCGATGGCCGAATCCTACCGGTACGCCACCTCCATCGACCGGGAGTCGAGGTTCTTCCTGGACAAAAACGAGTCGGTGATGGAGATCGACGCCGAGTTCGATGGGGTGGGCAAGTTCGGCTTCTTCAAGATGCCATCGAACACCTCGGGCCCGAGATCGAGCCCCGCCTTCGAGCTCAGGGAGGATTACGCGGGGAGCTTCCGGGTATCTGAGCGGGTCGACGAGTACGGCCGGGGCGTATCCTACGAGAAGTCGGCGGCGGGCTCGGGCCTCGTCGTCGGCGATCGAAGGATCGGCTCCTCCCAGAGGTCTTACGAGGCGGGGGCCGGATCCTACGAGGCTGAGGAGATCGTAGAGACGGCCACCAACTACATCGCCAAGGACATCAACGTCACCACCGCCCCTGCGTCCTTGAGCCTCACCAACGGTGCGCACATCAACGCCTCCGGAAGGTGGAGGGAGGGGATCTACTCCAGGACCGAGGGGGTCAGCTACATCGGCGAGGAGTACTACTCCATCGACCGGCTCGAACGGGAGGCGACCTTCCGGGGGCTGAACGACCTATCGACGGAGGCGGATTTTGTCGGATCTGCCCGCTACAGGGTCGTCGTGGCCGAGAGGTCCGAAGGGGGAGGACCCAGCAGAGTCGGGACGGCAAGGGAAGAGGCCGGCTGGTGGCCGGTGGAACCTGAAGACGGGACCAGGAACATCTCCGACCGAAGAAGACCGGAGACCAGGATCGACTACGACGAGGTCTACTCCGGGGACTACTCCGTGGCGAGGAAGGTCCTCCTCTCCGGCGTCCCCAAGTACGACCACCCCCACATCTCCGTCTCGAAGGTCGGCGAGGCAGACCCCAACGCGAGCCAGGTCCGGTACGTCATCACCCTCACCAACGACGGGAACGCCGCCTTGAGCGAGATATCGGTCGAGGATATCTTGCCGAAGGGGACCTCCTACCTCAGCTCGTCTCTCAGGCCGGAGACCGCCGCCGAGAGGGTGGTATGGAGCATCCCGCCCCTGGCAGCTGGTGGGACCATCGAGATCGACCTCGACCTCGCCGTCAACGAATACGGAGGCTCCATCGTCAACGTCGTCAAGGCGACCGCCAACGCTGGGAACGATACCGTCGTCTCGGCCAGCAACTTCTCAGTCCTGGAAGCAGGATGGCTATCCTGCTGCCCCGACGAGATCTTCGCCAGCAAGACCGGCGAGGTCGACCCGATCCTCGAGAACGTCATCCTCTACCGGCTGACGGTCCAGAACCTCCAGAACGAGACGGTGGTAGCCAACATCGTCGACACCCTCCCGGCAGGGCTGTATCTCCTCGGAGCGTCCGTCACGCCGGCGGAGTACGACCAGTCCCGGGGGACGATAAATTGGGTCATCACCGACCTGGAACCCCGGGAGGTCAGGACGATCGAGTACATAGTCGAGGCCCGGACCCGGGGAAGGTTCCTGAACGTAGCCGAGGTCGAGCCGTACGCCATCGGAGGAAGGGAGCTTGGGGTCGTATCCGTCTCAGCAGTCGTCGATGTCGGAGACTTCGAGGAGGCTGAGGAGGTCCCGGCGGGGTGGGTGCCCCCGGACTGGGAGTTCACGTACAGCCCCCTGACGTACGATATGACCTGTGAGGGGCTCGGATAGCCGGAGGAGACGAGCGCGCTCCAAGCTCGATAGAGATCTGTCCCTCCGGCCTCAGGCAGGCGGGGGGATCCTGGAGCTGAAGATGCCGAGGAGGGAGCCGGAGACCGAGGAGATGTTGACGAAGGTCGAGGTGAAGTGAAGTCTTCTCTTTTGGGGGGATCCAGCCCCCCATAATTATTACCTCAAAATTGATCCGTGGTTTCTGCGGCAAAGTCGCTAAGCTTTTCCCCTCTCGACGAGCCCTTGGGCCCTCTTCGCTCCGAGTCCGACCGAGGGGGGCATATTGGACTGTAGCATATTTGAGATCCAGATATGCTCCGACCACCATTAGCCTTAGATCTCCTTCGGCATTTCTGGGTGGTTGAAACGGCAAAAAAAAAGGTTAACTATTAAAGGTGGGAACGAGAAAGGTGAGCTAAAATCTCAGGAGGCGGACTATGAACAGGATATTTTGGATCGTGGCGATGACGGCCCTTCTCGGCACCACCGCGGAGGCGTTCGATCTGACAGGAGACTGGGAGGCGGAAGGCGCGGATTTCTACATCCGACAGGTGAACGATACCATCTGGTGGTACGGTGAGAACTCGGCCGAGGAGCCGACCTGGACGAGCGTCGCCTGCGGGACCGTCGAGGGCGACACGGTGAGCGTGAACTGGGCCGACGTGCCGAAGGGGAACGCCACCATAATGGGAACGGCAGTCCTTAAGGTCATATCAGAGGATGAGCTTCAGCTGGTGGACCAGACCGGCGGGTTTGGCGGCGAGGACTGGGAGGGGCTCAGGCTTTTGAGGATCAACAGCGGGTTCTGATCCCAACCCATGGGAAGCCCCGCCCTTCGTTTTATCATACCATCGCCAGCCCTTCTGCAGGGACAAAGCCATCGATGCGACGGGCATCGCCTCACAGCACGCACTCGGAGCAGTCCTGGCAGCTGCACTCGATGTTGGTGATCTTCCACTTGAGGGCCCACCGCTTCATCTCCTTGACGATCTCGACGATCTCAAGGCCGCTCTCCGTCAGGGAGTACTCGGCTTTGGCGGGGAAGGACCGGCCGTCGAACCTCCTCTCGACGAGCCCCTCCCGCTCCAGCTCCTTCAGCCGCGCCGATAGGACCTTCGGGGTGATCCCGGCGAGGCAGCCCTTCAGCTCGCTGAACCTCCTCACGTGCCCCTCGCCCTTATAGAGCTCCAGGAGGACGAGGAGGGTCCACTTCCGGGCTATGTACTTGACGGTCCTGTTGACGGTACAACCTTCCTGCATGGTATCCTTGTAGAAACCCTCTAGCCTATATACGTTGGTATCCTAAGTATATCATGGACGGGCGGAGACGCCCGGCCAGGAGCAATACCATGAAGGTCGCGGTCCTCTACAACGGCGAGTTCGGGAGAACCCTCATCGGGAACCTGATCAACTTCTCGGGCTTCTGCATATCCTGCGGCGACGGCTGCACCCTCTGCAAGGCCGGCAAGTACAGCCTCGCCGAGGATCTCGTATCCGTCATCGAGATGCCTGATCCT
>Ga0334890_1002291_pt1 | contig 22470 bp, 17 predicted proteins | sample GraSluR1_MG_3_FD_207220 | JGI IMG/M metagenome (GOLD analysis project Ga0334890, IMG submission 207220) | Sludge microbial communities from methane-producing bioreactor in Wageningen University, Netherlands - Granular Sludge_31_08-R1 | ecosystem: Engineered > Bioreactor > Anaerobic >... | reverse complement strand
CCAGCCCCGCTGACCCCCCCCCCCCCCCCGGAATATCAAATGCGATTTACACCTGCGAGCCGCTGTAGATTCGCCGCATTGGCCTCCTGGTACGACCAAGAAAAAAGGCCCCGCCGCTTCGGCGAGGCCTCTGTTCGCTTGTGCCCCTGGCTTTCTGCCGTGCCGTTATCCGGGACGAACACTCGTCGCCTGCGGCCCCTTCCTGCCTTCGCCTACCACATACTCCACACCCTGACCTTCAAGGAGCGATTTGAACCCGTCGGCCTCGATATTCGAGAAATGCACGAACAGGTCTTCGCCTCCATCGTCCGGCGTAATGAAGCCGAACCCCTTCTTGGCATCAAACCACTTTACCTTACCTGTGCTCACGATACTGCTCCTTCGTCCCTCTCTGCCACTGGAATGGTACGCACCGATTCCGTCGGAGGGCATTGCTCCTGAGGGGGTGAAGAACGCACTCCGTCAGAAATCAATAAAATCTTATATCGAACCGCCTCGATTGTCAACAGGATTCTACCACAAACAGGCTCTGAAGGCCCGGAAATGACCGGTCCTTTATCGACGCGTCTGGACGCGGACGCCGGTCCGCCATCCTCCGCCGGCGACCGACCCGCTGGGCACACCTCGGCCGGTAGGCGCCGTGCTTTTTTCCTTGCGTGCGCGTCCGACTCCCGGTAGACAAAGGACTTGCGTGACGGTCCCGAGAGGTACCCGGACGCCGTAGAAACGGCAGCCGCACCGAGTCGCAGCATGGGACATTCGCCTCGGAAAGGGACACAAGCACAATGGTTCGGCCTGTTTGAAGGAGAGCGACGATGTTGAAGATCGGGATGATTGGCGCCGGTTTTGTAGCAGGATTTCACGAGCGAGCCCTGCGGTCCGTGCGAATCGGCGAATTCGCGGGCGTCTGCGCCCCCAAGGGCGCTGAGGCACTGGCCAAGGTGGCACGCGAGAACCAACTCGGAGACACCCAGGTCTATGCGACGGTCGCCGATCTGGCCAAGGCCGTCGATGTTGTCTGCGTCTTCGCCCCGAACTTCGCCCGCGTCGAGATCATGCGTCAGATCGCCCAGGCGGTCGAAGGCGGCGCGAAACTGAAAGGGATCATCGTCGAAAAGCCCCTGGCGCGCACCGTCAAAGAGGCCGACACCCTGGTGCGAATCGCCAAGGCCATGGGCATCCCGACTGCGTACTTCGAGAACCAGATCCACATGCCGTCGATCGTCCAGGCGCGCCACCAGCTCGCAAGCGTCGAAAAGGCGATGGGCCCGGCCCACCTGGCGCGCAGCGCCGAGGAGCACGGCGGTCCGCACGAGCCGTGGTTCTGGGACCCGACCACGCAGGGCGGCGGCGTCTGCTGCGACATGGGCTGCCACAGCATCGCCTGCGGCATGTTCATGCTCACCCCGCTCGGCCAGCCTCTGAACTATCTCAAGCCCGTCTCGATCAACGCCACCATGAGCCTGCTCAAGTGGGGCAAGGAGCCGTGGCTGAGCCGCCTCAAGGAGCGCGGCGTCGACTATTCCAAGACCCCTGCCGAAGACTACTCCAGCGTTACACTGGAGTTGCAGGACCCGCAGACCGGTCATCGCTGCATCGTGCAGGCTATCAATTCCTGGATCTATGACGCCCCCGGCCTGCGTTTGCTGATGGAAACCTTCGGGCCGGGCTACTCATATACCGTCAACTCACTGCAATCGCCGTCGGGCATGTTCATCAGTGACGCAGCGGCCACGGCCGTCGTGGACAGCGAACTGGCCCTGGAGAAATCCCAGGCCTCTCGTGGCTCCTTGATCCTCCAACCCAACGAGGCGGACCTGTATGGCTATGTCGCCGAATGGATCGATGCGCTGACGGCGTTCGAGCAGGGCAAGGACGCCAAGCTCAGTCTCGAATACGGCAAGACGATCACCATGCTGATCCTGGCCGCCTACATGTCGCACGAGAAACGCCATGTGATCGACCTGACCGATGCCCGCGTCCTGCGCGAACTCGAAGACTACGTCCCGCTAATTCAGAAGGGCGAGGGCAACAAGGTGCTGTAGGCTGATCTGGTGATGGATTCGCCCGCGTCGTTTCCGTGGAATCACTCCGGATTGTCCTTGTGTCCCAAGGCCGGCAGAGGTACGGTCTTGTTGGATGAAGCCGCGGCAGTACCAGGCAACGCGGCTTTCACAGGACACGACTGAGGCGAACCATGAAAAGGCATCTATTTCGAATCGTGGTGCCGGCGTACCCCACGTTCAACATCTACTCTCGTATCGCCCGAAGGACCACGGCGCTGGGCCCGGTCTGCGTAGCCACCGCCGCCAGCAGGATGGACCGGTGGGACGCGGAGGTCATCGACGAGAACAACCTGGGCCGCTACGGCCCCAGAAACGCCTGCGGCGCCGCCGATCATCGCACGATACAGAACCAGCGTCCGACGGACGTGGTCGGATTCTACGGCGGGCTGACCAGCACCATCCCCCGGCTCTATGAACTGGCACAGTGGTATCGCCGGCAGGGAATCGTCACCGTCGCCGGCGGGCAGCACTTCGCCGATGAGAACGTCGATGAAGCCCTCTCCAACGGCATCGACTACGTCGTCTTCGGAGAAGCTGAAGAGACCATGCGCGAACTGCTGCAGGCGTTGCAGAGTGGCGTCGACGTCGAGACGGTCAGAGGCATCGCGTACTTGAAGGACGGGGCGGTCTTTCGCACGTGCCCGCGCGACCCACTGACCGACTTCGACCGCTTCGCCTTTCCCGATTTCTCGCTGGTCCGCTATGCCCGAATCACGCTCTATCCGGTGGAAAGGATCCGCGGTTGCTGCATGAACTGCGAATTCTGCACGGTCAAGGGCACGCCGCGATGCGCCTCGGCCGAGCGTCTGCTCGACAACATCAGCTATCTCGTCGAGACGCGCAACGCCGGCCACTTCTTCATCGTGGACGATCTCTTCGGCCAGCAGCGAGCCGAGGCCCTGCGATTCTGTCACCTGCTCGCTGCCTATCAGCAGCAGATCGGCCGACAACTGGTCCTGACCGCACAGATTCGACTCGACCGGGCCAAGGACCCCGAACTGCTCGGCGCGATGCGGCAGGCGGGAATCCGGCACGTCGCGATCGGCTTCGAATCGCCGATCGACGAGGAACTGCGAGCCATGAACAAGCAGGTCCGCTCCGAAGAGATGCTGTCGCTGGTCAAAGTCTTCCGCCAGTTCGGGTTCTGGGTCCACGGCATGTTCATCTTCGGCTATCCGACGGCCGCCGAGACCCCGTTCGCCATGCCCGCCGCCGAGCGGGTCCGGCGCTTCCGGCGGTTCATTCGCAGAGCCCGGATCGACACCGTTCAAGTCCTGCTGCCCGTGCCGCTGCCCGGCACCCGTCTACGGCAAAGACTCGAACGACAGCATCGGGTCTATGCGCCGCAGGATCTGGGCTGGGAATACTACGATGGCAACTTCCCGCTCTTCGAGCCGGACGCGCCTATGACCGCGAGCGAAATGCAGAACGCCGCCAAGAAGATCATGGGGAGGTTCTACCGCTTTCAACACCTGTTCCTGGTGGGCGCCAGCGTCCTGGCCTTCCCCGCCCTGCTGTTCTCACTGCACAACCTGCGACTGGGCTGGAACCGATGGCATCGCCGCTGGGAGAAGCGCGTGATTCGCTTCGGCGGATGGTTAACCATCAAGAAGTGGACCTCTGATTTCAGGAAAGGCGAATTCCTTGAGAGGCTCCAAAATGCCAGAGGCCACCTGAACGCCCACCATTCATCGGGGTGATGCATCCAGACGGCCCCGGGCCCTCTCGTGCCATTGGCAGACGCCTGCGACGCGAGATGGTGCTGCGCGCCCAAGATCGGCGCCGACGGTTAGAACCGGCGACCGCCGCTGCGGCCTCGGCCGCCGCCGCCACCACCACCACCATAGCCGCCACCGCCGCCGCGTCCCCGGCCACCGCCGCCACCGTAACCACCGCCCCCACGCTTCGGGGCCTTGGGCTTGGCTTCGTTCACGGTGATGCTGCGGCCCTTGAGATCGTGGCCGTTGAGCGCTTCGATGGCCTCGGCCGCCTCGGTCTTGTTCGGCATCTCCACAAAGCCGAACCCACGCGACTCGCCGCTGAATCGGTCTGTGATGATGCTCGCCGATTCCACCTCGCCATGGGCCGAGAACAGCTCGCGCAAGTCGTCTTCCGTCGCCTCGTGAGCAAGGTTCCCTACGTAGATGTTCATGATGTGACTCTCCATATGCGTCGCGTTGCGACGCGTTTAGATTGTGGCAACGGCACGCTTCCATAAGCGGGGTTCCACAATACGCTGCGAACTGCCATAGAGTGCCAATGACGGCCTCATTCGAGTTATTCTGACAGAATCCGCGAAGAGGAGAGGGACCCAAGACAAAGGTTCTTGACGAGGGCGGCCAGCATTGATTCCACTCCCAGGACTCACCATCCATCGGTTCATTGGATCACGTTGACACGAATATACCGGCCCGCCGACGGGTCCACAAGGAGCATTGCGAAATTCCGAGAGAAATAGCGGCGCTGGCCGTCGTCCAATGCCTGCGGAAGCCAAACCCCGAAGCTATTTTGCGCGTTTGGCGGCCTTGGCATTCGCCGACGGGAGTTTCTCGGGCCGGGCAAGGGCGAGGAAGACCAGCAGCCCCCCGCCCAGAATCACCAGACCAATGCCGAGCAGTTGGGAAATCGTCAGGCGGCCGATCTCGAACGGGTTGTCATCGCGCAGCAACTCCATGAGCAATCGCATCACGCCATAGACGATGAACATCACGGCGAAAACCGATCCCGGCTTGGTTGCGAAGGGGTACCTGCCCGCGTGCTCGGCGTTTCTCGAACGTCTCCAGAACCCGTAGAGAACCAGGCACAGCAAGCCGGCCGAGGCGGACGTGTACAACTGCGTCGGATGCACGGGCAGGCAGCGGTACGGCCCGCTGGTCACCTGCTCTCGTTGCTGCGGCGTCAGCGCCTCCCAGGGCTTCAGGCCCGGCCGGTAATTGCCGTCGTCGTCGAAATAGCCAAAGTAGTCCGGCGGCAGATGCAGGTGGGGCTCGGACCGGCCTCGTTCGGGGTCGGCCTGGACCTGGCTGCGACAGGCGAACGAGCCATAGGGAAAGCGAACGCCCCAAGGCAACTCGGTGGGCTTGCCGTAGCAGCAACCGTTCAGGAAACACCCGATCCGCCCGAAGACCAAAGCCAGCATCAACCCGACGGCCAGCGCATCGAGATAGTGGCGTAGCGGCAGCTTATGATAGCGAATATACAGAAGGATCACCGCAACCGCCAACAGGACTCCGCCGAGCAGTTCGAGACCGCCTCTCCAGATCGCGAAGACGGCGAGAGGATCGTCGCGGAAGCTATCGAAGTAGTGGATCACAAAAAAGACGCGGGCGCCAACGACGCCGGCAATGAGCGAATAGAGCGCCGCGTTGGTGATGTGCTGAGGGTCTGTCGTGAAGCTGCGGCTCAGGTAGCGGATCAGCGTGACCGCTGCAAGAAAGCCCAGAACCATCATCAGTCCGTAACTCTTGACGGTCACGTGGATGACGGGAATCTCGAAGAGTTCGGGGTACATTCAGCGGTACCTCGTCGGACCAAATGCGCCGGCGGCGACAGGAATCACTCTGTGCGGCTCCATTTCCATCGTGAGTTCCGACATCCTTTTCGTTACGGCCCGGTAATGTTGTTCTTCTCGTCGAGCACCACGACCTTGGGTTTGATCGCGGCGGCCTCCTCGGGCGTGCAAAGGCCGAACGCCATGATGATGACGATGTCGCCCGGCTCGGCCAGTTGCGCAGCCGCACCGAGAATCACAACGCATCCGGATCCGGCCTCGCCCGGCACCGCATAGGTTTCCAGCCGACTGCCGTTGTTGAGATTGGCCACCAGGACCGCCTCGTAGGACAGAATCCCGGCCGCCTCCATCAGGGCCGAGTCGATCTCGATGCTGCCGGGGTAATGCAGCCTCGTCTCGGTGATCCTGGCCCGATGCAATTTGCTCTTGAGAACCTTCAATAACATCCGCGTTCTTTTCCGTATCTTGCGTATCGCGTGGACAAAAGCTGTATTATACCTTACGGCCTGCCGCTGTCCACCATGACGTTGTCGATGAGCCGGGCCAGGCCGAAACGGACCGCCACAGCGATCAGCACGGTGCCGGCAATACGTTCCACGTTCTCGAGGGTCTCCGGATCGACGAGGCTGACGTATTCGATCTGCATGGCCGGCACGCGCCCGATCACCGCCTCAATCCGGGCACGCACCTGGCCGGGGTCGGTCGCTCCGCTCTCGATCATCCGGCGGCCCTCTTGCAGCGCCTCATAGACGACCGGTGCTTCGCTTCGCTGCTGCTCGCTGAGGTACTGGTTGCGGCTGCTGACCGCCAGACCGTCGCCCTCGCGCACCGTTGGGCAGACCACAATCTCCAGCGGCATATTCAGATCGGCCACCATCCGCCGGATCACAATGGCCTGCTGGGCGTCCTTCTGCCCGAAAAAGGCCGCATCGGGCCACACGATGTTGAACAACTTCGTGCAAACGGTTGTCACCCCCCGAAAATGGCCTGGTCGAGATCGACCGCACAGGTTCTTCGTGATGCCTTCCACATGTACCCAAGTGAGGTTCTCTCGCGGGTACATTTCCAACGGGTCCGGTGTAAAGACCACATCCACCCCATGCTGCCCGCAAATCGCAAGATCCCGCTCGAAGGGTCTCGGATAGTTGCCGAAATCCTCTCCCGGTCCGAACTGTGCGGGATTGACGAAGAGACTCACCACCACGAAATCGCACTGTGCGGCGGCCGCCTCGATCAGCGAGATGTGCCCGACGTGCAGGGCCCCCATTGTCGGCACCAGGCCGATTCGCTTGCCCGCCGCCCGGGCCTGGGCCGTCCATTGCCGGATTTCGTCGATCGTTCCCGTCACTCGCATCCTGGCGAAGCCCTCCGATCCGGCTTCAGGAAGCCGTCACATGCTCTGGTTCGGTGATGTACGCCTTGACTTGCAGCGCAACGTGCTGGATCGCCGCCTCATCGTCGGTGCCGACCTTCGCCGCAGGCAGACGGATCAGCGGGCAGGCGCGCCAGCCGTCGACAAGCCGCTCGTAATCCTCATGCAATGCCTCAAGAAAACCCAGCGCGATCTGCTGCTCGTAGGGCCGGTTCCGGCGATGGATGCGTTCGAGGCATCGCTCCGGCGAGTCGGTGAGGTAGATCACCAGGGCCGGGGCCTTCACGGTTCGGGCGAAGACATGGTAGATGCGCTCGTAGAGGGCTAGTTGCTCGGCGTCCAACAGCCGGCGCGCATAGATCAGTTCCTTGGGGAAGACGTAATCGGTCAACGACACACGTTCCTGCGACAGTGTCTCGGCACGAAGCTGCTCGGCACGGTGGAGCAAGAAGTACAACTGGCTGTCCAGGGCCAGATCCTTGTGGCCGGCGTACACCTTCGCCAGAAACGGATTCGTATCATACGGCTCCAGAAGAACCTGGCCGTCCAAGGCTGCTGCAAGCCGCTTGGCGAGCGTGGTCTTGCCCACGCCGATCGACCCACCGATGCTGACGAGTTGCGGGCCAACTGAATCGAGGACGAAATCGCGCCCGCCCAAGCGACGGGCCAGTTCGCCGATCGTCTCGTTGAGCAGCGGGTGAACGATCCGTCCGTCCAACTGACAGAGCCCGTCGAGCACAAAGGACCGCAGATGCATCTGGGGATGCGGCACGATCAGATGGGGCAGGTGGACAACCTGCCGGCCGAAAAGCAGCAGGTCCAGATCGATCGTCCGAGGCCCCCATCGGCTATGACGCGTCCGTCCAAGCGCGTCTTCGGTCGCCATCAGGACGCCCAGCAGCCCCTCGGGCGTCAGTGTCGTGTGAATCTCGGCGACCCCGTTGAGATAACCCGGCTCGGACGCCTGTCCCAGCGGCGGCGTCTCTTTGACGTCACTGACCCGCGTCACCTCGATGTCCGGGCGGCGCTCCAAGGCAGCCAGGGCCTCTCGGATGCTGCGCCGCCGGTCCCCCAGGTTGCTGCCCAATCCGATGTATGCTGCCGTCCGTTCGGCCATTCGTTCCACCTCTCAGAAAGAAGCCCGCTTCGCGGCGTCCCTTGCCCCAGCATCCTTCCGCACGACCGGCCATCCCCGGAAGCGCGGCATTGTCTCAGTCGCGGGCCGGACCGATGAGGATCTGCGTCGCGCGGGGCGCCAACGACAGGGAGATCCACCTGGGTCGGTCGGCTGAAACGGGCTCTATCGTACCCGTCGCAGGATCGGCGACCATCCAACTCGCCGCCTGCGACGCGGAGAGATCGAAGTCACAGGGCTCCGTGCCGACGTTCACAACCAGCACAAGGTCCCGATCGTCTCTGGTGAACCGCCCAACCACAATCCGCTCCTGTGGACCGCCGGTCAGGCCGCTGTCGTAGAGGGCCGCCAGAGAACCCAGACTGATTGTCTCTCCGGGTACGTCGCGCAGGATGCGACCCCCACCGGCCTCGAACCGTCGGACGTTCGCCATCGCCGGCGCCGGAAGGTCCACATCGGCCGGCAGGAGAAGGGCGTCGAAGCACCGGCCGTCCACGCAGATCTGCCGGCCTTGGACGCGGGCGGCGGCGAGCACCTCATGATCGGCCAGAGCGAAGGAGATCTGCGTTCGTGTCATGCGCCGGCCGAGGTCCATGAAGGAATCGATGATCCGCCGCATCCTGGCCGATTGCGTCTGCTTCGTGAGCTTCTCGGCCACCGGCTTGTATTCGGCCCACATATCCGCAATCGGATAGTACAGCAGCACGCGCGGCGCCGGCCGGGCATTGCGGAGCAACGCGTTGAGCCGACCGACGAAGTCCCCATAGGCGCGGTACTCGTCGGCGCTGCGCTGCCAGCGATCATAATACAGCGTGAATTCCGTAACGCCAAAGGCCGCCTGCCACGCGGCAGTCGCGCACATTTCGGTCACCGACGCCGGGCCTCTACCGGCCATCGTCTCGGAGAAATCGCTCACCTCGGTCATCACCCGCCGACCGCCGTTGAGCAGGGCCGCCGAAGCGGGCAGCACCGCCGTCATCCACCCGGTGTGGATCACCACTTCCGGGTTCGACGAGAGCATGTCCAGGCCGGGGATGTCCATTCGTCCCAGCACCTTGAGCGTGTTGCCTTCGAGGGCTGGATGGTGCTCGAGGGTCTCCTCCCACAGAATGTGGCCCGAGGACGCGACGCGATGCGCGTGGGCCCACCGCTGAATGCGCCCGTAGTACCGCTCGGTCAGCAAGTCGGCCACCAGGGCCCAGTATTGCTGCCGGACCCGCCTGTCCTGCTCGCTATCACCTTCGAAAAGGCTCCTGCGCGCCGCCAGAAGCTCTTGCCCGTAGCAGCGCCGGTACAACTCGGGCAGGTCGGCCACCCACGGGACTGACGGCAGCGGCTGTACGTTTGGGTCAAGCGGATCGACCACGCGGACTTTCAGACGCACGTCATCGGGCAAAGGACCGATGTTCACGGCCATCAACGAGGGTTCATCGGTGAACAGCGCCTCGATCGTCGTACCGAAGAAGGGCTCCAGGCGCTGGTAGTAGGCGTCGTGCGTCAACCGAATGAAGCTCTCAACCGCCGCCGGATCGAGCAGATTCGGGTAGCGGCGTGCGGCGTAGTAATTGTTCGAGGCGTGGGTGTGCTCGTAGGCCGGACGTAGGATGAAAGGCTCGGCCTGAGACGGATCGTAGGCCAGGGCCAGCGCCTCGAATTCGGGATTCTCTTCGAGCACGAGGCCGCCGGCGGCGCCGCTGGGGTAGCCGTCCTCGTCGTAGATCCAGACGCGAAGTCCAACTTCTTGGCAGGCTTCAACCGCCCGAACCAGCGTCCGCCAGTTCTCTTCGGACCGTAGATACTCGCCGAACGCCACGTTGCAGACGATCCCGCCGAGACCGAGGTCCTTCAGGGCCGTCATGCCTTCGACTGTGGCCTGCTGCGTCGGCACTCCGTGTACGATCTGGAGCGGACGCAACCGAACGGGCGGCTCGCGCCAGTCTTCGAGCCACTGCCTCGGCAGATCGACGGCCAGTTCGGCCCCCGACTCGATTGACGCCGCGAATACAGGCCCTTGCATCAAGAGCACCGCGGCGAAGAACACGATTGCAGAGCCTCTCGCCAAATTCATGTCAATCCTCCGAAGTCCTCGAACGGCCGTCACAGCGAAGCAATGCGATCCAACGCCTCCTTGACGTTGGCCAGCGTGCCAAACGCGGTCAGGCGGAAGTACCCCTCGCCGGCCGGCCCGAACCCGACGCCGGGCGTGCCTACGACATGGGCCTCGTTGAGCAGCCGGTCGAAGAACGCCCACGAGCCGAGCCCGTCGGGCGTCTTGAGCCAGATGTACGGCGCGTTGACACCGCCGTAGACCTGATAGCCCAGCTCGGTGAGCCGCTCGCGGATCACCCTGGCGTTGGTCATGTAGACGTCGATCGTCCGAGCGATCTGTTCACGGCCCTGCGGCGTATAGACGGCCGCCGCACCGGCCTGGGTAACGTAGGAGACGCCGTTGAACTTGGTGCAGTGTCTCCGCTTCCAGATCGGATTGACCTCGACGGGCTGGCCGTCCTTCTTGTACGCCTTCAGCGATTTCGGCACGATGGTGTACGCGCAGCGGACCCCGGTGAAACCTGCGGTCTTGGAGAAGCTGCGGAACTCGATCGCCACGTCCCTGGCTCCCTCGATCTCATAGATCGAATGGGGGATCTCGGGATCGGAGATGAAGGCCTCATAAGCGGCGTCGAACAGGATCACCGCCTTATTCTCGCGGGCGTAGGCCACCCATGCGGCCAGTTGCTCCTTCGTGGCGACCGAGCCGGTGGGATTGTTGGGAAAGCACAGATAGATCATATCCGCCGGCCGGCTCGGAGGCTCCGGGACGAAACCGTTTTCGGCAGTGGCGGGCATGTAGACCACGCCCTCATACTGCCCGATCTCGTTGGCCTGTCCCGTCCGGCCCGCCATTACGTTCGTATCGACGTAGACCGGATAGACCGGGTCGGCGACGGCCACCACGTTATCGACGCCGAAGACCTCCTGCATGTTGCCCGTGTCCGGCTTGGCGCCGTCGCTGACAAACACCTCGTCGATATCGACGTCGGCGCCACGGGCTTTGTAGTCATTCTCGACGATGGCCTTGCGGAGGAACTCGTAGCCGACGCCGCCGTCATCGTAGCCCTTGAAGGTCTCGGGCCGACCCATCTCATCGACCGCCCGGTGCATGGCTTCGATCACCGCGGACGCCAACGGCTGCGTCACGTCGCCGATGCCCATGCTGATGACCTTGGCGCTCGGGTTCTGCTCTCTGAACGTGCGAACGCGCCGTCCGATCTCGGGAAAGAGGTATCCGGCGCGGAGCTTCAGGAAGTTCTCGTTGATGTGAATCATGGTTCCTTTCGTCTTTCTGCTGACCCCTGGGAGATACGACTCCAACACATCCCCGGCCCTCTCTCGGCATCGGGGGACCCAATCAAGGTCCGCCATTCTATGGCCGGTGCGCCCTATCGTCAAGGTCGCACGAAAACCTACGCCGTTGACGTGGAATCGATCCGTTGGAGCGTTGCGATGCACACAATCAGGACCGCCGTCGGATTTGGGGTCTTGTTGTCGGCGGATCGTTGCGGTATATTGCCGGCATGGCATCGAACGGCAGAGTCTGCACATGTGGTTTCACCGTCGATCACCGGGCCGCCCGGTGCACGCGAAACACGACATAACGGCCGGTTTGCGAAACTCTATGAAAGGGATTCACCGATGGCGAGCGACGATACGGCACGACATGTGATGCAAGCGAGCTGCTGTCCCTGCGGCTGCGGACACGAGCATGGCAATGACGGCATCAGCCGTCGGACCTTTCTCCAGGGAGTTGGCGGCACAACGGTGTTCGGCGCGGCGCTGAGTGGGTTGACGTGGTCGAGTCTCGCGGTCGGACAGCCGCCGGTGGGGACCGCGCCGCCGCGGCGGGCGCTGCGGGTCAAACCCATCCTGCAATACGGCGTCTACAGTTTTCGACCGCAAGCAAGCTGGCGTCCGTGGGGCGCCGTCCACTCGGACGAGGCGGCCCGGGCTGAGGTCGGGCGCATCCAGGGAGAACTCAACACGCTCAGGAACAAAGCCGATTTCCCCGTCGAATTCCTACCGGTCTCGGCGATTCGCGGGCCGGGGGATCTGGCCGGCATCAATGATCTGGCCGAAGCCGATACGATCCTGCTCTACGCCGCATGCGGGCCGCAGAACACTTTCGACGCCCTGACCCAGACGGGCAAAGACATCCTCTTCTTCGTTCGCAGCAAGTCCGGTCCGCATTACCTCTGGTATGAGATCGTCAGCCCCCGCTACCTCCGTCAGCACACCGACGGGTTGCAGACCAAAGGCATCGACGAACTCGACGTCGTCGTGGACGACCAAGACGAGATCCTCTGGCGGCTTCGAGCCCTTTGCGGATTGCACAATGCTCTGGGGACGAAGATGCTGGCCGTCGGCGGTCCAGGCGCGTGGTCGCAGCCAATCCAAGCCGTCACCGAGCGCGTCGTGCGCCAATGGCGACTCGATATCCAGACGGTCTCCTACGACGAACTGGGCAAGTTGATCCGCCAGGCCCGCGACGACCGGGCGACGGTCGCGCTGGCTCGCCGCCGTGCCGACGAATATCTCAAACTCCCAGGGACCACGCTGGAGACGAAACGGGAATTCGTGGACAACTGTTTCCTGCTCGACCAGATCTTCCGCACGTTGATGCGCGAGGCCGGGTGCAGCGCCATCACGATTCACCACTGCATGGGCACGATCATGGAGGTTTCAGAGACGGCCGCCTGCCTGACACTGACTACGCTGAACGACGATGGATATCTCGCCTTCTGCGAGTCGGATTTCGTGGTGATCCCCTCCGGGGTGCTGCTGGCCGGCATCTGCGGCAAGCCGGTCTTCCTGCACAATCCCACCTGGCCCCACAAGCAGATTATCACCCTGGCCCACTGCACCGCCCCGCGAAGGATGGACGGCAAGAACCTCGAGCCGGCGCGCATCCTGACGCATTTTGAGTCGGACTACGGCGCGGCCCCGAAGGTCGAGATGCGCAAGGGCCAGCAACTGACCAGCATCATCCCCGACTTCGCCGGCGAATACTGGCAGGGGCTTCGCAGCGAGATCGTGGAGAACCCGTTCCTGCCGATCTGCCGCTCGCAGATCGAGGTCAAGTACGAGATCGACAGCCAGGCGTTCGCCGAGCGGCTGCGCGGGTTCCATTGGATGACATGCTATGGGGACTATACACGCGAAGTCGCCTACGCCCTCCGGCGAATCCCGATTCGCTGGGAGATGCTCGCCTAACGACGTGGCACGAAATGACAACGATCGATCAAAATGGGGAGGGAGCTGGGATCGTCAATGATCCGGCTCCCGCTATATCAGGACCGCAACGACGCAATAAGGAAAGACACATGAGTACTCGGCGTTTCATGGAGGTGTTGGCCGCCTGGGGAATGGCCGTCCTGGCTGTAACGGCAGGACCAACTCTGGCTGTAACGGTCCGCGTCTCGCCCGATGGGCCGATCAGGACACTGGCGCAGGCGCGCGACGTCATTCGGCAGCAGAGAGCGACCGAGGGCCTCAGGGAACCCGTTCGTGTGATCGTGGCCGACGGCCGTTACACGCTGAGCGAACCGTTCGTCCTGACGCCCGAGGACAGCGGTACGAAGGACTACCCGATCAGCTATGAGGCCGCACCGGGCGCCCGGCCCATCTTCAGCGGGGGCCGGACCATCACGGGCTTCAAGCCCGACAGCGATGGTCTCTGGTCGGTGCGCATCGACGACGTGGCGAACGGACAATGGTACTTCGAGCAACTGTTCGTCAACGGACGCCGCGCCGTCCGGGCTCGGACACCGAACAAGTGGTATCACTATATGGGTGAAACCTCCGAGACCCCTCTCGATGACGAGGCGGACCAGCACCTGCGCGCCACCCAGGTCCACAGCGACGCGCTGGAACCGCTGGCGCAACTGAGTCTGGCCGAGATCCGCGACGTGACCCTGGTCGCCTATCACAAGTGGTGCATCACACGGCGATTCCTCACCGCCATCGACGCTGAGAACAATCTGATCGTCACCACCGGAGAGCAACTGAAGAGCTATTCGGGCTGGCCGGCCAACACGCGGTTCCATCTGGAAAACTTCAAGGCTGCGCTCGATGCGCCTGGCGAATGGTTTCTGGCCCGCGACGGCATGCTCTATTACAAACCGCTGCCTGGCGAGGACATGACGAAGGCCGAAGTGGTTGCGCCCTATGCGCCGAAGCTCGTGGTTTTCCAGGGCCGGCCCCGGTCAGGCGAGTTCGTCGAGCATATCACGCTCAAGGGGCTGACGTTCCACCACAATCAGGAGCTTCTGCCTTCCTTCGGCTACGCGCCCTTCCAGGCGGCATATGTCACCGAGGCGGCGGTCATGCTCGACGGCGCTCGCAACGTGATTCTCCAGGACTGCGAAGTCGGCCATGTCGCCACCTACGGCGTGTGGTTCCGCCGGGGCTGCCGCGATAGTCGGATCGAACGCTCGTACATCCACGATCTCGGCGCCGGTGGCCTGCGTATCGGTGAAGGTCGGATCCGCAGCGAGGAGAACCTCCGGACCAGCCACATCACCGCCGACAACAACATCATCCGCTCGGGCGGCCGCATCTACACCTCGGCCGTCGGTGTCTGGATCGGCCAGAGCGGCGACAACACCATCACACACAACGAAATCGCCGACTTCTACTACACCGGCCTGTCCGTCGGGTGGCGATGGGGCTATTCCGACAGCCTGGCCAAGCGAAACGTCCTGCGGTTCAACCGCATCCGCCACATCGGCTGGTGGGTGCTCAGCGACATGGGCGGCATTTACACACTCGGACCGTCGGAGGGTACGGTGGTCAGCGACAACGTCTTCCATGACATCTATGCCTACTCCTACGGCGGCTGGGGACTCTACACCGACGAGGGCAGCACCGGCATCGTCATGGAGAACAACCTCGTCTACAACACCAAGACCGGCAGCTTCCACCAGCACTACGGCAAGGAAAATGTCATCCGCAACAACATCCTGGTCGACAGCATGCTCCATCAGGTGCAGGCCACGCGGGTCGAGGAGCACCAGTCGTTCACGTTCGCCAACAACATTGTCTATTGGAAGACCGGACCGCTGCTGGCCGGACCGTGGACGAAGATCAGCATCGAGATGGACAAGAACTGCTACTGGAACGCCGCCGGCAACCGCATCGACTTCGTCGGCCTCCCGATGGAGAAATGGCAACAGGAGCACGGCCACGACCGCAACTCGATTGTTGCCGATCCACTGTTCGTCGATCCCGAGAACCACGACTTCCGTCTGAAACCCGACTCGCCCGCCCTGAAGATCGGCTTCAAACCATTCGACTACACGCGGGCCGGCGTCTACGGCGACCCCGCCTGGATCAAGAAAGCCAACGAGGTGACGTATCCGCCGCTGGAGATCCCTCCGGACCCCCCGCCCGTTCTCGTCCACGATACATTCGAGCAGACCGAGGTCGGACAGCCGCCCCGGGCCGATCAGGTCCATGTCGAGGGAAGGGGCGACTCCATCCTCGTGACCGACGAGACCGCCGCATCCGGCAAACACAGCCTCAAGTTCACCGATGCCGAGGGGCTGCGGTACGCTTACAATCCGCACCTGGTGTATTCGCCCAACCACAGCAAGGGAACCACCCGCTGTTCGTTCCACCTGCGAATCGAACCAGGAGTCTTGTTCCAGCACGAGTGGCGAGATTGGCGGTCGACCCTCTATAGCGTCGGTCCGAGCCTGCGGATCGAGGACGCCAAGCTCCGCGTGGGCGGCAACGACCTGCTGGATCTCCCCGTCGGGCAGTGGGTGCATTTCGACATCTCTGCCGACCTCGGCACCGACAACAGCGGCACGTGGGACCTCGTCGTCACCCTGCCCGGCCAGGAGCCCAGACGGTTCGAGAAACTCGCCAACGGCAACAGGAGCTTCGAGCAGTTGACCTGGCTGGGCTTCGTCAGCAACGCGACGACCAAGACCGTCTTCTACCTCGACAACCTGAAGATCGACAACCAGAACTGACATTGGAGACCACAGGCGTCTGCCTGCGGCGCATGACCGATGAGGGACTCCTGATGGCCCATCGCAGAGCAGTGGTCTGTCCTCTCGTTGTGCTGCTCGGAGTCCTGTCCGCTGCAGTTGCGTGCGGCGGTGAGTTTCTGATCTTTGACGAAGTGTTCACGTTCGATGAGACGCTGAACGGGTTTAAGTGGTTCATGCCGCCGGCGAATGCGCCGAGAGACTGGACGAGCCCGGACGACTATGAGAACGGGCAGGTGTATACCCGCTTCGAGATTCTCAGCCAGCCAACGGATGCGGCCAGCAAGCTGCAATTCGGCATCTGGCAGGACGACGGCAAGCGGGAGACGATGAGCCCCCACTGCGAGTTGCACGGGCCCGGCGTCGTCACGCACCATGCATCACCCAATACATGGTGGGAACTCGACCCCAACTACCCCGTCGATTTCTCGCGTGCCGGCGACTTCCTGCATTGCGGCATCGTCGTCTGGTCCAGCGAACCTCTCGGCTACATCAGCACGTGGAACCCCAATCCCCATATCTGGGCGAACCGGCACAAATATTTGCCCATGAAGGTGCGAGCGACCGTCATTGCCGTCTCAGCAGGCAGTCGATTCTCCGGCTGGGACCACTGGCTCAGCGCCGGTTCACCCGGCCGGCCGATGTTCGAATTCAAGCACCACTTCATTCGCGCGGAGATGCCGACCGACGACTGGTTCCACTCGGTGATCCTGGCCGATCTCGACAGAGATGGCGACCTGGACTTCGCCATCGCCTCAGCCCGCAAGCCCCAACGCGTCGAGAACAACTTCTACTGGTACCAGTATCGTGGACCCGACGACTGGGTCGAGCACCTGGTTGGATCGATGGGCGAAACGCAGCAGGCGGCGGCGATTATGGACGTCGACGGCGACGGATGGCCGGACATCATCTCGGGCAACCACTGGTACAGGAACTCGGGCGATCCGAAGAACAAGCGGTTCGCCGCCCATCGCTACCGGAACCTCGACGCCGGCTTTCACGATGTGGCGGTGGCGGATATCAATGGAGACGGCCGCCTCGACATCATCACCCTGTCCGAAGACCACGGCTGCTACTGGTATGAGCAGCCGGAGCCCGCGTCGATTCACGGGCTCTGGACAGAAAGGCAGATCATCCCCGCCGAGAACTGCCCCCACGGCAGCTTCGGCCCCGAAGGCATCGGCGATCTCGACGGCGACGGCGACAACGACATCGTTCTGGGCAACCGGTGGGCCGAGAACATCGACGGCGGCGCCTCCTGGGCGTTCCACCCGCTGCCCTTCGGACGCTGGACCGTGCCGACCTGGGGCGGCCCCGCCATCCTGGCGACTCGAAGCGTCATCCGTGACATGGACGGCGACGGGCACAACGACATCGTCATCGCTGAGTGCGACGTGCCTGATTGCGTGGTCGCCGTCCTCTATAACGAAGACGGCAAAGGCAGATCCTGGCGCAAGGTCCTGCTGCCGCAGACTGCGCCGGGCCGACGGGGCTCGCTGCACAGCCTGCGCGTGGCGGATTTCAACCTGGACGGCCGGCTGGACATCCTGGCCATCGAGCAGGAGGACTGCCGAGACGAGGGCCCGATGCCGCCGCCCCGCTGGTTCATCTGGGAAGACACCACCGGTGTCTGGACCGAGCACGTGATTCTCGACATCAACCTCGGCGGACACGAGGCCTGGATCGGCGACGTCGACGGGGACGGGGACATCGACATCGTCTCGAAGACCTGGCGCAGCGGCATCTATCCCGACAGCGCCAATGCCGGCAAGGCCCACGCCGATTTCCTGGAGAACCGGGCGATCGTCAAGCCCGGCAAGTAGCGTAGGGCGTTGTAGGTCGTGCAGATCACGGCGCAGGGGTCTTGCCATTGGCCAGAGCGGCGTCAACGGTGCGGTACCCGACGAAGTCTTCCGCGCGAATCAGGATGGCCTGCGGCGCGTCGATGGGATAGAAGTACCGTCCCCGCCTGCTGGCGACGAACCGCGCGTCGCCCGGGTCGATCTGTCGGACCCAACTGAACGCCGGAGGATCATCCCAGTCCGGCTGGACGTGCGTAGGAACGGACGACGCCGGAAGGACGCCGAGGTTCTCCGGCGCATCGGGAAAGCGCCTCGCCAAGCTCGCGGGATCGGGCACTGCCTGGCCGCTCCACCTCCTCGTCAGACCATAGAGGCCGGCCAGAAGCAGGATCAGCGCTACAACGCCAATTCCAGCGCCGATCGCGAGTCGCCGGCTCTGCGTGGAGGGCGTCTTCTGTGGCCGTGCCTCCAATGCAGCGGCGATTTGCGCACCGATAGCCGAGTCGGCCACGCCGGAGCCCATCAGTTCGCGAAGCAGACTGGAGGCGCCCGATCCCAGCATTCCCGACTCCGCCACCGAGCCGGAGATGGCTTCCGCCCGAAGTGCGGAACTCATCTCCCCGGCCGAGGGTCGGTCGGCCGGAGACTTGGCCAGAGTCCGCGCCACCAGCGTCGCCAGACTCTGCGAACAGTCCGGCAGGTAGGTTCGCAGATCCGGGACCGGAGACTTGACGTGCTGCTTGAGGACCTCTTCAAGGGTCTTGCCGGTGTACGGCGCCCGGCCGGTCAGCGCGCTAAACAGCGTCGTACCCAGACTGTAGACGTCGACAGCAGGCGTCTGCTCCCGCCGGAGGACCATCTCAGGGGCCATGAACAGAGGAGACCCCACCGCGCTGTGCGTAAAATGGAACGGATCGTTGGGATCGTCCACGTGAACCAGTCCGAAATCCGTGACCTTGCACCGGCCTTGCCGCGTGAGCATCAGGTTGGTCGGTTTGACGTCCCGGTGGAGAATCCCCATCTCGTGGGCCACCGCCAGCGCCGCAGCGGCATCGGCAAGAAAGGCGCAAGCCTTCGGGGCCGGCAGCGGACCGGCCGCTTTGATCGCCTGGGCGAGATTGCCGCCTTCGAGCATCTCCATCGCGATGTACCACCAACCGTCGTGCTGGTTGATCTCGTAGACGTGCACCACGTTCGGATGATCGATCTGGGCGGCTGAGCGGGCCTCACGGAAGAACTGATCGACGCGCTTGGCGGCGTCGATCCCCGGCAGGCGCTTGCCCAGCACTTTCAGCGCGACGATGCGCTGAAGGTTGATATCACGGGCCTGGATGACCCGACCCATCTTGCCTTCACCGATCAATCGAAGCAGCTTGAAATGCCCGAGCACTTTGCCCGCCCAGGGCGGTTGCTGTGGCAATCCGGACGGCGCGTCTGCCTTCGTCGCCTGGGGCTCGACGATCTCCGTCTCGCCAGCCACGAGACTCGCCTCGAATTGGGCATCGTCCATGACGCCTCGCTCATCTCTTGCTGTCATCTATCTGTCCCGATGGCCAACGTCGACGCCGGTGAAGTCGAGAATCGTAATCACGCTCTGCTGTTGCTGCGGCCGCCCTTCACTGACGTCTCCTTCGTCCGATCCGACGGCGATGAACCGCGTCGGGCCCAACCGACACACCGCCTCGATCTTCATATCAGGGAATCGAGCGAAAAGAATGGGGCGGTCCTGCTTGTGCCCGCTCCACCAGAACAGGACGCTGTCGAGCGTATTGGGCGGGAACGCCTGGTCCTTGCTCCGCTTGGGCCCGGCGCTCTTGCCGGCGGCGATCAGATAGCCTTTGGTCAAGGGGTCCCAGGCAAGATCGCTCACACCCCGGTCCCCCAGATCGATCGCAAAGAGATCCGCCAGACGGAACCGGCTCGGATCGCGGGCATCGAACGCCTCGTCTACACCCTCGACGACCGCCATCAGCGCATGCGAGCCCAGCAACGGGTTTCGCATTCCCATAAGCACACGTCGCCCATCCGGCATGAAACACATGCCCTCGACGTTGCCCCAGCGATAGGTGTTCTTGTCGCCTCCGGAGAACTCCGCGTGAAACGTGCGATAGGCCTCGATGCCGACGGCCTCGAAATGCACGTTGATAAGATCGCGGACCTTCCCCGCACTGAGGACCACCGGCCGTGCGACCCTGGCGGGATCGAGATCGCGCAGGGCCATCCGCAGCATGTGCCGCCGTTTCGGCAGAGGCAGTTCATCGGGGTCGTTGCTCAGTGAGCACAGCACGTACACAATCGGCTCGCCACGACGGTCGACCCGCACCGTGAGAGATTCGGCATCATCGAGCAATTCCTGCTCGTTTCCGATCACCGTATGGGCCGTCGGCATACCAATCACCATGTACCGAAGATCAATCGGACAGGTAAAGAGAGCCAACCCATGGCGATCGCTGGCCAGGATCAAACGGCCGTCCGCCCAGGCCATGCCGCTGCACTCCAAGGGCTTCTCTTCCGTCTGCTGGGAGGAAACGGGCGCAGAGATGGTGATGTCCCTCTGTGCGACAACCGGCGGCTCGACAATGCCGAAGTAGACCTCCGCAACACGGTCGGCCCCTTCGCAAACCGACGCGACCCCGGCGCATATCACGACCGTGCCAAACAGAAAGCGACCCACCCACAAGAAGTGCCTTCGTCGCGCGAACATGATAGCCTTCACGTTTGCAGACCGAGCAACCGTCGGCTCGAGCCCTTCCCATACGCCGAATGTCGCCCACGACAAAGTCGATCGAACGATAGCAGTCGGCCACTGCGATTCAGGATACGACCGGCGGGCCCACAAGTCAACGCGCGGCCGGCGATTTCGTCGCATGCCACAAACAGGCAACCGACTGATCGCCGTCAGTCAGGCGCACCCGGCACCCGCTTGGGATCCGCCCCGTCTTCAAGGGCCTCAATCTTGCGAATCCGCCGCTGCGATCGCTCGCGATGCTCGAAACCGGTTTCCAGCCACACCTCAACGATTCGCTTGAGGACGGTCTCGTTGAGCAATTCCCCCGGCAGGCACAGGACGTTCGCATTGAACTGCGACCTCGCGGCATGGGCATCAAGCTCGTCATTGCAGCGTGCGGCGCGAATCCCCTTGAGCTTGTTGGCGGATATGTCCATCTCCATCCCCGTCGCGCTGAGAAGAATAGCCGTATCCACGTCCTCCTCGGCGACCTTCAGCGCGGCCGCATGCGCAAAATCCGGATAATCGACGGTGCCTTCTCCCGCCGAGCCAAGATCGACATACGCGTGCCCCTGCTCTTCGATGGTGTGTTTCACACAGTCCGCTTTCTCACGACCTCGATGGTCGTATGCGACCGCCACCTTCATTGTCGCCTCCCTTCTGAAATCCGGGCTGGGCCGTCCTGCCGGCGGACATGTATCCCATACGGTAGCCTACGGGGCGACCGGGTGTTTGTTCTTTCCAACCCCAAAACGCCTGTCAGACGAGAACGCCTCCTCCATCTTCTGTCGCGGCAGTGACACCCCGTCGATTCAGCGATCGGCAGCATCGTCATGCGGCAACGCACGAACCTGTCGCGCGATCGCCCAGATGCACCGCGAGCAAGCCTTGGCCCCCCTGTACGCGCGAACGCGGAAGCAGCGAACCTTGAGACCCTCATGACGAATGCGCCGTTCAAACCGCGCATCGGCGTCGACCGACCAGATGGCCAGACAGCCGCCCTCGCGCAGAGCCCGCATCGCCGCGCCGATGCCTGTCGGTCCGTAGAGTCCATCGTTGCCGGCGTAAGTCATCGCGCCGGGGCCGTTGTCCACGTCGAGCAGGATGGCGTCGAAAGCCGCCTCAGACCGACGAATCACCTGCGCGACGTCACACGACTCGACACTGACCCTACTGTCCCGCAAGGGATGGTCCGTGAGATCGCCCAGAAACTCCCGATTCCACTGAACGACCTCGTGCATCAGTTCGGCCACGACGACTCGCGCCTCGGCTGACAGCAGATCAAGGGTACGGCGCAACGTGTAGCCCATGCCCAGCCCTCCGATCAAGATCGTGGGGCACCGCCTCTGTTTGACCCTATCACATCCCAATCGGGCCAGTTCCAACTCCGATTCATGCTCCCGGCTGGTCATCAGTTGCCGGCCGTCCACCGTGATGAAGAAGTCACCATCGTGGCGGGAAACAACCATCTTCCTACCGTCTGGGGTCGTCGTCGACCCCAGAAGCACAGAGGCCTTCATACCGATACGTCCTTTCCTGAATGTATTGCCGGCTTGCATCCCAACCGGGGGCCTGTCGAGCGCCGAAGCCGACACTATTGTCGGCTATCACAGGCGACCTGGAAAGCCCGCGGCCGAAAGAAACCCACGGCGTGCGCAGGGGGCCGACGCCTCGCACAGAGGGTGCACTGCACGTTTGTAGGTAGATTCTAGGCGGCCATGGGGCGGTTCTGCCAGAAGCGGTCCCATTCGCCGTTGAGCCAAGTGATCCGCAGGGCCAGCGTCGCCGAAGAACCGGGTCGGGTC